>VFQM010000386.1_pt1 | contig 50363 bp, 42 predicted proteins | sample 3512391 | NCBI WGS metagenome assembly VFQM01 (sample SAMN10412369, study PRJNA504923) | tailings metagenome | isolation source: Replicate 1 from Balatoc abandoned mine | place: Philippines | reverse complement strand
TCCGGCAGGCTCGAAACCCACTTACTCTAAAGCCCAGTTCCCTTCACCCGCTCCAACGCTGCCTTTCCCGAACAGGGTCGACCGCCGGCAAAAATGGGCCTCGGACGATGGCGATGGGTTTTGCGGGACGCGGATTGACCGCGCCCCGCGATCCGTCACCAGCCAAAGGTCACGCCCACCCGGCCTCCGGTCGATCCCTTGACGGTCGATCCGGCCACCCCGCCGGAAATCCAGACACTATCCCTGAGGCGGGCGACGGCGGCCGCCGAAAAGCCCTGCTCGCCGCGGTAGGTGGCCAGGTTGAAGGACACCGAGAAGTCGAGATCGGGCGGGATCACGCTCCCTCCGAGCGCCATGGCCGCAGCCGTGCCGCCGTTGGACTGGCGCTCAAGCGAGGCAAGGCCCAGCTGGAGCCGGTCAAGGCCCGAACTCAGCGCAAGGATCTGCCCCTCGACCGTGCCCAGCCGCGTGCCGAACCCGCTCAGCTGGCCAATATCGAAGTCGGTGGTGGCAAGATTGCCCAGCGCGTCGGCCGTGACAAGCCGCACCGCACCTTCCTGCACGGCGCGGCTTGTGGCGCTGGAAATGCCGGACAGCGTGTAGGTTGAGCGGGTGGCCCCCAGCAGGATCTGGTTGTCCCGGACGGTCTGCACTTCGGTGCCGATCGCGACGCTGTTGGTGTGAAGCGCCTGCGCGCCGGCACCGATCGCGGTGCTGCCCGCCGCGCCTGCCCGCGCTTCATCCCCGATGGCGAGCGCGCTTGCGCCGCTGGCGCTGGCCTGTCGTCCGGCGGCAAAGGCCGAGACCCCGGTTGCGGAGCTGGTATCGCCCAACGCGATGGCGGCGTTTCCGGTCGCGATGTTGTCGCGCCCGATTGCGACCGCGCCTTCGCCGGTGGCAAGGTTCGGGTCACCGATCGCCACGGACCCGTCGCCGTTCGCCTGATTGCCAAGACCGATCGCGACGGCCGCGCCGCCCATGGCCTGGGCGCCGCTGCCGATGGCTACGGCATCCGCACTGCTGGCGACGCTGCCATTGCCGAGCGCCAGTGCGTTCTCGCCGGTTGCAGCGGCCGGGATCGCGCCGACAAGCTGGGCGACAGTGCTCTCGACAATCCCGAGCCGTTCGCCCTGATCGGCCAGCGTCGTTTCAACCGCATCGATCCGTCCGTCTTGCGCGGTGTTCTCGGCAAGTGCCTGATCGGCCCGGTCACGCGCGACGGCGGCACTTCCGATGGCCTGTCCGGTCAGGTTCTCCAGCGTCTGGATCCGCCCGTCCTGAACCAGATTGGCATCTTCTATCGCACCCACCCGGCCTTCGATTGCTGCAACCGCGCCAACAGCGGTGGTGGAGGCCGCGAGCGCCGCGTCGATCCGTCCGCTGGCCTCGTTTGCCACCGCCAGTGCCTCGTTTGCGGTCTGGCTGGCACCGGTGGCGGCGACGAGCGCCGATTGCGCAGCCGTATCGGCGCTCTCGGCCAGCGCGAAGGCAGCATCGGCGCGCGCTTGGGCATCGGCAGCGGCCTGCACCGCGCCTGCGTTTCCATCCAGCGCCGCCTGCACGCTGGCGAGCGCGGCTCCGGCATCGGCGAGCGCCTGATCCGATCGTGCGAGTACCGCGTCAGCAGCCGACTGCGCGCCGACCGCGATGCCTTCGACCCGGTTCAGCTGGTCGAGGTTGACGGCATCGGTCCCTGCGGTGCCGGCCGCGAGATTGACCAGCTGGCGTTCGTTGCCGAAGCTGCCGATCGACACCGTGCCGCCGCGATCCGCAAACGCCCCCGCGCCCAGGGCAATGCTGTTGGTTGCGTTGAGCGCTGTTGCGGCGCCGATCCCGATGGCGACGCTGTTTTCGGCCTGAGCATCGGCGCCGGTGCCTTGGGCAATGCTGCCCTCGGAGGCCGCGTTGGCGCGGGTGCCGATGGCGATGCTGTTGGCACCCAGCCCGGTCGCCTGCCCGCCCAGCGCGATCGCATTGAGCCCGATCGCGATGCTTTGTGCGCCCAGCGCCGTGGTGAAGAAGCCGAGCGCCGAGCTGTTGGCACCGATTGCGGTGCTCTCACCCACCCCGGCCTGCGCAAGATTGCCGACCGCGACGCTGTTGGCGCCCGAGCCATTGGCACGGGTGCCGACGGCGAGTGCGGAAAAGCCGGTGGCGCTGCTCGATGTGCCGACCGCGACCGTATCGATCTCGGAGGCCAAGGCAGCGCCGCCAAGGGCGACGCTGTTATCGCCCTCGGCGCGCGCGGCATTGCCGAATGCGCTGCTGGCGAGGCCGACCGCGCCGGCCTCGGCTCCGACAGCGGTGGCGCTCTCCGCGTCGGCGACGGCATTGACCCCGACCGCGCTGGCCCGGTCGGCGGTAGCGCTGGCATAGCCGCCAAGCGCCAGCGCGCCGATGCCTCTGGCTGTGCCTGCGAGGGTGATCGCCTGGAAGCCATTCGCGACGGCCTCGCCCCCGATCGCGATTGCGCCAAAGCCGGTGCTGCCCGACTGGTAACCGATGGCAACGCTGCTTTCCCCGCTGGCCCGGGTTTCAGCGCCGAGCGCGGTGGCATTGTCGCCTTCCGCATTGGCGAAGGAGCCGGTGGCAGTGGCGTTTTGGGCGGCGGCCTGGGCATTGCTGCCCAGCGCAGTGGCGAGGAAGCCGTCGGCATCCGCGCTCAGCCCCAGCGCTGTCCCCGCCTCGCCGCGCGCGGTGGCGAGATTGCCGACCACCGTGGTGAACTGGCCTTGCGCCAGACTATCATTGCCGATCGCGATCGCATTGTCACCACTCGCCAGCGAACCGCCGGTATCCCCGTCGATTCCGTCCGCGCCGATGGCAATGCTGTTGTCGCCAGCCGCCTGCGAGCGCGTTCCGATCGCTGTGCTGTTGAAGCCGTCTGCACGCGACAAGGCGCCAAGCGCCACTGCCCGGTCGAGTTGCGCCCTTGCGGCATGGCCGAAGGCGGCACTATCGACCCCTCTTGCACCGGACTGGACCCCGAACGTCGATGCACGGTCGCCTTCTGCGAAGCCGTCGGTCCCGACCGCGACGGATTCGAACCCGACGGCAAGGGCCCGGGTGCCCACAGCGGTGCTGTTGGTGGCCAGCGCGCGGCTGCCGAACCCGATCGCGACGGCATTGATGTCGGCCGCCATACTCGATGTGCCCAAGGCGAGGGTGTTGCTGCCGACGGCATGGGCGTCGGCTCCGATGGCGACCGCGTTTTCGGATTCGGCGACGGCCCCGTTCAATCCGTTGTTGCATTCAATCGCAGGATTGCTCGCGCCAATCCGGCGATCACTGCCGATAGCGATGGAATCCCGGCCCAGCGCGCAGGCGCCATTGCCCATCGCAACCGCGCCAACCGCGCTGGCGGCGACATTTGAGCCCGAGCCGACCGCTGTCGAGCGTTCCGCCTGTGCGAGCGCGGCAGCGCCGAGCGCGGTTGCATTGATCTCGGCCAGGGCGGTTGACCCTACAGCCACCGACGCCGCACCGCCCGAGGCGCTGCTGCCTACCACCGTCGCGTCGCTGTCGCCGCGCGACCAGGCGCCGACAATGGTGGCACCGAAAAAGCTTGGGCTGGCCCCGGGAAAGCCGGTTAGTGCACCTGCGCCGATCACGATGTCGCGATTGTAAGCGGCCAGCGCGTCGGCCCCGATCGCAATCGAACTTACGCCGCCCGCGCGGGCACCCAAACTATCGCCGTCCTGATCGGAACCGATGGCAATCGCTCCTTCCGCCACGCCGATGGCGCTATTGCCTATGGCAATTGCCGCGTTGACCGGTGCAGCTCCAAGGCCGCGGCCTCCGGCCAAAGCGTTGTTTCCCAGCGCGACATTGCCGGTTCCGTTGGTGGCAGCATTATGCCCCAGCGCGGTGTTCCCGGTGCCGCCGCCCGCGTCCGCTTCGGTGCCGCAGGCAAGGTTGGTGTCCTCGCCGTTTTCGTCCACAGCGCCGCCGTCATTGTCGGAACCGGCATCCGCCACACCGTCATTGTCGCGGTCGAGCAGGCAGGTTTCGGCCTTTGCTTGCCCGGGGGCGACGAACAGGCCCGAGGCGGCAAGGGCCGCCGCCATGGCGCCAAGGCTGGCGCGGGGAATGGCAAGGCCGAGGCCGATGGTGCGCGTGGGATAATGCATAACGGGTTCCTTCCAGAATGATGAACATGGCGAGTGCGTGGCCCGGGTGTTTTTCTGGAGAGACAGGAACGACGCGCAAAACCGGACAGGCGACGCAAAATTTCTCTGCCGCGCCGCCGCCGGGTGCGATGCGAAAGGGCTTGCCTCAGGCTTGCGAAAGAAGGATTGCGATACAGCCGCTTCCAGCCGCTGGTGCGGGGCGGAGACGGTTTGCGATCAGAGCGGTTTTCGGCGGGGGACGATGCGGGCTGACGATTGGGAGGTCCTCGAGGGGATCATTGACGAGGCGCTGATGCTCCCCGCCGGGGAGCGCGCTGGATTTCTTGCCGGCAGGCTCGGCGACACGCCCCAAGATCGCGCCAGGATCGACCAGATCCTGTCCCGACTGGCGGAAGCCGAGACATTTCTGGAACCGTCCGAACCGATCGAGACGAGGCTCAGCACTGCGGTTCCGGCACGGATCGGGGTGTGGTCGATCGGCGAGGTTCTGGGCCAGGGTGGCATGGGCACCGTCTATGCTGCCCACCGGATCGAGGGCGGCTTCGAACAGGCTGGCGCGCTCAAGCTGATGCGCCACGATGCGGCCATAGACGTGGCGCGGTTCGAGTCCGAACGCCAGTTGCTGGCACGGCTCGACAATCCCGGGATTGCCCGCCTGCTCGATGGCGGGGTCAAGGCCGACGGGCAGCCCTGGATGGTGATGGAGCGGATCGACGGCACGCCCATCGACCAGTGGTGCGAGGCCCGGGGCAGCTCGCTGGCCGATCGCATCGGCCTGACGCTCGGTGTGCTCGACGCGCTCGGCGCAGCGCACAGGATGCTGGTGCTGCACCGCGATCTCAAGCCGGGCAACGTCCTGGTCGACAGCGAGGCGCGGGTGCGGGTGATCGACTTCGGGATCGCCAAGCGGATGGATGGGGGCGATCAGACGCAGGACATCCTGCCTCTCTCTGCCCCCTATGCCGCCCCCGAACTGCTGACCGGTGCGCCGCTCGGTCCGCCGGTTGATGTCTATGGTGCAGCCGCCATTCTCTATGAACTGGCGACGGGCCGCCCGCCGATCGATCTGGCCGGCGTGCCGGTGGCGCTGGGCATCGGGCGGGTGCTCGACGTTGCGCCGGTGCGGCTCGCGAGCCTGCGGGCCGAGGTGCCGGTGCTGACCGCCGCGCCTCAAGGCCTGGTGGCCGACCTCGACGCGATCCTGGCCAAGGCGCTGCGCAAGGAAGCAGGCGAACGCTATCCCGGCCTCGATGCACTGGCCGATGACCTGCGCCGTGCGCTGGATGGCCGCCCGGTGACGGCGCGTTCGGGTGATCGCGCCTATCGTCTGCGCCGCCTCGCGTGGCGGGCGCGCTGGCCAATCGCCGCGGCGAGCGCGATCGTGCTGGCGCTGGGGGCAGGGCTGATCGGCACCGAGATCCAGCGCCGCGAAGCGGTGGCCGCACGCGATGCGGCGCTTGACGAGGAACAGCGCAGCGATGCCGTGCGCCAGTCGCTCTACCTGTTGCTGGCCGAAAGCGTCGAGGCCGCGGGAGTCGAAGGCACTCCGCGCGATGTGCTGGATCAGGCGACCCGGCGCATCATGGCCGAATTCACCCGCGATCCGGCCGAATCCGCCCGCGTCCTCCACGCGCTGGGCGAATTGCATTTCTATCTCGGCGACTACGAGGCGGCCAAGGCTGCGCTCTCGCCTCTGATGGGGCAGAGCGAGGATACGGTGCCCGGCGATACGCTGGCCGCGGCGCGCTATGACATGGCGCAGACCATGGTGCGGCTGGGCGAGGTCGATGAGGCCCGGCCCCTGCTCGCGGCTGCGCAGGCTTTCTGGCAGCGTGATGCCGCGAAATGGCGTGCAAGGCTGATCGACAGCCGGCTGGTCGAGGCCCAGATCCTGCGTGCAGGCGATCCGGCGGCGGCCGCCGCCATGCTGCGGAAGGCAACTTCAGAGCACGCCGCGATGCACGGCACGACCAACCGGCAGGCCGGGGTGTTCCAGAACAATCTCGGTGTGACCCTGCTGGCTGCCGGTGATCCCGAAGGGGCCGCAGCCGCGCTCAGGAAGGCGCAGGCGATCTGGCAGGCCACACGGCTGACCGAAACGCCCGATGCGCTCAACACCGCCAACAATCTTGCCGCGCTGGAGATGCTTGCCGGACGACCCGCCGCTGCCGAACCGCTGTTTGCCGAGGCGGTGCGCCTGCGCCGCCAGCTCTATGGCACTTCGGCAGGCACGGCGGCGCTGCTGAGCAATCACGGCAAGGTGCTGTTGCAGCTGGGACGCGCGGCAGAGGCGGAAAGGCTGCTGGCCGAAGCCGTGCCGATGTCGGCGCAATTTGCCGGCGCGGGATCGATGCAGCATGTTGCGGCGCTCGCCGGGCTGGCCGATGCGCGGCTGGCAACCGGCGCTCCGGATGCTCTCGCACTGGCGCGGCAGGCGCTTGCCGCAGCCGAGCTTGGCAAGTCTCCGCCCCCAGCCAAGGCAATGGCATTGCTTGCGCTTGCCAAGGCGCAGAAGGCTAGCGGCGATACCGCGGGCGCGCGTCAGTCCCTGAAGGGCTTCGATACGATCGCGCCGGGCCTCGGTCCGGCCGGAGCGCGGATGGTGGAGGCCGCCAAGGCGGTGCGTGCGGGGCTCTAGGCCGCCGCGGCATCCTCGGCAGCGTCGCCTTCCATGGCGTCCAGCAGCATGGCCTTGGCCTTGACCCAGTCGCGCCGCACGGTGCGCTCGTTGCAGTCGGTCAGCGCGGCGACCTCGCGTTCGGAATAGCCGCCGAAAAAGCGCAGCTCCACGATCCGGGCAAGCCGCGGGGCATAGGCAGCCAGCCGTTCGAGCGCAGCATCGAGTGCGACCAGCCGGTCATCGCTTTCCCAGTAGATCACCGGCAGATCGTCCTCGAAGCTTTCGATCGCCTTGCCCCCGCCCCGCTTGGCGGCAAGCCGTGCAGCGGCGTGGTTGACCAGCACCTGCCGCATCGCACGCGCGGCGGTGCGCAGGAAGTGCGCTTCGTCGGCAAAGCCATGGGCGCGGCGCAGCTTGAGGTAGCATTCGTTGACCAGCGCGGTGGAGCGCATCGTCTCGCCCGCACCGTAGCGCCAGCGCAGATCGCGCGCGATCCGTTTCAGATGCGGATAAAGCGCATCGATCAGCGCGGCATTATCTTCGTCACGAACCATGATCCGTTCGCCCCCCCATCTGTCCAGAGCTATCGCGGGCCTGCGTGTTTGTCACGGATTTTGCGGGACATAGACGAGCGCGACCTGCCGCGGATCCTTGTCTTCCATCGGCGCGACAGGGCTCGCGAGCGCCGCCTTGCCGCTGTCCGGGTCGGCAATCGCGCGCTCGTCAGCGGTGCTGTACGCCATCACCATGGCGAGGGTCGAAAGTGCGGTTAAGCGGCGCATGATGTTCTCCTTGAAAGGACGGGTTGCGGAACGACCGGCAAGGCCGATCACGCGGCTATCCGCCCCGTGAAACTGAGCCCCAGCCCGGCGCTCATCGTCAGGCCGGCCCAGCGCCGTTCGACAAGCGGTTCGAGCGCGGTGTGGAGCTGGCCCGGCGGGGTGCCATCGGCCAGCCTTGCAGCGAGCGCGGCAAGCTGCTGCGTGATCTGGGCAATCCCCTGTCCCAGTCGCGGCGCGGTCTGCAACAGGGCGTCGCCGACCCGTGCCAGCGGGGGCAGCGCCGCGGCATGGGCAATCGCGGTGCGGCGGGCGAGCGGGCTGTCGTGGCGCAGCGGTGAAGCGCGCAGCGTGATCGCACCGATCCGGCCCAGCCAATGGGCTCCGGCGCCCAGCATCAGCCGGTCGAGCGCGGCCGCCGGATCGGGAGCTGCGCCGCTCGCCCCGAGCGCGCGATCCCGCAGGGTCAGGCGCACCACCCCGTCCGGTCCGCGCAGCAGCATCGCGGATCCACGGACGCTTCTGCAGGCCAGCAACCAGGGCGTGTCCTGCCCGTCATTGCTGCCGGTCCAGCTCCAGCAGCGATCGGTGCCGGAGAGTTCCTCGATGGTGACAGCCACCCCGGCAAGCCGACCCAGAAGATGGCCGCTGCCGCTGGCATCGACCAGCAGATCGGCAGTATCGTGATACCCCCGCGCGCTCCAGCGCCAGTCGGTGCGGCCGGAGGGCGAGGCAAGCCGCACATCCTCGCGCCACGCCACGCCTGCTGCCGCTGCGACGTCGGCAAGGCTGGCGCACAGGGCTTCGGCGGAAACGACCGGCCGGGCCGCATCGTCGCGGCGCCCGCTGTCGTCCCACACGGCCGCCGTGCCGAACGCCCAGCCATCCAGCGGCGCGCCGGTCAGCTGTTCCAGTTGTGCCATCACCGCAGCGCTGGTGAGGTGCGCGTGCCGCCGGTGGCTGGCGCGTTGCGCAGGAGGGCGGGCGCAATCGACCTGCCAACCCGCACGGGCGAGCACAATGGCCGCGCCAAGCCCGGCAATCCCGTCACCCATCACCAGTGAGCGCGGGGCTCTGCCTGATCCCGTCACCGCGTGCTCAGCCCTGCTCGGTCGGAACGCCAAGCCCGCGCCCGCGCGCGCCCTTGGCGTCGACCATGACGAAGAACACCAGCCCGTTAGCCGCCCGCCCGCGACCAAGCGTGTCGCGGACAACAGGTGCGAGCGCACGGCTGATCGCCTCCTCCGGCAAAAGCATGTCGCCCGGGAAGAACATGTCGCCCGGGAAGAACATGTCTCCGGGGAAGAACATGTCTCCGGGAAAGAACATGTCGCCCGGGAAGAACATATCCCCGGGGAAGGCGACCTGCCCCGGCGAAAGCCTGAACCCGTCAGATGCGAAGACCTCCTTGATCCTGCCGCCTTCTACCCGTGCGGCGAGGAACTGCGCCATGACCGGCCCCGACAGCCGGGCGCGCAGCCGCACCGATTTGACCAGCGCGGCGCGCAGCTTCTCGCCCGAAAGCCGCGCCAGCCCGCGCGGATTGGCGAGGCTGATCTCGATGACATCGCCCTCTGCCCCCAGCGCGGCGGTGCCGGTGGCGAGACCTGCCGCAACGAAGGTGCTGGCGACAATGAAGGAGCGGCGGGATATGGTCATGACTTGTCCTCCTTGACCGGTGTGCCGGTTAGCCGCCGGCCTGCGCGGCGAGGCATTCGCGGATCTCGGGCAGGGCGTTCTCGATCGCCTGCGGGGTGGCGAGCACCCGCACCGAGGATGCAGTGAGCATATCGACATCATCTTGGCTCATGCCGGGCGCGCGCAGGCTGCCGGCCCGATTAACCCAGTACATCGCCGTGTCGCTGGTGATCCCGGCCACCTCTTCGGGCAGGCCATCCTTGATGACGGTGCGTGCGGCGAAGGCCGCGCTGATCACGCCCTGGCATTTCCACGCCTGTTCGACTTCGGCGCGGGTGCCCTCGATCACCGGCTCGGCCGCTGTGGGCGCGGCAGCTTCGGCAACGATGTCCTCGCTTGCCCCGGATGGAGCCTCGCCCCCGCAGGCCGACACCAGGCTTGCCGCAATCGCGGCGGTCAGAACTGAAACACGCATCGCATTCTCCCTTCTGTCAGCAAGAACCGGAACGGATCGGGAAAGCGGACATCGGGGCCGCAGATTTTTTGCATCCCCGCATGTCCGCTTTTGCGGCTGGTTCCTGTTCTCACCGGCAATGGCGCGCGATTGTCCGCGTCCGGGAAGTGAATGGGGAGAATGAGCGATGTTACGCAAACTTGTTGTGGGCATGGCGGCGGGCGCTCTGGCGCTGTCGCCGTTCGTGGCTGCCGGGATCGCCGCGCAGGGCAATCCCGCCGGATCGATCACGCTCTACAATGGCGAGGATCTCGGCGGCACGGGTGTGGTCATCACCCGGGATACGCCGAATCTGCAGGACGTGCCCGCCGACGAAGGGTTCGACTCCACCGCCAATGATTACGCCTTTTCGCTCAAGACCGAGGGGCGCTGGCAGGTCTGCATGGATGCCGGCTACAAGACTGGGTGCATGATCGTCGACGGGGAGATGACTTCGCTTGGCGACAAGGGCGGCTCGATCAGTTCGGTGCGCTACATCGGTCCGAGCAAGAAGGTGGCGGCGGCCGCCCCGATGTCGCCTGCTGCCGGACCAGCGCCGGCCGCCGAAGACGACTGGCAGCCGATGTACAATGTCGATCTGTTCGGCAGCGATTACCGCGAGATCGCCTACACCGCACCGGGCAGCAGCTGGAAAACCTGCAAGGCCAGTTGCGATGGCGACAAGCAATGTCAGGCCTGGACCTATGTCGGGCCGGGGCGCACCGAGCATGGCGAATGCTTCTTGAAGGCGGTGGTGCCCGAACCCGCCGAAAGCGAATGCTGCATCTCGGGGGTCAAGGGCGGGGCAAGCGCGCGCGGCGCAGTGGGCAATGACGCGATCGGGCGCGGCCTTGGCCGGCTCGGCGAGACCGCCACCAGTGCTGCAGAGGACGAACTGAACCAGGCGGTCGATCGCAAGGTGCGCGGCCTGCTGGGCAAGATCATCGATTGAACCGGCAGGGGCGTGGTCCTGGGCCACGCCCCGTCAGGATCATGCAATCGCGGCCTCGACCGATCCGATACCGGCGAAATCGGCGCGGATTGTGCTGCCCGACGATACCGGGTGCACGCCGGTAATCGCACCGCTGGAAATCCACCAGCCACCCTTGAGTCCGATGCCCCGGCTGACAAGGTTGGCGATCAGGAACCGCGCTGCTCCGAAGGGTCCGTCGAGCATCGTCGCGGTCGTCGCGCGCCCGACTTCGGCCCCGTCGATCGCCAGTGTCACCTCAACGGTATCGAGTTGTCCCCACTGCGCCCGCGGGACCACCTTGCCAAGCAGCAGGCCGGTGTTGTTGCCATGGTCCGCAATCGTCACGCAGGGCCCGTCGGCATTGATCCGCGCATAGGGCGACGAGGCGATCTCGATGCCGATGCGGACCTCGTCGATCCAGTCCATTGCGGCTTCGGGGTTGGTCGGCTGCGGCCCGTTGCGCGGCGCGAGACGCAGCATGAATTCCGCCTCTGCCGCTGCAAATCCGCCCTCGAACACGCGGAAGGCGCAGCGATCATCGGTGGCCGTCACAATCGCGTCGCGGAATGCCGGGCCGACCAGACGGTCTGCGCCAAGCAGGGCATCGTTGGGCGGGGCGATGCGGCCGACCTTCCAGCCGCCGATCTCCCGCTCCCACATCGACAATGCGCAGTCCTGGATCGCATAGGCGCTCGCCAGATCGAGGGGGGGACGGCCGGGAAACCGGCTGATGGCAGTGCCATTGCGACGCGCGGCGACAAACGCGCTAGCGATGTCCCGAGCTTCGGAATGCACTGTGATCCTCTCGTCCTCTTGCCCCACAAACCGGAGCCTTGGCGAAAAAGGAAACCGGTGTCAAAAGCTTTCTGCGCACTAGCGCGGTGGACCCGGCGCGGCAATTTTTGCATTCGCCGATTTGCTCTCTAGAAGGGCGCTACAGCAGAAAAAGGCGTTCAGAGCACCGACGATGTCCAAGCAAGGCAAGACGCCAACGATCAATGACGTGGCCCGGCTTGCGGGCGTGTCGAAGAAGACTGTCAGCCGGGTGATCAACCGCTCCGCGCTGCTCAGCCAGGATACCCGGACCAAGGTCGAGGCGGTGATCGCCGAGCTGGGTTATGTCCCCAATCCGCAGGCAAGGGCGCTCGCGCTGCGGCGCAATTTCCTGCTCGGGTTGCTGCACGACAACCCCAACGCCCAGACTGTCTTGAAGGTGCAGGAGGGCGTGCTCGACGCGATCCGCGACACCGAATTCGCGCTGGTCGTGCGGCCGGTCGATCGCCATTCGCCCGCGATGCTCGACGACATCCGCCGTTTTCTCGAACAGCAGCGGCTCTACGGGGTGCTGATCCTGCCGCCGATCTCGGAGAATGATGCGCTCGCCGAGTTATGCCTCGAAATGGGCTGCGGCTATGTGCGCATGGGCTCGGCGATGCTGGATGACGCGGATCACATGGTCGCTTCGAACGACCGCGAGATGGTGGAGGCGGCGGTGGAGCATCTGATCGCGCTCGGACACCACCGGATCGCGCTGATCGAGGGGCCGGAGGGGTTCCGTTCGGCCCACGAACGGCGCGAGGGCTTTCTGGCCGCGATGGCCGCCCACGGGCTCGCGGTTCCGGCCGATGCGCGCGCGCAGGGCACCTATCGTTTCGATTCCGGGATCGATGCTGCCGCCCGCCTCCTCGATGCGCCCCAACGGCCGACCGCGATTTTCGCCAGCAATGACGAAATGGCCTCGGGCGCCTTCCACGCCGCCCGCCAGCGAGCCTTGCGCGTGCCGGACGACCTGTCGATCATCGGCTTCGACGATTCGCCGATTGCGGCCCATATCTGGCCACCGATGACCACGGTTGGCTGGCCGGTGCGCGAGATGGGGCGGGCGGCCGCATTGAAGCTGATCGCCCCTGACGACCCAGCCGCCGATCAGTCCCGCTTTCCCGCCAAGCTGGTCAAGCGACAGTCGGTCGCTCCGCCCCCCGAAGCTCGGGACGCATGAAATGCGAGGGTTGAAACCCTGCCCGCTTTGTGGCTACACAGGCGTCATGACACCGGTTTCCCAATGCAGGACGCTCCCATGAAGATCGCGCTCATTACCGAGAACAGCCAGGCCGCCAAGAACTCCGTCATCCACGACGCGCTGACCGCCGTGGCCGAGCCGCTGGGGCATCAGGTGTTCAATTACGGCATGTATTCGCCCGAGGACGCTGCCTCGCTCACCTATGTCATGAACGGACTGCTGACGGGCATCCTGCTGAACAGCAAGGCGGCCGATTTCGTGGTCACCGGCTGCGGCACGGGGATGGGCTCGATGCTCGCCTGCAATGCCATGCCGGGGGTGTTCTGCGGCCTCGTGATCGATCCGACCGACGCCTTCCTGTTCAGCCAGATCAACGCCGGAAACGCCGTCTCCATGCCCTATGCCAAGGGTTTCGGCTGGGCGGCGGAACTGAACCTGCAGGATTGCTACCGCAAGCTGTTCGAAGGCGAACCGGGCGCAGGCTATCCCAAGGAGCGCGCGGCGATCATGGCGGTCAACCGCGGCAAGCTCGCCGATCTCAAGGTGGCGAGCTGCCATGACATGCTGACCGTGCTCCGGAACGTCGATCAGGACCTGCTGCGCGCGGCGACCGCTGGTGAGAAGTTCGCCGAGTACTTCTACCCCAACTGTCAGGACGACAGCATCGCCGCCTACCTCAAGGCGCTGTAAGCGGCATAGGCGGGAGGGGAAGTCATGGCGATATCATTCGACCTCACCGGCAAGCGCGCGCTGGTGACCGGGGCCAATACCGGGATCGGACAGGCGATTGCGGTCGCGCTGGCCGGTGGTGGGGCGGACGTGGCGCTCGCGGGACGCAGCGCAGCCGATGAAACGCTGGCACTGATCGCGGCGACCGGGCGCAAGGCGGTGGACCTGCGTGCCGACCTGTCCTCGACCGCGCCGGTCAGAGCACTGGTCGATGATGCCGTGGCAGCGCTCGGCGGGCTCGACATCCTCGTCAACAATGCCGGGATCATCCGCCGCAACGACCTCGCCGACTTCACCGAAGAGGACTGGGACGCGGTGGTCGACACCAACCTCAAGACGCTGTTCTTCCTCAGCCAGGCCGCCGCAAGGGTGATGGCGGCGCAAGGCTCGGGCAAGATTATCAACATCGCCTCGCTGCTGAGCTTCCAGGGCGGTATCCGCGTGCCGAGTTATGCCGCAGCAAAGTCCGGCGTGGCGGGGCTGACCAGAGCCATGGCCAACGAGCTCGCGCCCAAGGGCGTGCAGGTCAACGCCATCGCGCCGGGCTACATCGCCACCAACAACACCGCCGCATTGCAGGCCGACGAGACCCGCAACCGCCAGATCCTCGAGCGCATCCCCACGGGGCGCTGGGGCAACCCCGAGGACATCGCCGGGGCGGCTGTGTTCCTTGCTTCGCCTGCATCGGACTATGTCACGGGGCATATCCTCGCGGTCGATGGCGGCTGGCTGGCGCGGTAACTTCGCCCCATGCACGTCACCTGCTTCGGCGAGATCCTGCTGCGCCTCTCGCCGCCTGACCGGCAGATGATGGTTCAGGCCCGCAATCTCCAGCTTGAGGTGGGCGGGGCGGAAGCCAATGTCGCCTCGGCCCTCGCATCGCTGGGACATGATGTGCGCTTCGCTGGCGTGGTGGCGGACAATCCGCTCGGCGATCGCGCGCGCGCCGCGTTGCGCAGCTGCGGGATCGACGTGGGCCACGTCGCCCGCGCGCCCGGGCGGATGGGCCTCTATTTCCTTGAAGCCGGATCGGGCCCGCGCCCCTCGGCGATCACCTATGACCGTGCGGGCAGCGCCTTTGCCGAAGCCGCGCCGGAGAGCATCGATTTCGCGGGCGCGCTGGCAGGGGCGCGGCTCATGCATTGCGGGGGGATCACCCCGGCACTCGGCCCCGGCGGCGTGGCGCTGGCACGGGCGGCGCAGGATGCGGCCAAGGCGGCAGGCGTGCCGATCTGCTTCGACGGCAATTACCGTGCGCAATTGTGGGCCGCATGGGACAATGACCCCGCGACGATCCTGCGCGAACTGGTCAATGACGCGACGATCCTGATCGGCAATCACCGCGATATCGCGTTGCTGCTTGGGCGGCCGTTCTCGGGCGAGGGCGAGGCGCGGCGGCGCGAGGCGGCTGAGGCGGCCTTTGCGGCCTTCCCCAACCTCGAACTGATCGCCTCGACCGCGCGCCATCTGGTGACGAGCGATCATCACCGGATCAGTGCAAGGGTGGATAGTCGCGCGGGCAGCCATCAGACCGAGGAAATCGACGTCACCGGCATCGTCGACCGGATCGGCACCGGCGATGCCTTTGCGGCAGGGGTGCTCGACGGCTGGCTGGCGGGGGGCGATCTGGCGGTGATGGCGCAGCGCGGGCTGGCGCTGGCGGCACTCAAGCACAGCATCCCCGGCGACATGTGCCCGGTCAGCCGCGCGATGCTCGACAGCTTCAGCGCCGGTGCGGGTGATGTCCGCCGCTAAGGGCCTGAACCGCCGCGCGGTGCTTGCGGGCGGAGCCGCCATGGCAGCGCTGGGCGCAGTCCCCGCGCGCGCGACCACGGTCGGCCTGCCTGAGGTTCGGGCACCCTCGGGCCATTACATCGGCACCGTCATCCACGATCCGGCTCACCCGCCGACGGTCCGCGCGCTTCGCTATGCCGGGATCCGCTACGCCCGTGCCGAGCGGTTCTGCGCACCCGTGCCGGTCGTGTCGAACAAGCCAATGGCCGAGCAGGCACCCGCTTTCGGCCCCGCCTGCCCGCAACCGGGCAAGGCCTACCAGCCGCAATCCGAGGACTGCCTGTTCCTCAACCTGTGGGTACCGGCAAAGGTCCAGGCGGCCCGCCTGCCGGTGATGGTCTATTTCCACGGCGGAGCCTATTCCGCCGGGAGCGTCACGGATCCCCTCAACGATGGCGCGGCGCTGGCGGCGCGCGGCGATGTGGTGGTGGTGACGGTCAACCACCGGCTGAACGCGCTGGGGTATCTCTACATGCCCGATGCCTTCCCCGACAGCGGCAACGCCGGGCAGCTCGATCTGATCGCGGCGCTGGAATGGGTGAAGCGGAACATCGCGGCCTTCGGGGGCGATCCGGACAATGTCACCCTGTTCGGGCAGTCCGGCGGGGGCGCGAAGATCGCGACGCTGATGGCGATGCCCGCCGCGCGCGGCCTGTTCCACAAGGCGATCACTATGAGCGGCCAGCAGGTCACCGCCTCGGGGCCGATCAATGCCCGGCGGCGGGCCGAGGCCTTCCTTGCGCGGCTCGACAGCGATCCCGCGAGCGCCCCGGTCGAGGCCCTCGTGGCCGCGCTCGATGCCACCGATCCGGTGCTGGGCGGGCGGGTCTATTTCGGACCGGTGGTGGACATGCGGCACCTTCACCGGCATCCCTTCTGGCCTGACGCGCCGGAGCAATCGGCCCATATCCCGATGCTGCTCGGCAACACCGTCGCCGAGACGCGGGCCTTCTATCCGCCCGAGGGCCGCGTGCTGCAGGGTCTGACCTTCGACAATCTGGCTGAGCGGATCGCGCCCGAAATGCGGGTCGATCTGGAGCCTGCATGGGTGGTGGAGCAGTTCCGCGCCCGCTATCCCGATGCCGCCCCCGAGACCCTGTTCCACCGCATCGTCACGCCTGCGCGCAGCTGGCGCGGACAGGTGGAGGAGGCCGAGGCGCGGGCACGGCAGGGCAAGGGCAACACCTTCGTCTACCAGCTCGATTTCGAGGACGCGCAGCACACCGACGACATCGGCTTCGCCTTTGGCACTGTCCCGAACTCGACGCCCGCACAGGCAGCGATGAGCGCCACGATGATGGACGCCTTCGTGAGGTTCGCCCGCACCGGCGATCCCGGCTGGCCGGCCTATGATTGCGAAACCCGCCGGACGATGATCTTCGACCGCGACAGCCGCGTGGTCAGCGATCCGCGCCGCTGGGAGCGCGAGCTTTTCGCCCGCGTGCCCTATGTCCAGCCGGGCACCTAGTTGGGATAGCTGACGATCAGATCGAGCGGTTCGGTGCCCAGCTGACGGATCCCGACCACCGTGCCGCGATAGAGATAGGCCGCCATGCCGGGTTCAAGGATCGCCGTGTCCCCGTCCGAGACGACCTCGCCCCTGCCCGCGAGAACGTAATAGACCTCGTCATGATCGATGGGGTGTTCGCCGATCGCCGCGCCCGGGTGAAGCACGCGGCGGCGGAATTCCATGGCACGCGGTGCAGGAACGGCATCGGAGATGCGATAGGCGGTGCTCGTGCCGATGGATCCGTGTGGCGGAGGTTCCTCGCGGCGGACGTCCGCCTCGCGGACCACCACCATCGGGCGGGGCGGCGCCGGCGAGGCCGGCGCTGCGTCGGCATCGCCCGCCAGCAGCAGCGCAGCCAGCGCCGCCAGGATCACTTCGCTTGCGTCCGCATCTGCCGGTCGCGCGGGGAGAGGTGCTCCTGCGCCCCGGGCTTCTGGCCCGGCCAGACGCCCGATTTCGGCGTCATGGTGGCCATATCCCACTCGGCCTCGACGAATGGTGCCGCAGTCGGCGCGATCTCCGGATAGCCGCCGACCTCGCTCTCGTCGTCGATCACCTCGCCCCGCCCTTCGGCGATGAAGAACAGCACCCGCAGCTCCTCGCTCCCCCGGTCCCAGGGCCGCGCACCAGCGGTGGCGAGCAGGGTGGTCTCGACGTCTTCGGCGGGCAGGATCGTGTAGCCGTCGAGGCTGGCGAGCGGCTTCTCCGCTGCGATCAGCCTGGCCTGAGTCTTGCCGTAACGCCCGAACATCGGGAGCGGGTTGTCGAGCCGGTCGACCGCGATGTTGTCGCGCCCGTAATAGGCCAGGTCACCCACCCCGCCGAGCATCAGGAACGGCAGGCCGGGATCGGTATCATTGCCCCCGCGCATGACATTGCCGACCGCGGTGATCTCGCCGGTGACGTGCGGCTGGCCGGCCCATTCGAGGTCCATCAGGTTGTAATGCACCGCGCGGCGCATCGGGTTGTAGATCAGATTGTTGACCATCAATACCTGCGCGCCGCCCTTCACCAGCGGACTGCGTTCGACATTGTGGGCCCAGATGTTGCGATCGAAGACGATGCCGGTGGCATTGTCATGGACCAGCGAGCCCTTGGAATGTTCGCCCTTGGGGTGGCTCGAATCCGCCAGGCCTTCTGCCGCGAGGTTGAGGCGGAAGACGATGTCGTGGCTGGTGCCGGCGCGCCATTCCTCCACCGTCTCGCCGGTGAACCGCGGGCCGGAGGCGGACATGTTCTCGTCGATGCCCCACAGAAAGGTGCAGTTCTCGATCACCACCCGCGCGGCGCGCACGGTGGAGAGCGCGTCGGCCTCCCACCCGCTGCGCTTGGGCTGGCCATCGGCACCGGTCAGCACGCGGATGTGCTGGAGCTTCACGTCATGGGTCTTGATGTCGATCCCGCCCTTGATGATCGTGATGCCGGGGGCGGGCGCGGTCTGCCCGGCGATGGTGACGAAGGGATTGTTGATGTCGATGCTGGTGCGACCGAGATCGATCACCCCGCCGACCTCGAAAACGATGATGCGCGGCCCCTTGGCTCTGATCGCGGCGCGCAGCGACCCCGGCCCGTCGGCAGCGAGGGTGGTGACCCTGATGATCCGTCCGCCCGCACCGCCCTGCGTCGGGTCCTGCGGATGGGCCACGGCCTGTTGCGGCAAGAACACAGCGATAAGCGCCAGCGCCGCAAAAAGAGCGAAAAACCCACGCATTTCCGTCACTCTCCCAAGTTCGCCCACGCTGCTTGACAGAAACGGCAGGGCATGGCAATCCATAATGACACCGGTTACCAAAATCGGGGCGGGAGAGATCAGGGGATGTGTCGGTCGCTTGTCGACCTGGACGGAAACCGGTGTCACTCTCTCGGGAAAACAGAGGGAGTAGGCTGCGTGTCAAAATTTTCCGGGATGTTCCGTTTCAAGGCTGCCCTTCTGGTGGGCAGCGCCGTGTTCCTGCCGACGTCCGCGCTGGCCCAGGCGGCCGATGCCCCCGCGAGCGAGGGTGACGCTGCCAAGGACATCGTCGTCACCGGCTTCCGCAGCAGCCTCAATGCCGCGCTGGGGGAAAAGCGCAATGCGGTGAATTCGGTCGATGTCATTCTTGCCGAGGACATCGCAGACTTCCCTGACCTCAACCTCGCCGAATCGATCCAGCGCATCCCCGGCGTCTCGATCGACCGTGACAACGGCGAAGGCCGCACCATCACCGTGCGTGGTCTCAACCCCGATTTCACCCGCGTGCGCATCAACGGGATGGAGACGCTCTCCACCACCGGCTCGACCGACAGCTCCGGCGGCACCAATCGCGGGCGCGGCTTCGATTTCAATACCTTCGCCTCCGAGCTGTTCCGCAGCATCAAGGTGTCGAAGTCGCCCAATCCTTCCACCGAGGAAGGCTCGCTCGGCGCGGTCGTCGACCTCGCGACCTCGCGTCCGCTCGACTATGGGGGCGGCCTCACCCTCGCCGGATCGGGGCAGGCGCTCTACAATGACGCCTCCCGCCAGGTGAACCCGCGCATCGCGGCCCTGGTCAGCTATGCGAACGACTCCGAGACCTTTGGTGCGCTGGTTTCCGTCGCGTGGACGCCGCGCGACATCGTCGAAGAAGGCTTCAGCACCGTGCGCTGGGCGGGCAACCCCGTGCCCGCTGCCGGCGCCGCGCAGAGCTTCACGCTGCGCAACGCCTTCCAGAACGAGGCGGCCTTCCCCGATGCCGCCACCGCCTTCTTCCCGCGCATCCCGCGCTACGGCGTGCTGACCTCGGATCAGGACCGGCTCGGCATTACCGGTTCGCTCCAGTTCGCGCCCAGCGAGCGGACCACCATCAGCCTTGACCTGCTCTATTCGAAGTTCGCCGGCACCCGGCGCGAGGAATTCCTCGAAGTCATCTCCTTCAGCCGCAACAATGCCGCCGGCATTCGCGAAACCGACATCGTTGCGCTGGAAGTCGATCCGGCCACGCGCAATCTGGTGCGCGGCACCTTCGATGATGTCGACGTGCGGATCGAGAACCGGCTCGACGATCTGCGCACCGAGTTCAAGCAGGCGACGCTGGAAATCGAGCACCAGTTCTCGGACCGCTTCAAGGTTCGCGCGCTGGGCGGCATCTCGGAATCCGACTTCGACATCAGCCAGCAGACGACGATCATCGCCGACGCGCTCAATGTCGATGGCTATTCGATCGACTTCAGCGGCAACCGCAATGCGCCGCTGATCGATTACAACATCGACGTCACCAACCCGGCCAACTTCCTCGTCAACGAGGTGCGCGACCGGCCGCAGTCGACGCTCAACGGTTTCCGCACCCTGTCGCTCGAAGGCGACTGGGAGATGACCGACACGATCAGCCTGCAGGGTGGCGGTTCGTGGAAGCGGTTCAGCTTCGAGTCCACCGAAAGCCGCCGTGACCGCGTGCTGACCGCGACCACCGTCGTGCAGCCGTTCGTGCTGACCGCCGCGGACTCCGCGCTGGCCCGGCTCGGTTCGGGGGCGCCCGGACCCGATGGGAACGATCGCACCTGGGTGGTGCCGGACATCGAAGCGATTGCTGCGCGGGTCGGCCTGTTCACCGGCAACTTCCCGCTGGTGCTCCAGAACGGGGCCCAGAACGAAGTGGTCGAGAACGACTATGCCGCCTTCCTCCAAGGCTCGCTCAACACCGAGCTCGGTTCCTGGGGTCTGCGCGCGGTCGCCGGGGTGCGCTATGTGCGCACCGAGGTTTCATCGACCGGCATCCTGAGCGGCAACACAGTCTCGGTGGACAACAGCTATACCGACTGGCTGCCGTCTGTTTCCGTCGTGCTGGAGCCTACCGACAAGCTCCTGATCCGCGCCAACGTCGCCCGCCAGATGGCGCGCCCGACGCTCGCCAGCCTGACTCCGGGCGGCAATTTCAACCCCTTCGGCCAGACCCTCAGCTTCGGCAACCCGCAGCTCGATCCGTTCCGGGCGAACTCTGTCGACTTCGGCGTGGAGTGGTATTTCGCGCCTGAAAGCCTGCTGTCGGTGACGGTGTTCTACAAGGACATCGAAAGCTTCGTCACGCGGGCGACCGAATCCGTGCCGTTCAGCTCGCTGGGCCTGCCTGACAGCCTGCTTGAAGGATCGCCCTCGGGACCGGACGACATCTTCAACGTTACCCGCAACGTGAATGGCGAGGGCGGCGATCTCAAGGGCATCGAAATCCAGTACCAGCAGCCCTTCACCTTCCTGCCCGGCGTGCTGAAGAACTTCGGCTTCCTCGGCAACCTGACCCTGCTCGATTCCGAGGTGCCTTACGGGACCGGGGCCAATCTGGTGCGTGACCAGATCACCGGCCTGTCGCGAACCGGGTTCAACACCACGCTCTATTACGAAGACAAGAAGTTCAGCGCGCGTGTGTCGGGGGCCTATCGAAGCAATTTCCTGACCCGTGTTCCGGGGCAGAACGGCAACGACATCGAAGGCACGCGCTCGACCTTCAACGTCGATGCGGCGATGAGCTATGCCGTCACCGACAAGATCCGGGTGACGCTGGAGGGCATCAACCTTACCGACGAGATCCGCCCGCAGTTCGTCGACAGTGTCGGGGATCGTCCGGTGACCTTCAACCGCACCGGTCGCACGGTGCTGATCGGGGCACGCTTCACCTTGTGATCACTCCAGCGTGGCGGGGCCGGCGTGCCTCGCCGTCCGCCCTTGCCCTGTGTCTGCCGGGATGAGCCGTTGATTGACCGTCGCACTGCCCTGACCGGCCTCGGGCTCGGCATCGCTGCTCCGGCGCTGGCCCGCCCGGCAACACCCGCCGCTGCCGCTGACACGGCCGGAGTCCCTGCCGCCGAGCCCGACGAATGGGTCGCACTCTGGCCGGGGCCGGTCCCCGGTGCGCCGTCCAGCCTGCCGCAAGAGCAGGTGGTCGAACGTTCCACCGATCCGGTCAGGCCCGACCGGATCATGCAGGCCATTGCCCGGCCTCGCATGGCGGTGTTCCGCCCGGACCGGCCCGGTGGCGCGGCGGTGCTGATCGCACCGGGCGGCGGCTATTCGCATGTGGTGATCGACAAGGAGGGCTTCGAGATGGGGCGCTGGCTGGCGGCACGCGGGATCACCGCCTTCGTGCTGTTCTACCGGCTGCCGCATCATGGCTGGGCCAGCGGGCCGGATACGCCGCTTGCCGATGCCCAGCGGGCGCTGCGCATCCTGCGCCAGCGCCACGCGCAATACGGTTACGATCCGCAGCGGATCAGCATCATGGGCTTTTCCGCAGGCGGCCATGTCGCAGCCACGCTGGCGACACGCTTTGCCGCGCCAGTCTACGCCGCCATCGACGCTGCCGATGCGCTGCCGGCCCGGCCGGACGCAGCGGCGCTGATCTATCCGGTGATCTCCATGCACCCGGAGCTCGCCCACCCCGGATCGCGCGAAAGATTGCTGGGCGCCACTCCCCCCGCGGCGCTCGAACTGGCGCATTCACCCGATCATCATGTGCCGGTGGATGCGCCCCCTTTCTTCCTGCTTCATGCCGAGGACGACCGGGCGGTTCCGGTCGGCAATACGCTGGCGATGCGCGCCGCGATCCTGGCGCGGAGGCTGGCCGTTGACACCCATCTCTATGCCAGCGGCGGGCATGGCTTCGGGATCAGTCGTGCGGCGGGCAAACCGGTGGCTGGCTGGCCCCAATTGTGGCATGCATGGGCGCAGGCGGCAGGTGTGGCATGACGGCGGCGCGGCGCGAGGTGCTGGCCGGGATGGGCGGACTGGGCCTTGCCGCCACGCTGCGGGCCCCGGGTGCATCTGCCGCGCCAGCCGGCCCGCCGCCGCAGGCCCGCCGCGGGCCCGACAACCAGCGCATCGCTGATCGCGGCGATGGCACCTTTCTCAATCCGGTGCTCTCGGGCGACCGGCCCGATCCGGCGATCCTCAAGGACGGCAAGGATTACTACCTCACCTTCTCGACCTTCGATGCCTATCCCGCTCTCACCATCTGGCATTCGCGCGATCTGGTGAACTGGCGACCGCTCAAGCCAGCGCTCACGCGCAATATCGGCGCGGTTTGGGCGCCCGGCCTGCACAGGCACCAGGGCCGCTATCTGCTCTACATCCCGGTCAAGGCGCGGCCGGCCAACGACATCTTCGTTGCCCACGCCGAGCGGATCGAGGGCCCGTGGAGCGATCCGGTGCCGCTCGGCCTGCCCGATCACATCGACCCCTGCTTCGTGCAGGGCGAGGATGGCAGCTGCTGGCTTTTCCTATCGGGCGGAGACCGGGTGCGGCTGACCGACGATGGCCTCGCTCTCGCTGGCGCGGTGGAGCACGTCTATGATCCGTGGCGCTATCCGGCCGACTGGGTGGTCGAGAGCTTCTCGCCCGAAGGCCCCAAGATCCATCGCATTGGCGGCTGGTATTACATGCTCACCGCCGTGGGGGGCACCGCCGGGCCACCGACCGGGCACATGGTGATTGCCGCGCGCTCGCGCTCGGTCCACGGGCCGTGGGAACATCACCCTGGCAATCCGCTGGTGCGCACCGCCAGCCGCGACGAGGCGTGGTGGTCGCGGGGCCATGCCTCGCTGGTGGAAGGGCCGGACGGGCGCTTGTGGGCGCTCTACCACGGCTACGAGAACGGCTACTGGACCCTGGGCCGGCAGTGCCTGCTCGATCCGGTCGAATTCACCGACGATGGGTGGTTCCGCATGACCGGCGGCGATCTGGCGCAGCCCATTGCCAAGCCTGCAGGCGGCGAGGCGGTGCCGCACGGGATGGCCCTCAGCGACGATTTCTCCAAGCCGCTGATGCTGGGCAGCAAGTGGGCTTTCTTCCGCCCCGGTCCCGATGAAGCCGTGCGCATCCGCATGTCCGGGGACGCGCTGCTTCTGGCGGGCAAGGGCGATACGCCTGCCACCGGCTCGCCTCTGCTGCTGACCGCCGGCGACCGCAGTTATGCCTTCGAATGCGACATCGAGATCGCTGCGGGCGGCTCGGCCGGGCTGGTGCTGTTCTATGACGACAGGCTCTATTGCGGGCTCGGCTTCGACGAGCGGCGCTTCGTCACCCACCAGTACGGGATCGCGCGCGGCCGGCCGGCCAATCCCCACGGGCGCCGGATGCGGATCCGGATCACCAACCGCGAACACATCGTCACTATCGACACCAGCGCCGATGGCGGACACAACTGGGTGCGCTTCGATCGCGGGATGGAGGTTTCGGGCTATCATCACAATGTGCGCGGCGGGTTCCTGATGCTGCGGCCCGGCCTCTATGCGGCGGGGCCGGGACATGCCCGCTTTCGCGATTTCCGCTTTAGGGCACTGGATGGCTGAGATGACAGCGAGGTTCACAGCAATGGTCGCGACGCGCAGGCCGACCCGGCGCGGCGTGCTTGGCGGCGGGATCGCGCTTTCGGTGGGCGCCATGCTGGGTGGCTGCGGCCAGCGACTGGGCGGGCTGCTGACCGCGACCGACGGCCACCCCGCCGATTATCCGACAGTCCGCGCCGTCGAATTCATGGGCCGTTTTCTGGCTGAGCGGACCGGCGGGCGTCTCGGCATCAAGATGTTCGCGGGCGGCCAGCTCGGCAGCGAAGCCGACACGCTCGAGATCACCAGCTTCGGCGGCATCGATCTCAACCGGGTCTACTTCGCCCCGCTCAACTCGATCGAACCGATGACTTTGCCGTTCTCGCTGCCCTTCGTGTTCGATTCGGTCGAGCACATGCGCCGGGTGGTCGACAGTGCGGTCGGCGACGAGGTGCTGGCCTCGCTCGAACCGCACGGTCTGATCGGGCTTGCGATCTACGATTCGGGATCGCGCAGTTTCTACAACGCCCGCCGGCCGATCCGCAGTCCGGCCGACATGCAGGGGCTGAAGCTGCGCGTGCCGGCTTCGGATCTGTCGGTGGCGATGATCAATGCGCTGGGTGCCAACGCGGTGCCGATTCCGCTTGGCGAGACCTACCAGGCGCTCGCGCAGGGGGTGATCGACGGGGCCGAGAACAATCTGCCCTCCTTCACCAGTTCGCGCCACTATGAGGTCGCCACGTTTCTGAGCACCAGCGACCATCTGTTCACCCCCGAAGCGCTGGTGATGAGCAAGGTCAGCTATGATCGCCTGTCGCAGGCCGACCGCGATCTGGTGCGCGAGGCGGCGCGCCGCTCGGTTCCCGAGATGCGGCGCCTGTGGGATCACCGCATGTCCGAGGCGCAGGCCCAGATCGCCGCCTCGTCGGTGATCGTCAACACCGTCGACCGGGCGGAATTCGCCGGACTGATGCGGCCGGTCTGGGATCGCTTCATCACCACGCCCCGGCAGCGGTCGGTGGTCGAACGGATCATGGAGATGCGCGGGAAATGATCTTGATGACACGAATCACAGACTGGCTGACCCGCCTTGCTGCGCTCGGGCTGGTGGCCATGGCCGTCATCGTGATCTGGCAGGTGTTCGGGCGCTTCGTGCTCGATTCCAGCCCGTCGTGGACCGAACAGGCGGCGCTGGTGCTGATGATCTGGTACGTGATGTTCGCCAGCGCCGCCGGGGTGCATGAAGGGTTCCATATCCGGATCGGGCTGCTCGAAGACCGGCTCGGGCCGCGCGCCGCGCCGCTGCGGCGGATCACCGCGCTGGTGGTGCTGATGCTGGGGCTGGTGCTGCTGGTCTACGGGGCACAGCTGACCTGGCTGGTGCGCGGCAATACGATGCCCTCGCTCGGGATCAGCCGCGCCGTCGCCTATGTTCCGATGCCGGTATCGGGCCTGCTGATGGCGCTGTTCGCGCTGCCGCAGGTGCTCGATGGCAAGCCGCGCGGTGCCAACGGAGGGGATGACTGATGGAGCTGCTGGTCCTGTTCGGCAGCCTTGCGTTGCTGCTCGTCATCGGTGTGCCGGTCGCCTTTGCACTCCTGGGTGCCTCGCTCGCCTGCTTTGCCGTGATGGGCATTCCGCCGATCGTCGCCGTCCAGCGGACCGCCGCGGGAATCAGCGTCTTCTCGCTCATGGCCATTCCCTTCTTCATCTTCGCCGGAGACCTGATGTACCGCGCCGGGATTGCCGAGCGGCTGGTGCGCGTTGCCGACGCGGCAATCGGCCGGATGCGCGGGGGGCTGGGCGTGGTCGATGTCGGTGCCTCGATGATGTTCGGTGCGGTCTCGGGCTCGGCCATCGCCAGTGCCTCGGCCATCGGATCGACGATGGTGCCGCTGATGAAGGAGAAGGGCTATCCGGTCGACTTCGCGGTCAACGTCACGGTCACCGCAGCGATTGTCGGACTGCTGATCCCGCCCTCGCACAACATGATCATCTATTCGGCAGCCACGGGGCTCGGCGTCTCGATCGGCGATCTGTTTCTGGCCGGAGTGTTCCCGGGGCTGCTGACCGGCTTCATGCTGATGTTCACCACCTGGCTGGTGGCCCGGCGACGGAACCTGCCGCGCGGCAGCTTTCCGGGCTGGCGCGTCTTTGCCCGCGCGCTGGTGCTGGCGGTGCCCGGGCTGATGACCGCGGTGATCATCATGGGCGGCATCCTGAGCGGGATCTTCACCGCCACCGAAAGCTCGGCTGTCGCCGTGCTCTATACCGTGCTGGTCGGCGTGCTGGTCTATCGCAGCCTCGGCTGGAGCGCCTTCTGGGAGGCCGCGGGCAAATCGGTGCGGACCGCGGCGATGGTGCTGCTGATCATCGCCGCGGCCACGGCGTTCGGCTTTGCCATGGCGCTGCTCGAAGTGCCGCAGCAACTGGGCGCAATGATCGGTTTCATGACCGACAATCCGCTGCTGACGCTGCTGATCATCAACATCCTGCTGCTGTTGCTCGGCACCTTCATGGACATGGCGCCGCTGATCGTCATCACCACGCCGATCTTCCTGCCGGTGGCCATGGATGTCGGGGTGGATCCGGTGCATTTCGGGATCATCATGATGCTCAATCTGGGCATCGGGCTGGTGACGCCGCCGGTCGGTTCAGTGCTGTTCGTCGGCTCGGCTGTGGGCGGAATTCCGGTCACGACGCTGGTGCGGACGATCATGCCGTTCTACCTCACGCTGCTCGCCGCGCTGCTGCTCGTCACCTATCTGCCCGTCCTGTCGCTCTGGCTGCCGGCGCACTTTGGCGGCTGAGCCGCGCGCCGGTTTCCGCGCTCACCTGCGGCGTGCAGGACACGACCGGGGCGTCAACCGTTCCAAAGCACTTTGCGCACGTTACTGCGTGATGCGCTTTGCCTTGCCGATCGCCTGCGCGCGAATGTCCTTGCGGTGGAACGGCAGGCGGTGCCAGCGCTTCTCGGCGTAGGCGCGGGTCTGGTCGGCGGCGTGGGGCGAGGCGGGGTCGGTCGACTGGCTGTAGCTCAGGATCGCGTCGGCGACCGGGCCCTTGTCGTCGAAGCCGACGATCTGGATGTAGCTCGTCCCGTGGCGCGGCACGAGCCGGCCGTTGGGCGCGCGTTCGGATTCCTGCATGTTGAGGATGCCGAGCGTGCCCGGCCCGCCGTGGATCGGGATCGCGGCGTTGCCGGCCATCACCTGCTGTTCGTCACCCCACCGGGCGTCTAGCGCCTGACCGGCCTGCTCCATCTCCGTGACCGTCGCGGCGAGGGCTTCGAGCAGCTTCACGCCCGTCTCGCCCTCGGTCACCAGATCGCGCGGAGTGGTGACGGGATGTGCGGGATCGAACGGTACGGCCCATAGCCCCTTGATCCGCTCGGCCTGCGGCCAGAAGGCGCGGAACAGGCGCGCGCCGCGGCTGTCGGCATCGAACCGCCGGTCCCACTTCGCCAGCGCCGCGCAGCCGCGCGCCGCCGCGTCTTCGGCCTTGGCGCACAGGTTCAGCAATTCGGGCATGGCCATATCCGCTGCAAGGCTCTTGTTGCCGAAGGCGAGGGCCGCCGCGCGGGCATGATCGAGCTTGCCTGCCGCCAGCATTGTCTCGGTCTCGGTGAAGTTGGAACGGGTGCGCAGCGTGCGCGCGGTGCGGTATTCGCCGAGGATCGGCGACAGCTCGGGATGCGGCATCGCCGGGTTGCTGATCCAGTAGCTGTCGTTGGAATTGGTGAGGTAGGTATTGGTGAACGTGATCGCCTGATCAATGGCCGGCATCAGCCCCGGCACCGGCGTGCCTTCGGCGACATCCCAGTCGCAGCCCGCCTTCGACCCGTCGAGCAGGATCGCGAATTCGGCGAACAGGCCGGAAATTGGGGTTGAACAGGCCTTGACCTTGGCCGCCGAAACGTTCGGCACGGCGGTGACATCGGCGTGGAGCGCGCCGCCATCGCGGTCGGCGGCAATGGTGTTGACCCATGGAATGCCAAGCGTTTCGGCCACGGCTTCCTTGATCTCGAGGACATTGCGCGCCTCGCCGATCCGCAGCCAGGTCTCGATCCCGCGCTGGTTGCCGCGGTTGGCATCCCTCAGGGCAAAGGCGTTCTGCTTGCTCCAGGTAATGCCGCGATCGGGGATGATGAACACCGGCCCGAAGCGGGTGGACCAGAGCGTGCGGGTCACCGCCGGCTGGCCGTCGGGCATCGGCACGGTCACGGTCTGGCTGGTCATCGCCTCGCTGGCACCATCGACCATGTAGCGGGTCGGATCGGCCGGATCGAGTGTCAGTTGGTAAAGCGTGAAGTGCCGCGCCTCGGTGACGGTGTGGGTCCAGGCGATGTCCTTGTTGAAACCGAGCGTCGGCATCGGCGTTCCGGCCAGCCCGACGCCCATCACCTCGTAGCCACCGGGGCCCTTGACGTGCATCTGCCAGAAGCGGTTGGGGCCCTTCCACGGGAAGTGCGGATTGCCGATCACCATCCCGCGCCCGTCGGCGGTGACGTTGCCGCCGAAGGCCCAGCCATTGCTGCCCATGCCCAGTTCCTTCGGGTTCGGCATGGCAATCGCGATCTTGGGCGCGGGCGTTCCCGGCGGGGCGGCATTGGCGATCGCGGGGGCAAGGTTGAGCGAACTCGCCAGCAGCATCTGCTTTTCGTTGAGCCGCAGCATGTCGTCGCCGGTGATGGGCCGCACCCAGGCCTTTCCGCGGCATTCGGCGGGGATGCCGTCGGCGCCTGCGTCCCTGAGGAAACGGTTGTATCCCGCGACATAGCCATCGATCAGGTCCTGCGCGCGCGGGCTCAGCGTCCTCGCGCCCTCGCGCAGGGCGGGCAGATCGATGACCGCGCGGAAGAACACGTCCGAGGACAGGTTGTCGACCTGCTGGAAGCCCAGCACTGCCTTGGCCTCGGGGCCGAAATGGCGCGAGCGTTCGCCAGCCACGGTCGCGAACTCCTCGGCCAGCAGGCACAGGTTGTCCTGCGCATAGGCATAGGCGACCCCGTAGCCCACGCCGCGCCAGTCGCGCGCCTCGATGTGCGGGATGCCGTAGGTGGTGCGGGTGATGGTCGCATCGTAGCGGGGCTTGGCCTCGACCGCAGGCGCCGCCAGCACTGCGGCGCAGCCCGCCGCCCAGATCCCGATCCGCTTCATCGTCTCTCTCCCGTCCACCGTTATCCGGTTGTGGGAAGAAACCTATCGGGATGCCGGGCAAAGTAAAGGGGCGCTCCGCCGCATTGGCGAAGCGCCCCCTCCTGCAAACGGCCTGTCTGCGATCAGAACGAGGCGGTGATCGAGAACACCACGGTCGCATCCGAAATCGAATTGCCCGCCAGCGTGGCGAAGTTCGGGCGGATGAGGTTGGCTTCGGCTTCCGAGATGTCGGTGTCGACATAGGCGGCCGACAGGGTCAGGCCCGAGATCGGCACGATGTCCACGCCCAGCGACCAGTCGAGATAGGTGCCGGTCGGCGCGATGCTGGTGCCGTTGGGGCCAAGGCCGGGGTTGCCGTCCGAATAGCCGATATGGGCCTTGAGCGTGATCGGCGCGCCGCTGATCCCGTAAGTGGCGTCGCCCGACAGGTAGAGGTTGTCCTCCTTGTCGCCCGGATCGGCCGGAGCGCCGACCGGGAAGGCATTGCCCAGCGCTTCCTGTTTGGGTGCATAGGCGACGCCCGCCGTCAGGCCGAGCCCGCCGACGCTGCCCGAGAGCTTGGCGTAGAGTTCGGCAAAGTCGGTGGTGTCCGCGCCGCTCGGGTACATGTACCATACGAGGCCGGTGTCGAGCGTGCCTTCGCCAATTCCGAACTTGTAGCCGGCGATCAGGTCGAGCTCCATGTTGGCGCCGCCAAAGGTGCCCCAGCCGGCGAGGTTCGAGCCCCACGCACCGACGTAGAACCCGCTTTCGTGGCTGACGGTGATGCCGCCCTGCACGGCCATGCCTTCGTCCGACTGCGAGACGCCGCGGAAGCGGTAGTCCGAGGTCAGCGTGGCAGCGCCGGAGATGGTGATCGCCGGGGTGTCGTCTTCGGCATTGCTGGCGGCGGCGAGGTCAACCGGCTCGATCGCGCGCAGCATGGCGGCGCTTTCGTCCTCGGCGAGGTTTTCCTGCTCGATGGCGGGAGCGGCGGTTTCCGTCTCCCCGGCAAAGGCAGGGGTGGAAAGGGTGGCCGCGAGAGCGACGGCGGAGAGCGCCGAGGCAAAACGGATGGACATAAGGAACGCTCCATGAAGAGGATTGGATCGTTCCACCTGCGTGCCGCGCAGGGCCTGTTATCCTTGCCGACCAACCCGCCGAGGCGGTGTCGCACACGAATCTGGCTCCCGTCGCTTACCTTCAGATATACGAAGGTAGCGCGAAAGCACAAAGCTTATGTGAAGGGGCTCCCCGACATTATCTTGTTGCGTGTCATGAATGCATCACTTGCGCAGATATGCGGCTGGGGGATTCCGGCGTTTGCGGGGGATGGTTCTCCGTGCTGGCGAGGAACGGCCGGAGCCGGAGCGCCGGCCGTTCCTGCGGATGGTCAGGGCCGTGCGACGATCAGAACGACCAGCCCGCGGCGAGCTTGTAGAAGTCGCCGTCGTTGCCGCTCTCGATGTCGGCACCGGCGGTGAAGCGGGCGAAGAAGCCGTTCTTGGTGGTGAACTGCACATAGGGGCCGACCCACTGATAGACCCGTGCGGTCGATGCGCCCGGATAGGTGGTGCGGGTGTTGCTCAGCAGCTCGTAGTGCAGGCCGGCCGAGAAGTTGCTCGAGAATTTGTACCCGGCGTTGACCCAGGTGTGCAGGAAGTCGAGCGCGGCATCCTTGTTGCGGTTGGCGAGCGCAGCGTAGTAACCGCCGTAGAATTCGGCCTCGAAGCTCGAATCCGAATAGTTGATGGTCAGGCTCGGCACGATGCCGTCGGCGAAGTTGGAGCCGGTGCCGGTCGGCACGTCATTGGCATCGAGCACCCCGCCCGACAGCAGCGCGCCGTTGGTCAGGCCCACCTGCGGCTTCACCATCAGCTTGCCATCGGCGAGGATGAAGTTGGCGCCGATCCCAAACTCGGTCCACAGGTCGCTTCCCGAGGGGGCATTGCCGGCGAGCGCGGTCGAAGCGAAGCTCGGGGTGGTCCAGAGGATCCCGTAGAAGCTCAGGTCGACATTGTCGCTGACCGGGATCAGGCCGTTGAAGGTCGGGTAGAAGCCGAAGAAGGCATCCTGGTTGAGGACGACGGTGAAGCGCTCCTGGCGCTCGGTCGGGGCATCGCCCTGCACGGCGGCCGCGGCGGCAGCGGCGATCGCCGCGCTGCTGACGGCGACTTCGCCATTGCCCGCGGCAAGGCCCGGGGCAGCGCCGGTGGCGGTGAGAACGACGGGGGTGGCTTCACCCTTGGCGGCGATGGTCACGCCCGACAGGGTCTCGCCCGAAGCGGCATCGAGCGTGGCGGCGGCCTTTTCGGTCAGCACCACCGGAGCGGCGGTTTCGATTGCGGTCGCGGGGCCCTGCGCCAGCGCGGGGGCGGAAAAAGCGGCAGCAACGGCAAGCGCCGAGGCAGCGGAAGCAAAACGGATGGTCATGTGGAACGCTCCATACGAGAGGTTGGGATCGTTCCGCCTGCGTGCTGCGTCAGTGCCTTCTTATATTGCGAATGTGCACTGTCCGCGGCAATGAAATCCCATATCATTGCCGCGGTTCCGCACAATTCTTCAATAAAGATGATTTCAAAGATTGTTTCTATTGTGTTGCATCAATGAAACAAATTCAATTTCTCAAGTATTCGTTTCGAATAATATTCAATTATACATCCATACGTATCTACGAACCTTTGCAGTAACGGCTCACGCAGCGTTGCGCAGGCTCTCCATGTCGATCACGAAGCGATACTTGATGTCGCTGGCTTCCATCCGGTCATAGGCGGTCTGGATGTCCTGCATCGCAATCAGTTCGATATCGGGCAGGATGCCCTTGGCGGCGCAGAAATCGAGCATCTCCTGCGTTTCCGCGAGCCCGCCGATGCCGCTGCCGGTCAGCACCTTGCGGCCCAGCAGCACGCCGGTATGCACCTCGGGCATCATGTCGATCATCCCGACCAGCACCTGCACCCCGTCGATCCGCAGCAGGTGCAGATAGGGCGTGACGTCGTGGCGCACCGGAATGGTGTTGAGCACCATGTCGAAGGTGCCGCGCGCCGCCTTCATCGCGTCCTTGTCGGAGGTGTTGAGGAAGGCGTGGGCGCCGAGCTTCTCGGCATCGGCGCGCTTGCTTTCGCTGCGGGAGAGCACGGTCACTTCCGCACCCATCGCCGCCGCCAGCTTGACTCCCATGTGCCCGAGCCCGCCGAGCCCCGCGACCGCGACCTTGCTGCCCGGGCCGACCTTCCAGGTGCGCAAGGGGCTGTAGGAGGTGATCCCGGCGCACAGCAGCGGGGCGGCTTCGGCCAGCGGCAGGCTGTCGGGCACCTTGAGCACGAATTCCTCGCGCGCGACGATTCTTTCGGAATAGCCGCCATAGGTAGGCGAGCCGTCGCGGCGGTCCTTGCCGTTATAGGTGCCGGTCATCCCGCCCGAGAGGCAATATTGTTCGAGATCGGCCTCGCAATGGCGGCACTCCATGCACGAATCGACCATGCAGCCGATCGCCACCCGGTCGCCGACCTTGTGCCGGGTGACACCTTCGCCGACCGCGCTGACGATGCCGACGATCTCGTGGCCCGGGACGATCGGATAGACCGTCCCGCCCCAGTCGTTGCGCGCGCTGTGCAGATCGGAATGGCAGATGCCGCAATGGGTGATCTCGATCAGCACGTCGTCATGGCGCAGGCCGCGGCGGGTGATCTGCATCGGGCCGACCCCGCTGTCGGGCGCGGTCGCGCCATAGGCCTTGGCCGGGTATTCGTTGGTCGCGGTGGTCATTCAACCTCTCCTCGTCATTGCGAGCGGAGCAAAGCAATCCATGGCCTAAAGTCTCCACACGGGGCGAGTCCTGGCCATGGATTGCCGCGTCGCCTGCGGCTCCTCGCAATGACGACGCGGGAAAAGCGTTTTACTTCGGCGGCATCCGGATCGCCCCATCCAGCCGGAACTGGTGGCCGTTGATGTAGCTATTGCGGGCGATCTCCAGCACCAGCGAAGCGAATTCCTCCGGCTCGCCGAGGCGCTTGGGGAAGGGGACGGAGGCATTGAGCTGCGCCCACATCGGCGGGTTCCTGTCCTTCATCCCCAGCATCAGGGGGGTGGCGAAGATGCCGGGCATGACCGAATTGACCCGGATGCCGAGGTCCATCAGATCGCGCGCCATCGGCAGGACGAGGCCGTTCACCCCCGCCTTGCAGCTGCCGTAGATCACCTGGCCGATCTGCCCGTCCTGCGCTGCGACGCTGGCGGTAAGGATGATGCAGCCGCGCTCCCCATCCTCGTTCACCGGGTCGGCATTGGCCATGCCCAGCGCCGAGATCGAGGCGACGCGGTAGCTGGCGACCAGAATTCCTTCCGCCCCGAAGGCGTAGTCCGCGGTGGAGAGGCGCTTGTAGGCACCCGCCTCCTTGTCCCAGCCGAGCGTCTTGCCGCGCCTGCTGGCCATCGCGCAGTGCAGCGTCACGCGCTCCTGCCCGTGGGCGGCGCGGGCGGCGGCGAAACCGGCTTCGACACTGGCCTCGTCCATGATGTCGACATGGTGGAAGGTGCCGCCGATGTCGCGCGCATGGGCCTCGCCCGCCTCGTCGTTGATGTCGAAGATGGCGACCTTCATGCCGGCATCGGCAAAGGCCTTCGCGCTCGCCTTGCCCAGCCCGCTCGCGCCGCCGGTCACCACCGCGGCCATGCCCGCCTCGATCTTCATTGCTGTCCTCTCCTTGACGTCTTTTGTCTCTGGCTAGGCGCTTAGCTGCGCCTGCGCCAGCTGTTCAATTGAGGCATTTGCGCAACACCTGCGCGAGTCATTGATCCGTCACCATGCGGTCGCTCGCCTGTCACGGCGCGGGATTAGTCGCGGCCCCGACACCGCCCGGATCAACGGGCGAGCACAGGGGAATACTGTAATGATCCGCACCCGCCTTCTGCTTGGCAGCGCCGCTGTGGCGCTGGCCGCCACCACCGCTGCGCCTGCCTTTGCCGGGGACGCCGCCGACCCGCAGGCGCTTGCCACCACCGTCCAGTCTGGCGGTGCGATCGCCGAGACCGACGAGAGCGAGGACGACAAGGTCCAGACCGCCAAGGAAATCGTGGTGCAGGGCTCGATCGGCTTCCGCAACCGCTCCGACGCGGCCGAGCCGGTGCTTGTCTATGACGAGGAGTATTTCCAGCGCTTCGAGCCGCTGACTGCAGGCGATGCGCTCAAGCGCGTCCCGGGTGTCACCTTCCTCTCGGACGTGATCGAAAGCGACGGGGCGCGGCTGCGCGGCCTTGATCCGGGCTACACCCAGATCCTCATCAACGGCGAGCGCGTGCCGGGCGGCCAGGCCGACCGTTCCTTCTTCCTCGACCGCATCCCCGCCGAACTGATCGAGCAGGTCGAGATCGTGCGCTCCTCCTCGGCGCGGCGCACGGGCGATGCAGTGGCGGGCTCGCTCAACATCAAGCTGCGCGATGGCTTCGCACTCGATGGCGGATATGTCCGCGCGGGCGGACTGTTTTTCGATGATGGCGAGTTCAAGCAGTCGGGTGGCTTCTATTACGGCGGCGAACTGGCCGGCGGGCGTGTGCTGATCGGTGCCAACATCCAGGGCCGTTACAACCCCAAGGAAAAGTCGAGCCTGCGCTATGGCGACAGTCCCGAAAACAATCCTGACTTCGCCACCGACGATTTCGACAACCGGGAAGACCAGACCGATACCCGCGACGGCACCGACTATGCCTTCAACGCCAGCTGGGGCATCGAGACCGAGACCACCGAATTCGAGATCCTCGGCAATTTCGTGCGCACCGAGCGCACCGAGGACGAGCGTTCGTTCGAATACAATGATCCGACCGCGATCAGCGGCCCGGTCCGCGCCACGCCTGCGGGCAACCTGCTGACCGACAACGCCAACATCAACGACATCACCACCGAAAGCTGGGCGATGATCGCCAAGCTGGATCAGGAATGGAGCCTCGGCGAAACCCAGCTGCGCGTCGGCTTTTCCAAGTTCGACGATCTGCAGGACGAGTTCGAATACGAAGTCGATTTCGACCGTTCGAGCCCGCGTTTCACCGGCGATCTGGTGTTGCAGGACACCAACGACCAGGAACTGTTCATCAATCTCGAACAGGAAATCGAGCTCAACGACAATATCGAATTCGCGTTCGGCGGGTTCTTCCAGAACAAGGAGCGCGTGTTCCGTCTGCAGGAAGTGCGCAGCCGCTTCAACCTGACCGCCGCCGACCGTCAGGGCTATGACCAGTTCAGCCGCAACCCGGGCGAATTCGTGCCCAACCCCTTCCCGCCGCTGGGCGACTCCGCCTTCAACCGCATCGAGGAAGACCGCCGCGATCTCTACGCGCTGGTCGAGGGGGAATTCGACAACCTCACTTTCGAGGTCGGGATCCGCTGGGAAAACACCGATGTCACCGTAACCGACTTTCTCGTCGGCGGCGCCGGCACGATCGAGAGCAGCTATGACGAATTCCTGCCGTCTGCCTCGATGAAGATCGAACTGGGAGACGGGCGCATCACCGTTTCGGGTGCGCGCACGCTGCGTCGCCCGAACTTTGACTTCATCACCCCCGGTCTGCTCGAAGCCGAATTCGGTGACAACGACTTCCTCGGCAATCCGCTGCTGCTGCCCGAGACCGCCTGGGGCGGCGATCTGGGCTACGAGCACAAGATCGGCAAGACCGGGATCGTGGGCGTCAACGTGTTCTATCGCGATGTCACCAACCTGACCGAGCTTTCGACGCTGCTCGATCCGGTCACCGGCCTGCCAGTGGAGGGTTCGGAAGGGCAGGGCACCTTCATCTACACCCCGCGCAACACGGGCAATGGCGAAGTCTACGGGATCGAGTTCGATGCCTCCTTCAGCCTTGCCTTCATCGGCCTGCCGGACACCGGGGTGTTCGGAAACCTCGCGCTGCTCGACAGCAACATCACCGACGAGTTCGGCGAGCGGCGGTTCAACGACCAGTCGAAATACGTCTACAACTTCGGCGCGATCCAGAACCTGCCCGATTTCGGCGCGGCCTTCGGGGCGACCTACCGCAAGCAGGGCACGGCCTTCGGGCGTCTGGTGGGCGAGGAAGTGACCACCCGCTACGGCGCGGATCTCGAAGTCTTCATCGAAAAGCGCTTCGGCGACAGCTTCACCATCCGCGCGGTCGGATCGAACCTGCTTGACGGGACGAAGGACGAGGACTTCAACAAGTTCAACACCGTCGCCGATCAGGTGAACCGCGATTTCGACGAATACGAGCTTGAAAGCGAGCGCGCCGGGCCGGTGTTTCAGGTCGTTGCCCGCTACGCCTTCTGATCGCCCTCTAGGAGCCGTGCCGACATGATCCGACCTTTCCACGGCGTCGCGCTGCTGTCGCTGGGGATCGCCGGGGCTTGCGCCAGCGTGACCCCGGCGATCACCGGCGATCCCGCCGTCACCGTCACCGCGCTTGTCGAAACCCCGCCCGTGGGCACGGCGCGCGAGGATGCGGCGGATGATCCGGCGATCTGGCGCAATCCGGCCAATCCGGCGACGAGCCTTGTGGTCGGCACCGACAAGAAGGGCGGGCTCTACGTCTATGACCTCAAGGGCGCGCAGATGAGCTTTCTGCCCGCCCCGGGGCTCAACAATGTCGATCTGGTGGAGATCGAGCACGGGCGGGTGCTGGTGATCGCCAGCGACCGGAGCGATCTGGCGACCGTCAACCTGTTCCTCGCGCTGCTCGACACCGCATCGGGCAAGCTTGCTCCGGCGGGCAGGATCGCGGTGGGGCCGGGCGAGGGCTATGGCATCTGCATCGCCAAGCCCGCCGGCAAGGACGAGATCGTGGTGTTCAGCGCGCCCAAGAACGGGACGATCTATCGCACCACGCTGACCGGCACCGCCAGGGGCCGGGATTTCGCCGCCACCACCACGACGCTCGCGCAGATCGCGAGCCAGCCCGAGGGCTGCATCGCCGATCCGCGCACCGCGACGCTCTATATCGGCGAGGAAGACGCCGGGATCTGGGCGATCGACATGAACACCGGCGCCAAGCGGCTGGCGGCGGCGGTCGATAACCGGATGCTGGTCGCCGATGTCGAGGGCCTTGCCATCGCACCCGAAGGCAGCGACGGCGGCTATCTGGTCGCCTCCTCGCAAGGGGACAATGCCTATGCCGTGTTCCGCCTGCCGGAGGTGACCCCGCTGGGCCGTTTCCGCATCGCGCAAGGAACCTTCGGCAGCGTCGAGGAGACCGACGGGATCGAGCTCGACAATCGCGATTTCGGCCCCGATTACCCGCGCGGCATCTTCATCGCGCAGGACGGGATCAACGCGCCGCATGCGCAGAACTTCAAATATGTGCGCTGGGACGAAATTCTTGCCGCGCTGGAGGGCGGGGAGTAGGGCAAAGGGCATGACCCGGAACCTTCCTGCCGCCCCCGCCATCACCCCTTCCCGCCGCCGTTTCCTCGGCGCGACCGCCACCGCCTTTGCCGCGCTTGCCGCGAGCGGTTGCATGACACGCGGCGGGGCGTCGGCTGCTGCGCGTCCGGCTGCGGGCGGCTTTGCCGGCTATGGCGGTTTGCGCCCCGATCCGGCGGGCCTGATCGATCTTCCGCAAGGCTTTTCCTACCGCGTGATCTCGCGGCTCGGCGACAGCATGGACGACGGCGGCACCGTGCCTGACCGCGCCGACGGGATGGGCTGCTTCGACCTCGGCCCAGATGAAAACGGAAACCCCGAGATCGCGCTGGTGCGCAATCACGAACTCCAGCCGCGCCACGATGCGGGCGGCACGATCGCCAAGGGCTTCGGCAAGCGCAATGGCGCCTTCGTCCCTGGCGGCACCACCACCATCGTGCTTGATGCCGCGACCCTCACCGTCAAGCGCCAGTTCCGCAGCCTTGGCGGCACGATCCGCAATTGCGCGGGCGGCGTCACCCCGTGGGGCAGCTGGCTGACCTGCGAGGAAGCGCCGACAGGCCCGGGCCAGCCCTATGGCGACGGGCTGGAGCGCAATCACGGCTGGGTGTTCGAAGTCCCCGCCTCGGCGCGCGGTCTGGTCGATCCGGTGCCGCTCACCGCGATGGGCCGCTTCAACCATGAGGCCGCCGCGGTCGATCCGGCCACCGGCATCGTCTATCAGACCGAGGACCGCGACGATTCGGTGCTCTACCGCTTCCTGCCCAAGGTGCCCGGCAAGCTGGCCGAGGGCGGTCGCCTGCAGGCGATGGTGATCGAAGGCCTCGCCGATACCCGCAACTGGACCTCCCCCGCCATGCCGCTCGGCAAGGCCTTCCCGGTGCGCTGGGTCGATCTCGATGACGTGGAGGCTCCCAAGGACGACCTGCGCCAGCGCGCGGCGGCCAAGGGCGCAGCGCTGGTCGCGCGCGGCGAGGGGCTGCATATGGGCGAAAACGCCGTCTATGCCTGCTGCACCAGCGGCGGGGCGAAGCAGCTCGGGCAGATCCTCAAGCTCACCCCCGGCCTTGCCGGCGCGCCCGATACGGTCGAGCTGTTCTTCGAGAGCGAAAGCACCGATCAGTTCAACTACGGCGACAACCTCACCGTCGCCCCGAATGGCCACCTGATCGTGTGCGAAGACCAGTACACCGACGTGGTCGACAACCACATCCGCGGGATTACCCCGGCAGGGCTGGCCTATAACCTCGCGCGGCTGACCGCGCAGACCGAACTCGCTGGCGGGTGCTTCTCGCCCGATGGCCGCTGGCTGTTCGTCAACGTCTATTCCCCCACCGCCACACTGGCGATCACGGGGCCCTGGGCCGCCTGAGGCGCCGAGGGGACGGGGCGGCGCGTTGGACAGCTTCCTCTTTTCGCTGCTGATCGTCTTCGCGCTGGCGCTGGGCGGGCGTGACCAGTGGCTGGTGGCGCACTGGGCCGATGCGCTGGGGCAGCGCGCATCCCTGCTGGCCATCGGGATCGTCGCGGCCGCGCTCACCGCCGCGCTGATGGCCTGGGTCGGGGCCGGGTTCGCCGCCCAGCTGCCGCCGCGCGCCGCGCAGATGCTGGTCGCCTTCGCGCTCGCCATCGCCGCGTTCGAACTCGTCTGGCCGGTGAAGAGCGCCGCGCCGCGCGAGCCGACCCGTTCGCTCGGAGCCTTCGCCATCGTGCTCGCCGCGCGGCAGGTGGGCGATGCGGCGCGTTTTGCGGTGTTCGCCTTCGCCGCCGGGGCGAACCTGCCCGTCACCGCTGCGCTCGGCGGCGCGGTGGGCGGAAGCGCGGCGATTGCGCTCGGCTGGTCGCTGGGGGGCGAGAGCCTCGCGCGGCTCCCGCTTGCGATCATCCGCCGTTTGGCTGCTGCCTTCCTTCTTGTTGCGGCGCTGTTCATCGGATTGAACGCTCGTTACCCCGGCCTGTAATCGCTTTATCCGATTATTGCGAATTGGATAATTCCGAAACGGAATCCTCCCTGATCCGTTATAATGATGACATCGAAAGCGGCTCTGCCGTGCCGCCTGTCGTATAATAAAAGGAGGAATTCATGGCTGACGCCAAGACCAATTCGAAAGCCGCGCTTGTGGCCGAACTCAATGGCCTGCTCGCCGATCATTTCGCATTGTTCATCAAGACGAAGAATTTTCACTGGCACGTAAAGGGCCCGCGTTTTCGTGATCTTCACCTGTTGTTCGATGAACAGGCGCTCGAAATTCGCGACCAGATCGACCTGATTGCCGAACGGGTGCGCAAGCTCGATGCCGAGACGCTCACCTCGCTCGGCAGCGTGGCGAGCGCGACGCAGATCAAGGACCAGGACAGCGCTGCGCTATCGGCCGAGGAGATGATCGCCGAACTGCGCGATGACAACGCCGGCATGGTCGCGCGGCTCAAGGCGATCAAGCAGCTGGCCGACGCGGTTGGCGACAATGCCACCGGCGGGGTGGTGGACGGCTGGACCGACATGGCCGAACAGCGCGTGTGGTTCCTCAAGTCGCTGCTGGCCTGAGGACAAAACCTGCGCCAGATCAAAAAAATGGGCCGCTCCCGCTGACCGGGGGCGGCCCTTTTGCTATGGCCGGTGCATGACGCTGTTTGCCACCTACGAAGACGAGAACGACGAGGCGATTGCCGCATGGATCGCCGACAAGCTGAGGGTGCCTCTGATCTGGGGCAAACGACAGCCGGTGGCGATTGCCGTGCCGGGCGGCTCGACCCCGTTCCCGATCTTCGAGCACCTCGTGAAGCACGATCTCGAATTCGAGCATCTCACCGTCTGGCCGACCGATGATCGGATCGTGCCGGAAGATCACCCCGCCTCGAACACCGGCCGCATCCGTGCGCTGTTCGAGCCGACCGGTGCGAGGGTCAGGGCGCTCACCGAGGATTGCCAGCCGCCGAAATTCGAGCTGGTGTGGCTGGGGATGGGGCTGGACGGGCACATCGCCTCGCTGTTCCCCAATAGTGATCCCAGGGTGGATGATCCGCTGCCGGTGCGTCGAATTACGCCCGACCCGCTGCCGCCCGAAGCGCCGTTCGACCGCATCACCCTCACCATGCCGGCGCTGCTCAACTGCAAGACCATGATGTTCGTGATCCGCGGCAGCGACAAACTCGCGCTGTTCGAGGCGGAGTATGAAAAGCCGACCGGCCTGCCGGTCGGGCGTCTCGTGAACCACGCCGAAGCGCTTTGCCGCCCCAATATCTTCGTCTTCAACTGATGCCCGGCCTCCTGCCTGCCCCGCTCCACCGCGCCCTGCTGCCGCTGGCGCACGCGGTACGGCATTACTGGCGGCGCTGGCGCAAGGCGCCGATTGCCGGGGTGAGCGTCATCGTCACCAACCTTTCAGGCGATGTGCTGCTGCTCAAGCATTCCTATGGCCCGGATGTCTGGGGCCTGCCGGGCGGAGGACTGGGCAAGGGCGAGAACCCGCTCGAAGCCGCCCGCCGCGAGGTGCGCGAGGAGCTCGGCATCGAACTGGCGCGGATCGAGCCGATCGGCACGCTGGAGGAGGAACTCTCCGGCTCGCCCCACACCGCCCACCTGTTTGCCGGGGTATGCGACCGCCAGCCGCAGCCCGACGGGCGCGAGGTGGTGGTGGCGCGGTTCTTTCCCTCGCACTCGCTGCCCGAACCGCTGGGCAAGACCACCCGCGCACGGATCGCGGTTTGGCGGGCGCGGGGAACGCGGTAGGGCCAGCCGCAATTCCGTTCGTGCTGAGCCTGTCGAAGCACCGTCCTTCCTGAGGTTGCGCGAACGGGGAGAAGAAAGTGCGGCCCATCGACAGGCTCAGGGCGAACGGGTTCTACAACAATCTGAGTTGCGCTTCGTCACGGGCGGGCTTGGCGTCCTCTGCGCCTTCGAGATTGCCCAGCGTCAGCCCCATCAGCCGGATCGGTCCGCGCAGCGGCAGTTCCGCCTCAAGCAGCGCGAGGGCGGCCTGCGCGAATTGCTCCCTGCCGCCGACATAGTCGGGCAGCGAGGTCGCGCGGGTCATGATCTGGAAGTCGGTGAACTTCATCTTCAGCGTTACCGTGCGGCCCCGCGCGCCCGCGGCTTCGATCCGCTCCCACACGATGGCGATGATATTCTCCAGCGTTGCGCGCAGCGCCGCGCCGCTGCCGATATCCTCCGAGAAGGTCCGCTCGCCGCCGACCGATTTGCGCACCCGGTGCGCGGCGACGGGTCTCAGATCGATCCCCCGCGCGGCCCGGAACAGATAGTCGCCCATGCTGCCGAAATGCGCCCGCAGAAAGGCGATGTCCTTGGCCGCCAGATCCGCGCCGGTGGCGATCCCGAGCCTCTGCATCTTCTCCTCGGCCTTGGGCCCGACCCCGTGGAAGCGCCGGATCGGCAGGCCCGCCACGAACCGCGCGCCCTCGCCCGGGCGGATGACGCAGAGCCCGTCGGGCTTGTTCTGGTCGCTCGCCAGCTTGGCGAGGAACTTGTTGTAACTCACCCCCGCGCTGGCCGTGAGCTTCGTCTTGGCGCGGATTTCCTGGCGGATCAGTTCGGCGATGCGGGTGGCGCTGCCGATGCCCAATCGGTCGTCGGTGACATCGAGATAGGCTTCATCAAGGCTCAGCGGCTCGATGATCGGCGTGTAGTGCTCGAACACCCGGCGGATCTGGCGGCTGGCTTCCTTGTAGGCATCAAAGCGCGGCCGCACGAAGACGAGATCGGGGCACAGACGCTGCGCGGTGACCGAGGGCATGGCGCTCTTCACCCCGAACTTTCTCGCCTCGTAGCTGGCCGCGGCCACCACCCCGCGCCCGCCCGCCCCGCCGACCGCCACCGGCTTGCCTTTGAGTTCGGGATTGTCGCGCTGTTCGACGCTGGCGAAGAAGGCATCCATGTCGACATGGATGATCTTGCGCAGCCCCGGCTCGTCGGGGGGTGCATCCTCGTCCGGCGCAAAAGTCGGCGTGTCGGCCATGGGCGGGACAAATAGAACCTTGCGGGCCGCGAAGGAACTGTTGCTGGAACCAATCACCCGCCGTGCCATTTTGTGCACATGCGAAAAGAACAGTGGTCATCCGGTGAGCCGATCGGCAAAGGCCCCGCCATGGCCACGACGCTTGCCCCCTCTATGTCCGCCCGCAAGGCGCTCGGAGAGACCGAGCTCCTGTGGATGATGGCGATGCTGATGGCGCTTAACGCCTTCGGGATCGACGCGATTCTGCCCGCGCTCGATGCGCTTGCCAGCGATCTGTCGGTGAACGGCAATGACCGGCAATTCGTGATCGGGGTCTACCTGCTGACCGCCGGGATGGGCGCGCTGGTGCCGGGGGCGCTGGCTGACCGCTTCGGGCGGCGGCCGATCCTGCTCGGCTCGATCGCGGTCTATATCGTGCTTTCGGTCCTTTCCGCGCTCGCGCCCAGCTATGACGCGCTGATTGCAGTGCGCGCCGCGCAGGGCTTTTTCGCCGCCGGGATCGTTGCCCTGCCGCCCGCGATCATCCGCGACCGCGTCGGCGGCGACCGGATGGCGCGGATGATGAGCGTGATCTTCGTGATCTTCCTGATGGTGCCCGCGGTCGCTCCGACCATCGGCGAGGCGATCCTCCAGCTCGGCAACTGGCGCGCGATCTTTGGCGTGATGGCGGTGCTGGGCGTGGCGATGGCGGCCTGGGTGTTCATCCGTCTGCCCGAGAGCCTGACGCCCGAAAACGTCCAGCCGATCCTCCCGCGAACCATCGCCGCCAACATGACCCGCGCGCTGTCCACCCCGAGCGTTGCCGGCTACGTGATCGGCTCGGCGCTGGTGTTCGGCGCGCTGTTCGGCTTCATCAATTCCTCGCAGCAGCTCATCACCCAGACCTTCGGCGCGGGCGACATCTTCCCGATGGTGTTCGCGATCTGCGCCGGATCGATGGCGCTCGCCAGCTGGTCGAACTCGCGCATCGTCGAGCGTTTCGGCGCCCGCCGGGTGAGCCACACCGCGCTGTTCGCCTTCATCATCGTCAGCGCCGCCCAGGTAATGTTCGCCTTCCAGCCCGAGGAGCAGCTGTGGCACTTCGTGCCGCTGATGGCGATCAACATGGCGCTATTGGGCTTCATCGGCAGCAATTTCGGCGCGATCGCGATGAACCCCTTCTTCGCCATCGCCGGCGCGGCGAGTTCGGCGCACGGCTTCGTGCGCATGACCATGGCGGCGCTGCTCGGCGGGGCGATCGGCTATGCCTATGACGGCACCGCAAGGCCGCTGGCGCTGGCGCTGCTGGCGAGCGGGCTTGTCTGCCTCGTGCTGGTGCTGCTGAGCGAGAAGGGCAGGCTGTTCGGGCCGAGCGATGCCGAGGCGGGTTTGAACCGTTAAGTCCCTCCCCGGCGCGAAGCGGTGGGGAGGTGGCAGCCCGAAGGGCTGACGGAGGGGTAACTCCGCCAGTGCCGCCTTACCCCTCCGTCACCGCTGCGCGGTGCCACCTCCCCATCCCGGATCAAGTCCGGGACGGGGAGGGACGTTCATGGGTTTGCCCCCAGCCGCCGCCACGCCAGCCCGGCGAACTCGCACAGCAAGGGTCGCGTGTCGCGCGGGTCGATGATGTCCTCGACGTTGAACCTTTCCGCGCTGCGGAACGGCGAGGTGACCTTGGCCAGCCGCGCTCGGATTTCTTCGAGCAGGGCTTCGGGGTCCTCGGCAGCCTCCAGCTCGGACTTGTAGGCGACCTCCAGCCCGCCCGCGATCGGCAGGCTTCCCCAGTCCCCGGAGGGCCAGCAATAGCGGTACTGATACCGCTCGGCATTGCTCATCGCGCTCCCCGCAATGCCATAGGCGCGGCGCAGGACGATGGACGCGAGCGGCACGGTCGCGCGGTAGATCGCGTTCATCGCATTGACGCCGTAGCGGATCGTCCCCGCCATCTCCGCCTCGCGCCCGATCATGAAGCCGGGGTTGTCGACGAGGTGGACGATCGGCAGCCGGAACTGGTCGGCGAGCCTGACGAACCGCTCCACCTTCTCGGAGGTCTTGGCCTCCCACGATCCGCCGAGATAGCTGGGGTCGGAGGCGATGACGCAGACCGGCCAGCCGTCCAATCGCGCCAGCGCTGTGATCGCGGCGCGGCCCCAGTGGCGGCCGATCTCGAACACGGTGCCGGTGTCGAACACCATCTCCATGCAGCGGCGCATCGAATAGACCTGTTTCGGATCGCGCGGGACGAGGCTCAGCAGCGCCTCCTCCTTGCGGTGGACCGGATCGGTGCAGAGCGAACGGCGCGCGGGCTGGCCGACATATTCGGGCATGAAGCTGAGGAAATGCCGCGCGCGGGCGAAGGCTTCGGCCTCGCTGGCAACCTCGTCGTCGACCACGCCGTTGCGGGTGTGGATCGCGCTGCCGCCGAGCGCTTCCTTGGCCTCTTCGTGATTGGCCGCGTCGCCCTTGTAGGCCTCGCCCAGCCCCTCGACCACGGCAGGGCCGGCGGCGAAGATCTGCGAGAGGCCCTTGACCATGATCGAATAGTGGCTCGCAACCGTGCGCGCCGCGCCGAGCCCCGCCGTCGGCCCGAGCGCCAGCGCCACCACCGGCACGGTGTCGAGATTGGTCACCACATCGCCCCAGCCGGGCACCGCGGGAATATAGGTCGCGCCGATCTGTTCGAGCGTCTTCACCGAGCCGCCGCCGCCCGTGCCGTCGATCATGCGGATGATCGGGAGCTTCAGCTGATGCGCCATCATTTCGGCCTGCACCATCTTGCGCGCGATGCCCGCATCCGCCGCCCCGCCGCGGATGGTGAAGTCGTCCGCCGTGGCGACCACGGGGCGGCCATTGATGAGGGCCTTGCCGAACAGGAAGGGGGCGGGGGTGACGTGCGCGAGGTCGCCATTCGCGTCATACTTCGCCGAGCCAGCGATCTTACCGATCTCGCGGAAGGAGCCCTCGTCGCACAAAGCCGCCAGCCGCGCGCGGGCGTCCATCTTCCCGCGCCCATGCTGGCGCGCAACCTTGTCCGCGCCGCCCATCTGCTCCGCGAGCGCCTCGCGTTGGCGCAGTTCTTCGAGTTCCTTGGCCCAGGTCATAGGTTCCCCTTCCCTTGAGGGAAGGGGTTAGGGGATGGGTGTTCTGCCGTCGATAGCTGGGAACCCCCACCCCCGGCCCCTCCCCAAGGGGAGGGGAGATTCATGCCTCACCCTCCGCAGCAGGCACCACCCGGCACAACACCGCCTCGACGTGCACCTGCCCGCCCGCGCTGACGGCCAGCCCCTCGATCACCCCGTCGAAGGGCGCAGGTAGAGCGTGCTCCATCTTCATCGCCTCGAGCACCAGAAGCCGCTGCCCGGCGGTGACGGCCTGGCCTTCGGCGACATCAACCGCGATGACCTTGCCCGGCATCGGAGCAAGGATTGCGCCATCGGCGGCGGAGGCTTGGCCGGTGCCGTCATACCGAGCGACGTTCAGGATGAACGTTGCGCCGAGGTCATCGACCAGCCAGCCGTGATCGACACGCTCCGTCCAGCGGGAAGCTCCGGCAAAATCGGGGTCGTAGGCGACCGCGTAGGTGTTGCGGCCATCGGTCAAGGCATAGGTAGGAGGAACCGGATCGGCATTGAGGCGGGTGCCGATCTGCGCCGTCCATGCCGTTTTGCTGCGGCCAACGTCCGACGCGTAGATGGTCTCCCGCGAAACCCCTCGCGCGGCGTCAAACGCCAGTTCGGCCACGTTTTGCAGCGCGTTTTCACTCGGCTCATGGGGCCTAACCAGCTCTGCGAGGTTGCGTTCAATCAGACCCGTGTCGAGATCGGCAGCGCGAAAGGCCTTGTTCTCCAGGCACGCGATCAGAAAGCGGGCATTGTTCCGCACCGGCCAGCAGGTAACCGTGGAGCAAGCCATCGCGAGGCTTTTTGCAGCCGCATCCCGATCCTCGGCATGGACGATGATTTTGGCAATCATGGGGTCGTAGAAGGGGGAAATCTCGTCGTGCTTTTCGACCCCGGTTTCCGCGCGGACTGTCCGGGTCCGGGTTGAGCTTGGCAGGTGGAAATAGGTCAGCTTGCCCGTGCTGGGCAGGAATCCGGCTGCCGGGTCTTCCGCATAGAGCCGCGCTTCAATCGCGTGGCCGTTGATCGACAGCTCGTCCTGCCGCTTGGGCAGCGGCTCCCCGCTCGCCACGCGCAGTTGCCATTCGACCAGATCGACCCCGGTGATCTCCTCGGTGACGGGGTGCTCGACCTGAAGCCGGGTGTTCATCTCCATGAAGAAGATGCGATCCGCCCGCAGGCCCTCGCTGGCGTCGGCGATGAATTCGATCGTGCCGGCGCCCTCGTAATCGACCGCTTTCGCCGCGCGCACGGCGGCGGCGCAGATCGCTTCGCGGGTGGCTTCGTCCATGCCGGGGGCGGGGGCTTCCTCGATCACTTTCTGGTGGCGGCGCTGGAGCGAGCAGTCGCGCTCGAACAGGTGGACGACGTTGCCGTGGGCATCGCCGAACACCTGCACCTCGATATGGCGGGGCGAGGTGATCCACTTTTCGAGCAGCACCTCGTCATTGCCGAAGGAGGCCTTGGCCTCGCGGCGGCAGCTTTCGAGTGCGGCGGCGAAGTCGGCGGGCGCATCGACCTTGCGCATCCCCTTGCCGCCGCCGCCTGCGACCGCCTTGATAAGGACCGGGTAGCCGATCGCCTCGGCCTCGGCGGTGAGGCGTTCCACGGACTGATCCGAGCCGTCATAGCCCGGCGTCACCGGCACGCCCGCCGCGCGCATTAACTGCTTGGCCGCATCCTTCAGACCCATCGCGCGGATGCTGGCAGGCTTGGGGCCGACCCAGATCAGCCCCGCGTCGAGCACGGCCTGCGCGAAGTCGGCGTTCTCCGACAGGAACCCGTAACCCGGATGGATCGCATCCGCCCCGGTCTGCTTGGCCGCCGCGATGATCTTCGCGCCGACCAGATAGGATTCCGCAGCGGGCGAGGGGCCGATATGCACGCTCTCGTTGGCCGAGCGCACGTGAAGCGCCTTGGCGTCGGCATCGGAATAGACCGCGACCGTCGCGATCCCCATTGCGCGGGCAGTGCGCATAATCCGGCAAGCGATTTCGCCGCGGTTGGCGATCAGGAGTTTGCGGATCATTGCGCGGGAGCCTCCGGCGCGCCCAGCGCTGCGCAGCGTTCGGGCAGTTCCATCGTGAAGCTGGTGTTGGCGACCTTCCATCCGCTCTCCGTGCGAACGAGGCTCAGCGAATTGATCCCGCAATGGGTGGTCTTGCCCTCGGCGATGAAGCGATAGGGGCCCCACACCAGGGCCATGTCGCCATCGACCAGCACGGTGTCGTAGCGCATCACCTCGTCGACCTTGCGCCTGCCCTTGGCCCAGCGCGCAAGGTGATCGGTGACCGGCACGGCATCGACGCGTGGGTTTTCGGGCTTCATCCGGCTGTGCACGAAGATCATGCCCTCGGGGAGCATCTGGCGGGCGAGCGCGGTGCCATCCTCGCTGCGCAAGGCGGCGAAGAAGGCGTCGGCGGCGGCGATGGCTTCGGCCTGCTCGGGTGTCCGCTCCTGCGCGGATAGCGGTGCCGCGGCGAGGAGGGCGACGAGTGCGGGAATGGCTTTCATGGGAGCGGGATTAGCGCGGCTTGGTTGCAAAGGAAACCGCATCGCCATCCAGACGAAAGCGGGACCCCGGGTCAGGCCCGGGGAGACGGGGAAGGGGTGGAAGGCCGGTAATCCGCGATGCCCCAGTCGATGCCGCCTTCGGGCATCTTCTCGCGGTTGATGACGGCGGAAAGGAACGCGCGCACGCCGTAGAGCGCCTTCTCGCCGCGCGGCACATAGGTGCGGCTGTTCCACGCCTCGGGACCGCGCTTCCTTACCTTGCGGCCGATCGCGCCGTAGATGCGCGCGGCGGAGAGCACCGCCCAGCGGCTGCGGAAGGGGAGCTTCGCCGCGCCCACGCGCGCTGCCGCCTCGTGCTTTTCGACCAGCGCCACCAGCCACGCGGCCATTTCGGCCAGTTCCTCGCGGTGGTGCGGCTTGGTGTGCTGGCCGGGCTCGATATCCTGTTCGACCAGCCATTCGATCGGCAGGTAGCAGCGTCCCGCCGCATCATCCTCGACAATGTCGCGGGCGATGTTGGAGAGCTGGAAGGCAAGGCCCAGATCGTTCGCCCGGTCGAGCGTTTCCTGATCCTGCGGCGAGACCCCCATCACCACCGCCATCATCACGCCCACCGCGCCGGCGACGTGGTAGCAGTAGCGCAGCATGTCTCCTTCCGTGCGCGGGCGCCAATCCTCGGCGTCCAATTGGAACCCGGCGATCACGTCCTCGGCCATCTGCGGGGTGAGGCCGACTTCGGCGGCGACCACCCCGAGCGCGTCGAAGGCCGGATCGCCGGTCGGCTCACCAGCAAAGGCCAGCGCGGTCAGGCGGCGGATATGGGCGAGACGGTCTGCAAGGTCCGACTGGTCGCCCAGTTCCCCGCCCATCTCCTGATTGTCGGCGATGTCGTCCGCCCGGCGGCACCAGGCGTAGAGCAGCCATGCGCGCTCGCGCGTCTCGCGGTCGAACAGGCGCGCGGCGGCGGAGAAGCTCTGCGAGCCGCGCTTGATCGACAGCCGGGCGTGCTCGACCAGCGCGGCGCGGGTGGCTGCATCGACCGCCATCGCGAAGCCTACAGCTCCTCGGCCTTCATGCGGAAGATCGGGGTGTGGGGCTGATAGGCCTCCATCTTGGCGAGCAGTTCGTGGATCGAGGTCGCCGCGATCAGGATGTTCTGGTGCGCGGGCCGGACGAAGCCGACCGCCGCCATCTTGGCATTGAACGCCAGCAGATCGTCATAGAAGCCGAAAGCATTGAGCAGACCGACGGGCTTGGAGTGGTAGCCCAGCTGCGACCAGCTCATCGCCTCCCACAGCTCGTCCATCGTGCCGACCCCGCCGGGAATGGTGACGAAGCCGTCCGACAGATCGGTGAAGCGCTGCTTGCGCTCGTGCATCCCGCTGACGGTGACGAGCTCGTCGCAATCGTGATTGGCGACTTCGGCCTTCACCAGATGTTCGGGGATGATCCCGATGACCTCGCCGCCCGCGTCCTTCGCGCCCTTGGCCACCGCGCCCATCAGGCCAAGCTTGCCCCCGCCATAGACGAGCCCGATGCCGCGCTGTGCCAATTCCGCGCCCACATCATAGGCGAGCTGGACATAGCGCGGGTCTTCCGGCGAGGCCGAACCGCAATAGACGGCGAGACGTTTCATATCAGTCGGTCACTTCAAGCTGGATTTGCGAGCCATCCGGAAGGTTCTTGATCTGCTGCGCGACATCGCCGGTAAACCGGATCAACTCGTCCAGCGACATCACGCAAAGGTTCTCCGGTTCGTATCGACCCTCGATCATGGCATGGGGCTTGATTGTAAATACCGAACCTGCGGGCGGCTCACCAAAACGCCTTTTCGCCTCTTCGACCAATGCGCCGCCACTCCACAACTGCTTTGCTTCGTCGCTTGCGAGATGTGCTTGCGCTTCAGCCTCTGTCCCTAGAGCGATAATCGCCATGCCGTCGGGATCGACGTAGAAGAATATGTCGGCGGCGTCGCTAACAATTAGATGACCCATTGGGCTTTGAGCGACAACCCGCGTGGCGGTCAGGCCGGTCCAACCCCAGCCTTCATTGACCGCCTCGACGAGGCTCACACGCCCACCTTCGCCAGATCCTCCAGCATCAGCCCGGCGGTCGCCTTGGCGCTGCCGACCACGCCGGGGATGCCTGCGCCCGGGTGGGTGCCGGCGCCGACGAGGTAGTAGTTGTCGATCACGTCGTCGCGGTTGTGGCCGCGCAGCCAGGCGCTCTGCCACAGCACCGGCTCGAGGCTGAAGGCGCTGCCCATGTGGGCGTTGAGATCGGCCTTGAAGTCCTTGG
>VFQM010000385.1_pt1 | contig 50465 bp, 51 predicted proteins | sample 3512391 | NCBI WGS metagenome assembly VFQM01 (sample SAMN10412369, study PRJNA504923) | tailings metagenome | isolation source: Replicate 1 from Balatoc abandoned mine | place: Philippines | reverse complement strand
TCCTCTACCTCATATCCGCAGACACGCGTAAGGCGGCGATCGCAGAAGAGGTTCTACGCGCAGGGGGTCATGTATCGGTGCAGAACCTTGCGGAAATGACAGCCGTCTGCCGGCGGAAGGCGAAGATGGACTGGGAAGAGATCGAAGCGGTTCGAAGCCTGGTACGTCAGCAATGCAAAGTGCATCCCTTGACCATCTCGGTTCACAACCGGGCGTTCGCAATCGCTGCGCAGACGGGATACTCAATTTATGACGCTCAGATTCTTGCAGCCGCCGCCAAGGCAGGATGCGGTGTAGTTTTGAGCGAAGACATGCACGACGGCCATGATCTTTCCGCGCTCGGGTTGCCCGTCGTAATCCGCAATCCTTTCGTTGGAGGTTCTCAATGAAAGGGGCCGGCTCACCACCAGGCGGCAGCGAACAGGACATCGTCGTGGTTGACCCCCTGGCGAGGATACCCACCGTCAGCAGGCGCAAAGACCGAGCCGATCCGGAAACACGAGCCGAGCTGCGGCTCGCTGGGGCGCTCGCGGCGGGAGCCTCGGATGAGCTTCCTCCGATCAGCCAACTCAGCTTCGAGACAGCGCTTGATGCGATGGCCCTCAACACCAAGCTCGCGCTCGCGAGCGATTTGGACTGCTTTGTCGACTGGTGCATGGCTCAAAAACGCACCGCGTTCCCCGCAGAAGCAGAGACGATAGTGCGTTATCTCGAAGCGCGATCGCGGAAAAAAGCGAAGGCCTCTACGCTCGCGCGGCGTGTCGCCAGCATCTCTACCGCACACACGATCCTCGGCCTTGATCCTGAAGGACCACAATCGCGGTTGGTAAAGAACAAGCTCAAGGCTCTACGCCGGACAAATGGAGGGCGCGTGCGCCAGGCTGAAGCCATCCGTTTCGGCGAGGAGCTTTCGTCCGAAACCTCGCCGATTACGATCGCCGCCCTTCTCTCGTTCTGCGACGATACGCTTACCGGCCTGCGCGATGGAGCTCTCCTCTCAACGGGCTACGATGCGGGACTGCGGGTGAGCGAGCTCTGTGCGGTCCGGGTGGAACACCTTGAGCCTCAGCGAGATGGCTCGGGAGAGCTTTTCATTCCCTACTCTAAGACCGATCAGGAAGGCGAAGGCGCCTATGCCTGGCTATCTCCCGATACGATGCGGCGTATTGCTCTGTGGCGAGACGCGGCCGATATCAACCGGGGGGCTGTGTTCCGGCGTGTGCATGTCACCAGACGCAAGGGACGCGGAGCGATCACGCCGACCAGCTGGGACGCCATACCGGGGAATGCGCGCAACTTCGTGGAGCGCTTCGAGGGTCGCCCTGCAGAGCAGGGGATTACGGTCTACACGGCAGGCAGCGAAGCGTTGACCCGCCATGGCGTGAACGCGATCTACAAGCGAGTCATAGAGAATGCGTGGGCAGCAGGGGTTTTCGACGTCCCCGGGCACGATATCGCGGCTTTCCTTGCTAAGATTTCGACGCACTCGCTCCGCGTGGGCCTCACACAGGACCTGATCGCAAATGGTCAGGATGGCGTGGCAATCGCGCAGGCGCTGCGCTGGACATCGCCGTCAACAGCGCTTCGATACGGCGCAAAACTTAGGTCTGCCTCTGGAGCAACGGCAAAGGCGTTAGGCAGAGTGAGAAACTAAATCAGTCACTTGTTCGCTTGCTTAGTTGAAGATTAGAAGCCATGCAGGTGTGTGGTTAACGCGTAGAGTTCCAAGCGAGCAGACGATGGGACATTATGAAAAGCGACTTGTAGTGATGAGCGCTGTGCGCCGTTACAAAGACGAGAAGGCGATCCCCGACGATCCACAACACATAGACCAAATCTGCGCTGAGCTATTGGAGGCTAACGGTCTCGATGAGGTTGCCGTCGAGTGGCAGCGGATCTCGAAGTTCGAACAGGAGGTCCGCGGAGGCGGTTGGTTTGAGGAGAATTGAACCGCCAGCCATGCGTGATACGATGACACCATGAGACGGAACCTCGAGCAGCTCTATCGCGATGCGATAGCCATGATGGACGTCAGCACCGACGCTCGCATCGAGAAGCTGAGACGGGTCAACATATCGTCATCGATAGAGAAGGAGCGGGCGAGCCCGGAGCTCGTGGCAAAAGGAGCCAAGGCAGGTCAGAAATGGGCGGAGAAGGCCTTCGAGGATCTCTATGCTGGCGGCTTCATTGTTACCGACTGGATGGAATACTTCTGGTTCGCGCCAACACAAAAGGCCTTAGACGAACGCATGACCGTGCTGGCAGGGATGGAGGCAATGGCCATCGTAAGGCTCTCATCCATGGACTGCGGAGAAGCTCTGCCCGGCATCAAAAATCGGCTGCATGAATTCCAACAGGAAGCTGAGGGCGGAGACCTAATAAGAGCGAGCTTGGCACGCCAACGCCTAATGTTGACGGTCGTCGGCGCGATAGGCCCCCAGCGATTGGCGGAAGACTATGTGAAGGCAGCCAAAGTCGCGGTGGCCTACGCTGCGGCCGCGAAGCTGAATAAACGATCACTCAATGGCATGAGAAAATCAGCCGAAAATCTAGTGATGTGTCTTGGCGGTACGGACGTCCGCAACTGTGCAGCGGAAGCGGTCGCGATGCGACTTCATCCTTCAGAACCGATCGGCAATAGAGCTAAAAAACTGGTAAGGCTTTGAGGGACGTTTCACTCAGCGGTGTAAGAATAGGCGTAAAGGTACGAAGGTCGCCGATATCGGTGGTGCTGCCAGAGGCAAGAGTTTCAATGACCTGAAAGCCGTTCTTGCGGTCGTTCGTGGGATAAATGCCGTTCCCCATGTTATCAATGAGAACGTGAAGCCCAGGCGCATTTCCATCGAAAAAAAGTCGACTAGCGGCTCTCACGCCGGCCAGGTCGCGAGCATGCGCTGCAACCAGAAAGCGGTCACTGGCTTCAACGAGGTAGCCACGACGTTCGGAATAGAAGTCGGCCATCCACAACAACCTAAAAAACACTTGCGGGATGAACTGATCGACAATCGCGGCAAGCGTGGAATGCGGCCCCCCGAGGACCATATTCGTCAGTCCAATTGCAGCCTGAAAGAAGTCCTCGTCATCAATCGAAACATGACGGATGTTCTTCTCCACATATCGGGTGAAATCATCCAGCCACTGGCCGCCAGAGAGGGTCATGCGCAGGGCGCCAATTTCGACAAGCGAACCCAGCCCGATACGCCATTCCTCCACCTGCTCATGTGAAAACGATGAGACCACATAGGACGGGCCCGAGCGGGTAAGATACCCCCCGACCTTCATGGAGACGAGAATGCGCCGAGCCATCCCAACGACGATCCCATAATCCCGCATCATGTCGCTTGAAGAGTAAGGATCTCCAGCCTTCAGGTCGCCAAAAAGAATGCGCTCCCGCAGATCGATGTATGTGGCGTGCGTCTTGGTTGTCATGAATGCGCGGAGGCTTGCCTTTGCCGACAACCTCCCTCTCCCATCCTGAAATTCGCGCGTCCCATCGTTCACCATAGCAGATGAATGACCGCCCCGTCTCCTAGGCTTTCCGCAGTTTTCCGCCGTGATTGTGTTGCAGGCGCCAAAATGCTAAGGAAAGTCTAGGAGATTATGTCATGAATGACCTCGGTCACAGCAGCCCCTATGACCTTTCGAACCCGACTGTGCATCTTGCGACCACAGGCGATCAAAGCCGTGGTGGTCAATTTAGCGACGACTCCTCATACGCGTATCGGAGCGGATCAACGATAGGAGCGGCCAGAGGGGTTACAGCACTTCTTTTGTCAATGGTGTTGCTGGCATCAGGCATTTACTCTTGGCTCGCATGAAGAAATAAAGGTCCTTAGCGCTGGCTCTCATCAAAAAAGCCTTTATCGAACCGGCCTCCACGACCGTCTTCACTCTGCGTCTCTGTGTCGAAATCCTGCCGGCGCTCTCCATATCTTGTCGAGTTGATCTGGTTACGATCTGAAAGTGAACGAGAACCTGAGTCGATCCTATTCCCAATCGATGAATTAGGTGAGCCTTCAGACAAATTGCGCGGGCCGCCGACGGAGCTGCGCGGACCATCTGACCGAAGGTCACGCTCGCTGAAATCGCCAGGTCCAGCAACGTTACCAGTTATAGAACCACGCTCGGGGATCACATCTCTGAACGGCGCTACCTGCTGGTCATAGTACTCGGATACAATTTCACGAACGACGATGTCACGAGCCAACTGCTGTTGAGGAGAGGGAGACGTTTCTTCGATACGCGGGACGGCGATGCCAAGGCGCGCTGCTGTGTCGTAGTATTGAGCAACAACGACGTTATCAAGGTTGGTCTGAAGATTGGAACCGATACCCTCCCTAGTCGAGGTGTTGTTGCTTATGGAGGTGGCAAGCTCATCGATTGCTGCGATACGCTCATCGATACGACGCACTTCCTCGAGTGCCCGTTCTCTAGAGAACGCGTTCTCGGAATAGCCCTCACTTCTACTGAATGTACCGCTTTGACTGTAGCTACCGCTATCTTGGGTCGCATTAGACCCGTTCGATTGGTTCTGAGAGGTGGATGATTCAAAACCGACCGATTGATCACGACGAGAACCGCGATCGCTTGAATCGAGAGACTGATCTGTACCTTGCAGCCCAGCCTGAACGCCTCCGCTGACAGGCAAAGCTCGTCCAGTGCCACGGCCCTGCCCCTGCTGCCCAGAGGCTCCTTGGTTGGCTCCACCGCCCCCAGCACTAAGACCAACGCTGCCGCCGCGGTTGAATTCAAGCCGATCAGTTTGGCTCTGAGATCTCCCGCGAGTATCAGTGATACGATCACTCTCGCTTGTGCCGTCCCGAGAATCAACGGACTGGTTGTCGAAGCGCTGCAAGTTGTCTCCTGAACGAACTCCTGCGGTGCTTTCGCTGCCGCTGGAATTACGCACGCCGGTTGTCTGACGACTGGACGCACGCTCGGCGAGTGAAACCGCTCGGGAGCGCTCTTGAGAGAGCGTGTTGCGGGCCGTCTCCAGCTCGCTGAGTGTTTCCGCTCGCTCGGCCGCATTGCTGGAATTGACAGACGCAGAGAAAGCGAGATTGCTAAGACCCGGCCGGACGTCGTAGCCGGTAGAACCATCCGCGAAGGTTTTCGTAAGCGTGCCATTGTCGTTGACAGTGGAGATGGTCGCAGCCCCGCCAGTGAATGCTGGAGCCGTATTCCACTGGTTTGACTGTCTGTTGAAGCTTGAGAGATTCATGAAGCTCTCGTTGCCATAGGAGTAGTTGCCAGTGGTCCGCTCAACAGCTGCTGCTTCCGCGGCGGATTGCGCCGGCGCAAGCATTGAGGTTGCCTGAGACGACACCGCCATCGCTCCACGAGCCATGCCAGCGGCAAGGAAAGGGATCGACATCATCAGGAAACCGGCAATGGTGGCGGTGTCGGTGTTAACAGCATCGATACCAGCCATGCCGGCCATCGTGATACCGCCGGGCGCAGCCGCATTCATCGCATCAGCCGTGCGATCCATAATGAACATGTGAAGAACGACATAGAGCGGGCCCCAGGAAGCCAGATAGAAGAACCCTGTAAAGTAGCCCTTGAGGGCCGTCGGACCGCTTCTCGGAATGAGAAAGAGCGGGAAAATGACAGGAAACATCGCATAGAAGACGACAGTCAGAACGATGTTGAGGAGCGGCACCCAGGTCATCGCTTGCTGAGCGATCGAGGTGTAGGTGTTCCTCGCCTGCTCCTCTGCACGAAGAACCGCGAACGTATCGCCGTCGGCCGCGCCGAGATTGGCTCGCGACTGGAGAAACGCATTCACAAGCGATCGCTGCTGGAAAATCTGCTGCGCGGTCTGCGTGCCGCCGTGAAAATGACTTCCGATAACAGGAAGGTCGGCAACGAGTTTGGCGCGCGCGAGCGCAGGGGTCAGCCCGGGGAAGAGTTTCCGGCCCTCTTCAAGCAGGGCAAGATCCGAGTAGGCGTTGATCCCATTGACGAGGTTCACGTAGCCGGCTTCGCAGGTGATGATCGAAGGAGTGCCGCTTTCTGGCACCCACTTCATCGCACGCGCCGGCGAGCCAGGGCCCATGTCGACAAGGATGTTTTGGGAATTTGCGATCTGGTCGAAGGGTTTGAACCCTAGGAGAATGTCATAAAAGACGCACTGCTTGTTGTACTCTTCGAGGTTGGCGCTGATCCGGGGGTCCCGGATGCGGAAATCCTGAGTGCGATCCCAGAGACGAGCTCCATAGATGAACCCGTTGTTCGACATCTGAAGTGAATTTGGCATCACGAAAACGGTCTCGGCCGTGCGCGTCAACCAGTCACCGGCGGTCGAGCTAACGGACGCAATCATCGCAAGGCCAAGGGGCACGTTGGCAACGGTTGCGGGGGCGAGCGAAGGATTGAGGCGATCGGTAACTTTCACAGTCATCGTCGGGACGATCAATGCCCCGTACATGAGGGTCGCCCCGAGGAACCAGTTGAACAAGGCACGCCAATCCAGCCTCAGCGCCATGATGAGTAAGGCATAAATGAAGCCCATAACCAACACGACCCTGAGCAGTGAGCGGAACCCCCCTCCCCCAGTCCAGGCGGCGACGGCATTGAAGACATTGACGATGTATTCGCCGCCGCCGATCGTGAAGATCTCCATCATGGCAACAGTTCCCTACTGAACACCCTGGCGAGACAGCGAGGTGCTGAAGGCAAGAGCGGCTGACATCTGAGGCGAGACATTGTTCCTGAGCGTGCTCTCGAGAAACACGGCGCGATCAACGATGTTCTTGGTGCGGACGAGGCGATCGGTCAGCCGCTCGGATTTCTGGCCAAGGACGCGGCCGGTAGCGCTGATCTGGTCACGCCACTGAGACAAAGCTTCTTCGGGCGCATTGTGGAAGGTGGATACGCCCTGCTGTGCATAGGCGTAGTATCGCTGGCCGATAACCTCGAGGAGATCGATCGCGACCGTTTCGGCAAGTTCGTTGATGTCACTGCTGGTAAGGCCGCCGAGGGTTGCGGCAGCGTTCACCGTGAGGATTTTGTAAACCGGAATGCTCGTCGCGCCGAGAAGCGCAATTTCCTCGTTGGTCAAAGCGCTGTTCGACCTGATCTTCGCATTCATGCTCGTAATCATCGCATGAACCCGAGGCTTGAGAGCCTGGTTAGCCGGAATCGAGATCGTCGTCTGCGTGGGCCTCAGGCACTTGTCCCTGTCAGCGCCGCAGCTGTAGATGCGGATCGAGCTACTGCCGTCGAGAATTGCAGTGAGGAGTGCATCATCGCCCGAAGGAATAAAGCTGTATCCAGCAGTGAGACCCTCGCTGTTCCCGTCCTGCACGAAGATCACGGTCCCGACAAAATTCATGAGGTACTCACGAAAGTTATCGGAGAAGCTTGGATAGCTGTCCTTCAACATCTTCCATGTGAAGTTATAGCTTTCGTGAGGAATGCCAGGATCGGTGTTGTTGGCCATAGCGTTGTTGCGCTCACCAGGCTCTGCGCAATGCTTCCGCGCATTAACGATATCGGTGAAGAAGCCCTGGCTGTTGCCGACAGCCTTACAGATTTCCGAGCTGTAAAGCTCACTCTTGGGAAGCAGGCCGCCGACGAGACCTTGAGCAAGTTCGCAGCTGTTCATGTTGAACTGGTTCATCTGCTGAACCTTCTGCGCCATCTCTTCGATAGTGGCAGAAATCTGGGGGCTGATGGACTTGACTGCCAGCTGAAACGCAAAGCCAAGTGCATTGTTGGCGGTAGCCTTGAGCATGGCGACGATTTCATCGGTGTTGATGAACGAGAAGCTACCAGCGAAGATGTCGATTCCGCCGCAGCCTGCTTTCACAGAGGGTAGCTGAAGGTTCGCGGGGTTGACCGTCTTCTGGGGGAAACGTGTCCAGATGTTGCCGCCCGAATAATATCCGGCACTCTGGCCCTCATAGGCAACGGGCCCGGTCGCATTCGCAGCGGCGCCCATGTCGTCGAAAAACTCGTTCAGCTCGTTACCGACATTAGCCTGAACCGGCGACGCGGCCAGACCGAGGGATGCGATTACGGTTAGCGCCGAGCCTGTCAGTCGGAACGCCTTCGATCGGCCGGGAATTGGGTTCTTGGGTTCCATCAGTAGTCACTCCCGGGTTCGATCTGGGTGAGATAGAGGATGCGCTGCATCACCTCGTCGGCAGCCATCACCCCGTAGCCGATCGGCACGGGTCGCTTGGTTTGCGTATCGAACAAGACGAGAGCGGGGACGGCGTTGCCTTGAAGTCCCATCCGCTGATACTGGCCGGAGTTGACGACATAGTTCGGGAACTGCTCATTCGGGCCGCCGTCCATAGACACGGCAAGAACCTCAAGACCGTAGCGATCGGAAAGTGCCCGCATCACTGGAGAGAAGGTCCGGCATGCTGAACACGACGAAGAATAGAAGTAGAACACGCCGTAGCGCTGCGTGAGGTCGGCCATCGTGGTATCGCGCTGTGCTGCCCGATCTGCAGTCCAGGTCTGCTTCGCGAGTGTCGATACCGGACGCTCGAGCGTGTAATCGAGATCGGGGTTCTGCCAGATCGATCTGCTCCACGTATCAGCGAACGTCGACGCACGGTCGAGCTGCTCACGCTGGAAGCGGATATAGGCGACGATGTTCTCGGAGGTCGGGTCGAGAATGGCTTTCGCCTTGAGCTCATCAAGCTGCGCGGTGATGGCAGCCAGGCGCTCTGTGGCGGGAGCAGTAGGAGCCGAAGACTGCGCGGCCTCGCGCGCTTTCCGCCTGGCTTCCTCAGAGTTACAGTAAAACCAGCTACCGAGCTTGCGTTCATCACAGTAGAACGCATCACGATTAGGATCGGCAGGAGGCTGCGCCAAGGCGGGGATCGTCACTGCCGCGAGAGCGCCGGCGAGACTCAGGATGGCAAGGTTGCGGGTCATGAGCATTTCCCTTCGTCAAGATCGAGCATCTGCATGAGAAAGGATGTCTTGATGAGGCCGCGGCCGCGGTCGATCATCCGGATCATGCCTCCCGAAAGCGTGGTGGTGGAATCGACGCCAGCCTCAGTCAGGCAAAAGTCGAACTCCCCCTCACCGATCCGCGAGATTTGTCCTCTGGCGAGTAGCCGCCCGATGGAGGCGCTGATCTCGCCATCGGAGGCCGGGCGAAGAAACCAATCAGAGACGAGGCCGAACATCTCGGCCTTTGTGCGGGCGAGATCTCGCCCGATCGCGACGCTGACCGCAAGGTCGAGGACCTCGCCCCGGGGGAAGGGACTGGTACCATCGCCGAAGATTAGAATGTCGGCGCTGCTCATGATCAGATTCCCCCGTGGGTGTTGTAGTAGGCCTCGATCTTCTGCTGGATCTGGATCGACATCTCGACCTCATCAGGAAGCTTGGCGGCGTCGACGAACTCGGCGTAGACCTCACGAAAATCCATTCGCGAGAGATCGAGCTGCTGAAACTGTGCGATGAGGAACCCCTCACAATCAGGGTCTTTAGGCCGACCCCATTGCATACCGAGCTGTGCCTTGCCCTGCTCGTTGAGAATGCGGACAAGCTTGCTTCCGTAGCAGCAATAAGACTGCTTGCGTGTCACGCAGACGCCGAGAACACGGTCCGAGCAATAGGTGCCGACGTAATGGCACAGGCCCTCATCGTCGCGCTTGTCGACATCCCTATCCTCACGGCTGCAGAGGAAAGGGGTCAGAAGCGGAACACCTTTACCGCTGCAGCAATTTGACAGGCCGAAAACCTTCCTCGTGCACTTGAGGTTCTCGCCACTGAAGATCTTGAGGCGGTCTGGATCGAAGCCGTCGCGAAGCTCGCCCATAACATTCATGGCGACCATCGCGTCCTTGAACTCGCTGGACGCCTCGCGCTCGATTTGCGTGCATTCGCCGTCGATGCAATAAAGATCCCCCGCACAGACGTAGGCGGGCGGCGGCGCAGCGCCGATGTTGGGCGTGGTACATTGGAACCAGCGGTCGTAGACGTTGCAGGTGGTCTCGTCGGCGTCGTAGCTCAAGCACTCGTCATGGCTGAACCTGCATTCAGGGCGAGCCTCGAGCGCGCTGCAATCGTTCGCGGGCGCCAGACCGGCGCACTGGTATGTCCGACTCCATTCCCAGCAAGGACGTGTGACGGAGAGACCCCCGATGATCCGCGTTTCGTTTGGTCTGGTACAGACTTCGCTGGACAGGGTGCACGTCGCATCGCCCCTAGCGGAGTTGCAAGCTGCCTCGTCGATATGCTCACTGACTACCCGGACCGTGTTGCGCTCAAAGCCGCGGGCAGGAGGTGGGAGCTGAGCGGGACAAGACCAAGTTTCGCGATACAGCGGCTCGCCAGGCTCAGCACACCACGGCCTACCGCCTTGTGGAGGGTAAACCCATTGGAGGCAGGAAAACCCAACCCTGTCCCTGTCAATCAGGGTGCAATTCCCTTGCTGAAGAGCACCTTGGATCGCCCAGCAGACACCCGAATGTCCCGGCTGAGGCTCATCCGAATAACACGAATACTCCCAATAGCGAGAGCCCTCGGTGATCACCGAAAGCGCCGCAGTACAGGTCCGCGCCTCATCGTACGGCTGAGATCCCGCATTGCAGCTTTCAAGATAGGTGACTGCCCCGCCCCCTCCCGGTGGGAGAGGGTTGCAGCTTCCGGTGCTTCCGCCACCGGGCGTGGCGGACCCGAGATAGTTCTGGGGATCGCCAGCGATGGTCTGAGCGGCCGAGAGGTCGATGGTCGTCGGATCAACGATCGTCCGATAGGGATCGATGACGACGCGGTAATTGTCCTGGTAGCGCTGTGCCTCTCCGGCTGCCGTCAGTCCGATCGGATCATCTACAAAGTCATGCTGTGGAAAATCGGTGCCCTCGAACCCAGGGACATTCGCAGGCGCGCCATTGCCAAGAATGCCGGCGTTACTGCTATCACGCACGACCTTGGCAATCGCCTCGCCTTCTGTGCGCGCATCGCCCGATGCCATCTGCGCATAAGCAAGGTGGCCGCAAGCGGCGAGCGCCAACCCGGCGGCAAGGAGGCGGACCCCATTCACCGCTGTCCACGCAGGTTGGCGAGCCCGAGCCGGGCGGCAGGCGCGCCCGGGCCACCCGCATTAGCGAAGGTCTCGAGAACATATGAAACGCTCACATTGCCAGCGATGCGATCATGCGGCGGCGGCGGGGTCACGCAGTCGAGCTGGTCGCACGGCTCGAAGTCGGTCGAAAGCGCCACATAGGTCGGGACGCGGTCAACGCTAAAGGACCGGAACAAGCGCGGATCGATGGCGATGTTACTGGCGCCCGACTGGTCGACCACCTTGCGAATGCCGGCCATGAAGGTCTGCGGGTTACCGGCCGAAAAGCCTCGAAAGACGATCACGCCCCCTGCCCGCGTCGTATCGGCGATCATCGTGGCCAACGCCTCTTCGGGCATGGACAGACTGGCGAAGGCGACGAAGAGAGGCGCGCCCTTGGGCCGCGCCGTCCCGGTTCTGGCACCAGCGACGATCTCGTCGAAATCGACAGGGCCGGTGCCCGCCGACACGTGCGAGACGTCCAGATCCTCGATCTGCCGGTAGCCGTCGTCAACGACCGTCTGCGCTGCCTCGCGCTGGGTCTCGGCGTTGGAGGTCGCGTAATCGAACAGCGCCTGTGCGTCGGCCTTCACTGCTTCGCTGCGCGCCTCGATCGCCTTTATGTCGAGCCCTTCGATCTCCTGCGCAAGCACCGCGGCGGCGGCGAGCGAGCCAGTGGCGGCAATTGCAATGATCGGGATCTTGCGGTTCATGCGCCTGACGCTCCTCACAACATGCAGCAGTTGCGCTTCCTCCAGAGGAGAAAGCCGACATCCTCGCCCTTGACCGGATAGACCTGACCGGACTTGGGAAGGATCGTGGTGGCGCCGATCGGCGAGCAGGATTCGCGCCCGCTTACCATCGGGGTCGGGTTGACCTGCTGAAGCCGGTACTGGCTCTTCTTCAGGATCGGCATGATGTACTTGGAGCACAGTGCCTTCGGCCCGCTTGTGCCCCAAGCGAGCCCCTGCCGGTGGAGCTTGTAGACCATGCGCTCGGCAGCGAGGCGGCCGGACTGCTTCATCCCGCCGGTGTTGGCGCCGACATTACCGTTCATGGGATACATCGATCCCTGACAGCCGGAGCACCAGAAGAGCTCATCCATCGGCAACTTCGACGATGCGGAGATGCAGTCGGCCGAGCACGCCGCCTGAGCTATTACGGAAGTGAACAGCGCGGCCTCTGGGTTCAGAAGGGCAGCCAGCTCATCGTCCTGCCAGAGCGGATCGACCTCGCTCAGATAGGCCACATCGAAGGAGCTTGCCTCAAGGCACAGGAAGTCGGTGACGACTTCGAGCCAATAGAGCAGCGGGTAGATATAGTAGTGGACATGGTACTTGGCGGTGTTCTGCGACTGCCCGCCCTTCTGCGCCGCGTCGGAGACATAGCCGTGCCCGATGGAGAACCCCGGATCGAGCTTGATCCCGCCAAGATTGGGAAAGCACCACGGCTTGGTCGTCACATCGATGAGGCGGACCGGCTCCCAGAACCCGACCGCGAGCCCGATCCGCGGCACCGGCGTGCCGCAGGCGCAGATCGGAAGGTCGGGGTTATCGGTATCGGCACGCGAGGACGGCCAGATATCGAGAGAGCCGAGCGAGAGCGGGAACATGCAACCCCAGCACACATCAGTGACCGGATTAACGAAACTGCCCTGACAGCTGCCCTTGCCTCCGGGCAACCCCGGATCGGGCGTCGGCGGCGTCTGAGCCTGAACGGCAAAGGCCATCAGCGCGGCGACGATCGCAGAGAGGATGAGAAGGAGGCTACGAGGCATCGTTGTCACCCCGCATCAGCCAGGCATCGTCCGCCGCATTCTTGGCGGAGATCCATTGCCAGCCTTGCACTGCAACGAAAGTTGCCGCGGCCGCCAGGAACGCAAGAGCGATCGGTTCAACAGCTGCGCGCAGCTCGCCGAAGAACAGCACCATGACAGCAAGAAAACACAGCCCGATGATGGTCCGCATCCGCGCCACCCTGAGATCAGGCGTCTCGGGCGCGGCCAGCGGCGCCGGCACAAGATCGCGCAAACGGCTCATGAGCCCTTCCCCCTGCGAGGAATGGCTTGTTCGGTCACGAGAAGCACGTCGCCGCGTTGCTCGACGAGCGCGGGTGTTCTGCGGATGCCGAAATGGCCCGTCAACCTACCTTCCTGGTCGAAGTAGAACCGACGCTGATGGACCTTCATGAGCTCGAAGGGCGAGCCGGACACGAAGATGACTTTGGCGCGCGCATCGGAGCCGTGCTGAATCGCCCAGGCGACTTCGGCGGGATCGTCACCGTCGATGAAGACGAGCTTCTTGCTCAAGGGCGAGGCGCTGAGCGGATTGACGCGCTGGCCTGCCACAGCGATCAGGTTGCCCTTGTGATCGCGGATGTCCTTGTCGATCCGGATCGACGGGTCGAACTCCCAGCTGCGGGTCTCCTCGGCCGGCGAGATGCCCGCAACCGGCACCGGGCGCATCACCCGCGACTTCACCCTCTCCGCGAACTTGCGGTTCATCTCGTCGAGCTTGCCGGTCGCCTTTGCATGGTCCAGCCTGGCCTTAATGAGCGACAGGAGATCGGGCTCGGCGACAGGCCAGGTCTGGCCCATCTGGCCATGATCGATCGCCTGCGGCAGCGACCGCGCGCCGCTCGAGGCGGTGGCCGATGCGGCGAGACCTGCCAGCAGGATCGAGGCCAGAAGCACCCTCACAGGATCGGTACCCCGATGCCGACAAGCCGTTCGCGGCAGACGAATCCGATATGCGCATAGCGGCTGTCGAAACCGTCCTTGTGCGGGGTGGCGGCGAAGACGCAGCCTTCCGGAACCTCGCCGACAGGCCCGGCCTCGAGCGGATCTCCGCGCTTGGTAAGCGGCTTCAGCGATGCCACGATAGTGCCGTTGACCAAAACATCGTTTCCGGCGCGGGTGACCAAGTCGCCCGGCAAGCCGTACGCGATCTTGACGAAGGCGGCGGGCTTTTCGCCGAAATATTTGACCGTGACGGGATCCGTGCCCGGGTGGAAAACGACGTACTCGCCGCGTTCGGGAAACTGACCCGTCTCCGCAAAGAACGCCCAATGCGGCAGGCTGTCGGTCGCATTGATCATGAGAGCATGCGTGTCGCGCCACTTGGCGAGTGAGGTGAGACCGGCGGTAATCGCACAAAGGACGATAAAGCCGACGAGCTTGCCGCCAAACGATAGCTTGTGAGCCGGGCTTCGGCGGCGAGCCTGTGCAGATGGCGATGCCGGTGTCGATGGCACAGGCGTGATCGTGGGAACGGGCGACACGAACACGGCTCCATCCGCGCCGGGCACGCGAACCTCGGAAAGCATTTGGAGGCGGGCGTCGCGCAACCGGTTATCCCACCGCCGTGCGAAGAGCCGCCAGGCATGCAAGACGAGTTGCAGGCCGAGCATCACCGATGCGGCGGTAAAAAACCACCAGACGACCGTAGGGAGCCCTGAGCCATCGAGGATCGGCACGGCCCTACCCTCCCCCGTTCGCGGTCATGTAGGCCTGCATCTCGGCCTCGACGCGCGCGGCCTGACCTTGCGGGGGCGCTGCGAGCGCCTGCGAGGGTTGCGGGCGCGGAACCTTAGCATAGACTGCGGCCTTCACAGCTTCGGTGACATCGGGAAGCTCACCGCCGACAACCGCTTCATGCAGCAGGACAACCTTGCCGTCCTTGCCGAGACCGGAAACTGTCTGATCGAGCGCAGCCATGAACATGGCGGTTTCACGCGCGGCAGTCTGTTCGTCGGTGTTGGAACGCGCCTGGGCCTGAAGATACTCGCCGATGATGCCCTGAAGCTGAAGCTGGACGAGTTCAGGCCGTCCCGGAGAATCGAAGGCGATGGACTTGGTCACCCATGCGCCCCAGACGAAAGTAGCAGCGGCCGCGCCGAACAGGATCATGTCGCGCGGGGCGAGCCCCCCGAAGCGGGCCGGGCGGCGGGCAGCCTTGGTTCGTAACGCAAGCTTCGGGTGGGTATCGGCAGGCGGAGCTGCATCGGCATGTTCGAACAGGTCGGTCATCGCTCGTCTCCGGTGATGAAGGCTGAAAACAGGCTCGCGCGTCGGAAGAAGCCGATCATCACGAACCCGATGAGAAGTGAGCCGAAAGCGATCCCCTCGAACTGCTCGCGCCTGGACGTGTCGGCAGCAAGGAAACGCGAGGTGAGATTGTCGAGCTGGAGCATCGTGCCATCGAGAACAAAGCCGCCGAGGACGAAAAACGCGAGCGCGCCGACGCCGAGCGTGGCGAGCAACGTCGTGGCAAACCAACCAAGCAGGCGGAGGCCCATGACGATGATATCCTGAGGGGCAATGCGCGGCTCAGAGCGTGCAAGGATGTGCGGGATAGCCTTCATTCTGCGGCATCCTTCAGCTGATGTCCCTCAGGAAAGGCGACCGCCTCGATCGCATCGGGCATGGCGTAGCCACGGTGCACGTAGTCCTCGATCTGCGCGAAGACATGCGGGCTCGAGGAGTAGAGCGTGCCCGAGAAGCGGTCGAGAACGAGCCGCGCCACGCATTCAGTTTCGGGGCCGCGGATGAAGATGTCCGAATAATCGGTGCCGTTGCGCTTCAGAGACCGGAGCAGCGCCTCGGTCATGTTGTCCATCTCGAACCGATCCGAGTTGCGGAAGTCCGAAATGGTCTCGCCCTTCTGCTGGAGGATCAGGAACCAGTCCGAGTTCTCGAGCGCGGCACGCGAGCCTTCAGACTTGTAGTAATCGTGGATCGACTGCGTGGCGGTAATGAGCGAGCCACCATACTTGCGGCAGGTGCGCGAATAGGTCTCGACGAAGTCTGCCATCGCCCCGCCCTTCAACATCTGCCAGGCCTCATCGATGATGAGCGGCTTGGGGATAGAGCGGTCCATTCGGCGCATGACCTGGCTCGCGATGAACATGATTGATGTGAGCACCACGCCGCGCAGCTCCTCACGGGTAGCAAGATCGGAGAGCTCGAACACGGTGAGATCCGCCGAAAGGTCGAGATTGGCGTCGCCCAGGAAGAACCGGCCATAGGTCCCGGTCGAGGCGAAGGGCAGGAGCGATGTCGCCAGATCGTAGGCGAAAGGATGCTCGTGCTCCTTCAGCGTGTCCATGACGTGATCGACCGTGCCGTCGCGCCCATGCGCGTCCCACACCCGGTTCAACGCCTGGTCGATCAACCCGCGCTCGGTATCGTTGAGGCGGGTCTCGTTGCGCGCCATCTGCGAAATGATCGATTTGAGCATGGCGAGGCAATCGACGAGATAGTCGTCATCGCCGCTGGCAAGTTCACTGTCGATCATCCGGAACGGGTTGATCGAGATGCCTGAGGACAACTTAAACTCGGTGAAAGTGCCGCCGAGTGCTTTGGCCATGTGCTCGAAGCTGCGGCCGTCGTCGATCACGATGGTCTTTGCGCCGACGCCAGCGAAGCTTGCGGTAAGATCCTGGAGCAGCACCGATTTGCCCGAACCTGACTTGCCGGAGATCGCGACGTTGTGGTTGCCCGCGCTGTTCTGGAACGGAGACCAGAACTGCGGCTGACCGCGCCGGCCGATGAACAGAAGGTGCGGGATATGGCCGCCATTGTACTCGCCCTGAATCGGCGCGATGGCGGCAAGGTTTGCAGAACGCATCGTGCGCATCCGCTTCATGCGCTTCAGATCGGAATCGAGCCCATCGGCCAGCATAAGCGGAAAGTGCGCCATGAACGCTGGGAGCTGGATATGGGTCTCGTCGATCAAATCCCATCCGCTTGCCTTGTAGAGCGCCTTGAGGGTGCGCTCACACATCTCGCCGCGCCCCTTGGGCGCCAAGATCGAGACGGCGTAGTAGCACGAGACAAGCTTCTCACCCTGCTTGACCCGGTCGGCGACGAACTCCCATTCCGCAGCTTCCGTGCGAAGCTTCGGAACGAGCTTGACGCCCTTCCCCTCGGCAAGCGAGCTTGTACGCACGAACTTGTAACCCGCCTTGCTTTCGGAAGCCTCAGAGTTGGGGATGATCCCACAGGCAGTCTGAAGCACCGGACAGGGCAGCGAGAGCTTGGGATTGAAGATGTCTCCGATGACCTTCTGGGTATCCCAAGGCGCCCAGCGGTCGGGGAAGTTGCGGACCGCCATGGTGCGCACGTCGAAACGCTCAGGGACAAAGTCCTTCATCTCGGGCACACCCTCGGAGCTCGCTCCGGTGGGCCGGAGCGACTGCGCGTGAAGCACAAGTCGGTCACGCTCGACGTGGGTGACGAGATCGCGGCGGATACACTGCTCGTTGATCGGATCGAAGCGGTTGTAGCCCGGAACCTCATCTCCGGCGCCGGTCGAGGGCGCAAGGATCTCGTCGAAGAAGCGAATGAGGTCGGTCGGCGTGAACTCGTGGACAGGGACATCGATGGAATCGAGCGCGGAGGTGATCCCCTCGCGCATGGTCAGAAGATCATCGGTCGTCAGGCCAGAGCCGTCGGAGATGGCAACCGCCATGACGACGCGAAAACTGCGCACGAAGAAGGGACCGTCGGCTGCGAGCGTAGACCATGCGCCGTTGCGCAGCTTGTCGATGCGATGGCGCGCCAGGGTCTGGAAGACGCCGGAAGCCTTGTAGCGCGGCAACGCCCAGCCCTGCAGCTTCTCAGCGACGCGCGGGCTCGAATAGTTGGTGACAGAGAACTTGGCACCGGGCCGCAAGATATCCGAGAAGAGCGAGCCGATCACGTCATTGACACGGTCATTGGCCCCGACAAGCGGAGCGAGCTCAAGAATGAAGCCCTTGGAGCGCACCTGATGGAAGATGCGCTTCTCCTCATCGAACGAACGATAGCCGAGGAAGTGCGAGAGCATCGGCACATTGGCGGGTCGCGCGGTCTGCTCGGGCTTGCGACTGTCGCCGGTGACCAGATCGATAATGTTGTTCAAGGCCTGCATCATGGCACGATCACTCCGGCGTGGCGGGGAAGGATGCTGCCTCGCGCCGCGGCAGGCGCTGCTGGGCGGCGAGCTTTTCTGAGACCTGTGCCTCGATCTCAGCGATAGGGTTCACCGGCAGGGTCGCTGCCGGACTTGCAGCGCCATCCCCTGCCTCTGCGACCGCGACCGCGGCGGCAGCAGTATGGCTGACGGGCGTAGAAGGATCACGAGAGCCCATCAGGTCGGCAGAAATTGCGAGATAGGGAGGCGCGCTTTCGGCTGCCGCAAGAAGCCCCTGCGAGCGGGCGGGCTTGGCGCCGCGCATCGCCATGGTCTCCATTGCATCACCGCGCCCGGGAAGAGAGGCTTGCGTGCGCACGGTGCGCTTAGCATGGACCGTTCCGGCAGCATCGGTGTAACCGGGGAAGACCACGGCCAACTCGTAGCTCGGGGTTGCACGGGCGATCAGCTGTTCGGCTCCGATACTAGGCGCATGCACCGGAGCGTCGATACCGTCATCCATCCGGAACGGACCTGCCGGGTTGAGAAGATCGCCCGAGGAGGTCTCTTCGATCTTCGCAAGAGCGCTGTCGTCGATGACCGTGGAAGGCGCGCAAACGCTGTCGGCCGCCTCGCAACGGAAGTTCGCGTTCACATTTGTCCCGAATGTCGTGCATGCCGACAAGCCGAGACCGAGCGCGAGCGAAGCAAGCAGTGCCTTGATCCTCATGACACCTTCTCCTTCAACCAAGTTTCGAGGAACTCACGGGGCCGATAGCCGTGAACGACGGCGCCATCCTCGCGCACAATCACAGGGGTGCCGCCGAAGCCGTGCTTGCGAGCAAAAGCTTCATTGGCATCCAGTCCCGAGGTATCGCAGCTCGCACCAGAGGAAATCGAGGCGCCCTCATAGGCCTGACTGACAGCCCGGCGCTTGTCGGGCGCGCAGATCACAGCTTCCGAGATGGGCCGCGTGCCGAGTACCGAAATCGGCCGTTCGATGACTTTGACATCGAGCGTCGCCAACGTCTCGTGAAGCCGCTTGCAGTATCCGCAGCGGAAATCGCTGAAGACCGTGAGGGTCCGCCCCCCCTTCCCCATCGTCACCGCGCCGTTGGCAGGAAGCGCGGCAAGTGCGGCAGGATCAATGCGCGCATCGGGAGCGGGCCCGCGCTGCGCCTGATCCGCGGCTTGGGTATCCTCGGGCGGGTCGTCCGGAGCCACGCCGCCGCCGACGAGCATGTCGGGGTTCATCTCCAGGAGCCGTGCCGCCGTCAGATCCTGCTTGGTCTCCATGTCATAAACGCGGCCGATGATGAGGTATCGCGCAGAGTGGTCGATGTAGAACAGGTTCTGACGTGCCTGCACCTCGCAGACGCCTTCGATCTTGTCGCAGTCGATTGCGGTGACCTCGGTCTTCGGCAGGCGCTCCATCAATGCAGCCTTGACGCTCGCGGCACTCCCACTGGTGGCCGCCTGAGCGACTGCCGCAGCCGCCGCAACGGTCCCGGTGAGCGCCATCACGGCGCCGACTACCTTCCACGTTGTCCATTTGAATTCCATGGTAAGCCTCAATTCCTGATGAAGGTGCCGTCGAGGAACACGACCTCGACCGCGGCACCAGTGGGCATCTCGACGACCGGCTGATACTGCTCGGCCCGCTCGATGAGATAATCGGAGAGTGTGTTGCCTGCGGTGGCTGCGCCGCCGCCGATCGCCTGAATGCCGACATCGGACGCTGATGGAAGCACGGGTTCATTAGCGATCCGCGGGATCTGGTTCGCACCCTGGAAAGCGTTGCCGACGCCGCCGAAAAGGCCCGCGATGAAGGCTTGGGTGGTCAGTCCGCCCTCGCGGCTGACCACGCGGCCGCGGATTCCGACCTTGCCCCCGAAGGCGATGAATCCCTTGACCTCAGAAACGGCGAAGCGTCCGCCCGGCTGCGCGCAAGTCATGCGCTGGAGCTTCACGTAGACCTTCTCCGAAGACAGATCGCCATAGGCCGCGCCATTGACCATGCAGCCCTGGACCCTGGTCGCCAAAAGCTTGCCCTCGCCATAGACCGAACGCGCGGGGCCGGTGATGCGCAGCAGCACCGGGAGCGGATCGCTCTGGCTGCGGGTATTGGTGGTCGCATCGACCCCGACGACGACAATGGCGTTAGCCATCGAATTGGGCGGAAGGTAATTGGGCGAGTCCGTGTAGACCGCCGGAGCCTTCGCCGGATCGATCCGCGACCCAGTCCCGGCGCCTTGAGTGAAAGCAACCATCTGGACATCGCTGCCGCGCCGCATAGGCCCCGAGGCTGCCGCCGCACCAGCGCCGGGAGCAGGGGCCACTCCCATGTCGCGAGCGGCGGCAACCGGACCGGGCGCGGTGGGGCGCGCGTTCCCCCGGTCAAGTTGTTGGCGCAACTGTTGGTTCTCACGCTCATAGGCATCGAGAACGTGCTGCCCATCGCGGGCCATCGCAGCGTTCTCACCGCGCAGCGACTGGATTTCATTCTGGAGCTGAGCAACCTGCTCGGACTGCTTCTCGACGCCCTTGAGGCGCTGATCCTGCGAGTTGATCTGGCCCTCGTACATCGACATCCATTCCTGATCGACCATCTGGCGGTTCATCAGGGCGTCGGTAGAAACCTCTGTCTTCTTACCAGACTCCATCGCCTCATCGACCGTCTCACCGGTGTCGAGCACGAACATCGTCGCACCGATCACTGCGATGCCGCCGATGCCAAAGAAGATCATACGCTGGCGCTTCTGTGCCTTGTCGTTGTCGACAATCGAGCCAGTCTCATCGACCGCATCCTGTTCGGCCTTCTCGTCGGCATCGAGGTCCTTGGGCTTGCGTCTGAGAAAATCCATGAGATCTACCTTCCTTGCGGCACGACCACGTAAGCGGCAGTCGCCTGCCCACTCGCGAGATTGGGATTGGAGATTGTGACTGCGATCGCGCCGTCACCGGCGATAAGCTGCTCAGCCAGAACGATGGGCGACGCGCCGGTATTTTCGATGCGCAGCACCTTGCCCGTCATCGTCGGACTGCGGTACTCGGTGATCAGCTGTACCTTGAGGTCGCCGACATTGACCGGAGCGCGCGCCGCATCGGAGATTTCGAAGCCGGTGACCGGACGCTGCTCGAACATAGCCTTGACGAGCCCGACAGCGCGATCCTGCAGCGAGCCATAGGCGGCAAGCACTTCCGGGGCCGGCGCCGGGTTTTCGACGTCGGCATTGGCAATGAACACCTGCACGGCATTGTCACCGCCAACCTGGCAATCGAACTTATAGACGAAGCCCTTCTGGGTGGTCCCGAAAAACGAGATGTTCGCCTTGGCGTAGCCCTCAGGAACCGAGATGTAGATGTCGCCACGATTGGGTTCGTGAACGATCGAGAAGTCCTGGCCCTCTACCCCAGACTGCACCCGCGAGACGGACACGAAGCGGTCATCCTTGAGCGCAATGCGTGTGAGGTCGGCCTTCGAAGCCTTGCACCGGATCTCGCCATTGTCGACCGCAAGAATGCTCTCGTCCGCAAGAGCCGGAACAGCCGGCAGGCAAAGCGCTCCAACGACGATGGCGGCCCCGACGACGCGTGAGGCGGTGCATATGGGACGCGCGAGCAACGCAGCGCCGCTTGCAAGGGCAAGGCTAGTCAGGGCAATGCTCACTTGGCGCCCTCCTTCTTTTCGACGACGACACCGAAGCCTTTCAGCCGAAGCGAAACGCCCGTGTAGGTCCAGTTGAACTGAAAGATCTTGTGCTCACGCCGAACATCCTTGGATCCGACGATAGTGTGCAGCACTCCGCCCACCTGACTGGTGAGGTTGTCAGGATCGGTCCGAATCCAGTCGATCGTGACGAACTGAGTGATCTGCGAACCCTTCTGCTCATCCATGATTTTCATGAGATCAGCCTTGAGCGGACCACGCGCCTCCGGGGCAGAAATCGCCACAAGCCCGTCCATCCAGTACTGGAGCGTCTCGGGAGAACGATTGAGCGCGAGCTGCGCAGTGTCGCGGGTGACGGCCTCGAGATATTCCGGCGTCACAGCAGACGAACTCAATGTCATCTGGTTGGGAAGAATGGGCTGCAGCACCACTTCGCGGTCGCGGGTGGATGCGGCCGTGAACATCACCACCACGAGGATGCCGAGAACCATGCAGATGAGGGCGAGCAGATTACGCTGCTTGAGGGTCCTCTGCGACGCCTCGTGTGCAAGAGAAAGTTCCATGTCAGCCCGCCATCACTCTGAGATGAGAAGGCGGAGCGACCTTCAGACCGAAAAATTCACCCGGCAAATGCCAATAAGCAAAGTGCAGGACCCAATGCATCGAACGCCCGGCTTTGATTTTGCGGTAACCAAGCCAGAATGCGACGGCCAGAAGCAGGCCAATCACGACATGTTGAGCGAGGATTCCCCAGGCGAAAGGGATCACCATCACGAGGAATTCGTCGAGCGTCCAGAACCCGATGAGCTCCGGATCGTCGAGATGCTTGGGAATAGAATACTGGTCCAAAGATCAACTCCGCCGATTAGAAGGAGAAAGAGGCCAATCGAAGGGCGACTTGCTTCTTCCTCCTCCGTGGGACAGATCGCGACGTCGATCAGACCGTGCCGGTGACCGAGGCGGTGACGATCGGGATACCGGTCCCGGCGCCGACACCGACGCCGACGGGAATGGCGACCTGGCCGAGCGAGAAGCGACCCGAGGCGAGCGCGACGATGCCGCCAGCGAGCGAAAGCACGGTGATGATCCGACCGCCCGAGCCCTCGAGGAAGTTCGTGAACTGCGTGAGAGCGGTATCGAACGTGCTGTCGGTGCCGGCCATCGCGGCTTCGACGCCGAAGACGCTGGCACCGGCCAACGCCGCGACGGCGAGGGCCAGCGTACCGCCAGCCTTCTTCATCTTCAGAGCATTCATGGTAGTTCCCTTTCGGTTTGAGGTTGGCGTCCAGCGCCATCAGCAAAGTCGAACCGCCAGGAACCTTTTCTCAACCTTCGGATTGCACGATTCACGAATCACCAAAGCGATTTTCACGAAATCGAGGCATGCTCGTCCCGGATTCGGGACGCCGCTTCACGATATCCAGGCAGCCACCTCACGATTTCCGGGCACACTCGTCCCGAACGGGCACCATAAGACCCGCAATTCCGGGACGTGGCGTCACGAAACCGCACACCGGCCGTCAATGTTGCAAAAATCGTCCAAACAGGGCACCCGGAGGTGAATTGACAACCACCGTGTGGGAAAAACGCGTGATAAGCGAGAATAATAAAAGCAATGTACGCATATCGCACCGGATCGCGATTAGCAGACCGGCGTTCGCCTTGGTAGCGAAGGCGATACATAATCTGACTATAGAAACAGGAAAATTCCAGTCCTTTAGGGACGTAATCTGGTACGCTACAGAGATATATGATCAATCAAGAGCAGTTGATATTGACACTCTTCCAAACGACTTGAACTCCTGTGGAACGGTGACGCTATCGATAAAGCTGGACGCAAATACAAATCACGCCATGGAGCGGATCAAGAGGGACCTAACTGGCGCAAGCAGCAGGCGCTGCGGAGCCGCAGATGCCATGGTGTTTTGCGCGCTCATCGTTGCCAATTCAAAACTTTCTGCTTGCATCTAGCGAGAAAACAGGCCCATCCTATGACATGTCATAGGATGGGGTTCGCAGGGGCATGTGCGATAGGACTGATGAAGGCATCGAGCGGGCAACGCATGCGTTGCATCAACGCTACGCCGTGATCATCCGTGAACAGATGTCTAAGCAAGGCGTTAGCGTTTATGCGCTGGCGAACGAAGGCGTCATCCCCAAGCATCGACGGAACGATTTCTTTCCCAGACTTCGGGAAGGGAAGCTTTCGATGGGCGAATTTCAGCGCGTCCTGCTTCGCCTGAATATTGACCCTGTCAGGGCTGCCTTGTCACTTCTCTGCGACGAAGTCTCCGGATCGTATGAAGACCCATGCTGCGAGACGATCAGTCTCGTCGCAACGTCGCTGGCAAAGCATCTGCCCGGAGAAATGGCGACGTGCGAGGGTGAATTCTCTTCGCTCAGGGCAGGGCTTTGCGAAAGCATCGCCCAGAGGACGTCGGCAACGATCGCACGGCATCACGCCCAAATGGAACGCCGGCAGAATGGCGATGGTTTCGAGCACGCCTACGGATGAGACCTCCCTCTGCACGATTGGACGAACGATGGGGCGTGACTAGTCACAGGCGGGGCCAATCATGCGCCAGAAGTCGAACGTAGTGCGAGATCGGAAGGCTGATCAGAGGTCCCGGCGTCGATCACAAGGCTTCAAGCCGCTTGAGATCTGGCTTCCAAAAGCCTTGATCGCACGGATCGACGAAATGAAGACGGAGGATCTGAATTCCCGCGACGCCGTCATTATGGCGATGATCGAGGAATCTCTTCGCGTTGAAAGACCAAGCAAAGCGAAGGAGCAGCTGATGTTGCTGTAGAAATCAAAAGGGGCCCCGTTGGCGCGGGACCCCTTTTGCGCATCCTGTTGCGTTGGAGCGCTACGTTCTCAAGTCTCCTTAGCAACAGACCGACAAAATCGCAAGCGCTTATGCGCGCGATGAATCGTGGCCGCGAGCCACACGGGGTCAACGCATCTGCGGGTGCATGGGAAGGGAGGAAAGCGGAGCAGGCAAAGAAAAACCCGGGCAGAGCCCGGGCCTTTCGAAGGAAGCATCTACCGCGAGGCAGCAGAGGCTGAATGACACCCTCAAAGTAGGCGCACCCTGACAATTTGCAAGCAGCTTTCGCGATTCTCGCGCGGTCAGCTGTTGTCTGCGCCGCTCCTCGATTTGAGGGAGCGAACGATGAACTGCGTCCTAGAGGATGACCGAACTGCGCAGCGCAAATCGGGACACGAAGAAGCGGCGGCGATAGGAGATATTCTTTGGAATCTTCCGATCACGCCGGGCGGGAAACTGGACGTAATTCAGGAGCTGAATACGCCGGAGGCAAGGGCTACACATGCCGCGCGCGTCATGAAAATGATGGATCAGTTTGCCCCAGCGGGAAGCGCCGCCAGGGGCAAGGAGCGACGCCGGAGGATACTCGACGTCCTCGAACAATTCTCACAAAAGCCGCCTGTAACGATCGACGTACCGCGCAGCGTATGGCGTGATCTCCACGCAGCAGCCGCTTATGTCGCAGCGAAGGACGAACAATGGGATAGCAGCTGCGGTCCGCTGATTGCAGCCAGCAATGTCCACCTGCATGGACGGATCGGTTGGAGCAAAGCGCGTACGCATATCTCACGGATGGCTCAGTACGGCTTCACGATCCCCTACCGACTAGCAGGCAACGGAAAGCGCTATTTCGCTCTGTCAAAAGGCAAGGACGCGCCCCATGCATCAGGCTGGTCACTGGCCCCGCTTCTCCTTCTAGAAGAACATCTGATCGATCTAGCTCGACGCGAACGGACAATCGCCGATCATCATATGACACTGCCGCGGCAGATCTCTGCAGCCACGAGCACTGCTTACCGGCTGATCAGAACCTTCGATAAGCGGGTTGAATGGGCGTGCGCCGCTCGATGGAAGCTCGATATTCTTACCAACGAGCAGCGAAAGCATAGCAGACGAAAAACCTCGGCGGAGACGATTTCAAGGCTGAAAAAAATCGCCAGCCTTGCTGAACAGCTTCTCGAGCGGATTACCCACAGGCTTACCAACGAAACAGAGCCGAGTGTGACGGAAAAAAAGGGCACTAGAGTGCCTGAAACGAGGCACCACCATTACAGCTCAGATTCAGTCAGTGGAATAGTAGGTGACTCGGCAGAAGGTCGTAGCGGAGATGTCGGCACATCAAGTCCGACCAGTTCAACAGACGAGCGGTCAGAATTTTCAACAAGAAGAGAGGAGCCCAGTCCATCAGCCTCAGACCCTCACGGGATAGAGCGATCGGGATTTGAATGGTCCGAAGCCCCCGCCCTTTTCCCATGCATCAAAGATATGATCGAACTGGGAGGCAACCCAGGACTGAACGAACTGCACAAAGTGGCGCAAGCCTGCCAGATCAACCAGCGAACGGCAGCCTATGCGTCAGGCATGCTGGGTCCAAAGGTAGCCCTCCTTTGCGTGCTGATAGCCGCTCAGCGCCTTAGCGAAGGCAGCATCCAAAAAACTACGGAAGCCTATATGCAAGGACTGATCAAGAAAGCGCGATCGGGTGACCTCAATATAGGCCACACGCTGTTTGGACGGCGCGAAGCTGCTTATGGCAGGACGGAGACAAAACGGATAAGGAAGGTTCGTAGTCCGGACGAGGAATCGAGCTAAGGATCAGCGATGAAGCACGAAGCCCTTGTCGCCTGGACCAGTCTTTACATCGCTGTCGGAGCAATGGCAGTGCTATGCGCCGTGCTCTCGATCCTGGTTACGGCCGACGACTGGCGGTCAGGGCGCTGGAAACCAAGCTGCGGAACGCGCCTCCAGAAAACGCTCCTGTTACCAAAAATCTGGCTCCGATGGCAATTGAACTACCTGAAAGGTACGCCGGTGATACTTGCGATCAGCATTTATTACGCTTGGAGCGTCGGGTTCTCAGTATTCTGGGACATTTGACGCAAGCTTGAACGGCGATATGGAAACCGAACGGAACGGATTCTTGTTTGAATTCGGGACAGGGGCTGGAGCTCCTCCATCGAGAGACGCCATTATCGTCCTCACATAATTGCGCGTCTCCCGGAAAGGGGGAATACCGTTGTACTGTTCGATCCGCCCCGGGCCCGCATTGTAAGCAGCAAGAGCAAGCTCCCAGCTGCCGAAACGGGTTAATTGCTCCCGTAGATACCGCGCCCCGCCCCGCAAATTCTGTTCAGGATGCCAAGGGTCGGAAACGCCGAGATAGGCCGCTGTGCCGGGCATCAGCTGAGCCAAGCCCATCGCGCCAGCGGAACTGCGCGCATATGGCCGATATCGGCTTTCCTGAGCGATCAGAGCATCAAACAGGCGTACAGGCACACCAACCTCGCAAGCGACCTGAGCGATCAGATCGAAATAGACGCGGCGCCTGGCTTGAGCATCGGGCGAAATGCCAATGCGCGGGAAATACTGGGTTCCGCCACAATCAGTGCCCCTGCTGAAGGTGAGCGCTTTGAACGGTGTCGACGTCGGGCGCCCTGCCCTCATCCAAGTCGGGACTGAAGGCATAGCGACATCATCGTCAAGCCACGGGCGATCTGCATCATCTTGGAGATACTGACGGAGTGCCCTTTCGGGTTCAGAGGCCTGAACCTCTGCCAAAGGTTGTCGATCCGCTGATGCGTCCGGGACCAGCTGATGAAAGGATTGCGGAACTTCAGAAGAGAAGCTGTGAAGTGTCGCTTCTTGAGCCGATGCAGACGAGCATGTCGCCGCTATCAGGAGGACAAACCATTTTCCCATGACCACACCTATCGTTCGATGTGGCTCGATTACCGCAAATCGGCACTATTCGATGAGGTGGCGAATGGCAAGCACGACCTAGTCAATACCACAAAAGCAGCAGGCCGTGCTGGAGGGGAAGATGGTTCGTTAGGGGAAAGGAGCGATTTTATGTTGGTTTCACTTCGTCCAACGCAGCAAACTGTCGACATCGTGGCAAGTCTGCGCGGCCGATGGCACGGATCCTATGCGATGTGCCTCTGTCCCGCGCACGCGGACGCCACCCCTTCCCTCTCGGTGCGGCAAGGCCAACGAGGCATTCTCGTCCACTGCTTCGCCGGCTGCGATAATGTTGCCGTGCTCAGGGCAATCGCGCAGCTGACGCCGCGAGCGAACACGCCGATGCCCAGGTTCTCAGAAGCGAGGGTGGCCCCAAGTATTCAGTGGATCTGGGAAGAGTCAGGCGCGATACGAGGAACGATCGGCGAGACCTACCTCCGCCTGCGTAACCTTCCAACCAATCTTCCCGACGTCCGATTTCATCCGCGGTGTCCTTTTGGACGAAAGCCTCACGCGAAGTTCAAGCCAGCACTGATCGTCGCGGTGCGGTTAGGGTCTGAACTGGCCGCAATCCAAAGGATCGCCCTGAAGGCCAATGGCGACGGCCATGTTGGAAAGTTCATGCTCGGAAGACCTGGGCAAGCTGCCTGGTCACCTCCCTTCGAAGGAAACGAACTCGCACTGGCTGAAGGCATGGAGGATGCGGTCGCCTACACGAAGCTTAGAGGGATCCCGTGCTGGAGCTCACTCGGCGATCAGAGGATAGCGCTTCTGCGAGTTCCCGGCGCCGTAACGAAGCTGCATATTGCCACAGATAATGATCAGGCGGGCGACAGCGCGGCAGAGCGCGCATTCGTGGAACACGCGGCACCAGACAGGGTCATCAGCCGCGACCGGCCGCCATCGGACTTCAAGGATTGGGCAAAGTTCAATGAGTCGCGAAGCTGGGGCCGACAGGGTCTGTCCTAGGGGCGTCCTCGCTTCTCGAACCAGCTCTGAGCGAATTTAAGGAAGTGACGTTCCGGATGCTTAGGTTGAATTTCTTCCTCTCCGACCCAACGGCGCCATTCTGTTTCGAGGTAATAGGGGTCCCATCCGGGGGCGGCAGAACGGATATCGGCAAAAACCTCGGGATCGAGGCGACCAGACCAAGGCTCGCTGTCCCCCTCCCCTCCCCCAAACTTGTCGCTGACGATCTTCATCGTGTTGCGATTGGTAAAGAGAACCATATCGGTCTCGCCGTCATACGCGACGAAGTAGTCAGGGAGGTGGTCCGAAGCTGCCAAGGCACGAACAGCTCTTCTGAACTCGCGATCGGTCGACTTTGATCCTGACTTCTTGTGAAGGATCTCGAGAGAAGCTTTCCAGGATGGCTGCTGACCGCAATGCTTGCGAGCTAGCTCATAAATGCGGCGTTCGATCGGCTTACGCAGCCGAAAATAATCCCGGTGCAGCGTAAGGACTTCGTTGTGCTGGATCGCATTAAAAACCCAGTCTGATAACGTGATCTCGCAGGAGAGGAGTCGACCATCGAGCCCATGTTTTCGTCGGATTGACGATGAATCGATCAGGCCGAACGTATCGGTCTGCTCCATGTCGCCAGTCCTGATGTTGGTCGAGATAGTCGTGCCACGAATCCGTTCGATAGCCTCTTGGAGGGCCTCATAGTCCTTCCCGGATGTTCCGCGATTGGTAAAGACAAGGAGGTCGTGGCTGTTGATGCGAACCCGCTTGCTTACGGGTTCACCGCGCTTAAGCTTGGCCATAATTTGGCTGATGGCATAGATGAGGATATCCTTATCATAGATCGTGGCCAAGCCCTTCACGCTCGGTGTGACCTGAAGCCACTGACCATTATGCTCGTAGCGGCGAATACTTGTCTCGGGTTTTTTCGACAGCGAGTAAAAAGGATGCTCCAGCTCGGCCATTACGTCCTTGAGAACCGCATCGGCAACATCGCAGATGAACAAGTCATGCTGCGGGTGGCGCTCCTTCATGAGCGCGAGGTGCTGATTCGGTGGATCGCCTTCCATGCCTCTCTATTCGTGGTTTCACACACAAAAGTCAATCGTTCGGGGTTTCACACACAGACCAGCCCAGATTCGGGGTTTTACCCACAGCGACCCCCGATTCGGGGTTTCACACACAACGGGGTTCAGATTCGGGGTTTTACCCACACCGCCGATATTCGGGGTATCGCCCACAAATCCTCGGGGTTTCGCACACTGAAGTTCGGGGTATCACACACAACGGAGACCGACTAGGGTCCAAAATCACCCGTAAGATCAGATCGTTGGTTGGGCGGCTCTGCGCCTTAACACGAATCCTAACCCGAAATAACACTCGCAGGCTGTGGACAACTGCCCATTTCACCCTCGCATGGGCGGAGACAAGGAGGTCTTGAAGGGCATACCGAGCTCGGTCGAAGACACCTACGACGACATCCCAGAAAATGGGACGCCTTCACCGCAGCTGGCTGATGCCCTCCCCTTCCCCGGCGTCGATGGACGCACCGATGTATATCCGCAAAGGCTTGAGCGTGGGCTGTAACCTCAAACGGAGGCCTTTGACGATCTGCAGGAATGGCTTTCCGAGGTGGAATGGACGCCGATCTGGCACTGAAACTCAGCCTGAGTACCATTCCGGAAGGTTATCCGGCCAGGATCGCCAACTCTGCAGCGGAGCCAATGGGTAGAACCCAAAAAATAGGGTACCCATCAGATACCTACCAGCTATCTTCTAGGCGCCAGCTATCCAACGGATACCAAGGAGCTATCCAGCCAGCTATCACATTAGAATATGCTCCGCGCAAGCTCTCATTTGGCTAGCCAGATAGCTATCCGCTATCTGTATGCTAGCTGCCAAATACCCTTAAGATAGCGGGCTAGCTATCTTCTACCTACTTGATACCGGATCGATAGCCTCTTGATACCGGGGTAGCTATCAGATATCTCTGGCTACTGTAACGGCTAGCCGGGTAGCTAGTTGGATAGCCATCTCGGCAAACGCAAAAATCCGGAGAGCAATATGCCAACCATCGTGTTCATCAGCCCCAAAGGGGGGGCGGGGAAAACCACAGCAGCACTGCTTCTCGCTACCGAGATAGCGCGATCTGCAAAGGTGTCGGTAATCGACGCCGATCCTAACCACCCGATCAAAGCATGGGCAGAAGATGGTAACACACCAGCAAACCTGCATATCGACGCAACCGCGGACGAGGAGAACATCATTGAGCGGATAGAAGAGGCTGCGGAAAAAACCCCATTCGTCGTAGTCGATCTGGAAGGGACGGCTGCGAAAATCGTTCTGCTAGCAGTAAGTCAAGCTGACCTCGTGGTCATTCCAACTCAAGGATCTCAGCTCGACGCCGAACAGGCGGGTAGGGCGATAAGAGTTGTCCGGCAGCAAGAGAAAATGAGCGGGCGGAAAACCCCTTTCGGCGTCCTCCTCACCAGAACAAGCCCGATCATCAGGACTCGGACTATGGGTCATATACAAGCAAGCCTGAAACAGGCGGGCATTCCAGTCTTTGACACCCAGCTGAACGAGCGTGAGGCCTTTCGCGCGATGTTCTCATTCAAGCAGCCACTCGAACAGCTCGATCCAAACGAGGTCGCAAACATAGACAAAGCAATCGCCAACGCTGAAGCATTCACAGCGGAGGTGATTGAGCAATTACGAATAAGCCGCAAGCACACATCCGAAGGAAGGGCAGCATGATATGACCAGAGCGAATCCTTTCGGAGACCTCAGCGATTTCGAGCCGGTCACAGAACCTAAACCCGTCCCGATTGACGCAATCGAAGCGGTATCCGAGCTTCAGGGCTTTCCGAGCCGAAAAGCCGGCCAACCAAACGCTGCTCAATCTGACACGACACAATCCACGAACCCGCAAGGTGCACGCAGGCGCAGGCGTCGAACGACGAGTTTCAACCGTCAGGTCAACATCAAAGCTACTGAGGAGACCGTCGAGCGACTGCACAGCATCTCGGCAGAAGAGGATCTGCCCCTTGGTGCCGTACTCGAACGCGCCCTCGACGCCTTTGAACGAATGAAACGAGCGGACCGCGAGCAAGGCGAGTAGACTGGAGAGTTGCCTTGCTGGTCTCTGGCGTCTTGAAGATGCCACAGCCAACCAGCGGGAATTAGGGGAGGGGAGGGGGATGCCCTGATGCGGTTCAGCATCAGGAGCAGACCGTGACCGACCTCTTCGAACAATCAAGCATGCGGCTCGACACCGCGATCAACAAAATTGCCAGCGCAATTGCAGACGGCGGCCTTTCCAAAAAGCAGCTCTTTGACGTCATGGCCACGCTCCACGGATGCGGCTCTGCGGAAGGCCTGTGGTCTCAGCGGGGAGCCTACGACCTGCTCGAGGCGGCACTGTCCCGACACCTTCAGCGGGCTCACGCTGGACCTGACTGTCAGTCGATCAGCAAACTCACAGGACTCATCGAGAGCCTGCCGACGCATACGGTCCGCAGCGAAGACCAGATTCGCTATCAGCAATTCTCGACACCGGCGGATCTCGCAGCCCTCGCGCTGTGGCTGGCGGTGCCGCGGGAGACCGACGTGGTGCTTGAGCCCAGCGCGGGACATGGCGCGCTTGTGGCCATGCTGCCGACGATTGCGGCACTGCACCTCAACGAGATCGACCCCAGACGCCGCGAAAAGCTGACGCTGATCTTCCCGGACGCGACCCTCACCGGTTTCGACGGAGCGATGCTGTCCTCACTCCTCGATCCGTGTGTCCGCCCAAGCCTGATCCTGATGAACCCGCCATTCTCGCGCTCATTCGGACGCGGGGCCGACCAGTACGCGGCCGTACGTCACCTTCGTGCGGCGATCAGCCGCGTCGCAGCAGGCGGGCGTGTGGTCGCTATCATGCCGGACTGGTTCACCACCAGCGCGAAGCTTGCGCACATTTACGACGAAACCTTTGCTTCCTGCACGGTCCAGACCTCGATCAGGCTTGGGAAATGCTATCACAAGCAGGGCACCAGCGTTGCCGTGAGGCTCTACGTCATCGACAAGATGCCCGGGCACACACGCCCTCCGATCATCTCACGCGAGACCGTCGCTGCCATTGTGGAGGTAGTTAGGCCTGTCCCGCGCTATGAAACGCGACAAGTGCACGCCGTGCGAGCGCCGAGCCAGAAGGCGCGACCTGGAAGCTTATTCAAGGCCATGCGCGCGAAGCCCAAGGCTCCTCAAGCTCCATCGCGCATCGTCGAGCGCGCGCTTATCGAACCACTGGCCTTCGAGCCGCTGGCATCGCCGAGGCCGCTCGGCGAACAGAGCGGCGTCTATCTTCCCTATCGCCCGAGCCGCGTCGAAATCGCCCGGGCTCGCGAACATCCTACACCGCTGGTCGAGAGCGTTGCGATGGGGTCGATCCCCGCGCCAGTGCCGCACTACGTACCTGCCCTGCAGGAGCGTATCCTGAGCGAAAGTCTGCTTTCCGAAGCGCAGATCGAGACCGTGATCTACGCAGGCAACGCCTGGGACCAATATCTCCCCGGCACTTTCATCCCGTCGGAGGAAGGCGTTGGGCTTACACTGGACGAAAAGGGCAAGGAATACCGCAAGGGTTACTTTCTCGGCGATGGAACGGGGGCAGGGAAGGGCAGGCAGATCGCAGCCTGCATCCTCGACAACTGGCTCGCCGGTCGCCGCAAGGCCATTTGGGTGTCGAAGAATGAGAGCCTGCTCGAGGACGCGCGCCGCGACTGGAGCGCGATCGGCGGCATGCCTGCCGACATTCAGCCGCTGTCGAACTGGAAGATCGACCAACACGTACCCTTCCGCGACGGAATCGTATTCGTCACCTATCCGACGCTCAGAAGCCAGCGCCAAGACGCAACACGCCTCAAGCAGCTGCTCGATTGGGCGGGCGACGACTTCGAGGGGGTGATCGCTTTCGACGAGAGCCACGAGATGGGCGGCGTCGCTGGCGGGGAGGGCGCCCGCGGCGCGAAGAACGGATCGCTCCAGGGCATCGCCGGCGTGCTCCTGCAGAACAATCTGCCCGGCGCACGTGTACTCTACGCTTCGGCCACAGGCGCATCGGATGTCAACAACCTCGCCTATGCCGTCAGGCTCGGGCTGTGGGGACCAGGAACGGCCTTCGCCAACCGTGAGGACTTCATCGCCCAGATCAGGGGCGGGGGCATCGCAGCGATGGAACTGGTATCGCGCGACCTCAAGGCGCTCGGTCTCTACCAGGCGCGCGCCCTGAGTTTCGCCGGGGTGGAATACGAGATCCTGAAGCACGACCTCTCGCCTGACCAAATCAGCATCTACGATACGTATGCCGATGCATGGGCGATCATCCACCAGAACATGGAAGAGGCCCTCGAGCTCACAGGGGTGGTGGACGAGATGGACGGCGCAACGCTCAACAGCGGCGCCAAATCGGCAGCGCGCAGCCGGTTCGAAAGCACGAAGCAGCGCTTCTTCAACCAGCTGCTCCTCTCGATGAAGCTGCCGACCCTGATAGCGGCCATCAACCATCACCTGGACCGTGACGAGGTGGTGGTAGTGCAGCTGGTATCGACCGCCGAAAGCATCCTCGATCGACGGCTCGACAGCCTGTCACCCGAAGAACGCGCCGAACTCGACCTCGACCTCAGTCCACTCGACGCTGTGATAGAATATCTCGAACGCGCCTTCCCTACCCAGCAGATGCAGGTCTTCTTGGACGACACGGGGAAGGAATGCTCGCGCCCGATGTTCGATGAGGACGGACACCCGGTTCACAATCAGCAGGCAATCGAACGACGCACAGCCATGATCGAGCACCTGTGCGCCATGCCACCGATCAGGCCGGCACTCGACGGAATCATCGAGCACTACGGCACCCAAAAGGTCGCCGAAGTCACCGGACGCACCAAGCGCCTCATCAACGGCGCGGACGGCCAGCAGAAGCTGGAGACCCGCTCGCCGCGCACCAACCAGTCCGAGACTGATCAATTCATGGACGGGCACAAGCCGATCCTCATCTTCAGCGATGCCGGCGGCACGGGTCGCTCCTACCACGCGAGCCTCGATGCCAAGTGCCAGAAGCGCCGCATCCACTTCCTCCTCGAGCCGGGCTGGCGCGCCGACCGGGCGATACAGGGCCTTGGACGCACACACCGCACGCATCAGGCCAACACGCCGCTGTTCCGGCCGGTGACGACCAACTGCAAGGGCGAGCTGCGTTTCACCAGCACGATCGCTAGGCGGCTCGACAGCCTTGGGGCGCTCACCCGCGGCCAGCGTCAGACAGGCGGGCAAAACCTGTTCGATCCGGCCGACAATCTCGAAAGCGAATATGCCAAGGCCGCGCTCCACACCTGGTTCGCGCTGCTTAGCGAAGGCAAGCTCAAGAGCGCAACGCTCACGGACTTCCAGCGCCGCAGCGGGCTCAAGATCGTGTCAGAGGACGGTGTTCTTGAAGAAGACCTGCCGCCGATCCAGCGCTGGCTCAACCGAATCCTCGCGCTGCCAATCGGAATGCAGAACGCGATCTTCGACGAGTTCCTCGGCCTGGTCGAAGCACGGGTCAGCGCAGCGCGCGAAGCTGGCTCGCTCGATGTCGGTGTCGAAACCATGCAGGTCGAGCAGGCCGAAGTGGTCGAAGACATCATCCTGCGGACGGACGAGCGCACCGCGGCGACCTCGCACCTCCTGCAGCTCGCCTTGCGAACCCGGGCGCGCCCGGTCGGTCTGGAGCGTGTGCTCGAGCGCCGAGATTATTCCGAAGGATGTATGCTCATGCACAACACGAAGAGCGGCAAGTGCGCGCTTGCCGAGCCCTCGCGCCATTTCATGACCGAGCGCGGCGAACTCATCCGGCGTGTGATCCTCCACCGCCCGCTGCGCCGCGAGTACCATCACTTTGACGATCTTGTGGAATCGGCCTGGGAGGAATGTTCGCGGCGGACTTTCGAAAAAGGCTGGCAGGAAGAGGTTGCCGAAGCGGCTGAGAAGCTCAGCACCGAAACGGTCTACCTCGCCACCGGACTCCTCCTGCCCATCTGGTCGACGCTCCCGATCGACTATCTCGAGGTGCGGCGCATCGTCGACGAGGCGGGAAGAAGCTGGCTCGGTCGCATCGTGCATGAGCTCGACGTCGCCAATCTGCTCCAGAAGTTCAACATCACCGCAACTGTCGATCTCAGCCCCGACGCCGTCATCAGGGCACTGGCGGAGAACCGGACGATCCCGATCCGCCAACCGTTCGAGGCAACCGTCAAATGCTCGCGCGTTGCGGGGGAAAAGCGCTTCGAGATCGCCGGCGCGCCGGTCGAGCACCTTCCTTGGCTCAAGAGCATTGGATGCTTCACCGAGATCATCAGCTTCCGCACGCGGGTCTTCGTACCGTCGGTGAACGCTCTCACGATTTTCGAGAAGCTGCTCAAGGCGGCCTGATGGCGACAGGCCCGACCCGAACAAAGGGGAGGGGGAGGGATTGTGTGCCCGGGTGATGACCGGGAGCACATCAGGAGTGAAGACGATGCTGATTCCCTTTTCGAAGCTCTATCTGAGCGATGCCAACGTGCGCAAAACGCGCAGCGAAGAAGACGACGCCCAGCTATCGGCCGATATCGAAGCACGCGGCCTGCTGCAGAACCTGCTGGTGACAAAGAGCAAGAAGCGCGGCAAGTTCGCGGTGATTGCCGGCGGCCGCCGCCTGCGGGCGATCGAAATGATCATCGAGCGCGGCGCGTGGACGCCCGAAACCGAGATCGAATGCAAGCTCCTCGAAGGGAGCGAGGAGGAAGCCGGCGAAGCCTCACTCGCCGAGAACTTCCAGCGTGTCGGGATGTCGCCCGCCGAGGAATGCCGTGCCTTCGAGCACTTCATCAAGGAGGGCACCGACATCGCCGGGGTCGCCAAGCGGTTCGGGCTGACGCAGCGTTTCGTCGAAGGGCGCCTCCGGCTTGCGAACCTCGCCGAACCGATCTTCGCGGCGCTTGCCGCAGGCGAGATCACGCTCGAGATCGCCAAAGCCTACGCCGCGACGGACCAGCACGAAGTGCAGCTGCGGGTCTACCAGCAGATGCGCACCGCCTGGAACGCAACCCCCGATGCGATCCGCCGCATGGTGGCGAACGGCTCGATGCGCGGCAACGACCCCATCGCGATGCTGATCGGCGAAGATGCCTATGTCGCTGCCGGGGGCCGCGTCGAGCGCGACCTCTTCAGCGAAGCCGCAGATGACCGCTGGATCGACACCGAAGTGGCCCACAAGCTTGCGGGCGAGGCGATGGAAGCCGAAGCCGCCCGGCTCGCGGCCGAAACCGGTCTCGGTTGGATCACACCGGTTGCCTCCACGAATTCGTGGCAGGCTCGCAGCGAGATGGGCGTCTATCCCGTCCGCCTGCCCCCCGCGCCGCTTTCACAGGAAGCACGAGTCCGCATCGACGAAATCGACGCGCGCATGGACGACCTCAGCACGATCTTCGAGGAAGGGGAAGATGCGGAAGGTGCCGAAAACACGGACTTCGAAGCCCTCGAGGCGGAGTACGAGGCGCTCGATGCCGAACGCAGCGAGCTCAATAACCCGGTCCGCGAGATGCCCGAGGAATGGCGCAGCGAAGCTGGTCGCTTCCTCGTCCTGACGACGCGCGGCGACATGGTGCTCGAGGCGGACTACTATAGCGAGAAACGGCTGTCTTTCGACACCGACGAAGAGGGCAACGTCACCGCGACCGCCGAAGAACCGACCTCGGGCTCGAGTAAGCGCGCCGGCGGCGCGCCGTCCAAGCCCGAAGCTGTGGCACCCGGTAGCGAGAAGCCGATCAGCGCGCGCCTGTTCGACGAATTGTCTGTCCAGCGCCGCAACATCCTGTCCGCTTCGCTTCTCGGCGATGCCGGCCTTGCGCTCGACTTCGCGATCTTCGCGCTCGCGGACAAGCAGAGCTACGACAGCAAGGGCACCGCGATCAAAGGAGGGCGCCCGAACGACCCGGCGACCGGTGAACTGCCGCAATCGAGCGCGGAAGCCATTCTCGCCGAAGCGGCCGAGGCGCTCGACAAGAGCTGGCAGGAGCCGGCCGACGCATCGCAGCGCTTCATCGCCTTCCGCGATCTGGATGACGAGGCCAAAGCGGCCTGGCTTGCCTTTGCCATCGCGGTCTCGCTTGAGGCAAAGAAGGGCTACGGATCCGAGTATCATCCGATCCACGCCGTCATGGGCACGATGCTCGACATCGACGTCGCACAGCTGTGGCGGCCAACCGCGGAAAACTTCTTCGACCGGGTAAGCAAGACCTCGTGTCTTGCCGCACTTACCGAGGTCGGCGGAGCGGATCTCGCGGCACGCTATGCCGGATCGAAGAAGGCTGAGCTCTCCAAGACCTGCGAGACGATCTTCGCTGGCAAGGCGATCGTCGAGCAGGAGGTCAAGGAGGCCGCGCTCGCATGGCTGCCCGAAAGCATGAAGTTCACGGTCGGGGAGCAGCGCAGCGAACCTGTCGATGAAGCCGACACCGACGGCGACCAGTTCGACGAGGAGAACGACTTCGAAGAGCACTGCGACGATGAACCGATCGATGGCGCCGACGAAGCTGCCGACAGCTACGAATCCGAAGACGCCGACGAAGAAGCGGCGATCGACGCGTAGCGCGCCGATCCCCTCCTGATGGCCTGGCCCGGCATGCTCGCATGAGCTGCCGGGCCTTTTTTCTTTTCGAGAAGGAGCGAGCCCATGCGCCGCGGACCCAAGCGCGATGTCGCGCAGGAAATCACCAACCTCATCATCCGCGCAATCGAAGCCGGAACCCTGCCTTGGCGCAGGCCGTGGAAGAAGACCGGAATGGGCGGCGCGCCATTGAGGGCAGGGGGGGTGCCCTACACCGGCATCAACCGGCTGTACCTTTGGGCGGTCGCCGACCACTATGGCCATGGATCGCGCTACTGGATGACCTATCGGCAGGCGCAGGAACTCGGAGGTCAGGTCCGCAAGGGAGAGACTGCCGAGCCCAGCATCTACTTCAACACCACCAAGAAGACCGAGATCGATCAGACCAACGGCGAAGAGTCGTCGAAGACCATCAGATTCATGCGCGCCTACAGCGTGTTCAATGCCTCGCAGATCGACGGATTGCCGCCGCATTTCTACCCAAGCCCCGTGCCCGAAGCACCGCCGACGCCCTCCGAGAAAGCAGCGACGATCGCGAGCTTTTTCACACCCATCCCGGCCGATATTCGCCATGGCGGCGACCGAGCTTACTACACCCCGGGCGGCGACTTCATCCAGCTTCCGTCGCCCAATGTCTTCCGCAGCGAAGACGGCTACGTGGCAACCAAGGCGCACGAGCTCGGACACTGGACCGGGCATTCCTCACGTCTTGCGCGCGAATTCGGGAAGCGCTTCGGCGACAAGGCCTACGCCTTCGAGGAGCTGGTCGCAGAACAGGTCTCGGCGCGAATCTGCTACGAGCTGGGCCTTCCGGCAGACCTTCACGAAAGCCACGCGAGCTACCTCTCGCACTGGCTCGACATCCTGAAATCCGACAAAACCGCGATCATCACCGCTGCCGCCAAAGCCGACCAAGCCTTCAACCTTCTTGCAGCCTTCTCTGGCTATGAGAGCGAGCCCGAGGAGACCCGCCATGAAACGGCGCAAGTTCCGGCTGCTGCTTGAACCAGGCCTCGAGGGCGTGGTCAGGCTCGCGCAGCTTGAGCAATACGGAACGGACCGGATCGACGGACAGCGAATGCTTCTCGCACCCGAACTAGGGGAGCATGTCCAGGGGCTGTTTCCAGCACGCCTACCGGCAGCCGTCCTCGACGCACTACTGGGAAAACCGCCGATCGGATGGAAGCTCGAAATGGACGGACTCGGAGGAAGCCAATCCATTGCCATTCGATCGGACGGCCGAGGCGTCGCGCTGTCCGCGATGATGCGCATCCTCGAGCACATCGTGCCAGAGGCCCTTTTGGCACCGATGATCTACGAGCCATTGAACGGCAGCGGTACGAGCGAGCGGATACAGAACCTCCATTGAGGGGAGGGGGAGAGGGCCATTGCGTCTTGCAATGGAAAGGGAACCTCATGTCCTGCGATATCGATTACCGTTACCGGCGTGCGCTGCAGCCGGACGGACTTACAACCTTCGAGACAGCGCTCATGGCCGTGAACGAGGCGGTCGCCGATGTCCGCCTCGCAGGGCGAGACGTGACAACCTGCCCGGCGGTGCTGCTGCTGACCCGACACCTCCAGCGGATTGCTGACGGGAAGCCGGGCACTTCCGATGAGGACGACCGGGAGCTGAGAGATCAGTGCATGGTGCGGCTCGGCGAACTGAAGCATCAGCCTGCGATCATATCGCTGATCAGGCGCGGGCTCGACTACCGACCCGAGGAACTCCGCCACTACCAACGTGAGGGCCACCGCACACTGCGGCAGATCGCTGTTGGGATGGGCCTTGACCACACCCGCTACCGGATCAGCTACAGAACATCTGAAAGCTCATTGGCGGGGGAGCACGTCCTGGAAGCCCACGGCGTCTACCTGCGGATTTCACCCGAACGGTTCGGCGAGCCGGGCGTCGCCTGGCGCAATCCGTTCTGGAAGCCGCCCGGGGCCGTCATGCGCAAAGCATCCATCGAAGTGCTCGCCGATCTCCCCGCCCTCGCAAAACGGATCGCGCGTGACCTTGGATTGTCGCCCCCCGCGCAGGAACGGCTCATCTGAAAAGAAAGGACACAACATGGGATGGCTTTACATGCACCGATACGGGATGGGCGGCTTCGAAACCCCAAAAGCCTATCTCGATAACCAGCTGACATGGGAGCGTCGTGACGAGGCAACCGGCGAGCTCGATGGGTGCCGGGTGATCAAGAGCGTCTCGACGAGCGGCGCATACTACGCCGCCATCGAACGCTACGGCGAAAATGGGGCCGTGCATTACGTGACGGCCGTCATCTGCCTAGTGCGCTGGAACCCCAAGGCCGCCAGCGGCGAGATCTTCGGCTACAAGGACATCGACGAAAACAGCGGGCCTTTCGAAGCCGGGTGCCCAAGGAGCGTCCTGGACTGTCTCGGGCCGACATCCAATCCCCATGCCCTAGATTGGCGCAACCGCTGCTACCGGAACCTTCGTCTCAAAGAACGCAAGCTAAATGATGGCGACATCATCCGGTTGCCCGAACCGATGAAGTTTACGGACGGAAGCCAGCACTCAGAGTTCAAGGTCGTAAAACGCGGGGCGCGGATTGAACTGACGCCTCCTGCCGGAGGCGGCCGATTCAAGATCAGCCGACTGTTGGAACGCCGATTCGAGGTAATCAGGCCGGCTCGAACCGTGCGCACCTTCTTCCCCGCAACTTAAGCAGGGACACCCCAACAATGGACACCCAAGCACTCGATCCGAGGCGCGCTCAACTTTGCGGACGAGACAATGCGGAGCGGCTTGCTCTCCGGATGAGCGAAGAAACAGGCAAAGGGCATGCGGTCTTCAGGACCGGGAGCAGCCTGCAACCGCTGCGCGTCATGCGTGCCGAATTCGGCAAGCATGACGCGATGGAGCTGCAGGTGATCGTACTGTGACGCAACCGGTGCCGTACAAACGACTGTGCCCGAGAAAGGAACGATCGTGACTCCAATCATCTACCACCCGGGGACGGGAACCTACATGGGCTTGGCCGAGTGCACAGTGATTGAGCTCCCGGACAGTGTCGAAACGGCCGAGGAAATCGAGGAATACCTCAAAGATGAACCCCAAGGGACCGACATGAGCACGGCGCTGATCCTTCCCATGACCGCAATCGACAATGCGGTGCTGAACCACGACGGCGAAGTGCCCGACATTGAGTGGCGCGGATCTGGCGACCGCACCCTGTGGGTCGGCATCGACGGACTTTCGGTGAAGCTGCGGCGCGAAGGCTCAGAGCTGGCGATTTCGGTGTTCGATGACTGCGACGACGCTGCAGAGGCCGAGCTTAGCGTGAATTGCAACAACCGGACGTCTAAGCATGCCGAGCAACGCTAACCTGGTCCAATTCATTCGCCTTCGATGACGCCGCCAAGGTCAGGATCAAGGTACCACGACGGTCCTTCAGTGAAAGGAACATCGCGCGAGGGAACAACCCCATCGGGCACAGCGGCGACATAAGGGTTGATCATCGGCCACGGTCGCTCGCCGCCGCGCAGGAGCTCGGCGGACGTCTTCAGGCGGGGAGCCAGGATCCCGAGAAGCCATTCGAGATCCTCAAGCATCTGGACCACACCGCGTCCCGCCAGAACATAGTAGAGACAGCGCTGGTAGTCGTCGCAGTTGCAGGAGAGCACCTGCGTAAGCCGCTTCTTCGCGTTCGGAAGACCTTCGAAGACACCTTCGAGCGTCTCGTAAAGCTCACGCGCCGAATAGTAGGCATCGAACGGCTCAACCCCGATCGAAGCATTGGCGAGAAGCCGCTTGGTAGCCCTACACTGCGGATCGAGATCGGCGTCGCGAAGCGTCACATCAAGATCGAATTTGCCGATATCGAAAACCTTGTTCATCATGAAACATCTCCTGCGTGATGAACATAAGGTGAACAAAAGGCGCGGTCAAGGTACCATTGGAAATGTGGCTTGTAGGCAAGGATACGACTGGGACGACAGGGAGAATCGCAATAAGCGACACGCTCCGCGCTGCACTCGTGCGTTGGTATACCGGACATGGGACCGAGGCCGATCACCGGGCATCGGTTTCGCTGGTCTCGACCGCGCGCGAGAATCACAAATGGATCGCATGTGATTGCCTTGGCGAAAGGCGCGCGCCGCCGCTAATGAGCGCGGCCTACCTCAGCTTCCAAGAAACCTACTATCTGCGCCGACTGACCTCACGGCCGCTACATCACCCAGACTGCCCATTCTTTCTGCCGCAAGCACCGCCACGCATCCGCGAGACGGCGAAAGACAGCCTCTACAGCATCGATCTGCCCAAGGGGCTGTTTAGCGCGCACCAGAAGGCGCCCGAAAAGCTGGCGCAAAAGCCTCTCGACACCGAACCCGATGATCGGTCGCGCCATGTCGCCATTCCGCGCCTCGGCAAACTGTTATGGCTCCTGATAGAGCGCGCAGGCACCAACGTGCTACGCGAGCTTCCTCCGAGCGGTGGGCGGCAAGCCTCGATCAGTGCGGAGATGCGGTACCTGAAAGAGGCGGCGCAACGCCTCGAGATAGCACCGGGGGTCAAACTCTCCGATCACCTCTACACGACGGCGATCGATTATGAGCGCGAACGGGTGCATGCCCGCCTTCGCAGCGCGGCAAAGAATTGGCCGGACGAATTCGCCCCGCAGGCCTTCCTCCTACTGGAAGCAAACGAACTCACATCCAGCGAAGTCGTCACCGGGCTTGGCACCGTCGAAATTCGGAACCGCATACAGCACACAGGCATCATCCGCGCTGAAGTCGAGCCCCCGTTTCTCGTACTCGCAGTCGTAGGTGAGCACAGCCGCCGTGAAGGCTACCGGGCGCTCCGCGCCTATGCGCAGCCGGTCTTTACCGGAAACCAGTTCGTGCCGACCGAGCGCGATCATGATCGCGAAGTGCTTCGCGCCCTCCAGGACGCACAATACGCCCTGCGAAGGAGCGGCATCCGTATGGCGGCAAAGAAGATCCTTTTCGATCTCGATCTCCCAAGCGGATCAGCCCGACCGGACTTTCTCGTCGCGCTCTTGGATGAGAACACAGGCCAGGAGCTGAGGTATGCAATGCAGATCCTCCAGACGGACGATCCGCACTACCGGGAGCTGCGAAAAATCGAGCGAGAGCGGCTAGGGCAGGCCGGACCGGTGATCTCGCTGCAGCTAGAGGACATTTCCGCACCCAGGATCGTGGCCGAGACACACCGCCTACTCGAATAGAGGAAAGGGGGAGGGAAGGAGCGAACCATCATCTTGGAGGAGTTCGCTGATGACCCATTTTCCGCAAAGCCCACGACCAACGACGTCGATCTGGGGCACGGTCCAACAGGCAGATCAGATAGCCCCCGGCATCTGGTCGGTGATGACTGCCAGCCATGGCGGCATCATGCTGTCCGAGCCGCGCCAGGCCGCGATGCCGAATGCACTCCGCCTCGATGGAGGCTCCTACGAGGAAGACTGCGATTGGTCGCTGCCCGTCCTCGCCTTCGCCGATGAACTGGCCCAGGCCAAGGATTTCAGTGAAGCTTTTCTGCAGCTCGCGAGAGACACGGCGCGGTGTTGGCATCCCGAGCGATACACCGCACACACCGGAGAAAGCGTTTCGGTGAACGACTCTTCAGTTCTGCGGACCCGGAAGGCCTACCTCGATGCAATCGGAGAGTTCTGTGTAACAGCAGCATGGGGCGATTGGGCGGACTGGGTGCCGGAGGGCAAGACCGGTGTCGTGGCGCGCAAGGTCGCCAGCGTCGATCATCTGGGCAGGGCGCGCTACGATGATGAAGAAGTTTGCGCGCTTGTCGACAAGGTCGCCTACGCGGAGCGTGGCGTAGTAACGGTCCTGCGCGACATCGCGCACGAAATCATCGAAGCACCCGAAAACCTGCGACCCAAGAGGATCGCATGACGCCGACTCCGCCATCGGCACGGGCCGATGCGCGAGTGCGCCGCGCGATAGCAGAGGGCGCTCGGGTCGTGTTCAGCCTGTCCGGGGGCAAGGACTCGGCCGCCGCAGCCTTCGCGGCATCCCTATGGCTCGACGGCGTCGGGCACCCGCACGAACTCCGCTCGGCGATCCACGCCGATCTTGGCATGATCGAATGGAAATCGACGCCAAGACTTGTCGAATTGACGGCCGAAAAACTCGCCGTCCCGCTCTCCGTTGTCCGCCGAAAGGCCGGGGGTCTCATCAGCAGGTGGGAACAGCGCTGGAAGAGTTCGCTGGCGCGCTATGAGGATCTGACGACCTATCAGCTGGTCAGCCCATGGTCGTCGGCCAAACTGCGGTACTGCACGAGCGAAACGAAGGTCGCTCCAATCGGCGCACACTTGAGACGTGAGCTCGCCGGCGAAACGATCCTCTCCGTGGTGGGTATCCGACGCGAGGAAAGCCGAGCACGCAGCAGCGAACCGATCAGCAAGGCTGACACACGGTTCGCAGCCGAAGCAAACCGGGCCGGAACCAAAATGATCACCTGGCACCCGGTGATCGATTGGACGGCATCGCAGGTATTCGCTTTCCATGAGGCGGCAGGAATAGAGCTTCACGAAGCCTACGACATGGGCGCCACGCGGCTTAGCTGCAGCTTCTGCGTTCTGGCTGGAATGAACAACCTTGCCGTCTCAGCAGCAAGCCCGGGCAATTATGATTCCTACCGCAGGATCGTGGCGCTGGAATGCCAGTCCGCATTCTCGTTTCAGCCAGATCGCTGGATCGCAGACGTGGCTCCCGGACTGCTGTCGCACCAAAGCAGCGGGTCATCAATGCGTGCCAGAGACATGGCCACTCGCCGCCGCGCGCTTGAAGCGCGACTGCCGGCTGACCTCCGATTCAGACGCGGATGGCCTCCGCGGGTGCCGAGCCTCGCCGAAGCAAACACGATCGCAGAGGTTCGGGCCGAACTACTCGAAACCTACAAACTCAAGAACCGCTGGGCGACTGCGGCAGACGTCAGGGAACGCTTCGCCGAACTTCACAGCACAAGGAAGGCCACCGCCTGATGGGGTGGCGGAAGGAGCGCACTATGGTCCAAAACACCAGTCACACCGCCAATTGTGTTCCGATCGGGCGCCATGACGGGCACGTTCTGGAACTCGATCTCGACAAACTGTTGGCAGGGCGGCTGCTCATCCAGGGGTCGAGTGGCGCCGGCAAAAGCGCAACGCTGCGCAGAATCGTGGAGGAAGCCTTCGAATACATGACGACCGTGATCGTCGATCCTGAAGGCGAGTTCGCGAACCTCGCCGAGCACATCGGTGCCGCGCGCATAGTGGGATCAACGCTGACCTGCGAAGGCATGACGTCAGCCGCACTCAAGGCCCGTGAGCACCGGATCGCTCTACACGTCGATCTCTCGGATCTCGACCCCGAAGAGCGCATCATCAAGGCCGCGGCCTTTTTCGCAGGCCTAATGAGCGCTCCTGCCGAGGTTTGGCCGAACACCATGCTGGTCTGCATCGACGAAGGCCATCTTCTGGCACCCCATGTTGCCGGCAGCGCCCGCGATGCAGAGACCCGGCGCACGGGCGTCGCCGCCCTCACGGATCTTTGCTCGCGCGGCCGAAAGCGCGGGCTCGCCACAATCGTAGCGACACAGCGCCTCGCCAAGCTGAGCGCCTCCGTGACAAGCGAACTGCTAAACTTCCTGGTCGGCCTCAATGTCTTCGATCGGGACGTGCAGCGCGCGGCCGACTTCCTCGGATTCGGGCCGCGCGAGGCAGAACGGCTGCGTTCGCTCGCTCCGGGCGAGTTCTACGCGCTCGGCCCAGCACTGGTGGTCACCGCAACGCTGGCGAAGATCGACCCCACCATAACGGACCACGTGGGCGCAACGCCGAAGCTTGTCGGATGCGCCGACCACAGTGCCGAGGACGCGAGGCGACTGCTCAACCTGGAGTGCATGGAAGCCATCGCGGCCGAGCCCCGGGGGCGGAGCACGGCGCTACGCGGCACGAGAGCCCTCGACAACTTCCTGCTCGACCCGACAGCGGGGCTAGCAGTGACAACGCTTCAAGCGCTTGCCCGCATTGCGCCGAACGCAACGACCTGTACCGATATCTGTGCGCACACCGGCCAGCAGGCCGAGCAGGTCCATGCAGCGCTGGACACCCTGTCGGCGCTCGGCGCTATCGAAACAACACACCGTGAAACCGTACGGATTGCCCGCCTAAGCGCACGCCTCCGACAGAAGAACAGCAATGTCGATCTCGTCGCCCTCGCATGATGCTGAATTCGCGGTGGTCGAGCTTGTGGCCAGAGCTGCGCCTCACTCTTCCGTCGTCGCAGACAGGCCGCTCGGCGAGATGGCTTTCCGGACTTCCGCGTGGAGCCCAGGCGAGGTTCTGAAACTTCGCGAAATGTTTGCGGCCGACGAGAGCATCGAGAAAATAGCCGAAGCTCTTGGAAGGCCCGTTCATGGCTTGCGATCAAAGATCTGTGCGCTCGGACTCAGGCGGAATAGCACGAGGGTCTGGACCGATACGGAAGATGCCGAACTCAGAAGGAGGTACGGGCTCGAGGCCACAGCCACGCTGGCTCAACATCTCGCGCGAAGCTGCACCGCAGTTTACGCCAGGGCAGGAATCCTCGGGCTGTCAGAAGGCAATCCGCCGGGATGGACGGATTGGGAAGATGCGCAGCTAGCTGAAGGCTATCGGCAAGGCCTGCCCGTCGCACAGATCGCGGTGCTGATCGGGAGGACAATATCTGGCGCCGCCTCACGCGCTTCGTCGATGGGACTAAAGCATCCCGCAAAACCGGCCGGGTGGAGCGAAGCCGAACTCGCTCGAGCGCTCGAATTGGCCGAAACCGAAATGCCCTATTCGAAGATCCGCCTGAAGCTGGCTCAGGAAGGCTTCCCCCTGCGCAGCAAGGCCGGCTTCCAACCCCGTCTGCGCAAAGCCGGCTACGGGCGAGGCTGGGGGAAAGCCTGGCTACCTGAAGAAGATGACTTGCTTCGAAAAGCCTACGAGACCGGCACAAGCCTGACGGCGCTCAGATTCCGCTTAGGACGCTCGCAATGCTCGATCCGCTGGCGTGCCGACTATCTTGGCCTGCGGGGCACGCAAGCGATGGCAAACGGGTTCAGAGGCGGGCCGGACTGGAAAGACGACGAACTCACATTCCTGCGCGAAAACTATGGCCGGATGTCGGGGGCGAAGCTTGCCGAATGCATGGGGCGAACCAAGGCCGCCGTGTACACGAAGGCCAACGTGCTTGGGCTGGTCCACGGATACATCCGCCCTTGGTCACAAGACGAAATGGAAGCGCTGCGGATTGCCCATGATCAGGGCATCGCGATCGCCGATCTCGCCGAAGCGCTCGGCCGCAACCCGATCAGCGTGTCGAAATTCGCGACAAATCACGAATTCCGGTTCGGAAGGCGGTCTGTGCGCGAGGTCAAATTGACGCTGCAGGACATCCTAGGGCTCCGGAAAGGGAAGGGGGAGGGGAGGCGCGATCGAGATTGATCAAAAGGGAGCGCTGACCATGATCCACACGACGATACGCCCGACCGTGAGCCCGCAAACCATCACAAAGGTGACGCGCCTGTTCAACGGCACCATCGAGGACATCCTGAACGAGCTCCTGCAGAACAGCCGACGCGCGGGAGCTTCCTGGATCGGCATCGTCCATGAAACAAATGATCTCGGCACCAGCATCATGGTCAGCGACAACGGGAGCGGCGTCGCCGACCCAGCACAAATGCTGGCGCTGGGGGACTCAAGATGGGGCGCGGACATCGCAGAGGCCGAGGATCCTGCCGGGATGGGCGTGTTCAGCCTCGCCGGCAAAGAAACCACCATCACGTCGCGCAGCGCCGATTTCGACAAGGGATGGACGGCCAGCATTCCTTTAGATGGCTGGACCGGCGAACAGGATATCGCAGTCCGCGCGATCGATGTTGAAATCGGGACGACGATCCGGTTCTTCATGCCCGGGCTGACAGCCCAATGTGCGGCACGGATCGTCAAGGAGGTCTGCAAGTTCTACCCGATACCGGTCATCGCCAATGGATGCGAGGTTCCGCGAGAGGACTTCCTCGCCAAGGCCGTCCACGTCGCGCGCTGGAACGGAAGCTGGATCGGAGTTTTCGAAGGCCATGAATACCATTCCGAACCCACGGTCAATTTCCACGGCCTGCTGCTGAAGCGAAAGCTCGCCGGGGTCTCCGAAACGCTGGGTGGCAAGCACTATCACGCACGGCTCGATATTGGCGCAACACCAGACCTCGCGCTGGTGCTGCCAGCGCGCAAGGAGTTCGTCCAAAACGATGGCCTGACTGCGCTTCTCGCGGCGGCGCGGCGTACGATCTTCGAGGCAATCGCCGCGAAGGAAACCCACCGCCTCAGCTATGACGACTGGAAGGCAGCGTGCGATCTCGGAGTCGAGATGGCAGAAGCGGAAGCGGTTCTTCCAGTCTGGCACCCGCGCGTTGCCGAACATGACCAACTCAAGGTCGACTACACGGAGATTCCATGCGGCGAGAACGCCATCCGTGTCGAAGAATTCGAGCCCGCAATAGGGCAAGCCCTCGGGCGAGCGCTGCGCGATGATATGTGTCGACACCGCCTGGTCGAAAGCCACGCCGAATATTCCGGCTACGCCTGGTATGATCGGTTGCATCAGCTCGGTAATGTTCGCTTCTACATCGAGAAGGGCGAAGCGCGGCACATCGTCGCCGAAAACGGCAGCTTCCCCTCGCTCGGCGAACACATCGTCGCCGACCGCGTCGAGCTGCGCTACTGCATTTATCATCAGCCGACCGAGTACGAGAAAGAGCACTGTCGCGAGGCCGACGTGGCATTCAGCGTCAACGAAGATGGTTGGTACAGCGGGGTCGAGCAAGTCCGCATCGCCTTCGTTCCGAACGATACGCTGGTCCCAGAGGTCCTCGCAGAGCTCATCGAGGACGTTTGCTTCTGTGCGAGCGACGACAGCGAAGCCGATTCCTGGGAAACCCAGCACGAGCATTTCATGCGCGACGCGCGCGAGCTGGCAGCAGAAGTGCTTCTCGGCGAGGAAGAGGCCATCGCCTCACGGATCCGCGATACAGTCGGCGGGATCCTCTGGGTGCTTCCCAAGGATCGCAGCGTCACAATCACCATCAATCCAGCGAAGGAGATCGCGGTCACGTTCTCACAGGCAGGGGAATAGGAGTGACCGTGGCCCCGCGAGTGCTGTGCTACGGTATGGGCGTCGACAGCACCGCTCTGCTCATCGAACTTCATGAAAGAGGTCAGGCGCCCGACCTCGTCCTTACAGCCGACACCGGAGCCGAAAAACCGGAGACCTATGCCTATCAGGAGCTCATGCGAGGCTGGATGGCCGAGCGGAACATTCGATACGAGGTTGTCCGCTATGAAGCCAAGCGGTTCAAGAACTGGCCACCTTACCGGGACCTCACGGAATCGCTGCTCACAAACGGCTGTCTGCCGTCGATAGCATTCGGACGGTCCAGTTGTTCGCTGAAATATAAGGCGGCACCACAGGAAGCCTTTGTGAAAACGTGGGAACCAGCGCGAAGGGCGTGGGCAGCGAAGCTCAAGGTTATACGCTATATCGGCTATGACGCAGGTCTGCGCGACGGGCAACGCTATGCCCACGCTCGAACCATCACGGACCCGCTCTTCGAAAACCACTATCCGCTGCGCGATTGGGGTTGGGACCGACAGGCCTGTGCCGCAAGGATCGAGCAAGCCGGCCTACCGGTACCGCCGAAATCATCCTGCGTGTTCTGCACGGCGATGAAGCCCGATGAAGTCCGTGCTCTCCCGGAGCGGTGGCTTCGCACCATCGTTCTGATCGAGGCTCGCGCCGCGCCGCGGCTTAAGACTGTGGAGGGTCTCTGGCGCAAGTCGACCAGAGCGAGGTCCGGACGGATGACCGATTTCATCCGGGCCGAAGGCCTCCTCAGGGAGGCCGAGATCGACAGGATCATCGACGCCGCACCGGCGGACCTTGTCCGCTTTCAGGAAAGGGCAGCGGAGCAACCAGAGAAAGAACGCCCGGCCATGGGCGAATGGCTCGACCGCTTCAACGCCAAGGAAGATGCACATGAAGACTGAGAGCATGCACATCGAGATTGACGATCGCACCGAACGGATCGCGCGGCTCAACGACCGGGCGCGACACGGTCTCGACCGTTCATCGAGGATCGTGGTCACATCCGGCCTGCATGCGGAGCTCGCCGGCGACAAGCCGGCCGACGCCATCTTCGCACAGGCGCGACTGATCGGAGCGATGCGGCGCTGCACTTTCCAAGCAGATTCACCCGAACGGGACTTTGCAAGCTTCGAAGTCGATGGCATCAAGATACTGATGAAAATAGACTTGTATGATCCGGGCCTTGTCAAGTTCGCATTGAACGGTTCCTTCTGTTGACGGGTTGGGGCCCCCACACGCAATGCTCAAGGATTGGCTTCATTCGTTCCGAGGTCAGCTGATG
>VFQM010000382.1_pt1 | contig 50886 bp, 35 predicted proteins | sample 3512391 | NCBI WGS metagenome assembly VFQM01 (sample SAMN10412369, study PRJNA504923) | tailings metagenome | isolation source: Replicate 1 from Balatoc abandoned mine | place: Philippines | reverse complement strand
CGATGCGCACCATCGCGCTGTCGTCGTCGAACAGGAAGCCGGCGAGCGCCTTGGTGAGCTCGGTCTTGCCGACGCCGGTGGGACCGAGGAACAGGAACGAACCCAAGGGCCGCCCCGGGTCCTGCAAGCCGGCCCGCGCGCGGCGGACGGCCTTCGAGACCGCCTCGATCGCCTGCGACTGGCCGATCACCCGCTTGCCGAGGATGTTCTCCATGTCGAGCAGCTTCTCGCGCTCGCCCTCCATCATCTTGTCGACCGGAACGCCCGTCCATCGGCTGACGACCCCGGCGATGTCTTCCTCGGTGACCTCTTCGCGCAGAAGCGCGTTGGCGGCCTGGCTCTGCGCCTCGGAGAGCTGCTTTTCCAGATCGGGGATGCGCCCGTAGGACAGCTCTCCTGCCTTCGCCAGATCGCCCTCTCGCTGCGCCTGCTCAAGTTCGAGGCGTGCGGAATCGAGCGCTTCTTTGATCCGCCCTTCGGCAGCGATCTTGTCGCGCTCGTTCTGCCAGCGTGTGGTGAGTTCGGCCGACTGCTGCTCAAGGTTGGCGAGCTCCTCGCGGAGCGCGACCAGCCGGTCCTTCGAGTTCGCGTCGTTCTCCTTCTGGAGCGCCTGCTCCTCGATCTTGAGCTGGATGATGCGGCGGTCGAGACCCTCGATCTCCTCGGGCTTGCTCTCCACCTCCATGCGGATGCGCGAGGCGGCCTCGTCCATCAGGTCGATCGCCTTGTCGGGGAGGAAGCGGTTCTGGATGTAGCGGTCGGAGAGCTTCGCCGCCGCCACGATCGCGCCGTCGGTGATGCGCACGCCGTGATGCAGCTCGTACTTGTCCTTGATCCCGCGCAGGATAGAGATCGTATCCTCGACCGTCGGCTCCTGGATGTAGACTGGCTGGAACCGCCGCTGGAGCGCAGGGTCCTTCTCTACATATTTCTGGTATTCATCGAGCGTGGTCGCGCCGATGCAGTGGAGCTCGCCGCGGGACAGCGCAGGTTTCAGCAGGTTCGACGCATCCATTGAGCCTTCCGAGGCACCCGCCCCGATCAGCGTGTGCATCTCGTCGATGAACAGGATGATCTGGCCTTCTGCGTGCTTGACCTCGTCGAGGACGGACTTGAGCCGCTCCTCGAACTCGCCGCGATACTTCGCGCCCGCGATCAGCGCGCCCATGTCGAGCGACATGAGCGTGCGCCCCTTGAGGCTGTCGGGCACGTCGCTGTTGGCGATGCGCAGGGCCAATCCTTCGGCGATCGCGGTTTTACCAGTCCCGGGCTCGCCGATCAGGGCAGGGTTGTTCTTTGTGCGGCGGGCGAGGATCTGGATCGTGCGGCGGATTTCCTCGTCGCGGCCGATCACCGGATCGAGCTTGCCTTCCCGCGCGGCCTTGGTGAGGTCGCGGGCGAATTTCTGCATCGCGTCATAGGTGCTTTCGGCCCCCGCGGAATCCGCCCGCTTGCCACCGCGCAGCTGCTCGATGGCGGTGTTGAGTGCCTGCGGCGTGACCCCCGCCGCCTTCAGGGCCTCGCCTGCGGGCGTCTGGGACAGGGCAAGAGCGGTCAGGAGGCGCTCTACAGTCACATAGGAATCGCCCGCCTTGTCGGCGAGTTGTTCGGCCTGGTCCAGGACGCGGACCGCATCATTGTCCAGCCCCGGGGTCGCCTGGGCGCCGCTGCCGGTCACGGAAGGAATCTTCGACAGTCCCGCGTCGACCGCAGTCGCGGCCAGCGGTGCCTGGCCTCCGGCGCGCTGGATCAGCCCGGCGGCCATGCCCTCGCTGTCCTCCAGCAAGGCCTTGGCGATGTGGAGCGGCGTGATCCGCTGGTGATTGAGGCGGATCGCCACAGTCTGCGCGGCTTGCAGAAAGCCCTTTGCGCGGTCGGTGAACTTTTCGAGATTCATGATCGTCTAACCCCTCCAAAGGCTACCGCCAGCAGATAGTGTTGCACAATGGCAACACAAGCCCCCACCCCGCAAAATCCTTCGCTAAGGTGTGTTACCCGACTAGGTGGGTCCGTTCCGCGTTCATGACAAGGGGCCAGTTGCACGCCCTGCAAGCCTTGACCTCGACCCTCCCGCAAGCGATGGAAGCCGTGCGCGATTTGGGAGAGAAATCCGTCATGATCTGGTTGAAACGCGGCGCATTTGTGCTGGTGGGGCTGCTCGTGCTGGCAGTGGCCGTGCTCGCCACCTGGGAGCCGTTCATGGCCAGCGCCGCCGCCCCCGCATCGGGTCGCACCTATTCTGCCGAGATCATCCGCGACGAGTTCGGCGTGCCGCACATTTTCGGCAAGACCGACGCAGACACCGCCTACGGAGTCGCCATCGCCCATGCCGAGGACGACTTCTTCACCTTGCAGGATGTCGTGGCGATGGCGCGGGGGCGCTATGGCGCGATCGCGGGCGAGGACGGGGCAAAGATCGATTATGTCTACCATCTGATCGACGCACGCGGCACGGCGGAACGCGAATATCCGAAGCTCCCCGCCGACACCCGCGCGCTGTTCGAAGCCTATGCCGCGGGGCTCAATCAGTATGCCGAAGAGCATCCGGGCGAGGTGAAGCTCGCCAATCTGTTTCCCGTGCACGGGCTGGATGTCGCCGCAGGCTTCGCGCTGCGCCAGCCCTTCTTCTTCGGGCTCGACGGGGTGATCGGACCGCTCGCCGCAGGCGAAGACCTGCGCCGCGAGCACGGTCCCGATATCCCGGGCTTTCCGCGTCCGCCTCTGCCCGGTGCGGACGATGCCGTGGCCATTGCGCCCGCCCGCTCGCGCCCTCTCGCACTGCCACTCGGCGAGGATGCCGAGCACCTCGGCTCGAACGCCTTTGCCGTCGCGCCCGAGAAAGGCGGCGGCACCACCACTCTCATCTCGAACTCGCACCAGCCTCTGCGCGGCGGGGTGGCTTGGTACGAACTGGTCGTCGAGAGCGGCGAGGGCTGGCACTTCGCCGGCGCGAACTTCCCCGGGTCGCCCTTCCCATTCCTCGGCCATAACGAGCACCTCGGCTGGACCAACACGGTCAACACGCCCGACATGATCGACGTCTACCAGCTGGAACTCGACGAGAGCGGGACCCGCTACAAGCTGGACGGAGAATGGCGCGATCTGGAGAGCGAGTGGGTGACGCTGCCGGTCAGGATAGGCCCGCTGGTGCTACCGGTCCGCCGCGAGGTGCTGCGATCGGTGCACGGTCCGGTGATCAGGAACGCGAAGGGCGCCTTCGCGATCCGCTACGGCGGGATCGGCGAATTGCAGCAGCTCGACGCCTATTACCGGCTCAACAAGGCCAAGAGCTTCACGGAGTGGGAAGCGCAGCTTTCGCGCCTTGCAATCCCCTCGACCAACTTCATCTACGCCGACGAGACAGGCACCATCGCCTATGTCTACAACGCCGCGATCCCGGACCGGCCCGACGACGTGAAGGCAGACTGGCGCAACATCCTGCCGGGCAACCGCTCCGACCTGATCTGGCAGGGCGCCGTGGATTACGGGGAGCTACCCCGGATCGTGAACCCGGCGAGCGGCTGGGTCTACAACTCCAACAACACGCCCTTCACGGCCGCAGGCAAGGGCAGCGACCTCGATCCGGCGCGCTTCTCGCCGACGCTGGGAATCGAACTGAAGCAGACCAACCGTTCGCGCCGCGCCTACAAGCTGCTGTCCGAGGCAGGCGTGCTCGATCGCGCCACGCTGGAGACGATCAAGTATGACACCGGCTACGAACGAACGGGCTATGTCGGACGACTGTTCGACGCGCTCGAGACAATGCAGGCCAGCGGCCAGCTCGCCGCAGCGCGCGACCTGCTGCTCTCCTGGGACTTCTCCTCGGACAACCGGGGCCGCGCCGACGCGCTGGCGATGCTCGTCATCCGCGACTTCATGGCCGCCGACTACAACAACAGGCCCTTCCCCGACGTGGCCAGCGAGCTTGCCGAGGCCAGAGATCACCTGATGACCCATTTCGGGCGGCTCGATCCGCCCCTTTCCGATCTCGTGCGGCTTCGCCAAGGCTCGGTCGATCTCCCCGTCGATGGCGGTTCGGATACTCTGCGCGCCGCTACCACCTGGGACGTGGCAGATGACGGGAGGCTCAGCCTCAAGCACGGCGACAGCTTCATCATGTGGATCGAATGGCAGCCGGGACAAAGGGTTGCCTCGCGCTCTGTCCAGCCCTTCGGCGCGGCCTCGACGCGGCCCGAAAGCAAGCATTACACCGACCAGATGCAGTGGTTCGTCGATCACAAGCTGAAATCCGTACACTTCTGGCGCGACGATTTGCTGGCGAAAGCCAGCAAGCGACGCACCGTCACGCATGCGCGCTGACCGGCGCCATCCCCCGCCTGATCCTAACCACCGGAGCCTTCGTCCATGACCCACCGTTTTGCTGCAGCCAGTCTCTCGGCACTCGCTCTCGCGCTTGCCGCGCCGTTCTCGCCCGCGCTCGCCAAGACCGAACCTGCCACCGCGACCGCCGCCCCGCAGGCGACCGCCGACCTGTCGACGCTCGTCAGCCAGGTGCAGATCCCCTACGAGGAGTTCCAGCTCGAAAACGGCCTCACCGTGATCGTGCATGAGGACCGCAAGGCGCCTGTCGTGGGCGTCGCCGTATGGTACAATGTCGGCTCCAAGGACGAGCCCAAGGGCCAGACCGGTTTCGCCCACCTCTTCGAACACCTGATGTTCAACGGTTCGGAAAACGCGCCCGAGGATTACTTCCAGTATCTCGCCGAGATGGGGGCGACCGATTATAACGGCACCACCAATTTCGACCGCACCAACTACTTCCAGACCGTCCCGCGCCCTGCGCTCGAACGCGCCCTGTGGCTGGAGAGCGACCGCATGGGTTACCTGCTCGGCGCGGTCACCCAGGAGAAGCTCGATAACCAGCGCGGCGTGGTGCAAAACGAGAAGCGGCAGGGCGACAACCAGCCCGGCGGCCTCGTCTTCTACGAGATCCTGAGCACGCTCTTTCCGGAAGGCCACCCCTACAGCCACAACGTGATCGGTTCGATGGCCGACCTCGACGCCGCCTCGATGGCGGACGTGCGCAAGTGGTTCACGGACAAATACGGCCCCAACAATGCGACGCTCGTGATGGCGGGTGACGTCTCGGTCGCCGAGGCCAAGGTGCTGGCGGAGAGGTATTTCGGCCCGATCGCGCGTGGCCCCGTCAATATGCCCGCGGCGGCGGAGGTCCCGACCCTCGCCGAGGATGTGCGCAAGGTGATGAAGGATCAGGTCGCTGCGACGACGGTCAGCCGCTACTGGGCCGTGCCGGGCATCACCAGCGAGGATCTGACCGCACTGGCAGTCGGCGCGGATATCCTGGGTGGACTCGCGTCGAGCCGTCTCGATGAGGTGCTGGTGCGCGACGAGCAACTCGCCGTGGGCGTGTCGGCAGGCAATTTCGAGTTCCAGCGCGTCGGCATTCTCAGCGTCTCGGCGACGCTGAAGCCGGGCGGCGATCTTGCGGCGCTCGAAGCGCGTCTCGATCGGCTTATCAGCCAGTTCATCACCGAGGGCCCGACCGAGGACGAAGTGCGCCGCGCCGCCACCAGCGAGTTGGCGCGCACCATCCGCGGGCTCGAACAGGTCGGCGGGTTCGGCGGCAAGGCCGTTACGCTCGCCAATGGCGAAGTGCTGGCCGGCGATGCCTCGTTCTATGCGACACAGCTCGAGCGCCTCGCGAAGGTCACTCCGGCCGAGGTCAAGGCCGCGATGGCCAAGTGGATGACCAAGCCAGCCATGACGCTGGTGCTGGAACCCGGCGCGCGTGAAGGCACCTACGAGGAAGCCGCCTCGGTCGGTGCGAGCGGGAACGTGTCGGAACGCGATCGCAGCGCCGAAACCCTGAATGTCTCGGTGGTGCGACCCAAGCCCCCGATCGACACCGTCGCCGCGCTCGATTTCCCCGATATCGAACGCGCGACGCTCAAGAACGGCATGAAGGTCACCTATGCCCGCCGCACCGCCGTTCCGGCGACCTATGTGGCGATGAGCTTCAACGCGGGGAGCGCTGCCGATCCGGCGGACAAGCGCGGGCTCGAGGGCCTGGCGATGGCGCTGTTCGACGAAGGCACCGCCAAGCTCACCGGTCAGGAACTCGCCGAAGCGAGCGAGCGTCTGGGTGCCAACATTTCCGTGGGCGGCGGCGATGACCGTTCGACCTTCACCCTCTCGGCGCTGACCGCCAATCTTGCTCCCTCGCTGGAGCTGCTGCGGCAGATCATGCGCGAACCGGCCTTCGACCCGGCCGATCTCGAGCGGGTGCGCACCCAGACCATCACGGGCCTGCGTCAGGCGATGAAGTCGCCGCAGGGCATTGCCGTGCGGACCATCACTCCCGAGCTGTTCAGCACGCAAAGCCCCTATGGCGGCGTGAGCACCGTGGAAAGCGTCGGCAGCATCAGCCGCGACGATCTCATCGCCTTCAAGGACCGCTGGATCCGGCCCGACAACGGCGAGGTCTTCATCGTCTCGGACAAGCCGCTGGCCGAGATCGTCAGCGCGCTCAACGCGGCCTTCGGCGACTGGAAGGCGCCCGCAACGCCCAAGGGTACCAAGCAATTCGCCGCGAGCACTGCCACCGAAGGCAGCCGCATCATCCTCGTCAACCGGCCCAACTCTCCGCAGAGCTTCATCCTCGGCGCGCAGCTTACGCCGCTCGGTGCGGGCGATCCGGCCTTCATCGCCTTCAACAGCGCGAACAACTCGCTGGGTGGCAACTTCCTCGCGCGGCTCAACATGAACCTGCGCGAGACCAAGGGCTGGAGCTACGGCGTGCGCGGCGGGACCCAGGCGCGCGAGAACGCCGTGGCCTACACCATCTCGGGCGGCGTGCAGGCGGACCGCACGGGAGACTCGCTCGCCGAGATGATCCGCGAGACCCGCGAGTTCCTGACCGAGAAGGGCGTCACCAATGCGGAACTGAGCCGCAACATTGCCTCGGAAGTCGGCGCCCTGCCCGGCCGGTTCGAGACCTCGCCCGCAGTGCTCGGCGCGATGCAGAGCAACGCCCTGTTCGGCCGGCCCGACGACTACCAAGAGACGCTCGCCGCGATCTACAACGCGCAGACCGCCGAGGCGCTCGATGCCGCCGCACGCGCCGCGATTGCCCCGGACAAGTTCGTCTGGGTCGTGGTGGGCGACGCCAGCAAGGTTCGCGCCCAGCTCGAACCGCTCGGCCTGCCGATCGAACAGCGCGAAATGGAAGGCGAATAGTCGCCGCGAGGTAAGCGCGCTTCGGCCAAATCCGGTTGAAGCGCGCTGACACTCGTGTAAATAACGCACCCTATTGAGCCGGGTCGCCGATGGTCCGGACCGAACCGAAGGAGTCCACTCATGTCCGTTGCAGGTACCTACAAGACGACCGTGAAGAGCCCCATGGGCGATCAGACCGGCACCCTAACCGTCGTGCCCAACGGCGACACCTTCTCGGGCTCGCTGGTCGGCAGCCTCGGCTCGATGGACATCAATGATGGCACCATCGAGGGCAATACCATCAGGTGGAAGATGAACATGGTCGTGCCGATGCCGATGACGCTCGATTGCGAAGCAACCATCGACGGCGACACGCTGACCGGTTCGGTCAACGCCGGCGCGTTCGGCGCGATGCCGCTGTCGGGCACCCGCGAAAGCTGATCGCGCTGCCTTACGGGTTCGAAGAGCCGCCGGAGTTCGCGCTCCGGCGGCTTTTTCGTTGCCGCGTGCGCCATGCGCGCGCCCTTCTCCATCCGACCAATGTCTAGCTTCAGCCGGGCGGCGTAACGCGCGACTGTGCAACCCTCGACACGAGCGGCATCACAGGGCCGGTCAGGATCGAGCGCACAAGCGGGAGAAGGAAAATGGCAACGGCATATGATGGCGCCCTGCCCACGCACCACGAGGCAACGGGGACGGAAAAGCGCGTGATCCTCGCCTCGTCGCTGGGCACGGTGTTCGAGTGGTATGATTTCTACCTCTACGGCCTACTGGCGACGATCATCTCGGCGCAGTTCTTTTCGGGGGTGAACGAGACCACCGGCTTCATCTTCGCTCTGGCGGCCTTCGCGGCCGGTTTCGCGGTGCGGCCCTTCGGCGCGCTGGTGTTCGGACGGCTTGGCGACCTCGTCGGCCGCAAGTACACCTTCCTCGTGACCATGGGGTTGATGGGCGCGGCGACCTTCACCGTCGGCATCCTGCCCTCCTACGCCAGCATCGGCGTCGCGGCGCCGGTCATGCTGGTCGTTCTGCGTCTGGTCCAGGGGCTCGCGCTCGGCGGCGAATACGGCGGCGCTGCGACCTACGTGGCCGAGCACGCGCCCAACAACAAGCGCGGGCTCTACACCAGCTTCATCCAGACCACCGCGACGCTCGGCCTCTTCGCCGCGCTGCTGGTGGTGATCGGCACCCGCACGATGATCGGCGAGGAGGCCTTCAAGGAATGGGGCTGGCGTGTGCCGTTCCTCGTTTCGGCGATCCTGCTCGGCGTGTCGATGTGGATCCGCATGCAGCTCCAGGAAAGCCCTGTCTTCCAGAAGATGAAGGAGGAAGGCACCAACTCCAAGGCGCCGATCTCGGAAGCCTTCGGCAACTGGAAGAACGGCAAGTTCGCTCTGGTCGCACTGCTCGGTGCGGTCGCCGGCCAGGCGGTGGTGTGGTACACGGGGCAGTTTTACGCGCTGTTCTTCCTCGAGAAGATACTGATGGTCGACGGCGCGACGACCAACATCCTGATCGCAACCGCGCTCGCCATCGGCACGCCCTTCTTCGTGTTCTTCGGCTGGTTGTCGGACCGGATCGGGCGCAAGAAGATCATCCTGACGGGCTGCGCGCTCGCCGCGGTGACCTACTTCCCGGCCTTCCACCTGCTGACCGAGGCGACCAATCCGGCGCTCGCCCGGGCACAGGCTGCCGCGCCGGTCAGCGTGATCGTCAACAACGATGATTGTTCGGTCCAATTCGACCCGATCGGCAAGAACAAGTTCGATGCCAAGAGCTGCGACATCGCCAAGTCGTTCCTCGCCAAGAGCGCGGTGAGCTACACCAAGGTCGAGGCACAGGCGGGGAGCATCGCACAGGTCAAGATCGGCGGACAGACCTTCACGGCGCCCGATCCGGACAAGGTCGCCGGCGAGGACCGCAAGGCAGCGATCACCGCGTTCCAGGATGAGGTGAAAGCCGCACTGGCCGCAGCGGGATACCCCGCCCAGGCCGATGCCGATGCGATCAACACGCCGGTCGTGATCGCGGTGCTGACCTACCTCGTGCTGCTGGTGACGATGGTCTATGGCCCGATCGCCGCGCTGCTGGTGGAGCTGTTCCCCACCCGCATCCGCTACACCGCGATGAGCCTGCCCTATCACATCGGCAACGGCTGGTTCGGCGGCTTCCTGCCTACCACCGCCTTCGCGATGGTCGCGGCCACCGGCGATATCTACTACGGTTTGTGGTATCCGATCGCGATCTGCGCGCTGACGGTGGTGGTGGGGCTGCTGTTCCTGCCCGAAACCTTCCGCCGCAACATCGACGATTAAGCCCGCCCGGGAGTGATCGTGAAGAAGGGGCGGCATCCGCAAGGGTGCCGCCCCTTCGCGTCGGCTTGCGCGATGCTTGCACATTTGCCGCAATAGGATAGCTTTCGCGCCAACGGAGAGGATGGGGTCACATGATGCTCGGCGCGGCGCTGGCCGCCGCCACACTATACCTGGGCGCGCTGTTCTGGCTCGCGGCATGGCGTGACCGGCAGTCGGGCACCGGCTGGCTGCAGCGCTACGCGGGGAGCATCTACGGCCTCAGCATTGCCGTCTATTGTTCGAGCTGGACCTTCTTCGGCGGGGTCGGCACCGCAGCGACGGCAGGGCTCGATTACCTGCCGATCTACCTCGGACCGATCCTCGTCTTCACGCTCGGCTTCGGTCTTGTGCGCAAGATCCTCGCCCAAGCCAAGGCACAGCATTCCACCTCGATCGCCGACTTTCTGTCTGCCCGCTACGGCAAGAGCGCCTCGTTGGCCGCGCTGGTCACCGTGATCGCGACCTGCGGCACGCTGCCCTACATGGCGTTGCAGCTGCAGGCTGTGGGGACCACCATGCTGCTGCTCGACCCGACGCTGCGCACCCAAATGGCCGCCGACGAGCTGGTGTTGATCGTTGCTGCGGCAATGGGGCTGTTCGCGATCCTGTTCGGCTCGCGGCGGGCGGACCGGGCAGGCGACAATGCAGGGCTGGTGTGGACCATCGCGATCGAGGCGGTGGTGAAACTCGTCGCCCTTCTAGCCGTCGGCGCGCTGGCTCTGTGGTGGCTGGCGGCAAGCGATGCGCCGGCACCGGCCACGCCACCTGCGCTCTTTGCCGAAGGCCAGATCGACGCGCGCTTCCTGGTGCTGACCCTCCTCGCGGCCACGGCGATCCTGTGCCTGCCGCGCCAGTTCCACATGACGTTCATCGAAGCCCCGGATGACCGGGCGACGCCGGCGATGCGCTGGGTCTTCCCGGCCTATCTCGCGTTCACAGCGGCGGTGATCGTGCCGATCGTCCTCGCTGGTGTAACCTTGCTACCGACCGGGACCGCGCCGGACACGATCGTTCTGGCGCTCCCGATTGCGGCCGACAGTCCCGCGCTTGCCGTATTGGTTTTCCTCGGCGGTTTTTCCGCGGCGACCGGGATGATCGTCGTCGCCAGCGTCGCGCTGTCGATCATGATCACCAACGATCTGATCGCGCCCTTGCTCCTGCGCCGTGCACTCGCCGGGCGCGGCGACCGCAGCCGCATCGCGCGGCGGCTGCTGCTGATCCGGCGGGTGGTGATCGCGGCCCTGCTTGCGGCGGCCTACGCCTTCTACCGCGGATTTTCGGGGATTACGAGCCTCGCCGGGCTCGGCACACTCGCATTCGCCGCGACGGCGCAGTTCGCGCCCGGACTGGTGCTCGGCATGGTGAACCAGCACGGCCACCGCGCTGGGATGCTGACCGGCCTCGCGAGCGGCTTCGTGCTGTGGCTCGTGCTGCTGATCTGGCCGGCGGCAAGCGGGGTGCCGCCTGCGGTGAGCATCCATCCCGATCCGCTGGTGTCGGGCGTCGTCCTGAGCCTCGGGGTCAACACCGCGCTTTACTGGCTCGTGTCGGGTCTGGTGCGACCCTCCCTGCTCGATCAGGCGCAGGCCGCGACCTTCGTCGGCACGCCGATGCCGGGCTCCCTGCCACGCCACGCGACCGCTAAGCGCGTGGGCGATGTGCGCGCGTTGCTGATCCAGTTCGTCGGGCGCGAGCGCGCGGACGCGGCCCTCGCCCCGCTCCAGATGCGCGAGGGCGATCCCGCAGGTGCGGCGGTGCTCGAGCTGGCCGAGCGGGTGATCTCGGGGGTGATCGGCACATCCTCGGCACGGATGCTGGTGGGCTCGTGGGCGGGAGGCGATCCGATCCCGCTGCCCGAAGTCGTCGCCATGTTCGACGAGACCCAGCGCCGCCTTTCCTTCTCCGCCGACCTCCTCCAGACCGCCATCGAAAGTATCGATCAGGGCGTCGCGCTGGTCGATGGGGAGATGCGACTGGTGGCCTGGAACAGCCGCTATCAGGAGCTTTTCGACCTGCCTGACCACCTCGTCAGCGTAGGCACGCCGATCGCCGACCTGATCCGCTTCAACCTGGCGCGCGGCAACCTCAGCGAGACCGAGATCGCCGACCAAGTCGAACGCCGCCTCGCCTACATGCGCGCCGGGAACGAGCACCGCATCGAACGGGTGCAGCACGACGGGCGCGTGCTCCGCATCGTCGGCGCGCCCACGCCAGGCGGCGGCTACACCACCTCCTATACCGACATCACGCTCGACCGTCGGGCCGAGCAGGCGCTGGAGGAGAAGGTTGCCGAGCGCACCCGCCAGCTGATCGAGGCCAATGCCCTGCTGGCCGAGGCGACCACCTCCAAGACCCGCTTTCTCGCCGCCGCCAGTCACGATCTGATCCAGCCTCTGAATGCCGCACGCCTGTTCGCCTCGGCACTCGGCGAAGAGGTCGCGGGCAGCCCGGCGCTGGAACGGCTGGTCTCCGATCTCGATGGATCGATCGTCGCCGCCGACCGGTTGATCCGGGTGCTGCTGGAAATCGCGCGGCTCGACAGCGGCGGGATCGTCTCGGTACCCGAACCGGTCGCGCTCGACCAGCTGTTCGAGGATGTCGCCCGAGAGTTCGCGCTCCAGGCGCAGGCGAAGGGCCTGCGGCTGCGGTGGATCAGGACCGACGCATGGGTGATGGCCGACCGCGCGCTGCTCACGGCAGTGCTGCGCAACCTGCTGAGCAACGCGGTGCGCTACACCACGAAGGGCGGGGTGCTGCTCGGCGTGCGGCGCCAGGGCGACGGAGTGCTGATCTGCATCCACGACACCGGACGCGGCATCGCTTCCGAGGATATCGAGCGCATTTTCGGCGAGTTCGAGCGCGGTGCCTCGACCGACCGCGACGGTCTTGGGCTCGGCCTCGCGATCGTGCGCCGCGCCACGGCGCTGCTCGGGGTCGAGGTCGAGACCACATCGACGCCGGGGCGCGGAAGCCGCTTCGCGCTCGCGCTGCCGGTGCTGCGGCGTGAGGCGGCGCCGGTCACCCGTCTCGCGCCAGCGCGAGGGGGCGCGGGGCTGGGGAGCGCGAAAGTGCTGGTGGTCGACAACGAGCCCGCTGCCCTCGCCGCGACCGCCGCGCTGCTCGAACGATGGGGGCTCGAGGTCACCACCGCCACCGGCCTTGCGAAGGTGCGCGCGGCGGCAGGCGCCCCGCCCGACATCGCGATCATGGACTACCGCCTCGACGGTTCCGAGCGCGGGGATGCGACCTATGCCGCCCTGTGCGAGGTCTGGGGCACCCGTCCCCCCGCCATCCTGCTAACCGCCGAAAGTGCAGAGGAAACCGAGGCCGCTGCTGCCCGCATGGGAGCAAACCGGCTGCTCAAGCCCGCACCGCCGGCGGCGCTGCGCGCGCTGATCGCGACCTGCCTTGCCCAGGGGCGCGAGGCGGCCGGTCAGGCGCGCACGGAATCGGCGGCCGGCTGATCGACGTCGAGCTTGGCCGCCAGCAACACCGCCTGAGTCCGGCTGCTCACCCCGAGCTTGCGCAGGATCGCGGTGATGTGCGCCTTCACTGTGGCCTCGCTGATCGCCAGTTCATAGGCGATCTGCTTGTTGAGCAGCCCCTGCCGGATCGCGGCGAGGATGCGGCGCTGGGCCGGCGTCAGGCTGGCGATGCGGGCGAGATCGTCATCCGCCCCCGCCTCGCTCGCGGGGAACCATCCGTCGCCGTCGCGCACGGCGGCGAGCCCTTCGCGCATCGCATCGAGGCTGGCGGACTTCGGGATGAACCCCGCCGCGCCCAATTGTGCCGCCGCAGCCGCAACGCGCGGTTCCTCGGAGGCGGAGACGATCACGACCGGAAGCGCGGGATAGTCCTGCCGCAAGTCCATCAGGACAGCGAGCCCGGAGGAATCCGCCATGTGCAGGTCGAGCAAGAGGGTCTCGGCTCCGCCTTCGGCGAGCGCCGCGCGCGCCTCGGCGGCCGAACTCGCCTCGATGATCGCGGCATCGGGCCAAACCTTGCCAACCGCGTGCGCCAGCGCGCTGCGGAACAGCGGGTGGTCGTCGGCGATGACGATGCGCCCCGTCATGCGCGCCTCAACGGTTCTGCCGGCCTTCAATCAAACGGTCGACGAGCGAGGGATCGGCAAGGGTCGAGGTATCGCCGAGCGATCCGAACTCGTTCTCGGCGATCTTGCGCAGGATGCGGCGCATGATCTTGCCCGAGCGGGTCTTGGGCAGGCCATCGGTGAAGTGGATCACGTCGGGCGTGGCGATCGGGCCGATTTCCTTGCGGACATGGGCCTTCAGTTCCGCCAGCAGCGCGTCGCTGCCCTCCTCGCCGGCGTTGAGGGTGACGTAGCAATAGATGCCTTGCCCCTTGATATCATGGGGATATCCGACCACCGCAGCCTCGGCGACCTTCTCGTGGAGCACCAGCGCGCTTTCGACCTCGGCGGTGCCCATGCGGTGGCCCGAGACGTTGATGACGTCGTCGACCCGGCCCGTGATCCAGTAGTAGCCATCCTCGTCGCGCTTGCATCCGTCGCCGGTGAAGTACTTGCCGGCATAGGTGCTGAAATAGGTCTGCACGAAACGGTCGTGATCGCCATAGACGGTGCGCGCCTGACCGGGCCAGGAATGCGTGATGCAGAGGTTGCCCTCGGCCGCGCCATCAAGCACGCCTCCTTCATTATCAACCAGTTGCGGACGGATGCCGAAGAAGGGAAGCCCTGCGCTCCCCGGCTTCATGTCGTGCGCGCCGGGCAGCGTGGTGATCATGCAGCCGCCGGTCTCGGTCTGCCACCAGGTGTCGATGACGGGGCAGCGGCCCTCGCCAACCACGTCGAAATACCAGCGCCACGCTTCGGGGTTGATGGGTTCGCCGACCGAGCCGAGCAGCCGCAGCGAGGCGCGGCTGCGGCTTGTCACATGGTGGTCGCCCTCGCGCATCAGCGCGCGGATCGCGGTGGGGGCCGTGTAGATGATGTTGACCTTATGCTTGTCGACAACGTCCCAGAACCGCCCGTGATCGGGGTAGTTGGGCACGCCTTCGAACACGATGGCGGTCGCGGCGTTGAACAGCGGGCCGTAGACGACGTAGCTGTGCCCCGTCACCCAGCCGATATCGGCGGTGCACCAGAACACTTCGCCGGGCTGGTAATCGAAGATGTAGTGGAAGGTCGTCGCGGTCCACACGCCGTAGCCGCCGGTGGTGTGGAGCACTCCCTTGGGCTTTCCCGTGGAACCGCTGGTGTAGAGGATGAACAGCGGGTCTTCCGCGTTCATGATCTCGCAGGGGCAGTCCTCGTCACTCGCGAGGTCGTCGAGCCAGTGGTCGCGGCCCTCCACCAACTCCACGGCGTCGCCGGTGTGCGGGATCACCAGCACGCCCGCGATGTCGGTCGCATGGGCGGCAAGGTTCAGCGCGGCGTCGACATTGGCCTTGAGCGGCACATGCTTGCCGCCGCGCAGACCCTCGTCGGCGGTGATGACGAAGCGGCTGCCGCAATCCTCGATCCGGCCTGCCAGCGCTTCGGGCGAGAAGCCGCCGAAGACGACGGAATGCACGGCGCCGAGCCTAGCGCAGGCGAGCATCGCGACGACGCCCTCCAGGATCATCGGCATGTAGATTGTCACCCGCTCGCCGCGGGTCACGCCGAGTTTCTTCAGCGCATTCGCCATCCGTACCACCTCGCGGTGCAGTTCGCCATAGGTGAGGCTGCGCGAAGGCGTGGCGGGATCGTCGGGCTCGAAGATCAGCGCGGTGCGGTCGGCATGTTCGGGCAGGTGCCGGTCAACGGCATTGTGGCACAGGTTGAGCTGCCCGTCCTCGAACCACTTGATCGCCACCGGATCATAGGCCCAGTCCCCGCCGATGGTGGGCGCCTTGGCCCAATCGAGCCGCTGCGCCTGCTCCAGCCAGAAGGCGTCCGGCGTCTCCACCGAGGCGCGATACATCGCGTCGTACTGCTCGGCGGTGCAATGAGTGGGGGCGTGGGCCTCGGGCCGCTCGACGGCATGGATCATCTCGACTCTCCCTAGTTCTGCACCCGTTTTACAACAGGCTATCAGCCTCGCCCCATCAGACAAAGGTCTTACGACCATCCGCTACCTGTCCGCTCCGCCCGCTTGCGCCCATTCTGGGAGCGATAAGAAGAGGATGGGAGAGTATCATGGTTCAATCGGGAGTGGCCCGGGCCTTCCGGGCGGCGTTGCTGGCGGCGAGCGTGCTATCGGCAGCCCCCGCGCTGGCGCAACAGGAACAGAGCGTCGACGCGCGGCTCGACCGGCTCGAGAGGCTGGTCGAAGGCCTGATCGCGCGGATGGATGCCGAGGCGGGCGCGCAAGTGCAGCAGGCCGAAGCCTTGCAGGCAATCCGCACCGAGGCCAGTGCCATCCGCGCCGAGCAGCAGGCCATGCGCGAGCAGGCCGATGCGACCCAAGAAACCACCCGATCCCTTGCGAGCCAGCAGGCCGAGATGTCGGAGAAACTGGTCGATTTCGCGATCCCTGCGGGCGAGGGCTTCAGGATGGGCAAGACCCGCGTCACCTATGGCGGCTATGTCAAGCTCGACGCGACCAGCCAGCGCACCAGCGGCGGCCAGTTGCCGGGCAATTCGATCCTGCGCGATTTCCTGTTTCCCTCCTCAATCCCCATCGGCGGCGCGCCGAGCGGCTTCGACACGGATTTCTCCGCGCGGCAGACGCGGTTCCTGTTCAAGACCGAAACCGATGTCGGCACCGACCACAAGCTGAGCGGGCTGATCGAGCTCGATTTCAACGTCACCGAAGGCGGGAACGAGCGGGTGTCGAACAGCTTCGTGCCGCGCATCCGGCAGGCCCTGATCAACTACGACAACTGGACCTTCGGGCAGGGCTGGTCGACCTTCCAGAATGTCGGTGCGCTGCCGGATTCGCTCGACTTCATCGGGGTGACGCCAGGCACGGTCTTCGATCGCCAGCCGCTGATCCGCTATACGAAAGGCGGGCTCCAGATCGCGGCCGAACAGCCAGAGACCACTGTCACCACACCGACCGGCGGGATGGTCACCCCCGGCGACGACCAGATCCCCGACATCGTCGGCCGCTACAACTGGAGCGGCGACTGGGGCCAGATTTCGGCTGCTGGGATCGTTCGCCAATTGCACGTCGCGACCGACGATCTGATGGGCGTGGACGATGCCGCCTGGGGCTACGGCGTCAGCCTGTCGGGCAAGCTCAAGGTCGGCGCGATGGACGATCTGCGCTTCATGGCCACCGCCGGCGACGGGCTGGGGCGTTATATCGGGATCAACATCGTCAACGACGCCGCGATCCGGCCCGACGGCAAGCTCGATCCGATCTTCACCTGGTCCGGATTTGCCGCCTATCGCCACGTGTGGGCGCCGAACCTGCGCTCGAACCTCGCGGGGGCCTATTTCAAGGCCGACAACCCGGTGCGGCTCACCAGCAATCAGGTCACCGACGAAAGCTGGAATGCCTTTGCCAACCTGATCTGGTCCCCGATCCCGCCGCTCAACGTCGGGATCGAGCTGATGTATGCCGAACGCACGCTTGAGGACGGGCGCAGCGGCAATCTGCAGCGGGTGCAGTTCTCGACACAGTACAACTTCTGACCTCCTCCCCTCCCCCGGATGGCGCGATGTTCCACGTGGAGCATCGCGCCATCGCATGTCCGGGAAGGGCCTGAAGGGGGTCTAACCCGGGGCGAGCGGCCCTCTGGCACGCCCGAACCCCTGTCAAAAAAGCCCCGCCGGCCGGATGGCCGACGGGGCTTGCCGTCCGCTCGAAACGAAGATCAGAAGCGGTAGCTCAGCCCCGCGCTGATGACCCACGGATCGAGCTTGTGTTCGGTTTCGATCGCCACCGTGTTGCCGACGAACCAGCGCGAGGTGGTGTCGATGAAGTAGCGCTTCACGTCGACGCTGAGGCCGAAGCCATTGTCGCCGAGCGGCACATCGAAGCCCGCCTGCAGCGCGACGCCGAACTCGTTCGAGAGCTTGTTCCCGGTCACCCCGAGCGGCAGGGTCGCCGCGCCCGGATCGTCGTCGACCCACAGGAAGTAGGAGGGTCCGGCCCCGACATAGGGTTTCACCGCGCCCAAATCGAAGTGGTACTTGACCATCACCGTGGCCGGGATGAGCTTGGCGTCGGAAACCAGTTCGGCCCCGGCCGGGATGCCCGCGGCCGCATCGACATCGTGCTGGGTGATCCCCGCGATGGTCTCGATCGAGACATTGTTGGTCACGAAATATTCGATCGCTAGCGTGGGCGTGACATTGTCGTTGGCCTTGGCGTCGAGAGTCGCGGGCAGGCCGGGCAGGTTGACGTTGATGTCGGTGATCTCCCCGTCGGGCAGCACCGCGGTGCCGAGCACCTTGATCTGGATATCGCCGGCACGGTCGCCCGTCCCGTCCTGCGCCATGGCAGGCGTCGCAGCGAGCGCCACCACGGCAGCACCAAGCATCAGAATTCTATTCATATTCCGGTCCTCATCGGCAGCAGCGGCCGCCCTCCGCGACCCAGGATTCTTGCTGCCTGTGCGGGCCGGATAGGCCGCACACGGGCCAATGCTCATTGATCGGGATCAAAGACCTTTGCCCCCGTTCCGGCCATTGCGGCATCCATCATGGCGACCCTCAGTCCTCCGCCACCCGACACGGGAATGGCCGCGTTTCGCGCAGCCCTGCCGCCCGGCACGGGCGACGCACCGACCGCGGACCGGCTCTGCGCGCTGGGCCGCGCGGCGCATCTGGCCAAGGGTGCCGAGCTAGCTCCCGATCCCGACCTCGACCGGCTCGTGTGGATTACCAGCGGCGCCGCAAAGCTGGTCGCGCCTCCCGCTGCAGGCGCGCCGGGCGGGCAGGTGCTGGCCTTTCACTTCGCAGGCGATCTCGTCTCGGTGCTGCGCCAGTCGGACGGCGATTTCCGGCTGGTCGCGCTGGCCGATTCCGATCTGGTGATCTTTCCTGCCGACAGCTTCCTCGATGCGGCGCAGGGCGACCCGGCCGTACTGCGATCGGTGCTGACCCGCTCGCTTCAGGCGCTCCACCGCTCGCGGACCCGGATGATGCAGATGGGGCACAAGTCGGCCGCCGCGCGGATCGCCGACTTCCTTGTCTCGATGGCCGAAAGGCTCACCGGTCGCACCACAGGCCCCTGCGCCTTCACGCTGCCGATGAGCCGCCGCGACATCGGAGATTCGCTCGGCCTCACGATCGAGACTGTCAGCCGCCAGCTCACCGAGCTGCGCGAGGCCGGCATCGTCGAGACCGAGGGCCGCTCGGGGATCGCCATCCCGGATGTGGGCGCGCTCGCCCGGATCGCCGGGCGGCAGCAGGGAAATCCGGGAAACTGAGCCAAATTTGATTTCGGTCAAACACAGGGATTGCGCTGGCGGGTTAAACCCCCTGCCGACGGAAGGGATACATCAACATGGAAACAGTCGTTAGGCGGCTGGGGGTATGGGCGCTTGTCCTGCTCGCCAGCATCGCAGCCATCGCGCTCACCCCCGATGCGGGTTTCGCCATTCACATGGGCATTGTCGGCCTTGTCGCCGTAGTGCTGATCTTTGCGACGCTCGGCACCTATGAACCGGTCGCGCGCGCCCAGAGCATCTTCCGGATGCCTCCCGGGCCGTCCCGCTATGACGACGACGTGATCCGCTGGGGCGTGATCGCGACGATGTTCTGGGGCATTGCGGGGCTGCTGGCGGGGGTGTTCATCGCTGCCCAGCTCGCCTTCCCGCAACTGAACTTCGAGCCCTACCTCAATTTCGGCCGGGTGCGCCCGCTCCACACCAGCGCGGTGATCTTCGCCTTCGGCGGCAATGCGCTGCTGGCGACGAGCTTCTATGTGGTGCAGCGCACCTGCCGCACCACGCTGGCCCTGCCGGGCACGGCGCGCTTCGTGTTCTGGGGCTATCAGCTGTTCATCGTGCTGGCCGCGACCGGCTACCTGCTCGGGATCAGCCAGGGCAAGGAATATGCCGAGCCCGAATGGTATGTCGATCTGTGGCTGACGGTGGTGTGGCTCGCCTATCTGGCGGTCTTCGTCGGCACGATCCTCAATCGCCGCGAGCCGCATATCTATGTGGCGAACTGGTTCTACCTCGCCTTCATCCTCACCATCGCCATGCTGCACGTGGTCAACAACCTCGCGCTGCCGGTGAGCCTGCTCGGCGCCAAGAGCTACGGTGCCTTTGCCGGCGTGCAGGATGCGCTGACGCAGTGGTGGTACGGCCACAATGCGGTCGGCTTCTTCCTCACCGCGGGCTTCCTGGCGATGATGTATTACTTCGTGCCCAAGCAGGCCGGGCGGCCGGTCTATTCCTACCGCCTGTCGATCATCCACTTCTGGTCGCTGATCTTCCTCTACATCTGGGCCGGCCCGCACCACCTCCACTACACCGCCCTGCCCGACTGGGCGCAGACGCTGGGCATGGTGTTCTCGGTGATGCTGTGGATGCCGTCCTGGGGCGGGATGATCAACGGGCTGATGACGCTGAACGGCGCATGGGACAAGGTCCGCACCGATCCGATCATCCGCATGATGGTGCTGGCGCTCGCCTTCTACGGGATGAGCACCTTCGAAGGCCCGATGCTGTCGATCAAGGCGGTGAACTCGCTGAGCCACTACACCGACTGGACCATCGGCCACGTTCACTCCGGCGCGCTGGGGTGGAACGGGATGATCACCTTCGCCTGCGTCTACTACCTCGTGCCGCGCCTGTGGCAGAAGCAGCGCCTCTACAGCCTGCGGATGATCAACTGGCACTTCTGGCTCGCGACGCTGGGGATCGTTTTCTACGCCGCCTCGATGTGGGTCGCGGGGATCACGCAAGGGCTGATGTGGCGTGAATATGGCGCTGACGGATACCTCGTGAACAGCTTCGTCGACACCGTCGCCGCGCTCCACCCGATGTACATCCTGCGGGCCGTGGGCGGGCTGATGTATCTCGCGGGCGCCGTCATCATGGCCTGGAACATCGCCATGACCATCGCCGGCCGCTTACGCGACGAGGCCCCGATGGGCGACACCCCGCACGATGAAGCCGCCGACCGGCCGCTGGTCGCCGAGCCTGCCGAATAACCGCTCAGCCTAGGAACACAGCCATGAGCAAGAATGCACCCCACTCCGGCGTCTTCGAGAGCCACAAGAAGCTCGAGAGGAACGTCACCCTGCTGGCGGCGGCGACCCTCGGTGTGGTCGCGATCGGCGGGATCGTCGAGATCGCGCCCCTGTTCTGGATCGACAACACGATCGAGAAAGTCGAGGGGATGCGCCCCTACACCCCGCTCGAACAGGCGGGCCGCGACATCTATGTGCGCGAGGGGTGCTACACCTGCCACAGCCAGATGATCCGGCCCTTCAGGGACGAGGTCGAACGCTACGGCCACTACAGCCTCGCGGCCGAATCGATGTTCGACCACCCCTTCCAGTGGGGCAGCAAGCGCACCGGGCCTGATCTGGCACGGGTCGGCGGGCGCTATTCGGATGCCTGGCACGTCCAGCACCTCAAGGCCCCGCGCGAGGTGGTGCCGGAAAGCATCATGCCGAGCTACGCCTTCCTCGCCGAGACCGAGCTGAAGGTCGCAGACCCCGCCGCCAGCCTTGGCGCGCTACGGGCGGTCGGCGTGCCCTATACCGACAAGGACCTCGCCGCTGCCGCGACCGATCTGGAGGCGCAGGCCAACCCCGAGGCAGACGCGGGCGACCTCGCCACCCGTTACCCCAAGGCGCAGATCCGCGACTTCGACGGGGACCCGGGGCGCGTCACCGAGATGGATGCGCTGGTCGCCTATCTCCAGATGCTCGGCACGCTGGTCGACCTCGACAGCGCCGCCGCGCAGGAGGAACTGACCAGGAGGGACAAGGGCCGATGACCCTCTACGAAACCCTGCGCCACTTTGCCGACAGCTACGGGCTGGCGGTGATCTGCGCGCTCTATCTGACCCTGTGCCTGTGGCACTTCCGCCCCGCCGCCAAGGCCCATGTCGCGGACGCCAAGCACTCGATTTTCAGGGACGACGACAATGACCAATAAGCGCATCGACGAGCCCACCGGCACCGAGACCGTCGGCCACGAATGGGACGGGATCGAGGAGCTCAACACCCCCCTGCCGCGCTGGTGGCTCTACACCTTCTACGCGACTGTCCTGTTCAGCCTCGTCTATGTCGTGCTCTACCCCGCCTGGCCGATGCTCGACAAGGCGACCGAGGGCACGCTCGGCTGGTCGAGCAGGGGCGATCTGAGGAACGAGCTGAGCGCCGCCGAGGCCGCGCGCGCGGGCACTGTCGCCAAGATCGCCGGAACGCCGATCGAGGCGCTCGCTGCCGATCCTGCGCTGATGCAGGCCGCGGTCGCAGGCGGCGCGGCGGCCTTCAAGGTCAACTGCGTCCAGTGCCACGGCGCAGGCGCGGCCGGGTCGCCGGGCTACCCCAACCTCAATGACGACGACTGGATCTGGGGCGGCACGCTCACCGAGATCGAATATACCCTCACCCACGGCATCCGCTGGGACGCCGCGCCCGAGACCCGCACCAACTTCATGCCCGCCTTCGAGGGGATGTTCGACGCAGCCCAGACCAAAGCGCTCGCCGGACACGTGCTCTCGCTCAGCGGCAAGGCGAAGCCCAACCCCGCCGGCGCGCAAGCCTTCGCCGATAATTGCGCGGCCTGCCACGGCGCGGGCGGCGAGGGTGTCCCGGCGATGGGCGGCCCTGCGCTCAACGATGCGATCTGGCTGTTCGGCGGCACCGAGGCCGAGGTGGCAAAGCAGATCCGCGCTCCGCGTCACGGCGTCATGCCGGCATGGAAGGACCGGCTCGATCCGGTGACGATCAAGATGCTCGCCGCCTATGTCCACTCGCGCGGCGGCGGCAAGCAAGCCGCTCCTGCTCCCGCCGCCCCGCAGGCTGCCGCGGTTGCGGCTGCACAAAAGGCCAACCCCGATGGCTGACACAGGCGATCTCGAACGCCCCGCCCACCCCGCGCCCGAGGGCCGGGACTGGGCGGCGGCGCTCGGGACAGCGGCGAGCGCCCCCGCGCCCGCTTCCGCCCCCGCTGCCGACGCGGGTTTCATGGGCGCCGCGCTCTATGAAAAGGGCAAGACCGTCCACAACAAGCGGATCGACGGACCCTTCCGCCGCTTCAAGTGGGCGGTGATGCTCGTCACGCTGACGATCTACTACGTCACCCCCTGGCTGCGCTGGGACCGCGGGCCTTACGCGCCCGATCAGGCGGTGCTGGTCGATCTCGCCAATCGCCGCTTCTACATGTTCGACATCGAGATCTGGCCGCACGAATTCTACTTCGTGGCCGGGCTGCTCATCATGGCGGGCATCGGGCTGTTCCTCGTGACCAGCGCCGTGGGCCGCGCATGGTGCGGCTATGCCTGCCCGCAGACCGTGTGGACCGACCTGTTCCAGCACGTCGACCGCTTCTTCGACGGCGACCGCAATGCCCGCATGCGGCTCGACAAGGCGCCGTGGACCGCAGGCAAGACCGCAAGGCGGCTCGCCAAGTGGGCAGTCTACCTTGCCATCGCCTTCTGGACCGGCGGCGCGTGGATCATGTATTTCGCCGACGCGCCCACCCTCACCCATGATTTCTGGCGCGGCGAGGCAGCCCCGGTCGCCTATGCCAGCGTGCTGATCCTGACCGGCACGACCTTCTGGCTCGGCGGCTTCATGCGCGAACAGGTGTGCGTCTACATGTGCCCCTGGCCGCGCATCCAGGCCGCGATGCTCGACGAGAAATCGCTGATCGTCACCTACAAGGACTGGCGCGGCGAACAGCGCGGCAGCCTCAAGAAGGCCGCGAAGAACCCCGACCAGTATGGCGACTGCATCGACTGCAACATGTGCGTCGCGGTCTGCCCCACCGGGGTCGACATCCGCGAAGGCCAGCAGATCGGCTGCATCACCTGCGGGCTGTGCATCGATGCCTGCGACCGGGTGATGCAGGAGACCGGCCGCCCGCGCGGGCTGATCGACTATGCCACGCTCGAGCAATGCGAGGCCGAGGCGGCAGGCGCTCCGGCGACCCCTGCATGGAAGGCCCTGCTGCGGCCGCGCACGCTGATCTATTTCGGGGTCTGGGCGATGATGGGCGCTGGCCTGCTCTTCATGCTCGGCACCCGCGCCCACACCGATCTCACCGTCGCGCCCGACCGCAACCCGCCCTTCATGCTCCTCAAGGATGGCTCGGTCCGCAACGCCTACACCCTGCGCCTGCGGAACATGGAGGCCCGCCCGCGGGCGATGGAGGTCGCGCTCGAAGGGCTGCCCGGGGGCGCGGTGATGTGGACCGAGGCGGTGAGCCTCGAGAACGCCGCCCCGACCCAGACGGTCAGCGTCGATGCCAACGCCACCCGCGTGCTGCGCGTCTATGTGCTGCTGCCCGCAGGCGAGCGCGCCGAGCACTTCGCCTTCCGCCTCACCAGCCGCGACGAGCAGCACGAGAGCGACCTTGCCGAGACCACCTTTGCCATGCCGGAGAACCCCTGATGCACAGCACCACCGACTGCTTCACCGGCAAGCGCATGGCGGCGATCTTCGTCGGCGGATTTGGCGTGGTCATCGCCGTCAACCTCATCATGGCGAGCATTGCGGTGGGCAGCTTCCACGGCACAGTGGTCGACAATTCCTATGTCGCCAGCCAGCACTATAATGGCTGGCTGAAGCAGGCGGCCGCTTCGAAGGCGCTCGGCTGGCAGGCGGCGCCGCAGCGCCGCGCCGACGGGCGGGTGATGGTGGAGACCATCGCCGTCCCTGCGGGAGCCAAGCTCACCGCCACCGCCGAACGCCCGCTCGGCGAGCGCGAGGATACGCCGCTGACCTTCCAGCCCGACGGGCCGGGCCGCTGGGTCTCGCACGAGAGCCTCGGCCAAGGCCGCTGGCAGGTGCGCCTCGCGATCCGCGCGGGTGAAAAGAGCTGGGCCGGCGAGGCCGAAATCCGGTGAACGCGCCCGCTCCCTTCCCCGAGGCCCGCGGGCAGCTCGTGACCACCCGGCTGACCGTGCCCGGCATGAAATGCGCCGGCTGCATCGGCAAGATCGAGCGCGAGCTGGCCAAGGTGCCCGGCATTGCCGCTGCCCGCGCCAACCTCTCGGCCAAGCGCGTCGCGATCAGCCATGATCCCGCGCTCGACGAAGGCGCGCTGACTGCCGCGCTGCTCGGCCTTGGCTTCGAGGCGCAGCCGGTGGCGGACAATCCGCTCGGCACTGACGCGGCTGAAAAGAGCCGGCTGAGCCGCGCGCTCGGGGTGGCGGGGTTCGGCATGATGAATGTCATGCTGCTCTCGGTCAGCGTGTGGTCGGGGGCGCAAGGGGCGACGCGCGAGCTGTTCCACTGGCTCTCGGCGCTGATCGCGATCCCGGTGATCGCCTATTCGGGCCGCCCGTTCTTCGACAGCGCGTGGATGGCGCTGAAGCACCGGCGCACCAACATGGATGTGCCGATCAGCATCGGCGTGATCCTGGCCACGCTGATGTCGCTCTACGAGACCGTCACCGGCGGGGAGCACGCCTTCTTCGATTCGGCCGTGATGCTGCTGTTCTTCCTCCTTGCCGGACGCGCGCTCGATGCCGAGATGCGGACCCGCACCCGCGCCGGGATCGGGGCGCTGCTCGGGCGGATGGGCAAGAGCGCGAGCGTGTTCGCGCCCGACGGCACCACGCGCCGGGTGGCGGCGCAGGATCTTGAACCGGGGATGCTGGTGCTGGTCGCTGCCGGAGAGGCGCTCGCCGCCGATGGCGAGGTGGCAGAAGGCACGAGCGCGCTCGACAATGCCATGCTCACCGGCGAGAGCGCGCCCGAGCCGGTGGGGCCGGGCGCTCCGGTCCATGCTGGAGCGATCAACCTCACCGCGCCCTTGCGGGTGCGGCTGACGCAGGTGGCCGAGGACACCGCCCTTGCCGAGATCGCCCGGGCGATGGACGAGGCCGGCCAGTCGCGCAGCCACTATGTCCGCATCGCCGACCGCGCCTCGCGGCTCTATGCGCCGGTCGTCCACAGCCTCGCCGCGCTCGCCTTTGCCGGGTGGATGATCGCGGGCGCGGGGTGGCACACTTCGCTCACCATCGCGATTGCGGTGCTGATCATCACCTGTCCGTGCGCGATGGGTCTAGCGGTGCCGGCGGCGCAGGTGGTGGCGAGCGGCGCGCTGATGCGGCGCGGGCTGCTGGTGAAGGACGGCAGCGCGCTCGAGAGGCTGGCGGAGTGCGATGTGGCGCTGCTCGACAAGACCGGCACGCTGACCCTCGGGACCCCGCGCGCCGATGTTGCCGGCCTTTCTTCCGGGGCGCGGGGCATTGCGCTCGCCCTCGCCCAGACCAGCCGCCACCCCCTGAGCCGCGGGCTCGCCGCCGCCCTGCTGCGCGAGGGGGTGACACCTGCCGCGGTCGAGGATGTGCGCGAAGCCGGCGGCAAGGGCCTTGCGGGACGCTGGCAGGGCCTCGCTGTCGCGCTCGAAAAGCCCGAAGACGCGCATGACGCGCTCGCCACCTGCCTCAGGATCGGCGAGACCCGCCAGACCATCCACTTCAGCGATCCCCTGCGCCCCGACCTCGCCGAAACGCTCGCGGCCCTCGGGCGCGAGGGGATTGCGGCCAGCATCCTCTCGGGCGACCGCGCCGCGCCGGTCGATGCTGTCGCCCGCCAGCTTGGCATCACCGCGCAGGCCGAGGCCAGCCCGCAAGCCAAGCTCGCCGCGCTCGAGGCGCTCGAGGCGCAGGGCAAGCGCCCGCTGATGGTCGGCGACGGCCTCAATGACGGCCCCGCCCTTGCCGCCGCCCACGCCTCGATCGCGCCCGGCACCGCGTCCGACGCGAGCCAGCAGGCCGCCGACGCGGTGTTCATCGGCGAGGGGCTGATGCCGGTCGCCCTCGCGGTGCGGGTCGCACGGGCGACGATGCGGATTGTGCGGCAGAATTTCGGCTTCTCGATCGCCTACAACTTCCTCGCCGTGCCGCTGGCGCTGACGGGCCTCGTCACCCCGCTGGTGGCCGCGATCGCCATGTCGGTGAGCTCGCTGGTGGTGGTCGCCAATTCCCTGCGCCTCGCCCGGAGCGCCAAGCTGTGACCGGCCTTGCAATCCTGATCCCCATCGCGCTCGGCATGGGACTGCTCGGCCTGCTCGCCTTCCTGTGGTCGATGCGCGACGGGCAATACGAGGACATGGACGGCGCGGCGAGCCGCATCCTGATCGAGGAGGATGAGGATCAGGACGGGGACGACATCAGCGAGGATGACCGGCCATGAGCGCCGCCCTCCTCCCGCTCGCGCTTGCGGCGCTGGTGCCGGTGATGGTCGGGCCTCTGCCGCCTGCCGGGGAGAGCCGGACGCTGACCATGCACCTGTGCGGCGGCGGCAGCATCACCATCCCGCTCGGCGGGCGCGCTCCCGCGCAGGAGCGCGACTGCCACCCCAAGGCCTGCCACGCCGGAACCTGCCGCGAGCACGATAAATCCGGCAAATTGATCTCGCGCAAAGCCCGCTAGGCACCCGCAGGCCATGGCCGGACGGCTGGCGCGATCCGCGGACCGCGGGGGGTCTGCCAGCGCCGCGAGGAGCGCCCGACGACAATGTGGACCTATCACCCCGACCTGCTCGCCACGCCCGTGCCGCGCTACACCAGCTACCCCACCGCCGCCGACTTCGGCGCGCTGGAGCCCGGCACCACCGAGCGCGCCATCGCCGGGGCTGACGGCGATGTCTCGCTCTACCTCCACATCCCCTTCTGCGAGGCGATCTGCTTCTATTGCGGCTGCAACACCGCGGTCTCGGGCAAGCGCGCGCGGGTCGAGGCCTATCTCGCCGCGCTGCATCAGGAGATCGCCACAGTCGGCAGCCTCCTGCCGCAGGGCGCAAGGGTGCGGCGCATCGCCTTTGGCGGGGGCAGCCCCAACGCCATCGAGACGGGCGATTTCCTCGCTCTGGTCGAGGCCCTGCACGCCCACTTCCCGCTCGATGCGCCCGAATGGTCGATCGAGCTCGATCCGCGCAGCCTCACCGCGGCCTGGGTGCCGGTGCTCGCCGCCACCGGTATCACCCGCGCCAGCATGGGCGTGCAGACCTTTGCGCCCCACTGCCAGAAGGCGATCGGGCGCGAGCAACCGCCGGGCCTGATCAGCCGCAGCACCGACTGGCTGCGCGAGGCCGGCGTCACCTCGCTCAACTTCGATCTGATGTATGGCCTCCCCTTGCAGAGCGGGGCCGATCTCGAGGACAGCCTCGAGATGACCCGCAAGCTCGGCGCGGACCGGATTGCGGTGTTCGGCTATGCCCATGTGCCGCACCTCGTGCCGCGCCAGACGATGATCCGCGAGGCCGACCTGCCCGGCCCGCAGGCGCGCTTTGCCATGGCGAGCGAGGCGCATCGCATCCTCACCGGCTATGGCTACCGGGCGATCGGCTTCGATCACTTCGCCCTGCCCCATGACCCGATGGCGCGGGCGGTAGAGGCCGGCACGCTGCGGCGCAATTTCCAGGGCTTCACCGATGACCAGTCGGAGGTGCTGATCGGCATGGGCGCGAGCGCGATCAGCGGTTTTCCCGGCCTCTTCGCACAGAACGAGAAACACACCGCCACCTATCGCCAGCTCTCGGGCGAGGGCCGGCTCTCGGCCAGCCACGGGATCGCCCGCTCGGCGGAGGACCGGCGCCGCGGCGCTGTGATCGAGGCGCTGCTGTGCCGGGGCGAGGCGCTGGTGCCCGGCGATCTGCTGGCCGGGGTGCAGGAACGGCTGGTGCCCTTCTTGCGCGAGGGGCTTGCCGTGCTCGACGGCGAGCGGCTCCGGATTGCGGCGAACGGCCTGCCCTATGCCCGCGTCATCGCCGCCCTGTTCGACGCCTACCGCGCCGCCGCCCCGCGCCAGTTCTCCTCGGCGATCTGAGGGGGTGTGGGCGAGGCTGGGGCCGAGATGCTGCCCATTCGGTAGGCCCCACCCTTCGTCGCCCCGTGCCTGTCACCGGGCTCGGCTGCTCCTGCCGCCTACTTCACCCCGAGCGCTGCCGCCTGCTGCTGCAATTGCGCCGCAGCGCCGGGGTTCGCCCTGACCGCCGCATCGAGCGCGGCCTTGGCCTTGGCCGGTTCGCCCAAAGTCATGCGGCTCCTCATCAACATCACCCAGCCGTCGAGGTTCTTCGGCTCCGAGGCGAGCCGCGCTTCGAGCTGTTCGACCATGCCTTGCGCCATCTGGCGCTGTTCCGAGGGCTTCATGCTGCCTGCCGCGGCGACCTCGGCCGCGCTCGGGCCGCGCAGGGAGGCGGACGCACCCTCGCCCGCCACGCTGCCCGATCCCGGCGCGATCAGCGCGGGCTTGCGCGCGCTTTGCGCCCTGGCGATGCGCGGGGCGACGTCGATCTTGTTCATCTTGCCGACCTGCTCGATGGTGCGGACCAGATCGGCCTCCCACGGCGCGCCTTGCGGGCTGTCGGCGAGCAGATCGAGCCACGCGGCAATCGCGCCCTCGTGGTCCTTGTCGAGGTCCTTCTTGGCGGCGAGGAAATAGCGCGCCCGCGCATCCTCCGGATCGAGCGAGACGGCCTTGCGGAAGGCCTCCAGCGCCTCGGGCGGCAGGGGATCGCGCTCGCTGGCGAGCACCAGCGATTCCCCCAGCGCCGACCACAGCACCGCCTCGGACGGGGCGATGGTCACGGCGCGGCGATAGGCGGCGGCGGCCTCGGGGAATTGCCCGGCCTGGAAGTGGGCGAAGGCCAGATCGCCCCACGGCCCGGCGTCATCGGGCGAGGCTTCGGCTGCGGCCTTGAGCGCCTCGATCGAATCCGCGCCGCCCGACGCCGCCGGCGCCTCGGCCCCGCTCTGCCCCTGATAGATGTTGAAGCCCGCCGAGCCCGCCGCCAGTAGCAGCGCCGCCCCGAGCATCACCCAGCCTGCCGTCGATGATCCGCCCGCAGGCGTCTTGTCCCCTTGTCCCATCCGCAACCCGCTAGCACCCGCACCGCCCGCGGGCAATTCGCTCTGGCAAGACAAGGTGTTTTGGCTATGGTGAGGGCTTGGGGCCGATCTAGCCGTAAGGGGGGTAGGGGGCGGCGGGGAAGGCCAGACATGCGGCTGCGTCGTCTTCGACTAGACGGGCCGCCGGACCCGATCAGTTGCCCGCAGCGAGCATCACCTTGGCCGAGGCACCCGACAGGGCGCCCGGCTCGGCCGGCAGCTTGGCCGGACGCGCGGCACCGGGATAGGCCTTAGCGAGCAGCCCCAGCGCCTCGGTGATGCGGGTGTGAAGCGCGGCGTTCTCGGTCTTGATCGCACCGCCCGAGGCGGCAAAGGCGCTCTGGGCGACCTTGGCGAAGCCGTAACCGTCGAGATAGGGCTCATAGGCATCGTTGGTGGGCAGCTGGCGATACATCGCGCTCGAGCGTTCGATCATATCGGCGATCACCTGCGCGGAGACCTTTGCGGCGCTCGCATCCGAGGCCGGAGCCTTGCCGGCGGCACCGCGCAGCGCGGCGATGATCCGGTCATAGGCCTTGTTCACTTCAGCCACGTTCTTGCCCTCGAGCGCGGCGGTCGAGGCAGCGGTCAGCAGGGGCTTGAAATCGGCCACCCCGAGCTTGGCGAAGACCGGGTCCATGTCGAGCAGCACTTCGCTGACCGGATGGGCGAACATCTCGCCCGCCGCCTGCTTCTTGCCGGCCGCATAGGCATCGCGCGCGGCGACAACGTGCGCCTCGGTCACTGCCAGAGCGATGCCATAGGCAACCGGGTCCGTCGCCGCATCGGCGGTAGCGACACCGCCCTCGCCCTCACCTTCGCCCCCGCCTTCGCCCCCGCCTTCTCCGGCAGCGGCCTCGCCGCCCGCGCCGCCTTCGCCTTCACCGGCGGTGGCCGCGGCGCTCGGGGCAGCGCCCGCCTCGCCCGATGCGCCCTCGCCCCCGGCCTCGCCGCCACAGGCCGCGAGCAGCCCGCCTGCAAGCGCGGTGCCGAGGCCAAGCTGGGTCCAGAGTTTGAGCGTGCTGTTCATGGGGCAGGTCTTTCTTGATCGCGATGTCAGACCCGCCTCATGGCCGCAGTGATAATCATTCGCAAGAGACTTTTGCCGCTTATGTCGCCCGCCGGAATGGATCGGCCTTTCGTCGATGGCGCAGAATGCCTCTTTCGCCGGAGGGGGGAAGTGGCCTAACAGCGCGGTCGGGCCCGTTCAGGGCAAGGCAAAGTCGCCGCTCGCAGACGGGCGGGACCAGACCCAAGGGGATGCAGATGACCAAGAAGTTCCTGCTGGCCGGGGCCAGCGCGCTGATGATCGCCACGCCGGCCGTGGTGCAAGCCGACGAGGGCATGTGGCTGCCGAGCCAGACCGGCGCCATCGCCGAGCAGATGAAGGCTGCCGGGCTCGAGCTCGACGCCAAGACGCTGGGCGATCTGCAACGCCCGCCGCTGACCGCGATCGCCTCGCTCGGCGGCTGTTCGGCAGCTTTCCTCTCGCCCGAGGGTCTGGTGGCGACCAACCACCACTGCGTTGCCGGCTCGCTCCAGTACAATTCCTCGCCCGAGAACGACTACCTCACCAATGGCTTCCTTGCGAAAACGCTGGGTGACGAACTCCCGGCCGCGCCCGGCAGCCGCGCCTATGTGATCGAGGACCTGCGTAACGTCACCGCCGACGTGCTCAAGGGCGCCGACAAGCTCGATGGCCGCGCACGCTATGACCGCCTCCAGGCCAACCGCGCCGCGCTGATCGAGGCGTGCGAGAAGCAGGCCAACCGCCGCTGCGATGTGCGCGCCTATTTCGGCGGCGCGCAATACTGGCTCCAGCAGCAGCTCGAAATCCAGGACGTGCGCCTCGTCTATGCCCCGGCCGCGGGCGTGGGCAATTTCGGCGGCGAGAAGGACAACTGGATGTGGCCGCGCCACACCGGCGACTTCTCCTTCTACCGCGCCTATGTGGCGCCCGACGGCTCATCGGCTCCCTTCAGCAAGGACAATGTGCCCTTCAAGCCCAAGGCGTGGCTCCCGATCGCCAAGGAGGGCGTGAAGGAAGGCGATTTCGTGATGGTCGCAGGCTTCCCCGGCACCACCGAACGCCTGCGCACGGCTGACGAGGCGCGCTTCTACTACGAGGAACTCTACCCCTACCAGCAGGCGATGCTGACCGAATATGGCAACCGCATCGATGAACTGACCGCCGGCAATCAGGCGGCCACCATCGCCTATGCCGCGACCTTGCAGGGCGTCGAGAACTACGAGAAGAAGATCGCAGGCCAGATGGCCGGCGCCGAGGCGATCTCGCTGGTGGCCAAGAAGCAGGCCGACGAAGCGGCTTTCCGCGCATGGATCAAGGCCGATCCCAAGCGCGAGGCGCAATATGGCGCGGCGCTGGCCGAGCTCGACACGCTGATTGCCGAAGGCAATGCCGCAGCCCTCGCCGATGCCCGGAAGGGGATGCTTGGCCGCGGCCAGCTCTATGCCGCGGCGCGCTCGCTCTATCGCTGGGCGAACGAGCAGGCCAAGCCCAACAAGGACCGCGAGCCCGGCTATCAGGACCGCGACAAGGCCTTCATGACCCAGAGCATGCAGCGCATCGAGCGCCGCTATGTGCAGGCGATCGACCAGGCGCTCTGGGCCGACGGCATCGCGGAATATCGCGAGCTTTCCGCCGAGCAGCGGGTCAAGAGCTTCGATGCCTTCATGGAAGGCCGCGACCTCGCCTCGCTCTATGCCGCGACCGAGCTTGGCAACACCGCCAAGCGGATGGAGTGGATGGGCAAGTCGGTTGCCGACTTCAAGGCCTCGAGCGATCCCTTCATCCAGCTCGCGGTTGCCACCTATGACGAGGCGATGGCCGCCGAGGCTGCCGACAAGGAGCGTTCCGGTCAGGTCCAGAAGGCCCGCTCCAAGGTCATGGAAGCGCGCCTCGCCTATGCCGCCTCGCAGGGCAAGACCATGTATCCCGACGCCAACGGCTCGCTGCGCTTCACCTATGGCAAGGTGACCGGCAAGAAGGTCGACGGGCAGATCTGGACGCCCTTCACCACCGCAGAAGGGATCGTCGCCAAGCACACCGGCCGCGGCGAGTTCGATGCGCCCGATAAGATGGTCGAGCTGATCAAGGCCAAGGACTATGGCCGCTGGGCCTCACCGGAACTGGGCACCCTGCCTGTCGATTACCTCTCGACGGTCGACATCACCAACGGCAACTCGGGCTCCTCGACGCTGAACGCGCGCGGCGAGTTCGTCGGCCTTGCCTTCGACGGCACGATCGAGGGTGTGGTCAGCGACTGGATGTATGATCCGGCGATCAACCGCACCATCCATGTCGACAGCCGCTTCATGCTGTGGACGATGGAGAAGGTCGACGGGGCTGACCGCCTGCTGACCGAGATGGGCGTCAAGTAAGCGCCCCCGTTCGAAGAATAAGTATGCGGCGCGTGGGATTTCCGCGCGCCGCCTGCTACACCTCTCCCGCAAGTTTACAGGCGAGGGGAATACATCATGGGCGATCTGGTTGCGGTCGATATCGGCGGGACCCATGCCCGCTTCGCGATTGCCTCGATCGGCGCGGACGGCGCGATCAGCCTCGACGAGCCCGAGACGCTCCACACCGCCGATCACGCCAGTTTCCAGACCGCATGGGAAGCCTTCAGGACCCTCAAGGGCGGGACCCTGCCGCCGGCTGTCAGCATGGCCATTGCCGGGCCGGTGGGAACGCCGGGCAACCCCAATCCCGTTATCCGCTTCACCAACAACCCGTGGATCATCCGCCCCGCGCTGATCCCCGAGAAGCTCGGCGTCACCCGCTACACTCTGGTCAATGATTTTGCCGCCGTCGCTCACGCGGTCGCGCGCGCCGATGACAGCCAGTTCCTCCACCTTGCCGGCCCCGATGCGCCGCTGGGCGCGGAGGGGACGATCTCGGTGCTCGGCCCGGGCACCGGCCTTGGCGTCGCGCATCTCTACCGCTCGCAGAGCGGCTACCGCGTGCAGGCGACCGAGGGCGGGCATATCGATTTCGCCCCGCTCGATTCAATCGAGGACGCAATCCTCGCCCGCCTGCGCAGCCGCCACAACCGCGTCTCGGTCGAGCGGGTGGTGGCAGGGCCGGGGATCGTCGACATCTACCACGCCCTTGCCGCGCTCGAAGGCCGGACCGTGCCTGAACGTGACGCGATCGAGATCTGGAACCTCGGCACCAGCGGCGAGGACAGCCTTGCCGCCGCCGCGGTTGACCGCTTCTGCCTCTCATTGGGCTCGGTCGCGGGCGACCTTGCGCTGGCGCAGGGCGGCTTTGCGGGCGTAGTGATCGCCGGCGGCCTCGGCTACCGCATCCGCGACACCCTGCTCGCCTCGGGTTTTGCGGCGCGCTTCAAGGCCAAGGGGCGGTTCGAGAGCCTGATGGCCTCGATCCCGGTCAAGCTGATCGTCCACCCCCAGCCCGGCCTGTTCGGCGCCGCCGCCGCCTTTGCCTCGGAACACGGAGCGAGCGCGTGAAAACGGTCGTGGCGCTGGAGACGCGGCTCGGCGAGCTGCACCAGCGCACCCGCGAGACGCCGCTGTTCAACCCGGTCTTCCAGCTCTCGCTCGATCTGTCGCGGGCCCTGGAGGCGGACGAAATCAGCCTTGACGACATGACCGGCCTCGTGGCCGAACTGGAGTGCGACGGGCTGAAGGCGCGGGCGCGCAAGCTCAGCAAGCTGCTCGCCCCGCCCCCCTCGCCAGCGCCGCTGGCGGACGAACAGGACGATTTCGCCACCTTCGCCCGGCGCTGGGAGAACCCGCAGCTCCACGCGGTCTTCACCGCCCACCCGACCTTCCTTCTGTCGCCCGCGCAGGCCGAGGCGGTCGCGGTTGCCGCCTCCGCCCCGCAAGAGGACGCCGACGCGGTCTGCGCCGTGCCGGCGAGCCGCACCGCCATCACGCTCGAGCATGAGCACCGCGCCGCAATGGCCGCCATGGCCCGCGCACAGGACGCCCGCGATGTGATCGCGGGACGGCTGCTGGAGGAGGCACGCACCCGCTGGCCGCAGGATTGGCGGTCCCTGCGCCCCCTGCCGTTCCGCTTCGCGAGCTGGGTCGGCTATGACATGGACGGGCGCACCGATATCGGCTGGCACACCTCGATCGCCTTCCGCCTGCAGGAAAAGGCCGAGCGGCTGGCGCGCTACACCGCCAGCCTCGAAGCGCTCGACCCGGCCCACCCGCTGCTCGCCACCCTGAGGCCCGCCGCAGCCTTTGCGGCCGCACGGGCCGGGGATTTTGCGGGCGACCTCACCAGTGCCGAGGCTCTGGCCCATGCCGCCAACCGGCTGACGACGCACAGCGCCGACAACCTGCTCTCGCTCGCCCCGCTGATCGCGGCTCTGGAAAGCGAGGCCCAGGCCGCGCCGGACGCGCGCGCCATCGCTCTCCTGACGCTCGCCGCCGCGATGCGGGCCGACGGGCTGGGGATGGGCTGGATCCATTTCCGCGTGAACGCCAAGCAGCTCCACAACGCCGTGCGCCGCAGGCTCGGCGAGGATGACGAGGGCGTGGACCTTGCGAGCAAGGGCGCGCTCGCCACCCTGCGCGCCATGGTCGAGGGCGCGCAGCCGCTGCGGACCAATTTCGCCGCCCTCGCCACGGAAAGCTCGACCGCGATCCGCCAGTTCCTCGCGATGGCGCAGATCCTCAAGCACATCGATGCCGATGCGCCGATCCGGATGCTGGTGGCCGAGTGCGAACAGCCCGCCACGGTCCTCGCTGCGCTCTATTTCGCCAAGCTGTTCGGGGTGGAGGACAAGGTCGATGTCTCGCCCCTGTTCGAGACCGAGACCGCGCTCGAGCATGGCGGCCGCTTCCTCGATGCCCTGCTGGCAGAGCCCGCCTACCGCGCCTATGCAAGAGCGCGCGGGCGGGTGGCGGTGCAGACCGGCTTTTCCGACGCGGGGCGCTTCGTCGGGCAGGTTCCGGCGGCGCTCGCGATCGAGCGGCTGCAAGGCCGCCTTGCCGAGGCGATGGCGGCGAACGGCCTCGGCGACATTGCCGCCCTCGTGTTCAACACCCACGGCGAGAGCATGGGCCGCGGCGCGCATCCCGCTTCTTTCACCGACCGGCTCGAATGGCCGCTCTCGCCCTGGGCGCGGCGGCGGTTCGCGCGTGCCGGCATCCGCATGGAGCCCGAGGTCAGCTTTCAGGGCGGCGACGGCTACCTGTTCTTCGCCACCCCCGAACTGGCACTGGCGACCCTCGCCCGGATCGCCGACTTGCGCCCGGCCGAGACCGATCTCGCCGCGCCTGCCGACCCCTTCTATCACCGCACCGATCTCAGCCTCGATTTTTACCGCGCCGTGAAGGAGCATCAGGGCGATCACCTCGCCAGCCGCACCTATGCGCGGGCGGTGACAGCCTTCGGCCTCGGCCTGTTGAACCCCACCGGCAGCCGCGTCTCGCGCCGCCAGAGCGACATCAACGCCGACCGCGAGATGAGCTTGCGGCAGATCCGGGCGATCCCGCATAACGCGATCCTCCAGCAGCTCGGCTACCCCGTCAACGTCATCGCCGGGATCGGCAGCGCGGCCGACAGCAACCGCGAGGAAATCGCCGCCCTGCTCGCCGAGAGTGCGCGGGGGCAGCAGATCATGCGGCTGGTGCATGGCGCCAATGCGCTCGCCAGCATCAAGACGGTCGCGGCCTATGGCGAGCTGTTCAACTCGGCCTATTGGGCGAGCCGGACCTATCGCGGCACCGAGGATCACCTCGCGGGGGCCTGCGCGGCGCTGGCGGAGTATCTGGTGGGCGATGACCGGACGGGGGTGTTCCGCCGCCTTGCCTCGCGCCTCCGGATCGACGCGATCAAGCTCCACCGCCTGACCGACCTGCTCCCCCCTGCGGACCCGGGCGGCAGCGAGGCGCGCGAGCATGTGCGCCGCCGCATCGGGGTGCTTCAGGCGCTGCGCCTCGCGCTGCTCCAGCATATGTTCCTCAAGGTCGTCGCGGTCCCCGCCTTCAGCCGCGCCAATGACATAAGCCGCCGCGATGTCATTGAAATGGTTCTGACTTTACGCGTCGAGGAAGCCCTCGCCCAGCTCCGCCGCGCCTTCCCGGTGCGGATCCCCGGCCCGCGCGACTTCCCGCTCGACGAGCCCTCCGACTACCCGGATGGCGGCGAGGAAGGCTATGGTGCAATCGAGCGCGACTTCATGACGCCGATGGCGCGGGCGCAGGAATTGAGCCTCAGGATCAGCACGGCCATCGCCAACGAGTTCGGCGCGCATGGGTGAGGCCCGCGAGGGCAATGTTTCACGTGAAACCCTCTTGCGGGCCCCGGTTTGGAGGGGGTCTGGAGGGGGTCTGAGGGGGGTCTAAGGGGGGTCAAGGCGAGGGAGGCCCGGGTCCAGGCCCGAGCAATCGCACCCTGAAAATCACGAGCGCGCGGTGCTGCCCCGCCGGATCAGATGGACCGGCACCCGCCGGCGCGCCGCCTCGCCATCGTCGAGCACCGCCTCGACCAGCGCGGCGCCCGCCTCGGCCGGGTCGGGCGCGATGGTAGTGAGCGGCGGACGGCTGAAGCGGCCTGCGACCAGATCGTCGAAACCCATTACCCCGAACTGCTCCGGCACGGCCAGATCGGCCCCCGCAAAGGCCTCGATTGCGCCGAGCGCCATGGCATCGCAGGCCGCGAACACCGCATCGATGCCCTCGCCCCGCTCGATCAACCGGCGCGCGGCGCGGCGGCCCTCCTCCTCGCGGCTGGCGGCGTTGACGGTGGGGGCGAGGCACGGCTCGAGCCCTGCCGCCCGCATCCCCTCGGCATATCCCTCATAGCGCTCGGTAAACTGCACCTGCGGCGTGTTCAGCGCGCCGAGGAAGCACGGCCGCTTGTAGCCCTGCGCGAGCAGATGCTCGACCGCCAGCCGCCCGGCGGCGCGGTTGTCCGAGCGCACCCAGTCAAGCTCGTCGAAGGGCGAGCCCCAATAGGCCACGCGCCGCCCCTCGCTCTCGATCCCGCGGAAATGCTCCCACGCCGCCTGATTGGTGGTGGTGCCGATCACCACCAGCCCATCGGCGCGGCCCTGTTCCTGATAGTGGCCGAAGAAATCGCCCTCGCGCGCCTGGAAGCTCACCAGCGTCTCGAACCCGCGCTCCGAGGCGGCGACGCAGACGCTTCCGAGCAGGGCATAGGCAAAGGGGTTGATGCTGGAGGCACTGTCGCCCTCGCGGCAGATCACCACCACGGCGAGCGTGCCGGTCGATCCCCGCCGGAGCCTTGCGGCGCGTTCATCGACGAAATAGCCGAGCGCCTCGGCCGCTTCGATCACCTTGCGGCGGGTGGCCTCGGCAATCGCTGGGCTGCCCGAAAGGGCACGGCTGACCGTGGGCTGGCTGACGCCGGCCCGCTCCGCCACATCGAAGGATGTCGGCCGTCTGCGCCTGTCCCCGCTCATGCTCCCTCTCTAGGGCGCAAGCTTATCCCCGCGCAAGCCGCCGCTGCATTGCTATTCGCACTGGAAATCTCCGCAAGGCTCTTGCAGGTTGACAGGAGCGCGGGGATTGTGAACGTTCGCAAGAAAATCGCGTGTGGGAGGGATCAGCATGGCAATGGCACCGGGCGGCAGCACGGCGGGAGATTTCGGGCAGAGCACGGGCGATACGCCGCAGGTCGATGCACCGGGGCTCAACTACTTCGTCTTCGCGCTGTTCTTCATCTTCGGCGGGATCACCAGCCTCAACGATGTCATCCTGCCCAAGCTGCAGGAGCTGTTCACGCTCAGCTACACCGAAGCGATGCTGGTGCAGTTCTGCTTTTTCACCGCCTATCTGCTGATTGGCATTCCCGGTGCGGAGCTGGTCAAGCGCGTGGGTTACATGCGCGGGGCAGTCGCGGGGCTGCTGACGATGATGGCGGGCTGCCTGTTGTTCATCCCTGCCAGCCAGACCGCCACCTATGGCCTGTTTCTGGGCGCCCTGTTCATTCTCGCCAGCGGCGTCGTGGTGGTGCAGATCGTCACCAATCCGCTGATCAGCATGCTCGGGCCGCAAAAGACGGTGCACAGCCGCCTGACCTTCGCGCAGGCGTTCAACAGCCTTGGCACCACGATCTTCCCGCGCGTGGGATCGGGCCTGATCCTTGGCGGGTTGGCCGGGGTTTCGGCCAAGGAACTGAGCGGGGCAGAGCTGGACGCCTATCGCACTGCCGAAAGTGCGGCGATCGTCTCGACCTATTTCGGCCTTGCGGTGGCGCTGGCGGTGATCGCGGGCGTGGTGTGGTTCTATCGGCACAAGCTGCCGCATGATGCTTCCGCGCATCGCGACGCTGCCCTGACCACACCTGCCCGCTATGCGGCAGGTCTGGTGCCGATCATTGCCGGGGGCTGGCTGGTCATCGAGGGCGAATATCTGCTCCAGAACAGCGAACTGCCCGGTATCGCGCTGCTGATCGCGGGTCCGGCGATCTGGCTGTGGGGCAACCCGCTGCTGGCGCGCACACGGTTCTCCTTCGGCGCTCTGTGCATCTTCCTGTATGTTGGCGCGGAAGTGGCGATCGGGTCGCTGATCGTTGGCTATCTGATGCAGGAAAGCGTCATGGGCCTGACCGAGCGGGCGGCGGGCGATCTCATCTTCATCTATTGGGGCGGCGCGCTGGTGGGGCGGATCATCGGATCGGCCGTGCTGCGCTTTGTCAGTCCCGGGCTGGTGCTGGCAGGCGTGGCGGCAGGCGCGATTGCGCTGGTCCTGTTCTCCACCAATGCCACCGGGACCGCCGCTGGTTACAGCCTGCTGGCGGTGGGCCTGATGAATTCGATCATGTTCCCGACGATCTTCAGCCTCGCTTGCGAGAAGCTGGGCGCGCGGGCGGCGGACGGATCGGGGATCATCAACATCGCCATTTTCGGCGGCGCGGTTATCCCGCTGCTGACAGGAATGCTGGCGGACGCGAGCGGCAGTCTCGGCACGGCGATGCTGCTGCCGATCGCGTGCTATGCGGTTATCGCCGGCTTCGGGGTGTTTGCGCGCCGTCCGGCTTGAATAAGTATGCGCTAAACTGGCAGTTGGGTCGTCGCGCGCCTAGTTAGGGCGCGACGCTACAAAGGGCTATTCGCGCATGAGCTTCACCGCTGACCGCCTGCTGCTGTTCGGAGCCACGGGCGATCTTGCCCAGCGGATGCTGCTGCCGAGCCTGTTCGCGCTCGACGCCGACGGACTGCTCGCGCCTGACATCAAGATCATCGGCACGGCGCGCAGCGCCATGTCGGACAGCGAATACCGCAATTTCGCCCGCGCCGCGCTGGAGAAGTATCTCCCTGCCGAGCGCCGGGGGAGCATGGCGGGGTTCCTCAACCGCCTCGCCTACCAGACCTTGGATGCGACCACGCTCGAAGGCTATGCCGCGCTCGCCGAGAAGGTCGGCACGCCCGGGCGCGGCCTTGCGATCTTCCTCTCGACCGCGCCGAGCCTGTTCGAGCCGACCATCAAGGGGCTGCAATCGGCGGGCCTGACGGGCGAGACGGTGCGGATGTGCCTCGAAAAGCCGCTCGGCACCGATCTTGCGACCAGCGCCGAGATCAACGACGCGGTCGCGGGGGCTTTCCCCGAAAGCCGGATCTTCCGGATCGACCACTATCTCGGCAAGGAGACGGTGCAGAACCTGCTCGCGCTGCGCTTTGCCAACCTGATGTTCGAGCCGCTGTGGAATGCGGCGCATATCGACCATGTCCAGATCACTGTCGCGGAGACCGTCGGCCTCGAGGGCCGCGTCGCCTTCTACGACGATGCCGGTGCGCTCCGCGACATGGTGCAGAACCACATGCTGCAATTGCTCGCACTGGTGGCGATGGAGCCGCCCGCGCACTTCGATGCGACCGCGGTGCGCGACGAGAAGGTGAAGGTGCTGCGCGCTCTGCGCCCGGTGCTCTCGGGCGAGACGGTGACGGGGCAATACCGCGCCGGCGCGATCGGCGGGCAGGCGGTGCCGGGCTATGACGAGGAACTGGGCAAGGCTTCGGACACCGAGACCTTCGTCGCGATCAAGGCCCATGTCGACAACTGGCGCTGGAAGGGCGTGCCGTTCTACCTCAGGACCGGCAAGCGGATGCCCAGGCGCGTGACCGAGATCGTGATCCAGTTCCGCTGCGTGCCGCACTCGATCTTCGCCGGGAAAGGCGCGACGATGCAGCCCAACCGCCTCGTGATCGGCATCCAGCCGGAGGAGAACATCACTCTCTCGCTGATGGCCAAGGTGCCCGGCCTCGACCGCGAGGGCATCCGGTTGCGCTCCGTCCCGCTCAACATCGCCATGCCCGATGCCTTCTCGGGCGCGGTGCGGCGCATCGCCTATGAACGCCTGCTGCTCGATCTGGTCGAGGGCGACCAGACCCTGTTCGTGCGCCGCGACGAGGTCGAGGCGCAGTGGGAATGGGTCGATGCGATCCGCGCCCTGTGGGGGGCCGAGGGCCTCACCCCCAAGACCTACACCGCCGGAAGCTGGGGGCCGAGCGCCGCCATTGCGCTGGCGGAACGCGACGGAGTGACGTGGCATGAGTAAACCCCTCAACGACACCCTCCACCGCGTCACCCGGCGCGTGATCGAAAACTCGCGCACCACCCGCGCCGCCTATCTCGACCTGATCCGCCGCGAGGGCGACAATATGGGCGAGCGCAGCGCGGTGTCCTGCTCCAACCTCGCCCATGCCTATGCCGGGATGGAGGAGGACAAGCCCGCGCTGGTGGCCGCTAGCGGCGCCAATATCGGGATCGTCACCGCCTATAACGACATGCTCTCGGCCCATGCGCCCTATTACCGCTACCCCGAGCGGCTGAAGGTCTATGCCCGCGAGATCGGCGCCACCGCGCAGGTCGCAGGCGGCGTGCCCGCCATGTGCGACGGGGTAACGCAGGGCGAGACGGGGATGGAGCTTTCGCTCTTCAGCCGCGATGTGATCGCGCTCTCGACCGGGGTAGCGCTCAGCCATGCGATGTTCGACGGCACGCTGCTGCTCGGCATCTGCGACAAGATCGTGCCGGGGCTGCTGATGGGCGCGCTGCGCTTCGGCTACCTGCCCGCGATCTTCGTCCCCGGCGGGCCGATGCCGAGCGGCATCCCGAACAAGGAAAAGCAGCGCGTCCGCCAGCTCTATGCCGAGGGCAAGGCGACCCGCGCCGAACTGCTCGAAAGCGAGATGGGCAGCTACCATTCGCAGGGCACCTGCACCTTCTTCGGCACCGCCAACTCCAACCAGATGATGATGGAGATGATGGGCCTGCACGTGCCCAACTCCGCCTTCGTCAACCCCGGCACCAGGCTGCGGCAGGCGCTCGACCGCGCGGCGGTGCACCGCGTCGCCGAGATCGGGCGCAAGGGCGACGACTATCGCCCGCTCGGCCTCGTCGTGGACGAGAAGGCGGTGGTGAACGCGGCCGTGGGCCTGCTGGCGACGGGCGGCTCGACCAATCACGCGATCCACCTGCCCGCCATGGCCCGCGCCGCCGGCATGATCTTCGACTGGAACGACCTGTCGGAGCTATCCAGCGCCGTCCCGCTGATCGCGCAGGTCTATCCCAATGGCGCAGGCGACGTGAACCACTTCCACAACGCGGGCGGCATGGGCTTCGTGATCGGAGAACTGCTCGAAGCCGGTCTCGCCCACGCCGACATCCTGACGGTCGGGCGCGGGGGCTTTGCCGATTACGCCAAGGAGCCGGGTCTCGACGGCGAGGATCTCGTCTGGCGCGAGGTCGGCCCCTCGGGCGACGATACGATGCTCCGCCCGGTCGCCAAGCCCTTCAAGCCCGACGGGGGCATGCGCCTGCTCGAAGGCAATTTGGGCCGCGCCTGCTTCAAGACCTCCGCCGTCGATGAAGCGCGCTGGACCATCGAGGCCCCGGCCCGCGTGTTCGAGGATCAGGCGAGCGTCGCGGCGGCCTTCAAGGCGGGCGAGCTTGACCGCGATGTGGTGGTCGTCGTCCGCTTCCAGGGGCCGCGCGCCAACGGGATGCCCGAACTCCACAAGCTCACCCCGCCGCTGGGCGTGCTTCAGGATCGCGGCCACAAGGTCGCGCTGGTCACCGACGGGCGGATGTCGGGCGCCAGCGGCAAGGTGCCCGCCGCGATCCACTGCACGCCCGAGGGCCTCGGCGGCGGGCCGCTCGCCCGCCTGCGTGACGGCGACATGGTGAAGGTCTGCGCGGTCACCGGCGCGCTCTCGACCAGTGCCGATCTTGCCAGCCGCGAGCCCGCGCCCGATCCCCGCCCCGAGAGCGGCACGGGGCGCGAGATCTTCGCGATGTTCCGCCGCTTCGCCGACGGCGCCGAACAGGGCGCGAGCGCGATGCTGGCCACCGGAGGAATGTAATGACCATCGACGCCATCATGCGGACCGCCCCGGTCATTCCGGTGATCGTGATCGAGGACGAGGCCCACGCCGTCCCCCTCGCGGAGGCGCTGGTGGCAGGCGGCCTCAGGGTGCTTGAAGTCACGCTCCGCACCCCCGCCGCGCTGGGCGCGATCCGGGCGATGAAGCAGGTTCCCGGCGCGATCGTGGGCGCGGGCACTGTCACCAACCCCCGCGAGCTCGACGCTGCGCTCGAGGCGGGCGCCGGGTTCATCGTCGCCCCCGGCCTCACTGAAACGCTCGGGCGGGCGGCGATCGCCAGCGGCGTTCCGTTCCTCCCGGGCATCGCCAATGCGGGCGACATCATGCGCGGGCTGGAGCTTGGCCTCGACCACTTCAAGTTCTTCCCGGCGATGGCCGCAGGCGGCCTGCCCGCGCTGAAGGCGCTCGCGGCGCCGTTCTACCAGTGCAAGTTCTGCCCGACCGGCGGGATCACCCTCGGGAACGCGCCCGAATGGCTCGCCTTCGATCCGGTCCTGTGCGTCGGCGGAAGCTGGGTCTCGCCCAAGGGCGCGCCGGACAAGGCGGTGGTGGAGGCGCTGGCGAAAGAGGCTTACGCGTTGCGCTAAACCCAATCACCGTTCGCCCTGAGCCTGTCGAAGGGCTGCACTTTCTTAGGACCCAAGCACTTAGCCGAAGGTCAAGGACAACCCTTCGACAGGCTCAGGGCGAACGGGTGTTGGCGCTTTCACTTCGCGAGCAACCACACGAAGATCTCGGGCAACCGCGCCGCCCACGCGTTTTCCTCGTGCTCGGCGCCTTCGAAGACGCGGCTCTCCCAGTCGCGGCCCTTCTGCCAGCCCTGCGCCGCAAAGCGCGCGTCGATGACCTGCTGGTAGGGCGCGTAGAACTGGTCGAGCGTCGCCGTGCCGTGGTCCATCCACACGCGCCGCCCGTCGGGCTTGCCGAGCCTTGCGGCAAACCATGCGTCCCACAGCGCCTTGACCCCGCTGTCTTCGCCCGCGACGGCGCGCGGATCGACCGCCGGCCAGTGCGACGACACGCAGCCCGCCTTGCCGAACACCTCGGGACGTTCAAGGAAGGCATAGCAGCTCATCAGCCCGCCCATGCTCGAGCCGATGATGGCGGTGTCATTGCGGCCCGGGCGGGTGCGGAAGCTCGCATCGACCCATGATTTGAGCGGCCCGGCGATCCACGCGAGATAGCGGTCCGAGACGACCTCGCCCGCCGCCATCGCGTCCATCTGCGCCCTGAGCGCGGGCGGCGCGGCGTCATAGGCGCTGCGGGGCAGGTATTGGCGGTAGCGGTCCGCCCCCGGCGCCCAGATGCCGATGATGATATGCGGCTCGACCTTGCCGCTTGCCGAGGCGGCCAGCATCGCCTTGTCGGCGGCCCAGATCTTGTTGAAGTTCGACTTCGCCGTGTCGAACAGATTTTGCCCGTCATGCATGTAGAGCACCGGGAAGCGGCGGCTGCCCGGCGCGTCATGGCCGGGCGGGAGCCAGATCGAGAGGCGCTGGTCGGGCAGACCTGCGGCAGCAACGCGTTCATATTCGATCAGGCGCCCCTCCTCCTGTGCGGCCAGCGGCGCGGCGAGACCGGCCAGCGCGAGCAGCGCGGCGAACAGGCGGAACAGCATCGGCAAATCTCCCTTTCCCTCGCCTTTATCGGCGGCGGCGCGCGATTGCTCAAGCCCTCGCGGCGGCAATGGTTGCCGGATCGATGCAGCGCAACAGCCTGAGGCTCAGGGGGTATCTTGATGCTGGCAGGTGCGCTCGCTAGGCTGCCGCCCTGTGCCGGATATGCCGCCCCCGCTGCCGGGGGCCGCTACCGGCGAGGGGGGAATTGATGCCCGAGGGCGAAGGCAGGATCACGCGCAGCACGGTGAGGACAATCACCGATCTGGCGCGGCTGGCGGGGGTGTCCCCCGGCACGGTCAGCCGTGCGCTCGCGGGCAAGAGCGTCGTCAACCCCCGGACACGCGAGAAGATCGAGGCGCTCGCCCGCGAACACGGCTTCCGCCCGAACCAGATGGCAAGCGGCCTCAGGCGCCAGAAGACCGGAGTGATCGGGGTCGCCATTCCGCTCGGCCATGACATCCGCCAGCAGATTTCCGACAGCTTCTTCATGACCCTGCTCGGCTATCTCGCCGATGAACTCACCGCTCACGGCTATGACCTGATGCTGCGCCGGGTGGTGCCGGATACGGACCCCGACTGGCTCGACCGCTTCACCGGCTCGGGCATGATCGACGGGCTGATCGTGATCGGCCAGTCCGACCAGTTCGCGCGGATCGAGGAGGTGGCGGACGGCTACCGGGCGATGGTGGTCTGGGGTGACCATCAGGAAGGCCAGCGGCACTGCGTGGTCGGCACCGATAACCGTCTCGGCGGACGCATGGCGGCCGAGCAACTCGTCGCCGCGGGTGCCAGGCGGATCGCCTTCCTCGGCGACGCCGGCCCGACCGAATTCGCCGCCCGCTATGCCGGGGCGCAGGATGTCGCCGCACGCATGGGCCTGCCGCCGGTGCTGGCGCTCCCGACGCATCTTTCGCCCGACCGCGCGAGCGAGGAGATCGCCGCGCACATCGCGCAGCATGGCGGCGCCATAGACGGAATCTTTGCTGCAACCGACACGCTGGCAGCGCTGTGCCTCACCGAGCTGCGCCGCTGCGGGATCGGCGTGCCGCAGGACGTCAAGCTGGTCGGCTTCGACGACCTGCCCATCGCCCGCCAGACCGTGCCCCCGCTGACCACCGTCCGGCAGGACATCGCGGCAGGCGCGAAGGCGCTGGTCGACCTGCTGCTCCGGCGGCTGGCAGGCGAGACGACCGAGAGCCTCGTCCTCCCCCCCGAAATGGCGGTCCGCGAAACCGCCTGAGGCAAGGGTCGGGGCAAACGCCCCCGCACGCCCCTCCCCGGTTACTTGAACGCCGCCGCGGACCTGATCCGGGGGCTGCCCGCTGCCGCGCAAAGCCTTATCTCTCGAAAGTTGCAGAAATCCGCTTGCGTTATTGATAATCATTCTTAATGAGAATCGCGAATGATTATCAGGAACAGTTCATCCATGCGATTCCCCCTCCTCCTCTCTGCCGCTCTTCTCCCGCTCGCCGCCGCCGCCCATGCCGGGGAGGTCGCCCCGCCCCCTGAGAATGCCGATAACGCCGAGCCGATCATCGTCACCGCAGCGCGCACGCGGCTCCCGGTCACCGCCCTCCCTCTCACCGCCGAGGTGATCGACCGGGCGACGCTCGAGCGCCAGTTGCAGATTTCGGGCTCGGTGGTCGATGCCGTCGCCGCACTCACCCCCTCCTTCTCGCCCGCGCGCCAGAAGCTGACCGGACAGGGCGAGACCCTGCGCGGGCGCTCGCCGTTGTTCGCGATTGACGGCATCCCCCAGACCGCCCCCTTGCGTGACGGCGCGCGTGACGGCTTCACCATCGATCCCTTCTTCATCGACCGGGTCGAGCTGATCCTCGGCTCCAACGCCCTGCAAGGCATCGGCGGCACAGGCGGCGTCATCAACCAGGTCACTGTCTCCGCTCCTGCCGGAGATGGCTGGAGCGCGCGCACCATCCTGCAAGGCACCGCAGAGAGCGGCTTCAGGAGCGACGGCTTCGGCGGCAAGGCCGGTGCGCTCGTTGGCAACCGCTCGGGCGCGTTCGATGTCGTGGTCGGCGCGGCCTATGAACGGCGCGGGGTGCTCCGCGACGGCGAACAGCGCCGCATCGCGCCCGACGGGACGCAGGGTGACCTGATGGATTCGGGCAGCCTCTCCTTCTTCGCCAAGGCCGGGGTCGAACTGGGCGGCGGCGTGCGGATCGAGGCGATGGGGCAGCGCTTCCGGCTTCAGGGCGACGGCGATCTGGTCGCGGTCGCCGGCAACCGCGCCGCCGGCCTGCCCTCCACCGGAGCGGCGGGCCTTGTCCCCGGCGAGGCGCCCGAGAACCGTGCCGAAAGCCTCGCCCTCACCTTCACCGCCGACGATCTTGCGGGCGGGAACCTGCGGGTGCGCGGGTTCTGGAACCGCACCGCCGACATCTACGGCGGCGGCACCTTTGCCGACTTCCAGGACCCCGCGATCGCGCCGGTCGGAACGCTGTTCGACCAGTCGCAGAACATCAGCCGCAAGTGGGGCGTCAACGCCAGCTGGGAACGCGGTTTCGGCCCGCTGAACCTCGTCGCGGGCGTCGATCTGCTGAACGATCACACGGTGCAGAAACTCGCCCAGACCGGCCGCGCATGGGTGCCGCCGACGGATTACCGCAGCATCGCCCCCTTCGGCCAAGCGAACCTCGCGCTGTGGGACGGCAAGCTGCGGCTTGCGGGCGGGGTGCGCTGGGAGAATGTCGAGATCTCGATCGACGATTACCGGACGCTGTGGTTCTACGGCCCGCAGCAGGTCGGCGGCGGCGCGCCGGGCTTTGACAAGGTGCTGCCCAATGGCGGCCTCGTCATCGAACCTGCCCCGGGGCTGCGCGCCTATGCCAGCTATTCGCAGGGCTACACCGTCCCCGATGTGGGCCGCATCACCCGCACGATCCGCACGCCGGGCGTCGACCTTGACCGCTTCCTCGACATCGCCCCCGTCGTCGCCGACAACCGCGAGATCGGCATCGAGGTGAACCGAGGCCCCATCGAGGCAAGCGCCACTTATTACTGGTCGGACAGCGACCGCGGCCAGCTGCTCGTGCTGGTCGGCGATGTGTTCGAGGTGCAGCGCCAGCGCATCGAGATCGAGGGGCTGGAGCTGAACCTCGTGACTGAAACCCCTGTCCCCGGCCTGCGCCTCGGGGTCGGCTATGCCCACTTGAACGGGCGGGTCGACACCAATGGCGACGGGATCGTGAATGCCGATCTCGACGGGGCGAACATCGGCCCTGACCGCCTCAACCTGTCAGCCGACTACACCACCGGGCCGCTGGCGCTGCGCCTGCAATCGCGCACGCATTTCTCGCGGCGGTTTGACGGCGGCGATCCGCGCAACGACTTCGGTGGCTTCCATCTGCTCGACGCATCGGCGAGCGTGGCGACCCGTTTCGGCAGCTTCACCCTCGCCGCGCAGAACCTGCTCGACCGGCAATATATCGACTACAATTCCGACACGCAGCGGCCCACCGACAACCTCAGGTTCTTCGCGGGGCGCGGGCGGAGCGTGACGCTGGGCTGGCTGGCGAACTTCTGATGCGGCGCGCGCTTGCAACGCTGCACCGCTGGCTCGGAGGCTTTGTCGGCCTCGGACTGGCGGTGCTGGGGCTGTCGGGCGCGGCGCTCTTGTGGAAGCCGTGGTGGGCCAGCGTGGCGCAGGTGCCGCGTGCGCCGTCCGAGGCCGAGGTGCTGGCGCTGGTCACCGCTGCCGAGCGGCTCGGAGCGGGGCATCTGACGCTCCCCTCGGCCGAATTCGGGGTGGCGCAGGCCGGCCTGCCGCATGGCGGCGGAGCCTATCTGGCGCATGAAGGATTTCTGCGCGCGCGGTGGACGAGCAGTTGGGACCGGCCCGAGACCTTCCTCTTCGATCTCCACCACCACCTCTTGATGGGCGAGACGGGCGAATTGCTCAGCGGCTGGCTCGGCATCGCGGCCGTCCTGTTCACGCTGACCGGCCTGATCCTTTGGTGGCCGACGCGCCGCACCTTCCGCCTCAAGGCCCTGCCCGCCCGCCTCACCCGCCCGGCCGTGATCCGCCATCACCGCGACCTCGGCGTGGTGCTGGCGCTGCCGATCCTGCTCGCCGGTCTGACAGGTGCGCTGATGGTGCTGAAGCCCCTCGGGCAGGCGGTGCTCGCCCCGCTCTCCCCTGCCCGCGATGTCGCCGCATGGCAGGCCAAGCCCCCCTCCCCGCAAGCGGCACAAGCACCCGACTGGCCCGCGATCCTCGCCGCCGCCCACGCCCGCTTTCCCGACGGCGAGCTCAGGATGGTGATCTGGCACAAGGCACCCGGCGCGGCGGTGACGATCCGGATGCGCCGCCCGGCCGAGTGGCATCCCAACGGACGCACCACCCTCACGCTGGCCGGCGACGGCACGCTGCTGGCCGCCCGCGACGCCCCTGCCGCGCCGCTTGCGGTGAGAGCCGGTAACGCGCTCTACCCGCTGCATTCGGCGCGGCTGGCGGGGAGCGCGATGGCGCTGCCGCTGCGGATCGTGATGACGCTGGCGGGCCTCGGCCTTGCCCTGCTGGGGAGCCTTGCCGTGCTGACCTTCTGGCGCACGCCATCGCCACGAAAAACCCCGCCCCGGCACGCCCGGTCGGGACGGCCAGAGCGGGGTCTGCCCGAGGTTGAACCTGCCGCCTAGCTCAGCGCGACGTGGCGCTTCAGGTGGTGGTCGACATTGCCGAACTCGCTGTCGAAGATCGTCAGACGCTTGAAATAGTGCCCGATGGCATATTCGTCGGTGACGCCGTTGCCGCCGTGGATCTGCACCGCTTCCTGACCGATCAGACGCGCTGCCTGCCCGACCCCGACCTTGGCCGCCGAGACCGCCAGCTTGCGGGTCCGCTCGTCCGAACCGAGGCGCAGCGTTGCCAGATAGGTCAGCGAGACCGCCTGCTCATAGGCCGTATACATGTCGACCATGCGGTGCTGGAGCACCTGGAAGCTGCCGATCGGCACGCCGAACTGCTTGCGCTGGCGGCTGTATTCCACGGTCATCGCATGGGCGACCTTCATCGCCCCGCAAGCCTCGGCGCACAGCGCGGCGATTGCCTCGTCGGTGACCAGCTCGATCAGCGCCAGCCCCTCGCCCTCGACCCCGATCAGCGCGTCTGCGCCGACCGACACGTTCTCGAAATAGACCTCCGAGGCGCGGCGGCCATCGACCGTCACATAGTCGCGGGTGGTGACGCCCGGCGTATCCTTGGCGAGCACGAAAACCGATACGCCCGAGCGGTCGCGCCGCTCGCCGCCGGTGCGTGCCGTCACGACGAGGTGGCTTGCCCAGGGCGCGCCGATCACGACCGCCTTGTGGCCGTTCAGCACATAGCCCGCGCCGTCCTTCTTGGCGGTGGTTTCGAGGTCGGCATAGTCATAGCGGCCCTTGGGCTCGGCATAGGCGAAGGCGAACACCGCGCTGCCGGAGACGATCGCGCCGATATGCTCTTCCTTCTGCGCCGCGGTGCCGCCGTGCTTGAGGAAGCCGCCCGCGCAGACCACGGTGGGCACGAAAGGCTCGACCACGAGGCCCTTGCCGAACTCGGTCATGATGACCATCGCATCGACCGCGCCGCCGCCGAAGCCGCCATCGGCCTCGGAGAAGGGCATCCCGAGAATGCCCAGCTCGGCAAGCTGGCCCCACACTTCCGGGCGCCAGCCCTCGGCGCTGGCAATCGCCTTGCGGCGGGTTTCCCAGTCATATTGCTCGCGCACCAGCCGCGAGAGACCGTCGCGCACCATGTCCTGTTCTTCGGTGAAGTTGAAATCCACGAATATTCTCCCGTCCCGTGCCTTAGAGGCCGAGGATCATCTTGGTGATGATGTTGCGCTGGATCTCGTTCGATCCGCCATAGATCGAGGTCTTGCGCATGTTGAAATAGGTCGCCGCCGCATGGGCCGCGTAGTCGGGGCCGACCGGGTGCTCATTCGAGCCATTGTCGTTCGAGACCCCGCCCATGTAAGGCGCGCTATAGGTGCCGACCGCCTCGAGCGTCAGCTCGGTGAGGCGCTGCTGGATTTCGGTGCCCTTGATCTTGAGGATCGAGCTTTCCGGCCCCGGCCCCTTGCCCGCCTGCTCGCCCGCGAGCGTGCGCAGTTCGGTGATTTCGAGCGCGGCGAGATCGATTTCGAGCTGGCTCACCTTCTTGGCGAAGTCGAAATCCTTGATCAGCGGCTGGCCGTCGAGGGTTTCATGGGTCGCGATCTCGCGCAGCTTTTCCACGCCGCGCTTGGAGCGGGCGACGCCGGCGATCCCGCTGCGTTCATGGGCGAGCAGGAACTTGGCATAGGTCCAGCCCTTGTTCTCGACCCCGACAAGGTTCTCGACCGGCACGCGCACGTCGGTGAGCCAGGTCTCGTTGACCTCGTAGCCGCCGTCCAGAAGCTTGATCGGCTTCACTTCCAC
>VFQM010000381.1_pt1 | contig 50944 bp, 46 predicted proteins | sample 3512391 | NCBI WGS metagenome assembly VFQM01 (sample SAMN10412369, study PRJNA504923) | tailings metagenome | isolation source: Replicate 1 from Balatoc abandoned mine | place: Philippines | reverse complement strand
GCATCACCATGCCCAGCGCACGGCCGCGCGGGATGATGGTGGCCTTGTGGATCGGGTCGGAAGCGACCTCATGCACCGAGACGATCGCGTGACCCGCCTCGTGATAGGCGGTCATCTTTTTCTCGTCGTCGGTCATCACCATGGAGCGGCGCTCGGCGCCCATCATGACCTTGTCCTTGGCGTCCTCGAACTCCTGCATCGCCACCAGCCGCTTGTTGCGACGCGCAGCCAGCAGCGCGGCTTCGTTGACAAGGTTCGCCAAATCCGCGCCCGAGAAGCCCGGGGTGCCGCGCGCGATCACGCGGGGGTTGACGTCGGGGGCGAGCGGCACCTTCTTCATGTGCACGCCGAGGATCTTTTCGCGCCCGTCGATGTCCGGAACAGGCACCACGACCTGACGGTCGAAACGGCCCGGACGCAACAGCGCGGGATCGAGCACGTCGGGACGGTTGGTCGCGGCGATGATGATGATGCCTTCGTTGGCCTCAAAGCCGTCCATTTCGACCAGCAGCTGGTTCAGCGTCTGCTCGCGCTCGTCGTTCGAATTGCCGAGGCCATGGCCGCGCGAACGGCCGACCGCGTCGATTTCGTCGATGAACACGATGCACGGGGCGTTCTTCTTGGCCTGTTCGAACATGTCGCGCACGCGGCTCGCGCCGACGCCGACGAACATCTCGACGAAGTCCGAGCCCGAGATGGTGAAGAACGGCACACCCGCCTCACCCGCGATGGCGCGGGCGAGCAGGGTCTTGCCGGTGCCGGGCGAGCCGACCAGCAGCGCGCCCTTGGGGATCTGACCGCCGAGCTTGGAGAAGCGCTGCGGATCGCGCAGGAACTCGACGATTTCCTGCAGTTCTTCGCGCGCTTCGTCGATGCCGGCGACATCGTCGAAGGTGACGCGGCCCGAACGCTCGGTCAGCAGCTTGGCCTTGGACTTGCCGAAGCCCATTGCCCCGCCGCCGCCGCCCTTCTGCATCTGCCTGAGGGCGAAGAAAGCGATCCCGAGGATCAAGATGAACGGCAGCGAATTCAGCAGGATGAACAGCAGAACGTTCTGCCCTTCGCGCTGCTTGCCGGTGAAGCGCACGCCATTGTCTTCGAGCAGCTTGGTGATCTCGACATCGTTGGGCACCGGGACGGTGCTGAAGCTCTCGCCATTCTTGAGCGTGCCGGTGATCAGGTCGGTGCTCATCTGCACGTCCTGCACCTCGCCCTCGGCGACAGCGGCGCGGAAGTCGGAATAGCGGATCGCCGACCCGCTGGACTGGCCAGCGTTGCTGAACATGGTGACCACCAGCAGCAGGGCGAGGAAAATCCCGCCCCAGATCATCAGCTGCTTTACCCAGGGGTTCGGGCCATCGCCTTGGGGCTGGGGATCGTTGGACTGGCTCATCGCGGCAGATTCCTTTCGTCAGTCTCGCAATGTAGGGCGCAGGCGGTGAATGGCAAGATAATGCGCCATTGGGCACCCGATGCTTATCTTCGAACAGTCTGGTGCATATTACGGATGCTGTGCTTCGATGGAGGCAGCATAGGCCGCAAGGAAGACGTCCACGGCCCCGGCAATCCGCCGGTCGCGTTCCGCTGGGCTGACCGTGGCACCGAAGCGGCGTTCGAGATCGCCCATGCCCTTGCACATGGACACGAACTGTTCGGCGGCGAGCAAGGGGTCGGCGATGCTCAGCTCTCCCGCCGCGTGGGCCCGCGCCAGCCACGCGCCGAAGCCGACTTTCATCCGCCATGGCCCGGCTTCCAGAAATGCGAGCCCGATGGCCGGATCGCTTTCGGTCTCGGCTGCGATGCGGCGCTCGAACTGCATCATCTCGGGGCGGAACAGGAAGGCAAAGATCGCATGGCCGATCGCCGTCAGCCGGTCGCGCATCGAGCCTTGCGGCATGGCGTCGATCGAGAAATGCCCGCGCATCTTCTCGCATTCGCTTTCCACCGCAGCGGCGAACAGCGCGCGCTTGTCGCCGAACTGGTTGTAGATCGTGACCTTGGATACGCCCGCGTCCGCAGCCACCTGCTCGATCGCGGTCGCAGCATAGCCGTGATGGAAGAAGTGATGCGCGGCAGTGGACACGATCGCGGCGCGCTTGGCAGCGTCGAGCGGCCGACCGGCCCTCCTGCGATCTGAATCGCGGTGGGCAGGCCTTTTTTCCGGCTCGGATGAACGCCCGATTGACAAAATGAACGACTCCGTTCAGTTAAACGCTGCCGTTCAATAATGCGGGGATTCGCCAGCTCGCGCAACCCCACCCGCTGACAAAGGTTCCTGTCCACGTGCTCTGGATCGCCATCAGGATGCTCACCGGGGACGCCCAGAAGTTCTATGGGCTGCTGTTCGGTATCGGTTTTTCAACCCTGCTCATCACCCAGCAGATGACGATCTTCGTCAACCTCGTCGAACGCGGGGCGAGCGGGGTCTACAACGCACCCGAGGCGCAGGTGTGGGTGATGGATCCGGTCAGCCGCACCACCGATGTCAGCTACGCCATGCCCGCAACCGCGCTCGACAAGGTGCGCGCGGTCGAGGGGGTGGAATGGGCGGTGCCGCATCTGCGCGCGGTCGCCAATGTCCGCACCTCGGACGGCGATCTTGAGGGCGTGGGCGTGATCGGCGTCGACGATGCGACGCTGATCGGCCTGCCCAAGCGGATGGCAGTGGGCGACAAATCCGTGTTTTATGCTCCCGATACAGTCGTTATCGACGATGTCGGCACGACCCGCCTCTTCCCCGGGGCCGAGGCCGCGATGGGACAGCGGCTGGAACTGAACGACCAGCGGGCAGTGATCCGCGGCGTGGCCGATGCCATCCCGAGCTTCACCAGCACCGTGGTGCTCTACACCCGCTATTCCAACGCGCTCAACTTCGTCCCCGGCACCCGGAATCGCCTGAGCTTCGTACTGGTCGGCATTTCCCCGGGCGAGACCCCGGAAGGGGTCGCCGCGCGGATCGAGCAGGAGACGGGGCTCAAGGCCGAAACCCGGACGGAATTTGCCCGCGCCGGGGTCAACTTCATCATCGAGAACACCGGCATCCCGACGAATTTCGGTATCACGGTGTTCCTCGGCTTCGTCGTCGGCGTGGCGATCGTGGGGCTGACCTTCAGCCTGTTCCTGCGCGACAACATCAAACAGTTCGGCGCGTTGAAGGCGATCGGGGTGACCAACAGCAAGATCGTGCAGATGGTCGCCGCGCAAGCCGGGATGGTCGGCACCATCGGCTATGCGCTGGGCGTGATCGGCACGGTCGCCTTCATCAAGGGCTTCGGCTCCAACCCCTTCTTCAAGGGCTTCTACATCCCCTGGCAGATCCCGCTGATCAGCCTTGTCGCGGTGGTCGTGATCCTTGCCATCACCGGCTTCATCGCGATCCGTTCCGTGCTGAAGACCGAACCGGCGGCGGTGTTCCGGTGAGCGAGACAAGAACCATGGACATGACGCCAATCGGCGGCTGCGCCCCGGAAGCGGCGATCTGCGCGCGCGGCATTACCCGCGACTTCGAAGCCGGGCAGACCACCATCCGCGTGCTGCATGGCATCGACACCGACATCCGTCCGGGCGAGATGACCTACGTCGTGGGCGAGAGCGGATCGGGCAAGACCACGCTGATCTCGATCATGTGCGGCATTCTCTGGCCGACGACAGGCGAGGTGAAGGTGTTCGGCACCGACATCTACAAGCTGTCGGACACCGAGCTGGTGAAGTTCCGCCTCCAGAACATCGGCTTCATCTTCCAGCAGTACAACCTCATACCCTCGATCGATGTGGCCTCCAACGCCGCGGTGCCGCTGATCGCGCAAGGCGTGCCGCGCGAGGAAGCGCGCGAGCGGGCCAAGGTGCTGCTCGACAAGCTCAACATCGGCAACCAGGCCGACAAGCTGCCACGCCAGCTTTCGGGCGGGCAGCAGCAGCGCGTCGCCATCGCCCGCGCGCTGGTGCACGAACCGCGCCTTGTGGTCTGCGACGAGCCCACCGCCGCGCTCGACGCCTCGTCAGGGCGGCGGGTGATGGACCTGCTGCGCGAGGTCGCCGTCGCCCCCGACCGCGCCTGCATCATCGTCACCCATGACAACCGCATCTTCGATCTGGCCGACCGGATCATCGTTCTGGAAGACGGCCGCGTCACCCACGACGGGAAGGAAATGCCCGATGGTCACTGACACGCCACCTGTCTCCCTCTCTCCCTTCCCGCTTCAAGACGCCCGAGGTCACCATGCTGCGTAATGTGAGCTTTGCCCGCCAGCTTCTGCCGGCCGCCGCGCTGATCGGCATTGCCGTGGCCTTGTGGCTGATCTTCATCGGCCTGCCCGACCGTTCCACCGCCGAGCCTGCCGAACAGCCGCCCAAGGCGGTCGGCGATCTTGCGAGCCAGCCGCGGGTGGCCGGGGCAGGGGTGGTCGAGCCGGCGAGCGAGATCATCGACATCGGCTCGGCGCTGTCGGGCCTTGTCACCGACGTGCGGGTGCAGCCAGGTGACCGGGTGGCGAAGGGCGACGTGCTGTTCACGGTCGACGCGCGTGCCGCCCGCGCGAGCCTCGATCAGGCGAATGCGGCCATTGCCGAGGCCCGCGCATCCATCGCCGAAGCCTCTGCCGCACAGAAGACCGCGCACGAACAGCTCGCACTCTACCGCGGCCTTGCCGATCCGGCTGCCGTCAGCCGCTCGGAAGTCATCCGTGCCGAAGGCGAGGAAGCCGCCGCCACCAGCCGCCTTGGCCTTGCCCGCGCGCGGCTTGCCACCGCCCAGGCGGCCGCAGCAGCGGCGCGCACCGAAATCGAACGCCTCACCGTGCGCGCGCCGATTGCGGGGGAGATCCTCGCGGTCAACATCCGCTCGGGCGAGTTCGTCGCCACCCAGGGGGGTGGCAACAGCGCGCCCTTCATCCAGATGGGCGAGACCAACCCGCTGCACGTGCGGGTCGACATCGACGAGAACGAGATCGGCCGCGTTGCGATGGGCGAACCTGCCGTCATCTCCCCGCGCGGCGCGGCAGAGCTTCATGTCAACGCCACCTTCGTGCGCGCCGAGCCACAGGTGGTGCCCAAGCGTTCGCTCACCAATTCCGCCGCCGAGCGGGTCGACGTGCGCGTGCTACAGCTGATCTATGCCCTTCCGCCGTCGGAGGCGTTCAGGGTCGGTCAGCAGATCGACGCCTTCATCCCGGCCAAGGCCGGTGCGGCCGCCAAGGCGGAGGGCTGAGGCGATGCGCCGCCTCCTCCCCGCCGTCCTGCCGCTGGCGCTCGCGGCCTGCGTGATGCAGCCCGCACCTGAAATCGCCACGCCAACGCCCGAGCTGCCGCCCGCCTTCTTCTTCCGTCCCGAAGGCGGCACCGGGGCCGAGCTAGCCGCGCTGCTGCCGCAGGGCGACCCGGCGTGGCAGACGCTCTCCGCCGCCGCGATAGCCGAGGGGCCGAGCCTTGCCGAGGCGCTCGCGCGGATCGAAACTGCCCGCGCCGGCGCCCGCCGCGCCGGGGCCGAACGCCTGCCCAACGTCACCGCCGACGGCAGCGTCACCCGCAACCGCATCAACCCCGCGCAATTCGGGCAGGCGGGGCAAGCAGGCTTCATCCCGCGCGAACAGACATCCTATGGCGCCAACATCAACGCCAGCTGGGATCTGGACATCTTCGGACGGCTGAAGGCGGAAGAACGCGCCGCCCTCGCCCGGATCGACGCGGCGAGTGCACAGGCGCAGGGCGTGCGGCTCGCGCTGCTGGCCGAGATCGCCGCGAGCATCACCGACTGGCGCACGCTCGATGCGCGCGGTGCCGCGATCGTGGCCGATGCAGGCGCAGCGCGCCAGCTCGCAGGGCTTGCCAAGGTGCGCGAGGACGCAGGCATCGCCCCCGGCTTCGACCGCGTGCGGGCCGATGCGACCGCCAGCAGCGCGGCCACCCGCCTCGCCGCGCTGGAGAGCGAAAGGGCGCGGCTGATCGGCCGCCTCGTCACCCTGACCGCGCAGAACCCGGCCAGCGTGCGCGCCGCTCTGGAAGCGCCCGCCCCGGCGCTTGGCGCAGCGCCCGCCCCTGCCGCGCTGCCTTCGGACCTCCTCGCCAACCGGCCCGACGTTGCCGCGGCGGCCGCAAACCTCGCCGCCGCCGACGCCGACCTTGCCGCCGCCGCCCGCGCGCGGTTTCCGCGCATTTCCCTGTCGGGCGTGATCGGCCTGCTCGCCTTCCAGCCCGAGGCGTTCTTCGACGATTCGCTGATCGGTACGCTGTCCGCCGGTATCGCCGGGCCGCTGCTCGATTTCGGGCGGGTGGGCGCCGGGATCGATGCCGCCGCGGGCGACAAGCGCGCCGCCTTCGCCGCCTATCGCGGGGCGGTGTTCACCGCATTGGGCGATGCCGAGGCTGCCTATGGCACGGTCACCGCCGCCGATGCGGAAGCCGCGCTTTCGGTTACGGAGCGCGACCAGCTGAGCCGCGCCTCCAGCCTTGCCGAAAGCCGCTACCGTGCCGGGCTCGCCAGCTTTCTCGAAGTGCTCGAAGCCCGCCGCGCCGCCGATGCGAGCGGCGAGCGAGCCGCCGCTGCTCTGGGCCGCGCGGCGCGGGCGCGGATCGTGCTGTGGCAGGCGCTGGGGGGCGAGGTGACCGCCGCCGACTGATCAGGCGCGGCGCTGGATCAGCGCCGACCGTTCACAGCGGCACACCACTTCATCGCGCTGGTTCACCATCTCGTGCACCCAGGTGACGATCCCGGCATCGGGGCGGGACTTACTCTCCCGCAGTTCCTTGACCTCGGAATAGGCCCGCAGCGTGTCGCCGATGAACACCGGCTTGGGCGTCACCACCTTGTCGAAGCCGAGGTTGGCGACCAGCGTGCCCAGCGTCGTCTCGCCCACCGACAGCCCGACCAGCAGGCTGAAGGTGAAGGTGGAATTGACGAGGATCTGCCCGAAGCCACTGGCCTTGGCCGCCTCCACATCGATGTGGAGCGGCTGGGGGTTGTGGGTCATCGTCGAGAACAGCAGGTTGTCGGTCTCGGTCACGGTACGGCGGATCGGATGTTCGAGCCTCTCACCGACCTGCCACTCGTCGAAGAACTTGCCTGCCATCAGGCAGCCGCCCAGCGGGCGATCACGTCCGCGCCGTCATCCGCGCTGGAGCGGACCGCGCCCGGCGTGCGGCTGAAGCGCGGAGCGGGGGCGGTGTGCCACATCCCGTCATGTTCGAAATAGGCTCCGCGCGCCTTCAGATGCGGATGGTCGCGCGCCTCCTCGACCCCGAGCACCGGGGCAAAGCACGCGTCGGTGCCTTCGAGCAGGTCGCACCATTCGGCCTGCGTCTTCGTGGCGAACAGGGCTGCCAGCCTGTCGGCGTAGTCATCCCAGTTGGCCGGGTTCATCTGGCCATCGGCGAGTTCCGTCGGCGCACCGGCCCGCTTCAGCATCTCGGCATAGAACTGGGGCTCGATCGACCCGAGGGAGATCTCCTTGCCGTCGGCGCACACGAAACAGCGGTAGAAATGCGCCGCTCCGCCAAGCATCCCCTTGCCCCTTTCGGTGGTGAGGTGCCACTGGTCGCGCACGCCGAAGAAGAAGCTCATCAGGCTGGTCGCCCCGTCGACGATCGCGGCATCGACCACCTGCCCCTTGCCCGACTTCTCGCGTTCATAGAGCGCGGCCATGATCCCGAAGGCGCAATACATCGATCCCCCGCCGAAATCGCCGATGAGGTTCTGCGGCGGGGTCGCGGTCTCCCCCGCCCGGCCGACCGCTGCGAGCGCGCCGGTGATGGCGATGTAGTTGATGTCATGCCCGGCGGCCTGCGCGAGCGGACCTTCCTGGCCCCAGCCGGTCATGCGCGCATAGACGAGGCGCGGGTTCGCTTCGAGCAGGATCTCCGGCCCAAGCCCCAGCCGCTCCATCACGCCGGGACGGAAGCCCTCGATCAGCACGTCGGCAGCGGCAGCGGCAGCAAGCACCTGGGCGCGGCCCGCCTCGCTCTTGAGGTCGGCCGCCAGCCGGTGGCGGGCGCGTTCGACCACAGGATTGCTGACCCCCGCGCCCGGACGATCGATCCGCACCACCTCGGCGCCCAGATCGGCCAGAAGCATTGCGACGTGCGGTCCCGGACCGATACCGGCGAATTCGAGAACGCGAAGGCCCGCAAGCGGCCCGGACGAATGGCTCATGTGTCTCTCCCTTCGCATAGAGCCTTAAGCAAGCCGCCCGACCGAGAGCAAGCCTCGACATTGCCGGAACCCGGCTTACAAGCCTCGCCTTGGCCATGCGAAAGGCAAACTTGCTTGTGAGCGGGAATTCTGCGGCTAACTGCACCACCATGCGATCCCTGACCCATCTCGAACGGCTTGAGGCCGAAAGTATCCACATCTTCCGCGAAGTCGTTGCCGAGGCGGAGAACCCGGTCATGCTCTATTCGGTGGGCAAGGACTCGTCGGTTATGCTGCATCTGGCGCGCAAGGCCTTCTACCCCGCGCCCCCGCCCTTTCCGATGCTGCACGTGGCGAGCGGGTGGGACTTCGCCGACCTCCTCGCCCACCGCGACCGGACGGTGCGCGAATATGGCCTGAGGCTGATCATCGCCCAGAACGAGGAAGCCGAAGCGCAGGGCATCAACCCCTTCGACACCGGCAGCGCGCTCTATTCGCAGGCGCAGCTTACCGATCCGCTCAAGCGCGCGCTCACCGCCCACGGCTTCGATGCGGCATTCGGCGGCGGACGCCGTGACGAGGAAAAGGCCCGCGCCAAGGAACGCATCTTCTCGTTCCGCAGCGCCAGCCACCGCTGGGACCCGAAGAACCAGCGCCCGGAGCTGTGGAACCTCTACAACGCCAAGAAGGCCAAGGGCGAAAGCATCCGCGTCTTCCCGATCTCGAACTGGACCGAGCTCGACATCTGGCAGTACATCGCGCTCGAGAAGATCGACATCGTGCCGCTCTACTTCAGCAAGCCGCGCCCGACGGTGGAGCGCGACGGGCTGCTGCTGGTCGTGGATGACGAACGCTTCCGGCTTGAACCCGGCGAGGAGCCCGTCACCCGCTCGGTCCGCTTCCGCACGCTCGGCTGCTACCCGCTGACCGGCGCGACCCAGAGCGATGCGACCGAGATGAACCACATCATCCAGGAAATGCTGCTCGCTACCGGATCGGAACGCCAGGGCCGCGCCATCGACAAGGGGCAATCGGCGAGCATGGAAGACAAGAAGCAGGAAGGGTATTTTTGACGCGCCGCGGAATGCGAAGCGTTCCGAAGCGTCAACCCCGGGCTTGACCCGGGGCCGGGTGCCCGAAGCAAAACGACAGATGGATTCCTGCCTGTGCGGGAATGACGAGGTAACATGAACAAGCCGCCCTCTTCCTTCCAGACCGATAGCCTCATTGCCGAGGACATCGACGCCTATCTCGATCAGCACCAGCACAAGAGCCTCTTGCGCTTCATCACCTGCGGCAGCGTGGACGATGGCAAGTCGACCCTGATCGGGCGGCTGCTCTACGATTCCAAGATGATCTTCGAAGATCAGCTCGCCGCGCTCGAAAGCGACAGCAAGCGCCACGGCACGCAGGGCGAGGAGATCGACTTCGCGCTGCTGGTCGACGGCCTTGCCGCCGAGCGCGAGCAGGGGATCACCATCGACGTCGCCTACCGCTTCTTCACCACCGAGAAGCGCAAGTTCATCGTCGCCGACACGCCGGGGCACGAACAATACACCCGCAACATGGTGACGGGCGCCTCGACCGCCGATCTGGCGGTGATCCTGATCGATGCGAGGAAGGGCGTGCTGCAACAGACCCGGCGGCACTCCTATCTCGTCCACCTGCTCGGCATCCGCCACGTGGTGCTGGCGGTGAACAAGATGGACCTTGTCGGCTACGACCAGTCGACTTTCGAGCATATCGTCGCCGATTACCGGACCTTCGCGCACAGCATCGGCATCGAGGACTTCACCGCCATCCCGATTTCCGGCTTCAAGGGCGACAACATCACGCAGGCCCCCTCGGTCAATACGCCGTGGTACGACGGTCCGGCGCTGATCGAGCACCTCGAAACGGTCGAGGTCGATGCGGCGGCCGCGCAAGGCCAGTCGTTCCGCATGCCGGTGCAGTGGGTCAACCGCCCCAATCTCGACTTCCGCGGCTTTGCCGGGCAGATCGCCAGCGGCACCATTCGCCCCGGCGATCCGGTGCGGATCGTGCCTTCGGGCAAGACCAGCACGGTCACCCGCATCGTCACTTTCGACGGCGACCTTGACGTTGGCGTCGCCGGCCAATCGGTCACCATCACGCTGGCCGACGAGGTCGATTGCTCACGCGGCGATCTCATTGCGGCCGCGGGCGATCCGCCGCAGGCCTCCGACCAGTTCTGCGCCACCTTCGTGTGGATGGACGAGGAGGCGCTGAAGCCCGGGCGCGGCTATTGGCTGAAGATCGGCACGCAGATGGTGACTGCCACCGTCCAGCCGCCCAAATACGAGATCGACGTCAATTCGCTCGAACACCTCGCAGCCAAGACCCTAACCCTCAACGCCATCGGGGTCGCCGAGTTCGCCACCGACCGGCCGATCGCCTTCGAGCCCTATGCCACCAACCGCCAGCTCGGCGGGTTCATCCTGATCGACAAGTTTACCAACGCGACGGTCGCGGCCGGGATGATCGAATTCAACCTGCGCCGTGCGGACAATGTCCACTGGCAGCCCACTGCCATCACCCGCGACGATCATGCGGGGATGAAGAACCAGAAGCCGCGCGTGCTGTGGTTCACCGGCCTTTCGGGCAGCGGCAAATCGACCATCGCCAACGAGGTCGAAAAGCAGCTGTTCGTGATGAACCGCCACACCTTCCTTCTCGACGGTGACAACGTGCGCCATGGGCTCAACCGCGATCTCGGCTTCACCGAGGCCGACCGGATCGAGAACATCCGCCGCGTCGGCGAAGTCGCCAAGCTGATGGCGGATGCGGGGCTGATCGTTCTCACCGCCTTCATCAGCCCGTTCCGCGCCGAGCGCGAGATGGTGCGCAAGATGCTGCCCGAAGGCGAGTTCATCGAGATTTTCGTGGATACCCCGCTCGCAGTGGCGGAAGGGCGCGACGTGAAGGGCCTCTACAAGAAGGCGCGCGCAGGCGAGCTCAAGAACTTCACCGGGATCGACAGCCCCTATGAAGCGCCCGAGAGCCCGGAAATCCGCGTCAACACGGTCGACATGACCCCCGAGGAAGCGGCGCGCTACATCATCCAGCAGATCCTGCCGCTGAAGTGAGCGCCGCCAGCCTCTCCGACGCGGAGCTCGCCGCCCGTCTTGCCGCCGATGCGGGGCGGCTGCTGATGGATGTCCGGGCGAGCGGGATGTTCGACGGCAAGGCCCTGGGCAAGGCAGGGGATGCCACCGCCAACCAGTTCCTGTGCCACGCTCTGCGGCACTTGCGCCCCGATGACGGCCTGCTCTCCGAGGAGGAGAAGGACAATCCCGCGCGTCTCGGCAAGTCCCGCGTGTGGATCGTCGATCCGGTCGACGGGACGCGCGAATACGGAGAGGAACGCGCCGACTGGGCGGTGCATGTCGCGCTGGCGGTGGACGGCATCGCGACCACTGGCGCAGTCGCGCTGCCGGGGCTCGAAGGCGGGCTGGTGCTGCGCTCCGACCAGCCGCACCCGCTTCCTGCAATGGCGACACGCCCGCGCTTTCTCGTCAGCCGCACCCGTCCTGCGCACGAGGCCGAGGCGGTCGCGGCGACGCTGGGCGGGGAACTGGTGGCGATGGGCAGCGCCGGGGCCAAGGCGATGGCGGTGGTGCTGGGGCAGGCGGAGGTCTACCTCCACTCCGGCGGACAATACGAATGGGACAGCTGCGCGCCGGTCGCCGTGGCGCTGGCGCACGGCCTGCATTGCTCGCGCATCGACGGCAGCCCGCTCGTCTACAACCGCGCCGATACCTACATGCCCGACCTCCTCATATGCCGCCCCGAGTGGGCCGAGCGGGTGCTGGCCGAGGTGGCGCGTCTTGCCGACTGACCGGAACGTCGCAGGTGCGGCGTTGTTGTGCATTGCAACACGAGGTGGAGCTTGCTACCCGGACCTGCGTCTGAAGGGTCGCGCCCTGGGGGATTGTGCGTGAAAGTTGCCATTTTCGGACTGGGTTACGTCGGCTCCACTGCAGCGGGCTGCATCGCCAGCCAGGGCCACACGATCCTCGGGGTGGACGTCAGCGAGGCGAAGGTCGCCGCCCTCAACGAAGGGCGCGCGCCGGTCTATGAACCCGGCCTCGACGATCTGATCGCCGCCGCCCATGCCGACGGGCGCATCACCGCCGTCACCCAGCTGACCGACGAGCTCGACGATGCCGACATCGCGATCGTCTGCGTGGGCACGCCCAGCGGCGTCGATGGCGCGCACAACATGAGCTACATCGCGCAGGTCACCCGCGCCATCGCCGGGGCGCTCAAGCCCGATCGCAAGGTTCCGCTGACCCTCGCCTACCGGTCCACGATGCGGCCCGGTTCCTGCGAGAACATCATCTGGCCGATCATCGAAAACAGCCTCGGCGCGGCTGCGATGTCGGCGGTCGAGTTGGTCTACAATCCGGAATTCCTGCGCGAAGCGACCGCGATCGAGGACTTCTTCCACCCCCCCAAGATCGTCATCGGCACATTGGGCGGGAAGCCGTCCGCCAACATGGCGAAGCTCAACGAGGGGATCGACGCTCCCGTCTTCGAAGTCGGCCTGCGCGAAGCCGAGATCACCAAGTTCGTCGACAACTCCTGGCACGCGGTCAAGGTCGCCTTTGCCAACGAAATCGGCCGGGTGTGCCAGAACCTCGGCATTTCCGCGAAGGAAGTGCACGCCATCTTCAAGAGCGACACCAAGCTCAACCTCAGCGCCTATTACACCCGCCCGGGCGGCGCCTTCGGGGGATCGTGCCTGCCCAAGGATGTGCGCGCGCTCCAGTACATCGCCGCCGACACCGGATCGGCGACGCACCTCGTGGATTCGCTGATCCGCTCGAACGAGGCGCACAAGCACCACCAGTTCCTGCACGCGACGGCAGGGATCGAGCCCGGGGCGAAAGTGCTGCTGGTCGGCCTCGCCTTCAAGCTCGAGACCGATGACCTGCGCGAAAGCCCGGCGGTCGACATGGCGCGCAAGCTGCTCGAGGCGGGATATGATCTCGACATCTACGATCCCAAGGTCGCGCCCGACAACCTCGTCGGCCAGAACCTCGGCTATGCCTATTCTGTGCTGCCCCGGATCGACGGGCTGATGGTCGACAAGCAGGCGGCCGAAACCCGCGACTATGCCCGGATCATCGCCACCAACCGCCTGATCGACACGCTCGGCGTCGACAAGGCCAAGGTCGTCGACACCAGCGCCATCGCCTGACGATGCACGCCCCCGCCACCATCGCCGCCGAGGAAGGCATCCCCGCCATCATCGAAGGCGAGCCGCTGAAGGGTCGCCACGCGCTGATCGTGGTCGAGAACCTTCCCCTGCCCTTCGACCGGCGGGTGTGGCAGGAAGCGCGCACGCTGAAGGCGGCGGGCGCCCATGTCTCGATCATCTGCCCCACGGGCAAGGGATACGAGAGCCGCTTCGAGGTGATCGACGGCATCGAAATCCACCGCCACCCGCTGCCGCTGGAAGCCAAGGGCGCGGTCGGCTTCCTTGCCGAATATGGCGCGGCGCTGTTCTGGGAGACGCTGCTCACCTGGAAAATCCACCGCAAGCGGCGCATCGACGTGATCCAGGGCTGCAATCCGCCCGACCTGATCTTCCTCGTCGCCCTGCCGCTGAAGCTCTTCGGCGTGCGCTACATCTTCGATCACCACGACATCAATCCCGAGCTTTACGAGGCGAAATTCAACAAGCGCGGGTTCTTCTGGCAGCTGATGGTGCTGTTTGAAAAGCTGACCTTCATGGCCGCGGATGTCTCGATCGCCACCAACCATTCCTACCGCAAAATCGCCATCGAGCGCGGCGGGATGAAGCCCGAGCGGGTGCATGTGGTGCGCTCCGGCCCCGACCTGTCGAAGCTCAAGCGCGTGCCGCCGGTCGAAAGCTGGAAGAACGGCCGCGCGCACATGGTCGGCTATGTCGGGGTGATGGGCGAGCAGGAGGGCATCGACCTGCTGATTGACGCAGTGCAGCATATCGTGCGCAATATGAAGCGCGAGGACATCCAGTTCGTGCTGGTCGGCGGCGGCCCCGCGCTGGCCGAGCTGAAGGCGCTCACCGCCTCACGCGGCCTCAGCGACTTCATCACCTTCACCGGACGCGCCCCCGATCAGGAACTGTTCGAGGTGCTCTCGACCATGGACCTCGGCGTGAACCCCGACCGGGTCAACGCGATGAACGACAAGTCGACCATGAACAAGATCATGGAATACATGAGCTTGGGCAAGGCGATGGTCCAGTTCGAGGTGACCGAGGGGCGGTTTTCGGCGCAGGACGCCTCGCTCTATGCCAAGGCCAATGATCCGGTGGACATGGCGGAGAAGATCGTGGCGCTGGTCGATGATCCCGCCGCGCGCGAAGGGATGGGCGCCTATGGCCGCGAGCGGGTGGTCAACGAACTCAACTGGCAGCACCAGATCACGCCCCTGCTGGCAGCCTACACGCAGGCACTGGCCAAGTAAGCCGCCTCACATGGTAAAACCGCAGCAAGCCTAACGCGATTTTAAGGGCTTTGCGGCCATCACCCGTCTCGAACACCGGGACGAACACCGCATGAACGCTCCTTTCGATGCCACCGCGGCGCTTGGGCGCAAGGCCCTTGCACACCCCGCGCCCGACCATCAGGTCGCGGTAATCGGGCTTGGCTATATCGGCCTGCCCACCGCCGCGCTGCTCGCCTCCTACGGCTGGAGCGTGTGCGGCGTCGATGTGTCGCAAAAGGTGGTCGACACCGTCAACGCCGGCGGCGTGCATATCGAGGAGCGCGATCTCGACAAGCTGGTGCATGACGCGATCACCGCGCAGACGCTGGTCGCTTCCACCGAAGTCCCCACCGCAAGCTTCTACATGATCGCCGTTCCCACGCCGCTGGGCGAGGGCAAGGCGCCCGACATCAGCTATGTCGAAGCCGCCGCGCGCGCGATCGCGCCCAAGATCCTGCCCGGCGCCTGCGTGATCGTCGAAAGCACCTCGCCGGTCGGCACCACCGAAAGGGTCGCCGAAATCATCAGCGCGTTGCGCCCCGATCTGGTCGTGCCCAGGGACGGCGGCGATGAGGATGCCGACATTGCCCTTGCCTATTGTCCCGAGCGCGTCCTGCCCGGACGGATCGTCAACGAACTGGTCCACAACGACCGCGTGATCGGCGGCGTGACCGCGGCCTGCGCAGAACGTGCGGCGGTGCTCTATACCAGCTTCGTGAAAGGCGATTGCCTCTACACCACCGCGCGCGTGGCCGAGACGGTGAAGCTGGTCGAAAACTCGTTCCGCGACGTCAATATTGCGTTTGCGAACGAATTGTCGATGATCGCCGATGTGATCGGGGTCGATGTGTGGGAGGTGATCCGCCTCGCCAACCGCCACCCGCGGGTCAACATCCTCCAGCCGGGTCCGGGGGTCGGCGGGCATTGCATTGCGGTCGATCCTTGGTTTCTGGTCGCGGGCGCTCCGGCGGCGGCGCGGCTGGTGAAGACCGCGCGCGAAGTCAACGATCACAAGGCGGTGCACACCCTCGGCAAGATCCGCGCGCTGCTCGATGCTGCACCGCAAGGCAAGGTCGCGCTGCTGGGGTTGGCGTTCAAGCCCGACATCGACGACTTCCGCGAAAGCCCGGCGCTCGAAATCGCCGAGGCACTGGCGCACACCCACGGGGAGCGTATCCTTGTGGTCGAGCCTTTCACCGACGAACTGCCCGCCGCCTTCGATGGCACGGGCGCCAGCCTCGTGACGCTTGACGCCGGGCTCCGGCAGGCCGAGATTGTTGTGGTGCTGGTCGATCACACCGCCTTCAAGCATCTTGGCCCGGATGATCTTTCGGGCAAGATGGTGTTCGATACGCGGGGCATGCTGCGGCGATGAACTCCGAACGCGCGAAGCCGCGCATCGTGGTGACCTTCGGCACCCGGCCCGAAGCGATCAAGATGTTTCCGGTGGTCTTCGGCTTGCGCGAAACCGGGCTGCTCGACGTGAAAGTGGTCGTCACGGCCCAACACCGCGAACTGCTCGACTCCGTGCTGGCTCTAGCCTCGCTCAGACCCGACCTAGACCTCGACCTGATGCAGCCAGACCAGTCGCTGGATGGCCTTTCGAGCGGCATTCTGACCCGTTTCGGGGAGGCTTTGGATGCCCTTCGGCCTGATCGGGTGCTGGTGCACGGCGACACGCTGACCACGATGATGGCCAGCCTTGCGTGCTATTTCCGCAAGATTCCCGTGGGTCACGTCGAAGCAGGACTGCGCAGCGGCGACATCTATTCGCCCTGGCCGGAGGAGGTGAACCGCAAGGTCACCGGCGTGATCGCCGACCTGCATTTCGCACCGACCGTGACGGCAGCGGCGGCATTATGCGCTGAAAACGTGGATGAAAAAGCCATACACGTCACGGGCAACACGGTGATTGATGCCCTACTGTTCGCACAGCGGAAAATCGCGGCCGAGCCCGGTCTGGCGCCGGCCATCGCTCCGCTGAGGGAGCGGTTTGCGGGCAGGCGGATCATCGCGGTAACGGCCCATCGGCGCGAGAATTTCGGGTCGGGAATGGCAGAGATTGCCAAGGGTTTGCAATCTCTTGCGCGGCGCGATGACGTGGCGATCATCTATCCGATGCACCCCAACCCCAATGTCGGCGGGGTGATGCGTCCGGCGCTGGCGGGGTTTGACAATATCGCCCTGATCAACCCACTGGATTATCTCGATTTCGTGGCAATGATGGCGGCATGCGATGTGATCCTGACAGATTCCGGCGGCATTCAGGAAGAGGCCCCCTCGCTCGGCAAGCCGGTCCTGGTGATGCGCGATACCACCGAACGGCCCGAAGGCGTTGCCGCTGGAACCGCGCGATTGGTGGGAGCCGATGGCGAGCGGATCGTGGCCGAAACGAACCGGCTGCTCGATGATGCGCAAGCCTACGCTGCAATGGCGCAGGCACACAATCCTTACGGTGACGGCAAAGCCAGTGAGCGGATCACGGCGATTATTGCCGAAGGCCTGTGATTACTTGCGGGGCCTGAGTAGGTCGACATAATAGAGCGCGGAACCCAGGACAGCGATGCTTGCACCGAAATCCGTCACCCAGTTCAGTTTCAGCGTGCCATAAAGCATCTCATCGATCTGGTGCAGGGACACGACCCGCACGGCGACCAATCCCAGCATCACGAGTGCGGAGATTCCTGCGAAGCTTACCGCGAGGTTGCGCTTGCCGGAGCCGCCTCGGGCAAAGCGGTAAACGGCCAGAAACGCCACCGACGAAAACACCATGATAACCACGGAAGCGATCGGCCGCTGGACCTCCCGACGAAATTCGTAGGCTTCATTGACCCGCATGGCGAATCGGAATTCCTGACGCAGGGTGTCCTCGATGCCAAAGGCACGCGAGGCCAGCACGGCAAAGAACAACAGGGAGCTTAGCACCCAGACCCGGACATGCGCAGCAGGCTGCCGCTGCGAAACACCCGAAAAGGCTGCGCCAAGACATGCCAGGCTCACCAGGAAATACAGGCCAGAAACGGATAAACCGAGTATGGATTGGCCTTCGAACATGGCGCGCATCAACCGCAAATCGGACTGAAAAGCAACCAGATTGGTGGGCGCGGCATACCGCCCCCAGCATCCCGATGCGGCGATCAGGGCACAAGCCCTGTCACTGTTCGAGCCGCTGCGACGCAAGCATGTTGCACTGCAGAAGCACGCGGTCTAAGGGTTCTGTGCAATCAGGAGGGTATAGCGTGTCCCGCAAAAGGCTTGCGACGTGGTTCGCTCTGGCTTCTGGGTTTTCCTTGGCAGCTTGCGGCAGCACGCCTGAGCCGGTGATAGGAATGGCCGCAGTTGCACCTGACGCTGCACTGGGTCAGGGAATATACTCGCAGCAACGCCCGCAAACGTATCTTTTGCGCCCCGCTGACGAGATTTCCGTCAATGTGTTTCGTGAGCCCGATTTCACGATGAGCAGTCTGCGCATCGGGGTTGAGGGTAACGTATCCATTCCTCTGCTCGGCTCGATCCCTGCGGCGGGCATGACAGCAAAACAGTTCGAGGAAGACGTCACGCGCCGCCTCGCGGCAGTAGGGCTCAAGACTCCCACCGTTTCTGTCAATATTGTCCAATACTCGTCGCACTTCGTGACCGTCGAGGGCGCTGTCGAGAAGCCAGGCGTCTACGCGTTCCAGCCGGGGGCTCGCCTTTCGGCAGCGGTGGCTCTGGCCAGTGGCCCGAAGCAAACCGCGAAGCTCGATCAGGTCGCCGTGTTCCGGGATACTCCGGAGGGCATCATGGTGGCGAAGTTCGATCACAGCGCGATCAGCACCGGGGCAATGCTGGATCCGGTGCTTCAGCCAGGTGATCGCGTCGTGATGGGAACGAACGGGCTTTCCGTATTCTATCAAGACCTTCTCAAGGCAGCGCCAGCATTCGGGGCATTCGTCCTCGCGACCACAAGGTTCTAAGATTAATGAACGACAGTCCGATTATCAAAGCGCCCGAACCGCGTCCGGGCGCGACTTGGCTTGATGCCTACATGCCAGATGGACCGGTCGGACAGTTTCAGGGAACCGGCACCTGGGTCAACATGGCGTTCGTTCGCGGCGTTCTGTTCCGGCAAAGGTGGCTTTTTGCTGCCGTGATTTCTTTTGCACTCGTGGTGGGGCTCGTCGTGTCCCTGCTGGCTACACCGATGTTCAGGGCGGAAACAAAAGTCCGCGTCTCGCCTTCCCGTTCGTACATCGTGGATGGGCAGGACATCGAAGGCGGCTTGGCCAGCAATCAGGTGTTCGACTATCTCGCGACGCAGGCTCAAATCATATCGAGCAGTGCTGTCGCCAGCATCGTCGCGAAGGATCTGAAGCTTGGTTCGCGATATGACGTGCTCGGCAAAGATATCGACGAACAACGTCCGAAAGGAATGACGGACGCGAAGTGGCAGGAGCGGAAGACAGAGATCGCAGCCTCTTACATCAAGGGCATGGTGACTGCACAGGTTCCGCGGTCGAGCTGGGTGATCACGATTTCTGTCAACTCGGCCAATCCCACCTTGGCTGCGGAACTGGCGAATGGGTTTGCCGATGCCTACCTGACCTTCGATTCCAGAAGTTCGCTCGAAAACAATCGGTACGCCCGAGAATATCTGCGCACCCAGATCGATGCCTTGAAGGTGAAGCTGCAGGAAGCAGAGCTGGCGGCAAACGCCTATGCTCGTGAGAACAGCATCATCACCGGGATTTCCGGACGCGGGGATGCCAATTCGCGCAGCACTTTGACCACCGAAAATCTGACTGACATCAACGTACGCGTCGCAACGGCAAAGGCTGCGCGCATCGAGGCAGAGCAGCGCTGGCGTTCGATCCAGAATGCCCCGGCCGGGCAATTCCCGGAAAGCCAGGCAAACGCAGCGCTGCAGAACCTCTTGGCGCAGCGCTCGCTCCGGCAAGCTGAGCTGGCCCAACTGCGGCTCCGGTATGATGACCAGTTCCCGCAGATCCGCAGCCTGATCGTCCAGATCGAAGAACTTGATTCGCAGATCCAGCGGACGGGTGCGGACATCAAGGCGATCGTACGCAACGCCTATATAATCGCCCAAAACCAAGAGGACGCGCTTGAACGCGAACTCAATTCGGTGACTTCCGAAAAGGTGAGCGAGCAGGACAGGCAGGTGCAATTCGCCGCCCTTGAGCGGGAAGCCGCTGCCCTGACCAATCAGCTGAACGCCTTGCTCAACCGTTACAATGAGTTGAATAGCGCGGCCGAGATCGAATCAACCTCGGTTGCCAAACTTGATCCGGCGGAAGTGCCAAGTCGGCCCTACTCGCCGAACACGCCGCTCAATCTCACGATCGCGCTGATATTCGGGATCGCGGCTGCTTCTGCGTTAGCGGTCATTCGGGAAGCTCTCGATGATCGTATCAGGTCACTCGACGATATCGAGGCCAAGATCGGCCTACCGCTGATCGGCCACACGCCCTTCGTGGATGACCGCGACATTGAGACAGCGGGCAACGACCGCTTCAGCGCGCTTATGGAGGCCTATTCGTCAATCCGCGCGTCCATCGATTTCTCCCAGCCGCGTAGCCGGAACGTGATCCAGTTCACCAGTTCGCAAGCATCGGAGGGCAAGTCGACCACGGCGCTGCTCCTTGCCGAGCTTTTTGCGAATTCGGGACGCAGCACGCTTCTGATCGACGCCGACCTGCGCCGTCCCTCGGTTGCCGGCCTGCTTGGCAGGGAACGCCCGAAAGTCGGTGTGCCTGAGGTGGTTCTGGGACACGTTTCGATCGAGGAAGCCATCATCAAGGGCGCCCATCCCAATCTCGACATACTTCCCACTGGCGAAATCCCGCCCAACCCTGTTGATCTGCTGGCGTCTCCGGAATTTCGCGATTTCATCGAAGCTCAGCGCAAAGCGTATAGCCTTGTCATCATCGACAGCTGTCCAGTCATGGGCCTCGCGGATGCTCCGATCGTGGCGAACCTTGTAGACAGCACGATCTTTGTGCTCGAAGCAAACAAGGTCCCGTTCGGAAATGTTCGATCCGCATTGCGTCGTATAACAGCGTCTGGAGGGAACCTGATTGGCTTGATTGTAACCAAGTACCGGGCACTTGAAGCTGGTCAAGATTACAACTACCAATATGCTTATTATAAGTATGGTGATGATAAATAAAAAATACCGGGCCGCTTTCATTATAATTCGGCTAGACTGATCTTTTGATCGATCCATCGGGGGTAGTTTTCATGTATTCGCGCAAAAGCGTGCTTGTCACAGGTGGCGCTGGATTCCTTGGCTCTCACCTGTGCGATCGGCTTGTTGCCGATGGTGCTCATGTGATTTGCGTCGACAACTTCTTCACCGGCACCAACGAGAACGTCAGGCACCTGCTGGGCAATCCCCAGTTCGAGCTCATCCGCCATGATGTCACATTCCCGCTCTACATCGAAGTGGGGGAGATCTATAATCTGGCCTGCCCGGCCTCACCGATCCACTATCAGCACGACCCGGTGCAAACCACAAAGACCAGCGTGCACGGCGCGATCAATATGCTGGGCCTCGCCAAGCGCGTCGGAGCCCGCATTTTTCAGGCCTCGACTTCAGAGGTCTATGGCGACCCCTCTGTACATCCTCAGCCCGAAAGTTATTGGGGCAATGTCAACCCGATCGGACCTCGCTCCTGCTATGATGAAGGCAAGCGATGCGCCGAAACCCTGTTTTTCGACTATCATCGCCAGCATAGTCTGGAAGTGAAGGTCGTGCGGATCTTCAACACTTATGGGCCGCGGATGCACCCACAGGATGGTCGGGTGGTTTCCAATTTCATCATGCAGGCGCTCAAGGGCGAGCCAATCACGATTTATGGTGACGGCAGCCAGACTCGATCGTTCTGCTATGTTGACGACCTCATCGACGGCTTCGTCCGCTTCATGGCCACGCCTGCCGATTTCACGGGCCCGCTCAATCTCGGCAATCCCACCGAGTTTTCGATGATCGAACTGGCCACACTGGTGATCGAGTTGACCGGCTCCAAATCACAGTTGATCAACCTGCCGCTGCCGCAAGATGATCCCAAGCAACGCCGGCCCGATATCACACTGGCAAGCAACAACCTCGGCGGCTGGAAACCGCGTACGCCCCTTGCCGAAGGACTTGGCAAGACTATCGAATATTTCGACGGCTTGCTCACCACCGGCCGGGCCGCCTGAGATGGCAGAGAGCACCGCTTCACCCTTTTGTGTCATCATTCCTGCGCACAACGAGGAAGCGGTAATCGGCCGATGCCTGGAGGCGCTCTATCGCGATGCACCTTCTGATAAGCTGCCGGAAGTGATCATAGCTGCCAACGGCTGCAATGATCGCACTGTCGAGATCGCTCGCGCAATGGCGCCGGGTGCGACCGTGCTCGATCTGCCGCCCGGCTCAAAAGTGATCGCCATGAACGAGGCGAACAGGATTGCACAGGCGAGCCCGCGTTTCTTTCTCGATGCGGATGTCCAGTGCAGCTATGCTGCGCTTGCGGCCACCGCAGACGAGCTGCAACAACCTGGTGTTATGGCAGCTTCGCCCGCGCTGAGAATGGATCTGTCACGCTGCGATTTTTGGGTGCGTGCCTATTACCGCGTGTGGCTAACCCAGCCCTATGTGACCGATCGTTTGGTCGGCTCCGGGCTTTTTGGCCTCTCTGCCAAAGGGTTGGAGATCATGGGGATTATCCCGCCGACCTTTGCCGATGACACTTGGGTGCGCACCCGCTTCAGCTACGAGGAGCGGCGCAATGTCGCCAAAGATCGCGGGGGTCGACCCGTATTCTTTACCGTCTCTCCCCCACGCACGCTGGGCGATCTCATCAAGATCGAAGCCCGTCGCCGGATTGGCAGCGAGCAGGTGCTGCAGCTATATCCGAGCCCTCATAATACCAAGATCAACAAGCCCGGAGATCTGAAGCAAGCGCTGTCCAGTGGCGCCTCGCCGATCGATGTCGTGATCTATCTCGCGATCAAGGCGTTCGCAGTCGCGCGCTACCGCTGGAACGTCATACGCGGCAGGACCCCGGTATGGGTGCGTGATATCAGTGCACGAAGCACCTGACCGGGCGTCTCTACAGTGCACAAGTGCCATGCCTGAGCCCCATCCCCCTGCGATCGGCTCGCCAGCTTATGGGGCAGCCACGCAAGAAGCGTTTGACGATGCCGCGGCGCGTTTCAGCTACGATGTCTCGATCCTGATTGTTGCCTACAACTCTGCTGCGCTCATTGGACAGTGTATTGAGGCCATTGAAGCTGCCTGCCCTCGTTATCGCTATCAGGTACTCCTTATCGACAACGGTGACGGGTCGACCGAGTCCCTGGTAAGGGCGCACTATCCGGCGGTGCAGATCGTGGAGAGCCGGGGAAACATCGGCTTTGCTGGAGGCAATAACGCTCTGGCCGAGGCTGCATCCGGTCGGTTTCTGCTTCTGCTTAATCCAGACATGGTGGCAGCTGCTGAATCGATTGCCCTGCTGCTGGACGCTGCGAAACGATACCCTCTTGCAGGCGCATGGGGCGCCGTGACTCTCGATGGGAATGGGCAACCGGACAGCGGCAATGATATCGTTCTGCCTTCGATGGGCGAAATGCTGGCAAGTGCTGCAGGCATGAGCAAGCTTGCGCGCGCGCCGGTCCAAGGTCTTGATCGCGACGCGGCGGTTGATGTCTTGTGCGGCGGATTTGTTCTCTTTTCGCGTAGCGTCTGGGATCGGGCCGGGGGCCTTGACGAACGCTACTTTCTCTATTGCGAGGAAGTCGATCTGTTTTACCGACTCGCTCTCATGGGTTACACTTGCTGGCGTATTTCAGCGGCTCGTGGATATCATGACATTGGCCACGGCAATGGCTTGTCGCCAATGCGGCTGCTTTACCGTTCGGCCGGCTCAATGCAGTTTATGCGATTGCACTGGACACGCCCTGCGCAATGGCTCGGCTTCGTGCTCCTCTGGGCGGCGGCCATGTTGCGGTTCTGCGCTGGGCTGGTTCTGGGCCGCACCAGCCAGAGATTTGCGAAGTTGCGCGACGGTTATCGCCTGATGGCGACCAGACCGCATTATTGGGCATTTGGATATGACCCAGAACGAGGACTATTGGCGCGCATGCGATAGCGCCTTGTCGTCCGATTGGCCTGCTTCCGGTTTGGCGGACGCCGGAATGGGACGTTGGCAACCGTCGAAAGCTTGCAAGCGGCCAAGGAAGTGCAGTCGCGACTTCACCCTTGAGGCGGCGTTAACGTGACCAATTACACCAAAATCGCGGCTGCTTCACACGCAGTTAGGAACGGATTGCCGCGCTCTCAACAGACCGTAGAAGCTGCTCTTGTGCGCGCGCGGCTTGGGCCATCTTGCTGAGGTCGAGGGCTCGCGCGGACAAGGTGACGCAAACACCGACCAGGATATAAAACCACGCCTGAACTGAAAGCCAGATCGACACGGAAAACACGCCAAAGGCAAAGACGCTCAGGGAGATAGCAAGGCCGCGCAGCAGCGCACGATCCGCCAAAGGCCCCACGACCGACGCCCGGCTCGCGCTAACGATGGCGAGGAAAACCGCAAAACCGATTATGAATGGGACAACCGCACCATACTGCATCGCCATAAGTAGCCAGTAATGGTCGACAGACGAGAGCATCCACGTAGGCCGCTCCCAGTCTTCGTATCCAATCCCGAACCAGGGATTTTGCTCCACCGACTTGGAGCCGTGCTCCCAGATCGTGAGACGATGCCGCGCGGTGACGGTGTTGAAGGAGGCGTACCGGGCCAGCACGTTGAAAGCACCGTTCTCGCTCCCGAATTCGAGGACGAGGCCGATTACGGTACCAGCGATAAGCGCAACCTTCCATCGCAACTGCTGAACCTTCTCAGTCAGCCAGTTATAAGCGATGAGGACCAAACTGACGACTAGCGCCAGCAAAGCGGCCGAACTGAGTGAAAAAAAGCTGCCGAATGACGCCAGAATACCCGCCCAGCGGGGCCAACCCTTGATACCCGCCAAAGCATAAAGTGGCAGGAAACTCGCAAGAAACAAACCTGCGAGAATGGGATGGGGGAATGGCCCAAAGGCACGCAGCAGGCCGATCCGTTCGACGAACTTCATTCGCCGGGTCTCTCCGAAGATCCCGGAGAAGATCTCGTACACGAAGGCACGGTGCAGAACGGACTCCAGCACCATGATAATGCCAATCAATGCGATCGCCGGCGCCATATAGACGAGGAAAATACGAAAATCGCGCGGTGTCCGAAAGATGATCCGGGCGAAGAAATAGGAAAAGGCGATGTCTACCGTATTTGCGACGGTCGCGGAAATAGCCGCCAGCCCGCCGGTAGTGATGAACATCGCGACACTGATCCACAGCACCCCGAACAGGATGAAAAAATCAGGGAGCAGCAACTTGAAGCGCGTTCTGACGGCGATTGTGAACAGTACCAAAGACGCCGGGAGCAACAGCATCCGATAAGGAGGCAGCATCGCACCTGAAATCTCGAGCCGCATCGGCGTTGGCAAAAGAAGAATGTAGCCAAGCGCGACAGCGAGGTAGACGAGCCCGTCCGACGGCCGCGATGCGCCCGCTGGTGCTGCTCTGGCCGGGCTTGCGGAGAACGCAGCGGGCAAGGATGGTATGCTGGCCATAGGTCATTGCCATAAACGAGTTGAAAGCCACGCAAAAGCACGAATCGGCTATTCGGGCACAGGACGAAAGGCCTGATCCCTGATCGATTCTGTCGGCATGTGTAGAAAACTCTTTCCTACTTTTCACCCATTTGGTTCTATCTCGGACTTGAGACAATGATAAAGGTTCGATCGATGACCAAAGATACTTTTGCCTCCGCAGCCGAAAGTCTGATTTCTCCGGCAGCTCTCGCATTCCAGATCATCCCGGATGACGAGACCGCTTTGCCGACCGCGACGAAGGCACTTTATGTTGGCCGGGGCGGCGATATCACAATCAGAACAATCGGCGGCACGCAGGATGTATTGCTCGCCAATGTGGTTAGCGGAACCGTTCTTGCCATCCGCCTTTCCGCAGTGCGGGCAACCGGCACCACGGCCAGTGATCTTGTGGGCCTGGCCTGATGAGCTGGCACGGCATCGGGCTGATATCGCGCCATTCAAGCCCATTCCTGTACCATGCGTTGTTCGGCGCCCCGCCGCCAACATTGTCGCCATCAGCAATGTGGATCGGACAACCCGGCAGCGGCTTTGCAACCGTGCCGGTCGATCCGACCCGTACCACCGCAAAGCCTGCCGTGCGGTTGCTTGTGCCTCCGTTTCAGCGCTTCACGGACACGCTAGATGTCGGGGTGATCGCGATGGCCAACGAAGAAGGCACGCTCATCAACAATTTCGGGATTGCTGACGTCACGTTCCACTTCGAGGGGAATTCCGTCGCGGTGGACAAGCCAACATGGCACACCATCATGACGCCGCGCGGCCCCCGCACCTATCTTGGCTGGTGGGTCCGGCTGAGGCGTCCGCTGATTACAGTTGGCAATGCCTTGCTTTATGCAACCGCCCGCCCGCGCAATGCGGCGATGCAAAGTCGCGTCGTGGGGCCCTGGACCTTTTCTCTCGTCAACCGGGTCCATGACATCAGCCTGACTGTGACCCCGTCAAAGCCTGCCGTCCCCGGCAAACGCTTTCAAACGCTCGATGCAGCCGTGGCGTTTGCCAAGGCCGACGGTTGGGTGAACCCGCTTATCACCATTACCGAGCCGGGCACTTATTCGATGACCGATGCTCTCCCCGATGCTTACACCCGCGCCGGGTATTGCAACATCACCTCCAATGTTCCGATGTCTGCCGGATTGCCGCAGGTGTGGATCGGCGCCGCGAGCGAGACTGCCGGCGATGTCTCAATGCCTGACCGCCGTTGGAAAATCCGCCTTTTCGGGAACATAGGCCTCGATTTCCGTTTCATGCAGGAGTTTACCCGACGCACGACCGCAGGAACATTCGAGCGGCATTGGTTTGACGGGATCACCATCACCAATACGGCCCCCAGTGGTCGGAACGAGCTGTGGCGCGGGGGGCGGCGGTTCAGTTCGCAGCCTTTGCGCGGAGCATGGTTGACCGAATGCGACATCAGCGAAATTCACGATACCGCAAACTTCTCGGCGCTTATCCGCGGCTGCACCTTCCGCCGCACCGCCAACGACAGCTTGAGCGGCTCTACCTGCATCGTCCAGTCCACTTTCGACGATCACGATAGCGTTTTCTGGAACACCAATACCGCGATGTTCACCGTGCGGTATGACGGAGCGGCTGCGGTGGCGACCTTGTCCCGGCGCGGCGGACGGCTCGGGCAAGCCAATACCGACGGCATCGGCATGTTCCGCGTGAGCCTCGATGGGGTGAATTACGATTTCACCGTGGGCGATGACAGCCCGACCGAGCGCGGCGTTGCGGGCCGCTTTTTCAGCAATGTGGTGACTTGGCTCAACACCATACCCGGTATCACCGCATACTTCACCGGGCCGCAGGACCGCGCAGCATATGCGTCCGGGATTACAGGCGGCGCAGCGGCAGTTGGATGGGGCTTCCCTTCCAACAGCCAGGGACCGCTCAATATCAAGGGCGTGACGCAAACCGTGTTTTCGCAGTTCGACCTGCACTCGGACTGGTATCAGCACAACAGCGGGACGCTGGAGAACGTGGTCATCTGGGGCAATGTCGTAACCAAGTGCCCCGGCCAGATCGTGTTCCTTGCCCCGACTGGTACCAGCGTCATGCGTGATGTCTTTGTGGTGGGCAATTGCTTCGAGCGGCCGACCTTTGGCGCGGGCAATTTCTCGACTATCGGACGGCAGACCAACACCTTGACGGTCAGTCATCTGGTTTTCGCCCACAATTCAATGGCGACGCAATCGCTTCGGCTCTGGGGCAACGCCAACCAACCGCCCGCAAACAGTTACAACCTGATCAAGAACAACGCGCTGGCAGGTATTTTCCGCAGCGTTTCGAACGCATGGCCGAGCCTGACAATTGACGGCAACCATTTGCAGGCTGGCGCGACCGATGTGGCCGGCGCGACCAATACGAGCTTCGGCGGGGCGAACAGCCGGGAGTTCTATGTGAACGTCGACGCAGGCGATTTCAGCCCTGCCGCGCCTCTGCTGAATAACCTCAAGGCACCGGCTATACCCTTCGACCGCAACGGCAAATCGCACGAGCCGAATATGCCGACCGGCGCAGTTGGCTAAGCGCTGGACACAGCCTCATTGTTGCGGGGGGTCAAACAAGCTTGCGACACAGATGGAGTTTCTCGAACGGGTCGAGTTGCCATCTGGTCGCAAGCGCGGTTTCTGCCTCGAAAGGATCAAACAACTCGACCTCAAAACCAGCCGCTGCAAGAACAGCGGGATAGTCCGCTGCCGTGAACAACCGCAAATGATCGTCCTGACCAAGCAACTGGACGCGCTCCTGTGGTGTCGACGACAAGGGCAGCTCGATCGTCTTGTCGAGCTTGAGGGCGATCGGCACCTGCAGGATCGCCACACCCTGGGGTGCCAAGACCCTGAAGATTTCTCCGAGGGCTACGGCAACGTCAGGGACATGCTCCAACACATGATTACAGATCAGCAGGTCAACGCTGTTATCTGGCAAGTGCAATCCTGAAAGGTCAGCTTGTTCGAGATGATCAAGATGACGATAGCGCGACGGATCAAAGTCATAGGCCGTGTAATTGGCCGGGGCGGCATCGCGGATGCGCTTGGTCAGGCCCTTTTCCGGGGCAAAATGAGCGATGCGGGCGGTATCGGGAAACCGGAAGCCGCGGCCGCCCTGCGAGAGCCAGAACCATACAAGCCGTTCACGCGAGCTTGAATGACAGACCGGGCATTTGTCAGCGAACCGCTTCAGCCCTCCGACAACCTGCAGTCGTTCGAGGACTTCAAAGCCATAACCTGCGTCCTGCATCTGGCGGATGGGAGACTCGCAAACCTGACAGCGCTTTGGCCCGAAGTTAATAATCTTGCGGCCATTTTCAATGACAGGATACGGTATGAGACGGCCGATCTTCTTCTTTGCTGACATTGTCGGACCTTGTCTTGAGAGAGGGAATCAAGCCAATGACAGGCAATTACGAGCGGCAACGGACTGTGTTCTCGTTTGCATGCCTTGCTCAAACTGCCTTGACACTACGTGATCTCAGCCAGCGCTTGAAAGACGAAATCGCTGGCTTGGGCTGTTTGCATAGCATTCGGAGGAAGAGCGAGGAACCCCTTCGCGATCGTGCTTACACGTTTGCTCATCAGCCATCCATCGGGCGCAGCGGCACTCCCAAGCTGATCAGCTTGCGAACCACTCGGTAGCGCAAAGTGCGCCGCTGCCCTTGTGAATTGGTATGAATGAACGGCCCATCCGGAACATCCGATCGGCCCAGAAAAGCTCCAAGCTGCGCCCATCCGTCTCCCCGTTCGAGACACATCTCGAGCAGATCATCGGGGCGGCCGGCGAAATACTCGCGCACGGCTGCATTATGGGCTTCGTACACACTGCGATAGCGCGCTTCATGGCCGACAGGGGCAGGCGCATCATCACCGTAGGTAAGTTGCTGGATATGATAGGGGTCCGCCCCGAAATGACCGGCGATCGAGCGATACCAGCGATCCGTATCGCGGGTTGTCAGGATGAATTTGGCGCCCGGAAAAGCCTGATCAAGTTCCCGAAACATCAAGGGCCAGGGCATATCCTCGACCGCGTCGAAATCCTTTGCGATTTCCAGACCGCGCTCGACATAGGTGGCACGCAATTCAGCCAGCGGCACATCGCGTCCAAACACGCCTGTCACAGAATAGCCAAGCTGAATCAAGGCATCGCGAAGGGAGGACGTTCCGGTTTTCTGGAAGCCGATACAAAAGATTTTCATGAATTGCCCTGTTGCTGGAATCGAAGCGGGTTCGGATGGCGTTGCGAGGGAAAGTCACGGATCTGCTGCCGCCCGAAAGCTGTTCTTGTGGCTACCGGGTCGAGCGGTGGGGCGAAGCAATTGCAGCAACATCTTGCCGTATCCCTTCACCGGATTGGGATGAACGGCGGCCGCATTCAGCATCGTCCGCCTATAATCGCCTGGCATTTTCCCCGTTCGGATCAAAGCCGCCTGATCCAGCATGCACGCCGACAAGGCACGCGCAGCCAGCTCGGCATGCACAGGCTTAAGCGAGTTTTCCATGACGCCGCGAAACTGCCGTTCTTTGAGCGCAAGCGCAGTCAACGGGTCCTTGGCGCGCAGCAAGGAGAGCGCGCTCACATCGCCGTCGACGCGGATCGATTCTGCGACGACATCGCCGCGCAACATGAAATCGCCATGATCGGCCAATCGGTGAGCGAATTCCGAATCCTCGTCGACAATGAAGCTGGTGTCGAAACCGCCCAATTTCGCAAACCAATCTCTGCGAAAGGCCGCACCGATGAGGAAGAAGCTGTGCAGGAAATGCCGCAGGGGAAAGCGTGATGTCGCCACCTTTGCGCTCGCCAACTGAAGGCCTATCAGATCAAACCAGAGGCGCGGTTCGCCCGTCCCCAGGAAACGCACGTTCGCAACGTGGGCAACCACATCTTCTCCGGCCGCAGCGAGGTCTTGCCGCAGCAACGCCATGCGCCCTGCACACCAGCGATCATCCGAATCGTTGAACGCCAGCCAGTCGCCGCTTGCCCGCGCGGCGCCGGTGTTGCGCGCTGCCGCCGCTCCGCCATTGGGTTGGCTCACCACAATGATCCGGTTGCCGAACTCTCGCAAAACCACCAGCGTATCATCCGTGCTGCCATCATCGACGACAATCACTTCCTCGGGCGGACTTGCCTGACACAAAACGCTCTCGATCGCCGCCCCGACGATCTGCGCGCGGTTGTAGGTCGGGATGATGACAGAAATGGAGGGGGCTGACATCTAGCTGCCCCCGGGAGGCATCGCGCCGAAGAATTGCTGCCCCAGCGTCGGCGTAATCCAGCGCAGCCGCAGGAGGTTCGCGATCAGACGGCGCGGGTTGCGCAGAACGGCCGGGTTGAGAAAGCCCATTTTCAGAATTCCGGGCGCCTGACTGTGCGATCCGGCGCTGCCGACGCGGTAAGCTGCCCCCGCAAAGGGCAAGGGGGCGAGCGGCGTGCCGCGTCGGGCAAGAGCAGGCTTGATGCGGACGTGGCTGCCGAGCGTCACCTTGATCCAGTCAATATCGGCATCGCCCGATTGCGGCGGCAATCCGTAAAGGTCGCTCCGGATGATCAGACAGGTGCCGCACAGGCTGTCGAACGTCTTGGTAAGCAGAAACCACCGCCCGCCCTCATCCCACAGATAACCCTTGTCGATGAACCAGCCATTGGCGTTGTTGCTCTGCGCAACGTGGCTGACCAGACCGCTGTGCACCAGGTCATCATCATCCACGATCATGAAATAGCGTGCATCGGGTACCGCCAGCATCCCTGCAAGCACGCGGCGGCCCTTGTCATAGCGGAATGCATCGAGCACCGCTTCGCGCGAGCCCTTGTTCAATTCGTGCATGTCGTTGGGCGGGAACGTGACCCGCTCGACCGCGAAGCCCGGAGGCAGATCCGGCAGGTCGGCCCCCTCGTTGGCCACGATCACGCAATTCCAATCGGGGTGATCCTGGTTGGCGATCGACGCGACAGTCTGCTCCAGCCGCGCGCGCAGCGCCGGCCAGTCGCGCGCATTGTCCTGATGGCGCACCGGAATGATGAAGCTGACAAGCGGCATGGCAATCCCCCTATGGCTGCGCCCCGGTCCGCGAACCTATTTTCCCGCGACAGCGCGCGCCCATTCGACCGCCTGATCCAGCGTATCCGGGCGATGGGTCAATCCGGTCCCCTCAGGGTAGAACGTGTCCATCAACCGGCGGATCTTGCCATAGCTGTTGTCGAGCACTGCGTGCGGCCGCCCGATCAGCGTGGCGCAGATGTGGACGTGGAGTCTGTCCGTCACCAGCACGCGCCCGCGCGAAATCTGGTTGATGCCGCGGCCGAACCGCTGTTTTGCGGCAGCATCGAGCAACCGGAACTGCCGGACCTCGCGTGAGGCTAAGCCGGCGCCGATTGCGCCTCCAAGCTTTGCAAGGCGAACCTTGTAGCGACGCTCATTGATCCAGTCCTCGCGAGGAATGTCGGAATGCCGCCAGGCATCCTTGACGGATCTCTCGCGATCATCGCGCAGCATCGCCAAAACCGGCATCTGCGCAGGATTGGCAACCACAGGCCCAATACCAAACGCCATGTCAGGGCAAAGCCGCACCTCGCATTGGAAATGGCGCTCCGCAAAATCCTTGGATTCTTCATCGCGCACAACCAGCACGTAGTTGCGGTGCTTCTCGATCACACGGGCCGTCTGTTCCGCGCGCTCCATCGAATTGAAATGTATGGATTGAGGAAGCTGGATGATGCGGCGCTCCGGGAAGCTCGCGATGACATGGTCCTTGAAATCCTGATTGATACCCCAAAGGTCGCCAAAGCTGCCGCCACCCTGCATCAGGATCGGACCTTCGGGCACAGCAGCCCTCAATGCCGCCTCGTCAAGGTCTGACGTCCTGCACGTGTAGGAGGGCGTCTTGCCGAAGCGGGTCTTGAGCCAGTTGATCTCGCCAAGCCAGATTGCCGAATCGCCGCAGTTGCGAATATCGGGGAAATCCAGCAGCGCCAGCTTCTCATCGGGCGAAATCAGATCCTTGAGGCGATCATGAATGAGATCGGCCATTCGGGTGATGAGACTCAGCCGCTTGTTATCGTCCGGAATATCTTCCGTCATTTGCTGTCCAGAACGCCAAGGAGAGGAAAGTAGGAGGTAAAGCTTTTATCTTATACCCGGGCATAACACCCGGTACCCACGCGCGACCTGCCAGAAAACCCCGGAGGGGGCAACCACTAGTCAAGCCCCATACATGCCCTTCCGGAACCCAGCGCCATAGTGGCAATTGGCCCCATTTCGGGATGCGCCTGCGCGATAACGCTGCGGTCTGCAGAGAAGATGATGTTGCAGCGCAGCAGCAGCCAGTTTATCCGCGCACAACCGCTCTTCGAGAACGGCTCACATCGCTGGCCAATCCCTCGGCCCGCCGGGACACATGATGGCCGACCGCAAGCGCATCGATTTCAAGCAGCAGGGGTTGAAGAAGGCGGCCATCACTGGCTGGCTTTGGAACTTTGTTATCAAGATCACCACCGTCCTTGTGACAGGCCTGGTGTTTCTGATCACCTCGCGGATTCTTGATCCGGTAAGCTTCGGCATCGTGGCCTTCGCCGCGGCCGTGGTGGCCGGGCTTGCTGCGATCATGCCGGTCGGTTTTGCCGAGGCACTGGTCCAGCGGCAGGAACTGGAAGAGCGCCATCTCAACAGTGTGTTCTGGCTTTGCACGATATTTGCCAGCATCACGTATGGCCTGCTCATTCTCGCAGCGCCGCTGGTGGCAGCCTATCAGGACATGCCTCTGCTGGAGCCGATCCTTTATGTGCTCGGCACAAGATTGCTGTTCGAGGCGATCGCGGCCGGACCGAACGCCATCCTGCAACGCCGCATGGAATTTCGTGCGCTTGCCATCCGCACGGTCCTTGCAAACCTGTTGGGAGCCAGCACCTGCCTGCTCCTGATCTATTGGGGCTATCCGGTCTGGGGCCTCGTCATGTCGCAGGCGGTCAGCCCGCTCGTGTCGATGGTGGTGGTGTTGCTGACGACCCGCTGGCGACCGTCCGGCTGGCTGGATCGCGCCTCGATCAAGGAACTTGCCTCGTTCGGGCTAAGCACACTGGGCATCAACGCCTTGAGCCAGGCGAGGATGGAAGAATTGCTGTTCGGGCTTTTGCTGGGGCCGGCAATGCTGGGGCTCTATTTCTTTGCGCGGCGGCTCTACACTGTGCTCTCGGACCTATTTGCGGGGGCTTTCGGGGGCGTGAGCGGGGTCGTTTTCGCCACCCTCCAAAGCGATCCGGAGCGCCGACGTGCCGCCTTTGCCGTTGCAAGCTTCGCGTCGGCCGCGCTTGGCTTTCCCGTCTTTGCGGGTCTTCTGGCGATCGCCCCCACGGCGGTCCCACTGGTGTTCGGTTCTCAATGGGAAGGCGCCATCGTCATGGTGATGGCGCTGAGCGTTACGGGAATCCAGTCATCTCTCGGCATAATTCAAGGCGCGCTTATCCGGTATCTGGGCGAGGCGACGTGGTGGCTCAGGTATCAGATGCGGATGCGCTTGTCGGGCTGGGCGCTCATCGTGTTGCTGGCGCCTTTCGGGGGCACCGTGGTCGTGGTCACAATGGCCGCGCGGGTGATCATGCTGTGGCCGATGTCGGTGCGAAAGACCGCACAGCTGCTGGACATGCCATTCAAGGATTATCTGGCGAGCTTCTCGGCCCCGGGTATTGCGGCGCTTGCCATGATGGGATGGGTGGCCGCACTTTCACAGTTGATGGCGCAATCGGACGGCTGGCTGCTGCTGGCGGTTCAGATCACGTCAGGTGGGGCGATCTATTGCGCGATCCTTGCGGTGCTGGCGCGGAACCGGCTGCGCGAGGCCATGGAATTGTGGCGCAAGCGAAAAGCCGGGTAGCCGCCCGTTGAAGCGGCGCGCCGAGGCGGCCCCGGCCCCTAGAACGGGTGGCAATGCCTCAGGGACTGCTTGATCGGGGCGGCGTCGCGTGATTGGGCCTGCCTGGCCGCGGCGCGTAGATCCTCGATGCTGGAAATAGCATCGGGGTAATCCTGACCCCCGCCATAGACCGAGTAATAGTCACGAAACTTGAAGTTGCCGCCGTCGAGCATGTCGCCGAAGTTGATCCAGCGATTGGGGATGCCGAACGAATCCGCCGCGATCAGCCCGTGCATTGCCGAGGACAGCACCAGTTCGCACTCGGCCAGCTCTGCAACAAAGCTCGCGACCTCCTGCTGGATTTCGATGATCTTGAATTCGGATGAGTTTTCGATCGCCTGCATCACCGGATCATTGCGCTGCTTGTAATGCGCAATAACGCCGATTCTCGCCGAACCTGTGGGCTTTGGCGGATCGAAGTAGTCTGCCACCAGCAAACCCGGATCACCCAGCCCGCCAATCTCGCTGCGCCATTCGGGCGGCAGCAGATCGTGGGTCAATTGACCGCGCACCGCATGGATCTTTCTGGGGCGGAAGCGCAAGGCGCCATGCGGGAACATGAACCCGGCTCCCCAGATCACCTGCACATCATCACGCCAGTCCGACCAGCCCAGCACGCTGCCCACGGTCACATATTCAGGCTCGGGTTGGAAGCTGAGCCGCTGGCGCAGCGAGCGCCGCCCGGCTTCGGTCGTGATGTCGTGCTTCAGCAGGTTCCGGCCACGCCACACGTGCATGAGGTTGATCGGCCGCTTGCCCGAAAGGCGCTCGATAAGGAAAGGCGCCAAGAGATCACCGAAGTTCAGCTTGTTCGCAAACCACTTCGCCAAGATTGTCTGATGCAAGGCTCAATCCTTCGTGAAATCTGTGCGCAGCATGCGACCACAATGCGAGGTTCGCGCTTCGATCACGGCTCGTGGCCGCCCACGGCGGAGGCTTCCAGCAAGTCGCGCAGCTCGCTGATCGGGATGTCCATCCTCCAGCTCAGTTTCTGAAGCGGGATCACGCCCTCACCAAGAGCCTTGCGTGCCTGCTGCAAGTCCTGCCCGCGCTCCAGCGCGAGCCAGGCGAAATGCGGCGGGCCGGCGCTGAATTTGGGCATCCGCTGCCAAACTGCCGCGCAAGCGCGATTGTTTCTGATTGCGAATTCCAGCGCGTCATTGTGCCAGAAATAATCCTTGGTTGCGGCCCTGCCCTGCCAGTGCTGCACCGTCAGTCGATCCCATTCGCTCGCCAGCGGATTGCCGGGGCTTCCCGCGATGAACCAGTTGCCAACCAGGCGCGGCCAGCTGTGGGCAATGATCCGCTTGTCCTCGCCATCCCAGGTGAAGATGAAAAAGCCGGCATGACCGACCACGGGCAGCCACTCGTCAAGCGGGCGCAGGCACCACGTCGTGGCATCGACCCACACCCCGCCGTGCTCTGCCAGCAGGCGCGTGCGCAGGACATCGGCGCGGTGAGCGCTGAGGATCGTATCCGGCAGACTGGGCAAGGACACAGCATCCGCGGCGCTGGCACGATCAAGAATGCGGATATCCCACCCCGGATTACGCGCCTCCCATGTGCGGCGGCATGCCTGCACCAGATCGGGGGCATTGCCGAACCCCTGGTCCCAATAGAGCCACAAGATGCGCGGTATCCGCGAGGGCGCTTGGGGGAGGATCGACTGGTGCGAACGATGCTTGCCCTGCAACCTGCGCATGACCTTTCGGGCAAGGTGCGCGACACGCTTGCGCTCAATATAGGCTTGATGAGTCATCGGCGCCTTGCATCAGCCTTGAGCGCAGCCGGGATGGCAAGACCGCGCCCTTGAGCGGCGGGGCATCCAGGACGACCGACCGCCCCACCCTTTGCCCTGTTCCGCCGCCGCAAAGCGCAGATCTCGCCGTAAGGGTTCATGCACCATCCCGCTGGGTCGGCGCAGATGCCGGGCCAAGCAGTGGCCGCCACCATGCTTCATGGTCGAGATACCACCGCAAGCTCTGACGCAGGCCATTCTCGAAGGATCGCTGGGGCGCATAGTCCAGCTCGCGCCGCGCCTTGGTTTCGTCGATCGCGTAGCGGCGATCATGGCCGGCGCGGTCCGTGACAAAGGTCTTGAGACTGCTCGTCGGCTCGCCGCGCGCGGCGGGTGCATCGGGATAGCGGGCCGCCAGATCATCGATTTCGGCAAAGGCGCGGTCAACCTCGGCGCAGATCGTGTCGATCACGGTCATGTTGGGAAGCTCCGCTCCCCCACCGATATTGTAGGTCTCCCCCGGCTGGCCGCGCACAAGGCAGGCCTCGATGCCGCGGCAGTGATCTTCCACATGGAGCCAGTCGCGCACATTCATGCCGTCGCCATAGATCGGCAGCTTGCGGCCATGGAGCGCGTTGAGCAGAAACAGCGGGATCAGCTTTTCGGGGTATTGATAGGGGCCGTAATTGTTCGAACAATTGCTGGTCGTCACCGTCAGCCCGTAGGTGTGGTGATAGGCGCGCACGAGATGATCGGAAGCGGCCTTGCTCGCCGAATAGGGCGAATTTGGCGCGTAAGGCGTGGTCTCGCTGAATGCCGGGTCTTGAGGCCCCAGCGAACCGAACACCTCGTCGGTCGAAATGTGGTGAAAGCGGTGCGGCCTGCCGCTGCCCGCCAGCCACACAGCGCGCGCAGCCTTGAGCAGGCTGTTGGTGCCAAGGATGTTGGTGTCGATAAAGGCGTCCGGCCCGCTGATCGATCGGTCGACATGGCTTTCGGCGGCAAAGTGCACGATCGTCGCGATCCCGTGCTCGCGCAGCAGGCTTTCGACGAGCGCAGTGTCGCGGATGTCCCCCACCACCAGTTCGGCATGGGGAGCGCCTTCAAGAGTCGAGCGGTTGCCTGCATAAGTGAGGCAATCGAGCACGATCACACGATCGTCGGGGTGATGGGCATTCCAGTAATGCACGAAATTGCCGCCGATGAAGCCGGCCCCGCCGGTTACGAGCAGATTGGCCACGATTACGCCTCACTCTGAATGATAAATGCTGCGCCCATCATGCGGCCCTCACCACGTCAAGCCCGCTCTGTTCGACATGCCTGCGCGCCATAAAGACTGTGTTGGCACTTGGCGAGAGCATCACCAGACGCCCCTTGGAAAACCCATAGGGAAAGAGCTCAAAGCTTGCGAGGAAACGCGTGATTTCCAGATTGGCGCATTCAAGCAGAACCACCGGCTGACTGGCGAGCGTCTCTGCGCCCCCCTTGAGCACATCGAGTTCAGCGCCTTGCACATCGATCTTGATGAAATCGGGCCTCAGGCCAAACGCATCGAGCCGTTCGCGTGGGACTGTGAAACACTGCAAACTCAGCTTCCCCGGATCGAAATTCGCGATGCGGTCAGCGTTGAGCCAGCCGCTCGCCTGTTCGCGGTGGATTGAAGCCAGCCCATCGAACACGAAACCTCTGTAGACCGGCACGTGCAGAGTGGATTCACCGGCCATGTCTGCCAGGGCCAGTTGGTGGATTTCCACCCGGTCATCCCGGGCAAAGCGGCGCTGCAGATATTCTGCGAGCAAGCCGTTGGGTTCGAAACTGACAATCCGGGCATTCGGGCAAAAACGGCGCACGGCGCAGATTGTCTGCCCCCAGTTGGCCCCAATATCGAGCACCAGCCCGGGCTCGGGCAGATGCTTGAGCAGATGCAGCTCGGGCTGGATGTTGAGACCGAACTGGCGGGTGGTGAAGTTGTAGAAACCGAACTTGGCGGTCCTGATCCACGGAGCATACGTCTGCAAGGTGCGCAGCTGCCGTTTAACGGGGCTCTCGGTCTCAGCGGGCACGACCTTAACCGCCTGACACAGCGCGTTCTTGCGCGAGCATGGCTCTGAGATTGGTGCGCCAGTGCACCGGTTCGTCACCAACCGCCTCGCGGGTGCTGCGGCAATCGAGCAAGGAAAATGCGGGGCGGCGCGCCGGTGTCGGATAGTCTGCCGTTGTGATCGGGCGGATCACCGGGATGCGGCTGAGCAGTCCTGCTGCATGGGCTTCTTCGGCGATGGCAACGGCAAAGTCATACCAACTGGCGACCCCGGCGTCCGAATGGTGAAACGTGCCGCAAGCGCCCTTGGCGAGCAGCGCCCAGATGGTGCGGGCAAGGCCGGTGGCCCAGGTTGGCGCACCGATCTGGTCGGTTACCACACCCACGGTTTCGCGCTCGTTCATGAGGCGGATCATGGTGCGCACGAAATTCGCGCCGCCTGCTTCGTAAACCCAGGCGGTCCGGATGAGGATATCGGATGACCGCAGGTGATCTTCGCCGGCTGCCTTGGTGCGGCCATAGGCTGACAACGGATTGCGCGCATCGCCGGGCAGATAGGCACGGCTTGATGTGCCGTCGAAGACGAAATCGGTTGAAACGTGCACCAACCGGCCACCGCTTGCCGCCATCGCCTCGGCCATGACGGCAACCGCATCGGCATTGATTGCCCGCGCGGTTGCCTCGTCGGTCTCGGCCTTGTCGACAGCGGTGTAGGCGGCTGCGTTGAGGATCACATCGGGCGCCTCGCGCTGCAGCAGATCGCGCAGGCTCGCGGCGTTGGTGAGGTCGCATTCGCCCACATCGATCGCGGTGATCGCGGCATCGGATGGGGCGGAGCGCTGCAAAGCGCCGCCCAATTGTCCGCGAGCTCCGGTGATGAGGACTTTCACGCGAACACCTGCACATCCGCCAGAGCCAGCCCGCGAGCGTCCTTGTCCGACAGCTTTGGCGCAAGGCCTTCGAGCGGCCATTCGATGCCGATCGAAGGATCGTCCCACATCAAGGTGTGCTCATGCTGCGGCGCGTAGGGCGCAGTGCATTTGTAGAGGAAATCCGTGTCGTCCTGGAGGGTCAGGAACCCGTGGGCAAAACCTTCGGGCACCCAGAACATGCGCTTGTTGTCCGCGCTCAGTTCCACACCGACCCACTGGCCGAAATGGGGCGAGGATTGTCGCAGGTCGACTGCCACATCAAACACCGCCCCGCGCGTCACGCGCACCAGCTTGCCTTGGGCGCCCGGGTTCTGGAAATGCAGGCCGCGCAGCACCCCCTTTTGCGAGCGCGAATGATTGTCCTGCACAAAGGCGAGATCAAGACCTGCCTCGGCGAAGGCCCCACCATTCCAGCTTTCGAAGAAAAAACCCCGCTCGTCCCCGAATACCCGCGGCTCGATAATCAACGGGCCGGGGATCCCGGTCTCGATCAGCTTCATGAGAAAACCGTGGTTTCTAGCAATTTGAGGAGATATTCGCCGTAACCGGACTTGCGCAGCGGCTCGGCTATGGCCCGCAGCCTGGCATCATCGATAAACCCCTGACGCCATGCAATCTCTTCGGGACAGGCAATCTTCAAGCCTTGCCGCTCCTCGGTGATCCGCACATAGGTTGCCGCATCGAGCAGCGAGGCATGCGTGCCGGTATCGAGCCAGGCAAAGCCACGGCCCATGATTTCCACCGCCATCGCGCCTTCATCAAGATAGGAGCGGTTGAGATCGGTGATCTCCAACTCGCCGCGCGGGGAAGGCTTGAGGTCGCGCGCCCGGTCCACCACGGTGTCGTCGTAGAAATACAGCCCTGTCACAGCATAATTGGACTTGGGCTGTGACGGCTTTTCCTCGATCGAGATCGCCTTGCCGCCGGCATCGAATTCGACGACGCCGAAGGCTTGCGGATCATTCACCCGATAGGCGAACACGCTGGCGCCCGACGCGCGTTCGTTGGCAGCCCGGAGCAGCGGCGGCAAGCCGTGGCCGTAGAAGATGTTGTCGCCAAGGATCAGCGCGCTCGGCCCGCCGCGCACGAAGTCGGCGCCGATGTGAAACGCTTGCGCAAGCCCCTCGGGCCGGGGCTGCACCGCGTAGGTCAGGGTTACGCCGAAATCCCCGCCATCGCCCAGCACTCGGCGAAACTGCTCAGAATCCTCCGGCGTCGTAATGATCAGGATGTCGCGGATGCCCGCCAGCATGAGCGTGCTGAGCGGATAATAGATCATCGGCTTATCGAAAATCGGCATCAATTGCTTGGAGACGCCGCGGGTTAGCGGATAAAGCCTGGTCCCGGAGCCGCCAGCGAGAATGATACCCTTGCGGCCAGGGCTACGGTTCGGTTTTTCCACTCGGATGCTCGCTCTCGTCAGATCACGTCACGGCCCCATGTCGCATCGCAGCATAAAATGGCAGCGTCAACTCTTGATGCGTGCCGCTTGCGCCAGCGGCCAGCGCGATCGTTTGAGGGCTCGCTGTGCCCTTTAATGCCCTAGTCAAGCAGCTGCATTTGGTTCAATGCGTCGGGATCGATGGGGCAGTTTTGCCGAACATGCTATGGGTATTGAAAGCGAGTGTACGGCAGGGATGGTGAGTGCGTTGTGGCAGGGGACGAGTTAGGCGTTGTGCTGGATCGCTTTCTGGCCGCCTGTGTGCAGGCCAGCCTTGCCAAAGCCCCCATGCCTTCATGGCCTTACCAAATAAATGCCGATCCACAGCCTGTCACTTCGCCTGAGTATCCAGCTGATAATCTGACTGAGCTTTCCTTCACGGAAAGCCTCATCTTGCGCGCCGAGTTCCACGGTGTCGCCGGTTTGATATGCCAGTCCAGTCCGCAATTTCCCGGCTGGCCCGATGGCGCGTGCGAGGCCATCGCGGCGCTGGCACGGCGCACCGCGCTGGAAGAAGCGCTGGTCCGCCCGGCCATCGCCGCCGTCATAGAAAACCTCGCCAGGATGGGCATCGCCAGCGTGTTGATGAAAGGCGGTGCGTTGGCCTATCTTAACTACGATCCGCCCTTTACCCGGCCGCGGGGCGATACTGATCTGTTGGTCCGTGAAAGTGATCTTGCCGCCACCCGGAAAGTGATCGCCAAGCTTGGCTGGCGCCTGCCGAATAATCCGCTGGGCATTTATTTTCAGGAGATGTGGCACCTCGATTGTGGCGCGGGAGTGACCCACACGCTGGATTTGCACTGGCGCACCACGGATCGACCGGTGCTCCAGCAAGTACTGCGCGACGATGATTTCTGGGCGAACACTCAGACCATCAAGAAGCTGTCTCCCAATGCCGCAGCGCCCGACCCGATCAGCTTGCTGGTGCATGGTGCAGTCAACCAATTGTGGCACGAATTGCGGGGCTTCCATATTCAGGACGAGCGCGTGATCGGGCGGCGCCGCCTGATCTGGGCCGTTGATTACTTCCAAATTACACGTGATTTCCGGGCGGCCGACTGGAATGCCTTGATAGCGACCTGCGCCCATCTGGGGGCAGGTGCGGTGGTGCACCGGGCGCTGTCCGGGGCAATAGCGGATATCGGCCTCGCCGTTCCGCAGCCGGTGCTGGCAGCCCTTGCGGCACAAAACCCTGATTGTCCGATCCTTAATTACATCGCAAATACCAGCTCGGCGGGCAATTTTGGCGATGATTTGCGCGCAGCAAGCAGTTTGGGCATGCGACTGCACATGATCGCAACAGTGGCGATTGCCCCGCGCAGTCATCTGCTCGCCAAATATCCTGAAGCACACCACTGGCCGACCGCTGCGCTGCAGCTGCGGCGTTACTGGCAGGCTGTGAAAGGCCTGTTCGGCGCTGGTAGCGGCCAGTCGGACGATACCGCGCGGTGAATATCCGCTTTCTCGCCGAGCGCGCGCGGCCGCACCGCCGCGATCTCGTTACCATTGCGGGGCTATCCATATTAAGCGCATTGGCGACGCTGACGATCCCGTGGCTGGCCGGGCAGTTCCTCGCCGGGGTGATCAGCGGCGTAGCGGTTGAACTGGGTCTGGTGCTGGCGCTGCTGTTGGCGGCGCTGGTGTGGATGACCGGGGTCAACATCGCCGTCGCGATCCTCTCTCAAGCCGCGTCGGGTCGCATCCTGGCCGGGCTGCGCGCCGAAACCTATGCCCGCATTCAGGCGATGCCCATGTCGTTTCATGATCGGAGCAAAAGCGGCGACCTGCTTTCGCTGATGACTTATGAGGTCGGCAATCTGAGCGGTTTTCTCACCGCCACCCTTGCCAAGCTGCCAGCCATGATGCTGACCGCAGGGGGCGCCGCGGCGCTGTTGTTTCTGATCGATCCGGTGATGGCGGTGGTGGTGCCAGTGCTGGTGCCGGTATTCTATCTGGTGATGAAGCTGATCGGCCGCAGATTGCGCGCCCTGTCGCACAAGGTGCGCAAGGCCGAATCCGAATTGGTGTGGACGGCATCGAGCGATCTGGACATGCTGCCTGCCATCAAGGCTTTCGCCACCGAACAGCACCACCGCACCCATTACGACAGCGTGATCGAGAAATCGCGCCGCCTCAGCCTCAAGCAGACGCGCACGATGGCTTCTGTCGGCCCGATTGTTTCGCTGGTGGCTGCGCTGGCTGCGATCGCGCTGCTGGTGCTGGGCAGTGGTCAGGTGGCGAGCGGCGCGCGCAGTCCGGGCGAGTTGTTTGCCTTCCTGTTCTACGCAGCCTTGCTGACCCGCCCGGTCGAATCGCTCGCCAATATCTATGGGCAGTGGCAGATCGCCAAAGGAACGCTGGGGCGGATCGAGGCGGTCTTCACCAAGGCGGTCGAGCCGGGATACAGTGCGACAGGGCGGCTGAATCGCGCCATCGGCGCGATTGATTTTGCAGAGATTGAGTTCGCCTATCCCGGCCGTGAGGGGGTGCTCAAGGGGTTCAACCTCGCGATTTCGCCCGGCGAGATCATTGCGCTCACCGGCGAGAACGGCATTGGCAAGTCCACGCTGGTGGGGCTGTTGCTGCGGTTTTACGATCCGCAAGCGGGCACCATCACACTTGATGGGACGAATATCGCCACCATTCAGGTGCAGGACTTGCGGCGGCAGTTCGGCTACGTCCCGCAGCGTGCGCTGCTGTTCAACGGATCCATTGCCGAAAACATCGCATTCGGCCTCCCCAATCCCGAGCCGGACGCGATCGAGCGGGCTGCCCGCATGGCGCAGGCCTGGGACTTCATCCAGCATCTGCCGCGCGGGCTTCATACCGAGATCGGCGATAGCGGCATTCGCCTGTCAGGCGGGCAGCGCCAGCGCATCGCTCTGGCGCGCGCGCTGCTGCGCGATCCGCCGATCTATATCTTCGATGAAGCCACCAGCATGTATGACCTTGAAGGCGAGGCGGCATTTGTCGAGGCCTGCGTGCAAAGCCTGAAGGATCGCACTGTCATCATCATCACCCACCGCCCCGCCAGTCTGGCGCTGGCTGACCGGATCGTGCACATGACCCGCACCGGACCGGTCATCAGCGGACCGGTGAATGGGGGAGGAGCCGGCAGGCAATGAGCGGGATTTGCGGCGCTCTGCTGCTCGACGGGGGGCCTGCGGATGAAATGGGCTTGGGCAGCGTTCTCAGCGCGCTGCACCGGCGCGGACCGGATCGCAGCGGGCTCGCCAGCGATGGGCCAGCAGCGCTTGGCCATGCGCTCAACGCTACCACCCCGGAATCGCTTAGCGAAGCCATGCCGCTCCGCCATAGCGGCACCGGCTGCCTGATCACGGCCGATGTTCGGCTCGACAACCGCGCCGATCTGCTCGGCAGGCTTGGGCTTGATCCAACGGGCCGCGTGATCGGTGACGGGGAGATAATCCTCTGCGCCTATCTCCGATGGGGCACCGATTGCGTCAGGCACCTTGCGGGCGATTTTGCCTTCGCGATCTGGGACCCGCGCGAAAACCGGCTGTTCGCTGCGCGCGACAAGGTGGGGATGCGCCAGTTCATCTATCACCACCAGCCGGGCAAGCTGTTCGCCTGTGCCACCGATGCAGAGCCGCTGCTGCGCTTTCCCGGGGTCAAGACACGCATCAATGAAGGACGCATCGCCGACCTTATCGAAGGCTTAGAAGCGGTCGACGAAACTTCGACGTTTTTCGTGGACGTGCTTCGCCTGCCGCCTGCTCACGCGCTGATCGTGGATGAGGGGCAGCTGCGGACATGGCGCTACTGGCAACTTGAGCCGACGGGGCTGATCGAGCGGGCCAATGATGCCGCTTACGAAGAAGCCTTCCTCGAGGTGTTCACCGAGGCCGTTCGGGTGCGGCTGCGCTCCCCGGACGGCGTGCTGGGCTCGATGCTGTCGGGCGGGATGGATTCCGGATCGGTCGTGGCTGTCGCTTCCCGATTGCTGCAACAGTCAGGGGCGCCCCTCCTGCAGACTGTCAGCGCGATCGACACAGATCCTGATTGCCTCGAAACGAAGGCGATTCGCGCCTCGCTCACGATGGCGCACCTCGATCCGCAGCTCGTCTCCCCCGACATGCCCGATTCGCACCGCGAAGCGCTGGTCGAAGCGGTCCGCAACTGCCCGCAGCCGTTCGATGGGCACATGGCGATGGTTTGCGCGATCTACCTGCAAGCCAAGCGCCGCGGTCTCAAAATCATGCTGGACGGCCTTGCCGGAGATACGACATTGGGCAGCGGGGATGTCGTGAATTGGCACATAGAGAACGGCCGGTTGCTGGCCGCCTGGCGCGAAGCACGCGGTGATGAAGCCTATTGGGGCAGCTGGTATCCGGCGCACCGGCAGTTCTCGACCCGTGTCCGCCAGTACTATGCGCCCACAGGGCTGCGCAATTTGTGGCGCAGGATCAAGGACGCTGCGAAGGTGACCCCCGGGGATGAGCCGCGACTGCTCAACCAAGCCTTTGCGTCGAAAATCGATTTCAAAGGCAAGTTGCAGGAGTATCGGGCCAGAAACAGTCTCGGGAAAAGCAGCAGTGCAGAAACGCGCGCGCGCAGAATGCTTCATCCGACGATCATAGTCGGACGTGAGAGATATGACCGGGTTGCCGGAAGCTTCGCTATCGAGCAGCGCGATCCGTTCTTCGATCCCAAACTGTTCGAATTCTGCCTGACGCTTCCGGTGGATCAGCTGAAGTCAGGCGGCTGGCCCAAGATTATTTTGCGGCGCAGCATGGCGGGTTATCTGCCTGACGAAGTTCGCTGGCGCACCGGGCGTACCCATGTCGGCCCCAAATATATTCTGCTCGGCAATGAGCCGAAAACGCATGAAGATCGAAAGATGTTGCAAAGCATGTTCGAACCCTACGTTCGCGCTGACAAGTTAGCCAACTGGCTGGTCGACGAGAGTCAGGATTCCGCACTTGCACAGGTAAGTGAGTTACGGTATCTCGCTTACTGGATGGCCCGTACCGAGCGCCTTTTGGCGTGATCAGGAGGAACTGCAGTGACAAATCTCGCCCAGCTCAAGAGCACCTACAACCGGCCCTCGCTGGCAGTTTACGGCTCGTTCTCGCAGTTGACCGCAAGCGGTTCGGCTGGCAACCCTGAGGCGACAAACCCCCAGGGCAACCCGGCTCCGCCGAGCCAGCCCACTCTGAGGGCGTAATCCGCTCGAGCGGAATGGGCCCCCTGAATAGCAATAGCCGTATCCGTGTAAACTGATGCAGGCTTTTGCAATTTGGGGCCAGCTCCCTTCACTGGGTGGCTGGACACTTCCGCGTATTGAGGCAGGCGGATCGCAAGATAGCGGTCAGCTTTTTCAGGATTGTCTGTCCGACATGGATTATGCGGCCCTCTTCATCGAGGGCCGTTTCCATTTGTCGTTCGGAAATCTTGTTCGCTTCGAAGTGTGTTTCGAGACGAAGCGAATCGAACTTGGCCCAGGTGCTCAGCTGCAGGACCCTGCCACGCTCCTTCACCTTCTCTATGATCACGTGATCCCGCGCGTGATCGCGGCTACCGGCATGCTTGTTCTGCATGGCAGCGCGGTTGAAATCGGCGGCCGGATCGCGATCTTCATCGGCGAAACCGGTGCCGGCAAATCCACACTTTCCGCCAGTCTCCACGCCAAGGGCCACCGCCTGCTTGGGGATGATGCCGTGGTCGTGACGCAAAAGGCCGGGCAATATCTTGGTGAAGCGGTGTATCCGAGCCTGCGCCTTTACCCCGAGGCGATCGCCGAGATCCTGGGCGAAGGGCTCGCCACCGCGCCCATGGCGCATTATTCCGAGAAGCGTCACGTGCTTGGCTTTGCCGCTGACGTCGCGCAGCCCGGCCCGCTCCCGATCGGCCATATCTTCATGCTCACCAACGCGGCGTCGGCGCCGCAGCTCGCAGCGATCTCTCCGCGGGAAGCTTGCATGGCGATGATCCAGCAAAGCTTCGCGCTTGATCCCAACGATATCGGCGCAGCGGCCGAGCGAATGCAGCAGGCCGTGGCTCTGGCGTCAGCCATTCCAGCCTCAAGGCTCAGCTATATGCGTGATTTCAACCAGTTGCCGAACGTTCATCGCCTGATCGAACAGCGCATGGCAGACCCCGCTCCGGCTCCCCGGCCAGACGCCTGATCCGGCCAGCTAACCGTGTTAGCCTTCACCAGCACGATCACATCGCCCAAAGCGCCCACGATGGCCGAGGACAGGCGCATGCCAAGGAGTAACCTTGGTAGGACCCGCAATCGGGATTGTCTTGTTCTGGGCCATGGATCACGGAGCAATCGCATTGCAGCCGATGGCGCTTCATCCAACGAGGCTAACGTCGTAAACGCGCCCCATGGCGCTATCGGTTTGCTGTATTGCCACGACCGCCGCGATGCTGTCTGCGTAAGCTGCGCGTGGCAAACCAAATGGAGCACAAGGCTTGACGATCACTCTCAACGACTCATGGCGAATAAGCGATCAGGCCATTGCCAATATGGTCGGCGACGACACCGTGATTCTCCATCTCGGGAATGGCACTTACTATGGGCTGGACCCGATCGGTGCCCGCCTGTGGCGTGCGCTTGCCGAGGGCCGATCCGCATCGGCGGTGGTTGATGAGATCGTCGAAACCTATGATGTCGATCGCGCGACTGCGGAGCAGGACCTGTTGGCGCTGATCCAATCGCTGGTCGAGAACGAACTTGCGCTGCCGGCCTGACAAGGCTGAACGCAGCGCCTCGGTTTCATAGCTCCTGCGTGCCATGCCGCATCCCTATCCGCTTGTCCCGCGTTACATGTTTGCCCTTTCCGCGGCAGGTTATCTCGCCGGTGCACGCGCCCGGCTTCACCGCACCTCGCCTGAGGACGTGATTGCCCTCAACACAGCTGCCCGGGCATCGTCAGCCTCCGGGCAGCACGCCGGGCAAGCAACCGATCCAGCGGACCTGAGCGCCAGAGTGGCGTTCTTCATCCCGCGCATGGCGCTGCGCGTGCCGTGGCGCGCCGATTGTCTGGTGCAAGCGCTGGCGGGGCAAAGCTGGCTCAAGGCAAACGGGGTGGTGAGCGAGATTGCCATTGGCACCGCCAAGACACCCGATGGAGAATTCAAGGCCCATGCGTGGCTGATGTGCGATGGTCACATCCTTCTGGGCGGTGATGTTGCGCAATATAGCCCGCTCCTGAGGCCGCAGCCCGAAGCCTAGGTCAGCCGGGTCGAGAAAAGGGCCCCGCAATGAACCCTGCCGCCGATCCCCCAAGCGCCCACCCGGCGGACTGAGAGTCGCGCAATTGGAATGCAGCGATCACCGACTTGGGACCGCTCGCGGTCCCGAGTTCCCGTTTTTCAATCAGCATTTCCGGTGGTATCACATTCCGGCGGAGCTCGTCTCGATGGCGGGAAACGGCTCCGCTACCGAGATCACAGTGCGACAGCGGCGCTGAACCGTGAAGAAAATGCGCCGAGATATAGGGCGAATGACGCAGTCGCTTAACTTCTTTGCCTTAAGCATATTGCCATCGTTGCTGCATTGCGATATCCGGGATTCGAAGACCAATTCGACAAGAGGGCCTTAGACATGATGAAGACCGCCTCGCGCATGATGCTCGCCGCTGCTACTGCGAGCCTTGCGATCGCACCGATCGCCGCCCAGGCTGGTACCCGTGCTGGGGACCGCACCGCCGTTTATGCGCCCTCGTCGGCTCCCGGCGTTGGCCGTGCTGCCAAGGGCGAATCGATCAGCAAGACTGCAAGCCTGCTGCTCGCTCTGCTCGCCGCCGGTGGTATCGTTGCTGGTATCATCGTTGCCGCCGACACCGAATCGAGTGACGATCAGTCGCCGGGCACCTGACCGATATCGGCCGCAGGGCCTCAGACAAGTCTGAAAAGCGCGAGCGCTCGGTGATCAGTCTCCGGGCGCTTCGTGTTTCTGGAAACGGTTCAGCTGCAGACCCGAAATGATGTCCGCCTCTCTGGTTTTCGACAAGAAGCCTTCGGGCCGCTTGGGTCTATCCTTGCTGATCGTCGTTCTCGGAACGGCGTTTGCCATCGGCGGCGGAGGTAGCCGCTTTGCCTTGGCGAACCTCGCCATCCAGCTTTCCGCATTCGTTGCTCTGGCGGCAAGCTACGATAGCGCCCTTCGGTTCTGGAGGGAATCTTCGGCCTGGCTGCGCGCTGCAGTCATCGCCTCGCTGGCGCTGCCGTTAATCCAGATCATCCCCCTGCCGGAAGCCGTATGGACGGCGTTGCCTAGCCGTGATCTCGTGGCGCAAAGCCTCGAAATGACGGGCCAGCCGGGTGGCTGGATGCCGCTGAGCCTCGATCCGTACCGGACACTGCTTGCCTTTTCGGCACTGGTCACTCCGCTGGCTGTGCTGGTGAGCGGCTGGGCCCTCTCCCGCCACCAGTTGCTGACGCTCGGATGGGTGATCGTGGGCCTCGGTGCCGCTACCGTATTGCTGGGCCTTGCGCAGCTTGGCGCGCCTGATGCCGGCGCCACTGTGTTCGGGTCGCGGTGGCGAGGAAACGTGCTGCTCGGGACCTTCGCCAACCGCAATACCACCGGGCTGTTTCTGACCTTCGCGCTTGGCTTGGCAGCACTTCTTCCAGCGCCGCGGCCTCATCCGGCGGTGCTGCCGATCCGACTTTCCTTGTGCATTCTGCTGGTGGTTGCAGTGTTGCTGACCCAATCGCGAACCGCGCTGGTGCTGACCGCAATCCCTTTGTCGCTCGGCGCACTCAAGGAATTCTCGGCGATCCGCAAGCAGCGCAGCGCAAGTCGAGGAAGCGTGGCGATCGCACTTGGGGCGGCAACCCTGGTCATCATTGGCACCGGCGCGCTGCTGGTCACCGCTCCGGGGCGTGTCAGCGATGTACTTGAGCGTTTCGAGGCCAAGGATGATCCACGGCGTTTCATCTGGGACGATGCAACCTACACGGCCGGGCGATATTGGCCGATAGGGACGGGACAAGGAACCTTTGACGAGGTGTTCCAGGTTGATGAATCGCTCGAAAACCTCACGCAGCGTCGGGCTGGAAGGGCGCATAACGACTACATCGAGCTTGCAATCGAATCCGGAATGGCCGGATTGGTTCTCGCTGCTGCCTGGCTGCTGCTTGTTGGCTGGATGAGCTGGCGCGCCCGGCTTTCATCGCTCCGCTGGACGGCTTGGGGGGCGAGCGGTTTCTTGCTCTGCATCGCGCTGCAATCGATCACCGATTATCCCTTGCGCAATCAAACCATCCTCGCCTTTGGCGGGTTTGCCTTGCTGCTGCTCGCCCGCATCGCAACCGATGCTGGCATCGAAAAATCGCGAGCGCTGCAATGATCGGCCGGGCTATCTGGTTCGGGACGCTCGCCGTCCTGGCAGTCGTCACCACTTTTCTGCAGATCGACAAGCAGTCGGAAGAAACGCCAGCGCTTGCAGTTGCGGTTCCTTCGCCGCTGCGAAACTTTGCGCAGACGCAGATCACTCGGACCGCGCTGGACGCGGACGATGGCGCGGCCGCGCTCGCCGAAGCCGAGCGGCTGGTACGGCGCAGACCCATCCCTGCCGAGTATCTCAGCCTTCTTGCCATCGCTCAGGCCCGGGCAGGTCAGGCCGAACAGGCGTCCTTGACGATCCAGTATGCCGCACAGCGCGGCTGGCGCGAGCCATTGGCGCAGGAAGCGAAGCTCAGGATGGCCATCTCCGCCGGCGACAAGCCTGAGGCGGTCCGCCGCTACGCCGCGCTGTTTTTGCGCAAGAACACACCCGACGACTTGCTGATCGAGCTCGGTCCTCAGGTTTTGAGCGCGTCAGATACAGCAGAATTGGAGCCCATGATCGCCATCGTGACCGGGGGACAGCGTTGGCACGACCACTTCTTGCGACGCGGCCAAAAGGTAATGCCGCCTGATGCCTTCGCTCAGATCACCATCGCCAGCATGTCACGCGGGGCCGCGTTCAACTGCAAGAACCTCGCCCAGGCGGTCAAGGTACTGAGCCGCAGAGACGCGGTCAGCGCTGACAAGTTAAAGACCTTTGCCGCGAGCAATTGTCCCTAAGCGCGGCTCAAAGCGTGCGGATGATCCCGGAAAAGTCCGTCGCGGCGTGCTCTTTGGCAAACTCTTCGTAGATAGCGCGGGCATGTTCGCCGAGCGCGACCTTGGCGCCTGCACCGCCCGCCGCTTCCATCGCCAGCTTCAGGTCTTTGAGCATCAGTCCTGCGGCAAACCCGCCCTGATAGCCATTGTCCGCAGGGGTGACTGGGCCAACGCCCGGGACAGGGCAATAGGACGTCATCGACCAGCATTGTCCGGACGAGACGCTGGAGATGTCGTAGAAGGTCTGCGGATCGAGCCCCAGCTTCTGCGCCATCGCGAAGGCCTCGCAGGTGCCGATCATGTGGATCGCGAGCAGCATGTTGTTGCAGATCTTGGCCGCCTGACCCGTGCCGGGACCGCCAGCATGGATCACGGCCTTGCCCATCGCGGCAAGGATCGGTTGGGCGCGGGCGAAAGCCTCGTCCGAACCGCCGACCATGAAGGTGAGCGTGCCGCCCGCCGCCGCGGCGATCCCGCCCGAGACCGG
>VFQM010000380.1_pt1 | contig 50947 bp, 31 predicted proteins | sample 3512391 | NCBI WGS metagenome assembly VFQM01 (sample SAMN10412369, study PRJNA504923) | tailings metagenome | isolation source: Replicate 1 from Balatoc abandoned mine | place: Philippines | reverse complement strand
GCTTACTCTTATACCCTATCATACAATGTTACTTTTTTCAATAGAAAAACGTACATAATTAAAAAATTTGCTCAAAAAATTGTATTTTTAAGAAAAGGGTAGGCACCTTATTTTTCAAAGGATGAAAAACTTTTATGAAATCAAAAACTCTTTTAAATATCTATGCTCGCTAAACCTAATTTGTGGTCAAACTTGGAGAAGATTTGTTTTCCATGATTGGCTGCTTAGCATAAAGTGATTGATATAGTTTATCTGTTTGTTCTTTAAAAATTAAGAATTTCTTTAGTTCTTGGCCGGTCAATTTTCCAGCGGGCAGCATCTTAACGCTTGAAGGATTGATTTGTACGTTATGCCTTAAAAGTTCATAGTGTAAATGAGGTCCTGTTGTACGGCCAGTGGCTCCAACATAACCAATAATTTGAGCTTGCTTGACACGTTTACCTGGATGGAGACCTTTTGAAAAGCGACTTAAATGCGCATAAGCAGTTGAAAATTCACTGTTATGTCGTATACGGATATAATTTCCATAACTTGCCCAAGGCCCCATTTTTTCAATGACCCCATCTCCTGAAGCCATGATAGGTGTGCCAGTTGGCGCAGCGAAGTCCACCCCTTTATGTTGTTTCGTATAGCCCAAAACAGGATGTCTGCGATTACCGTATCCAGACGAAATTCGTGCACCATCTATAGGTGTACGTAATAAACCTTTCTTTACGCTTTCACCTTTCTCATTAAAGTATGCATAGTCGCCACTCTTTGTTTTGAAGCGGTAGATGGAAATATTTTTGTCCTGCAAAGTAAGCATTGCATACTTAAGATCTCCTGCTTCTTCTAAATGAGAATTTGGGTCTGTATAAAGGTCAAATACTAATACGTATTTATCCCCTTCATGGAAACTTCTCTGGAAATCAACATCATAACTAAAAGCTTTGATAGCTTCGTGTAAAATTCTTTTAGGAACACCCAATTTTCCAGCGTCAACATAAAAGCTTTCATGGATTGTGCCGGTAACTTGTTTGACGACATGATCAAGTTTCACAGGAAGTTTTTCAAGAATAAACTGTCCATTATCATTGAGTCTTATCCAAATTTCTTCTTCAATAGAGGGGCGAAAATAAAGTGATTGTAGATCACGGGTTTTCTGTTTTTCCGCAAAAGGCATATATGTTATATAAATTTCATGGTCAGGTCGTAAGTCTTTTGGATTGAAAGCTTTTTTCAGTATCTCAGCCACTTCATGAGCTTGAACTTTATCAATGCCCGCCGCTACTAAGACAGATGTTAAAGTATCTCCCTTATGAATAATAAGCGTTTCTTCTTTAGGGCTTTTTTCTTCATCAGGGACAACTTTTTCTTCAGTGATAGGAACAGAAGAAGGGGGGACTGATAAGTTATTTTTTTCAAGTTCTTCTTGACGATATAACCAGAAATCATGCACAGCTATTGCAAGAGCTAATATCAAACACAAAATTGCGGCAAAAATACGTGCATTAATACGGAAGGTCATTCAGTTCTTTAAAGTTATGTAATTAATAATTAGGGAATATTGATACTCTGAACGAGGCATGGAGTCTATGAGAAAATAATGACAGAGATAAGGAAGCATATTATTGAGCCTCAAGAAACTGATCAGCGTTTAGATCGTGTTTTAGCCGAAAAATATTCTGACTTAAGTCGTACACGCATTAAAAATTTGATAGAACAGCAAAAAATTCTTATTAATGAAAAAAGCTGCCTTCCTTCAGCTAAATTAAAAGAAAATGATGTTGTTATAATTATGCTTGAAGCTGCTGTTGACGCATTGCCGATTGCGCAAGATATCCCGCTGGACGTTATTTATGAAGATCAAGATGTTATAGTCATCAATAAACCTGCAGGGATGGTTGTTCATCCTGCTCCTGGAAATTATGAACAAACGTTGGTTAATGCACTTTTGGCTCACTGTGAGGGATCACTCTCTGGAATCTCAGGCGTTAAAAGGCCCGGGATTGTTCATCGCTTAGATAAAGGAACGAGCGGTTTATTAGTTGCTGCTAAGCATGACAAAGCTCATCAAGGACTAGCAGCTCAATTTGCTAAACGAGAGTTAAAACGACAATATTATGCTATTGCATGGGGTATTTTAAATCCTCGAGAGGGATTAATTGAAGGTAATATTGGTCGCAGTCCACATAATCGGCAGAAAATGGCTTTATTAAGACATGGTGGGAAGGAGGCGCGAACTCACTATAAAACGGTTGAAATCTTTGGGCGAATTGCAAGTCTTGTTGAATGTCAATTAGAGACTGGAAGAACACACCAAATTCGTGTTCATTTAGCCTCGCAAGGACATGGTATTCTTTGTGATCCTCAATACGGGCGCGTTCCAAAAGGATTAACAAATATAATTAAGGCGCTTCATGATATAAATGGCGAGAGTATAAGACCTTTTCTACATGCTTACTGTCTGACTTTTATTCATCCAATTACGCTTCAGGAAATTAAGTTTGAATGTGAAATACCCAAAGATTTTAGAGAAGCTATTGCCATTTTGAAAAACAGCATTTAGATATTAGAATTTTTTTCTTCAATTGATCAATAACTAATCTTTAATAGCAACTTTTTTGAAGATCATGGCGTAATTTTTTCATGAAGATCTTGAGGTATTCTTTCTTTAGCAGTTTCAAGTCCCCCAATTGCGGGATGGTTGATATTTGTTTTAATATTAGAGCTAGCAATATCTACTAAAGAGTTAACTCCTTTTCTAGAGCAAATAACCGGGCAGATTGACGGGTCATTACAATTTTTCCTGTGTATTTCTTTACAGTTAATTAACTTACTTTTTTGATAATCAATGAAAATGTTAATTTTAAGTGTCGTAATATTTCCTTGCTCATTTCTTGGTCTGACGTACTCACATGATATCACAAATTGATTGTTAGGAATATCTGCAGAGGCATGTATTATTTCCATTTTGTTAGGTTTAGGAGGTAAATATGCAAAATAATATGCTAAGTCTTTATCTTTCCAATGTATATGGAGAGTATCTTCTTCTTGTTCATCAATTTTTTTTATAATATCACTAACTTTTGGACAATAAATTTTAACATCATTAGCCAATAATGTGCTTATAGATACCATGTACATAAGGAATGTAGATATCATTAACTTAATTTGCATTTTCAACACTATAATGTTTAATAAAAGTGATTTAACTATTTATATTAATACTAATATATAAATATTAAAAAACCATAAAGAAGTACTGTAAGAAAAATTCCTTTTTATAATTTAATTATTGGGTAACTTCTCTAGCTTAAAAACGATTTCCTTATTGTTTTTTTAATAAAAAGCGATATCTTAATTCGTAAAAATGAGGTACACGTGTCTAAATTAAATCAAAATGAATCTAAAAGTTCTCATAATTTCCGACATCTGATACCTACTATGGCTGATGAAAACAGTCTTTCCCACTTTGTTATACTTGCCAAAAAGTTCCCCATTTTAGAGGCTGATGAAGAATTTAAGCTTGCTAAGCGCTGGCACGAAGAACAGCACGAAGAATCAGCTCATGCTTTGTTGCAAAGTCATTTGCGATTGGTGGCGAAAATGGCATCCGGCTATCGTGGATATGGTCTTCCAATTCATGATTTACTTGCAGAAGGTAATATTGGAATGATGCAGGCTTTAAAAAAATTTGATCCTGGTAAAGGATTTCGTTTTTCCACTTATGCTATGTGGTGGATAGACGCTACAATAAAAGACTATATTCTGAAATCTTGGTCACTCGTAAAAATGGGGACGACAGCAAGTCAGAAAAAACTTTTTTTTGGTCTAAGAGCATTAAGGTCTAAGCTAAAGGAACAGCATAATGACCGGAGTCTTGAAGGAAACCTTTCTGAAGAACTGGTACAAGAAATCTCAAAAAAGCTTAATGTAAGCCGTGAAGATGTTGTTATGATGCACGAAAGAATGCAAGGTCAAGAGTTTTCTTTGAACGCTGTTGTTAGCGAAGAGGCAGGAGGAGAATGGCAAGATTGGCTTTTAGATGAAAGTGATAACCAAGAAATAACTCTTGCACATCAACAAGAATTTGAAAAACGTCATGACCTTTTACAAAAAGCTTTTCAAGTGCTCGCAAAACGCGAATCTGATGTTTTTATGGCACGTCGACTTGAAGAACCACCTAAAACCCTTGAAGAACTTTCTGAGATGTATCAAATATCACGTGAACGTGTCCGTCAAATCGAAATGAAAGCTTTTGAAAAAATACAAAAAGAAGTACATAAATCAGCGGAAAAATTGGGTATTTTAAATTAGAATTATTCCTATTGTTGATTGCTGAACTAACCATTCATAATATATAAGCTAAGCATATAAAACTGTAAGCCGAGTAGATAATGAGTTTCAAATATATTCCTTTGCGCAACCACTCAACCTATTCTCTTGCTGAAGGTGCCATTAAATTTGTTGATCTAATTCAAAAGTGTCAGCAGTTAAATTTTCCTGCAATTGCTATAACAGACACAGGGAACTTATTTGGTGTTGTTGAATTTTCGAAAATAGCGTCTACTGCAGGTATTCAACCGATTATCGGATGCCAACTACTTGTTGATCTTTATGAGCAGGATCCAAGAGCACAAGAAACACGCCTTCCGGGAATAGAACCTCCTTTAGATACTCTCTTATTTTATGTTCAAAACAAAACTGGTTATAAGAATCTTTTAAAATTAGTAACTTATTCTTATTTAAATCAAAAATCAGGTTCGAGAGCTCATATACCTTTTAGTATGCTTCAATCACATAATGAAGGTTTAATTGTATTATCAGGAGGCATGGAAGGAGGAATTAATAAGCTTCTTTCAAAAGGCCAAGAAGTTGCAGCAAAAAACCTTCTATTAAAGATGAAAGAAATTTTTTGTGATCGTTTTTACGTTGAAATTACCAGGCAAGAACTTCCTGAGGAAGAACAGATAGAATCAAATTTACTAAAAGTTGCATTCGAGACGAATAGTCCTTTAGTTGCGACAAATGAAGCCTTTTTTTTAGATAAGGAAATGTATGAAGCCCATGATGCGCTTCTTTGTATTGCTTCAGGGCGCTATGTTAGTGAGCTCAATCGGCCGAGATTAACATTAAATCATAGGCTTAAATCTCCAGAGGAAATGAGAGATTTATTTTCGGATCTTCCTGAGGCACTCAATAATACCTTGCACATTGCTCAACGATGCGGATTCATGGTTGAACCTGAAAAACCACTGTTACCTCCTTTTCCTTCTGAAAAACCTGAGCCTGAAGAATTGCGTATACAAGCTAAAGTAGGTTTAGAAAATCGTTTAAAAACAATAGTCTTTAATAAGGATCTTTCACCAGAAAAAACTGAAGAAATTCAGAAAAGATATTTCGAGCGTTTAGAACAAGAACTCGAAATTATTATAGGCATGGGATATGCCGGCTATTATTTAATTGTTGCCGATTTCATTCAATGGGCAAATTCTCAAGGAATTCCTGTAGGACCTGGTCGTGGCTCAGGTGCTGGATCTTTAGTTGCATGGGCATTGACAATTACAGGAATTGATCCAATTCGATTCGGTTTAATTTTTGAGCGGTTTCTGAATCCTGAGCGTATTTCAATGCCTGACTTTGATATAGACTTCTGTCAGGATCGGCGCGATGAAGTAATTCATTACGTTTGTGAACGGTATGGTCATGATCGGGTAGCACAAATTATTACGTTTGGAAAATTACAAGCTCGTGCTGTTTTAAGAGATGTTGGACGTGTGCTTGGAATGCCTTATGGCCAAGTAGACCGTATCTGCAAACTCATTCCCAATAATCCTGCGGCACCCATTACTCTTAAGGAAGCAGTTGCTCAAGATCCTCAACTCCAAGCAATGGCATCAGAGGATGAAGTTGTTGCACGTCTTTTAGATATAGGAATGAAGCTTGAAGGATTAAATCGACATGCTTCGACTCATGCTGCTGGTATCGTAATTGGAGACAGGCCTTTAGATGAACTTGTTCCTCTTTATTATGACGGTAAGAGCACCATCCCAGCAACTCAATTTAATTTAAAGGATGTCGAAAGTGTTGGGTTGGTAAAGTTCGACTTTTTAGGTCTAAAGACGCTTACTATTATACAAAAAACCATTGATATGATTAGAGATCAAGGGAAAGAAATTGATATTACCCGCATCCCTTTAGATGACCTGAAAACATTTGAAATGTTAAGACGTGTTGAAACTGTAGGTATCTTTCAGCTTGAAGGATCAGGTATGCGAGATGTTCTACGTCGTTTACAACCTACCCGTTTTGAAGAGATCATTGATCTTAATGCACTTTATCGTCCTGGGCCGATGGATGATATACCTCGTTATTTAGCGTGTAAGCACGGTGAGGAGACAATTGATACGTTACATCCAATGCTTGATGATATATTGCGTGTTACATATGGTGTTATGGTTTACCAAGAGCAAGTCATTAAAATTGCTCAAGTTATGGGAGGGTATACGCTTGGAGGCGCGGATCTTCTTAGGCGTGCAATGGGTAAAAAGATTAAAAGCGAAATGGATGCTCAACGGCAAATATTTTTAAATGGTGCGCAACAGAAGGGGGTTGATGAAGCAGCAGCAACAAGAATTTTTGATTTGATGGCTAAATTTGCGGGATATGGATTTAACAAATCTCACTCAGCGCCCTATGCTTTGATTTCTTATCAAACAGCCTACTTAAAAGCAAATTATCCTGTCCAATTTATGGCTGCGACAATGACATATGATATTCAAAATACCGATAAGTTAAACTTTTATAGGCAAGAGCTTAAGCGGATGCAAGTTCCATTATTACCTCCTGATATTAATGCCTCAATGCCTTGGTTTTCGGTTGAAATTGATAGTAATGGTCAAGAAGCAGTTAGATATGCTTTATCGGCCATTAAAAGTGTTGGTGAAGCAGCAATGCAAGATCTTGTAAATGAGCGTGACAGAGCTGGTCCTTTTAAAGACATTATTGACTTTGCAAGGCGGCTTAACTCCAAAGTTGTTAATAAACGTTTGTTAGAGGGCCTTATTCCCGCAGGTGTATTTGATTCTTTAGATCCCAACCGTGCCAAATTAATTGCGAATATAGATATAATTCTCAGGTATGTTGGAGAAGCTAACTTATTACAAAATAGTAACCAAGGAAGTTTATTTGCGCATGAACAACCGGTTACGGCATCAACTGTTAAGTTCAACGAAGCAGAACGATGGATGCAGCTAGAAAGTTTACAGCATGAGTTTAATACAGTTGGTTTCTATTTTTCTGCCCATCCTCTTGATGTTTACGGAGATAGTCTGGAACGTCTTTATTTAACTTCGTCGTCAAAGTTTTATGAGCATTCTCGACAGCAAGAAGGCATAACATTTAATGCAGCAGGGGTTTTAGTTAGTAAAAAAGAGCGCATTAGTAAAACGGGAAAAAAATACGCATTTATTACTTTTACGGATACAACAGGTGTTTATGAAGTCACAGTTTTTTCAGAAATTTATCTTTCAATTCGTGAAAAACTTGATCCAGGTAAAACATTTTTTATGAAATTAATGAGCCGTCTTGAAGATGATAACTTAAGACTTACAGTTAATATGCTTGAAGAATTAGATACAGTGCTTGCACAGTATCCAAAAACACTTCAAGTTCACATACAATCTGCGACAGCGCTTGATAAACTGAATCAGCTTTTATCGAAGTGTGATCAAGGAAATGGGGCTATCCAAATAATATTGAAACTAAATGATCGTGAGGTTCATTTAACTTTAAATAAAAAGTATGCCATTACGCCTCATCTCAGAGAAGCTCTTAAACTTATTCCTGGCATTGAGGGAATCAGAGATGTCTAAAGAATTCTTTTCATTAAATTATAATACTAGATCTTCTCAAGCCTCTATTAAATATCTGATTTATCATTATACAGCCTGTGATCTGACAACCTCATTAAAAATCTTATGTGATGACAAATCCATAAATCCTGTCAGCGCTCACTATTTAATTGATGAGAATGGTGATATTTATCAACTCGTTGAAGAAGAGAAGAGGGCATGGCACGCTGGTAAGAGTTCATGGGAAGGACATGACGATATTAATAGCTGGTCCATAGGAATTGAACTCGTAAATCCTGGCCATGGTCCTGCATATCGAAACTTTCCTCGAGCTCAGATGGAATCTTTAGCCAATCTTTCTTTAAAAATCATTCATAGATATAAAATTGAACCATGCCATGTTCTCGGGCATTCAGATATAGCACCAACAAGGAAAGTTGATCCGGGGGAACTTTTTGATTGGAATTGGTTAGCTTCACAAGGGATAGGACTATTACCTTCTTATAAGCAAATTCCTGTCACAGATTACTCTCCATTGAAATTGTTAAAACTATTAAATCAATATGGTTATGGAATTGATCATTTGGAGAAAAATGATGATCAAGTCCAAGCCGTTCTAAGGGCTTTTCAAATGCATTTCACACCCTTAAATATTACAAAGCAACCTAATATTGAAACGTATCGGGCTCTTTTAAGTCTATTAGAGAAGAAAAATGATATTTTCTCTTCTAGATGCCAAACTTTATAAAAAATTCTAAAGAGACTCGTTCTTGATGAACAATTTCCAAATTAGCTTTCAAATTTTCACATAACATACGCGTATAAATGGCTTGTATAACATGAGACGATGCTTCATTTTCAGGAAGTAGTCCTTTTAAAGCATTGATAATAATTGGTCTCAAGGGGACTAATTTACCTTTAAGAGTCAAATGTACATTCTGGGGATTTTCCTCTGTAAAGGCAATTAAAACCTGACCACCTGACGGGGCTATTTCAGAAAATATAAAGGTTAAGTTTGCTATAAGTTGGCCATAAATAGGAATCTTGGACGAGAGATCAGATGATTCCACAAGGGAATTTTTTTGATCCCAAATTAAATCAATTTTATTAATTCTAAGAAAGTTTTGAAGAAGATTTTTTGTCTGTTCAACGGATGCAAAATGAGAATCAGTAGAGTAACCGAAAGCTGCTCGAAAAAAGATAAGTTTTCGAATAGCTTTGTCCGCGCTTTGTTTAGCTAATTCAAAAAGTTGTGATTGATCTTCTGCATCTGCTGTTGAATAAAGCTCAAAACTCGTATTAAGAGCGCCAATTGGTGTAATTAAATCGTGACATAGTTTTGAGCTAAGCATTTGAGAAAAATTAACTAAGTTCATAATTGATATAACCTCCCCAACTATTTTGATTTGTTATTTTGTATTGGTTTAAAATAATTCTTTTAGCAAGAAAAATTTAAGTTGGCGAGAGATGAAAAGACTGTTTTAATTGAGCTATGAATACTGACCTTTTATCTAAATTCTGGCTTGATCGCTGGTTACCTGTTTGGGCAAAACCTTATACTAGGCTTGCTCGATGGGATCGGCCGATTGGCGTTTTATTACTCGTTTATCCTGGGTTATGGGGGTTGACGCTTGCCTCGTCAAGCTTATTCCCATTAAAAGAAATATTCCTATTTATGGTGGGGGCAACTTTAATGCGCGGAGCAGGATGTACTTATAATGATCTTGTAGACCATAAATATGACGGTAGGATTTCACGCACTTCATCTCGTCCTTTGCCAAGCCAAGAAATCACAAGAACTCAAGCTATGTTTTTTTTATTTCTACAACTTTTTTTAGCTGCTTTAATATTGTTTTCTTTTCCTACGATAACAATTCAATTTGGATTTATTTCTTTAGTTCTTATAGCTGTTTATCCCTGGATGAAACGTATCACTTACTGGCCTCAGGCTTTTTTAGGGGTGACTTTTAATTGGGGAGTTTTGCTGGGATGGACAGTCTTAAATGAAGAAGTATCTTTAATACCCTTTCTTTTTTATATGGCAGGTTTCTTTTGGACTTTATGTTATGACACCATATATGCTCATCAAGATCGAGAAGATGATTTATTGTTAGGTCTTAAGTCAACGGCCATAGTACTAGGCGATAAAACCTATCCTGTATTAGCCATATTCTTTTTGATTATGATTTTATCTTTAGTTGCAGGTGGAATTAAAGCTAATCTTAAATGGCCTTATAATTTTGCGATTGCTTTTGTTACTGGGCATGCTCTTTGGCAACTTGCAAATTTAGATATCCATGATTCAGCGAAATGCTTGCGCCTTTTTAAAGCCAATCATTGGATTGGCCTTATTGTTCTTATAGGCATCATACTCGGCAAAGTATAGATGAAGTTTTTTAAAAAAAAGCCTTATTTTTTATGATTATGGATACACTTTCTTTAAAGCTACTTTGTGTAATTGTACCGTCATTGCTAACATGTCGATCAGAACGTTTACCTTTAAAAGATGACCCGCCCAAAGAGGCGCTGTATAAAATCTTTTGCAGAAAATTATTAATAACTAGTTTCTAAAATTTAATGTTTATTTTACCAAAGTTTTCAACAATTTTTCTTGTTGTTCTTCAAGATGTTTTATTTGTTGTAAAGAAGTTTGGATATAATCATCAAGTTTACTATTGAGCATTCTTATCTCTAATTCAGCTTTTAGATTGACCTCATAATCATGGGTTGCTCGTAAGCGATCTTTAGCTTCTTGACGATTTTGGCTCATCATAATTATTGGTGCTTGTAGTGCAGCCAAACATGATAAGATCAAGTTTAAAAGAATATAAGGAAAAGGATCAAAAGGATTATGAAGGACTTTATAAGAATTAAAAATAATCCAAACGATTATAAATAAAGTAAAATTTATAATAAAACTCCAGCTACCACCAAAAGTGGCTACTTTGTCTGCAAGTTTTTCTCCAAAAGTGCGTTTTTCATGATAGGTGTGATGGATATCTTTTGATAAAAACTCCTGATTTTTAACACTATTGATGACTTTTTCTTCTGAAATTTTCGCCTGAGGTAATATTTTGAGAATTTTCTTTAATTTGTAGTGATGCAAATCTTTAAAGCAAATAAAGTCATTGTTTGTGACCTTTGGCTGTTTTATTTTAATAAGTTCATAGACTTCATTTTTAAGAAGCAAAAGAGGAAAGAGATTAGTGTCATCTAGTTTAAGACCGCAGATACAGCATTTTGTTGTTGTCCCCATAGTCATAAAAACCTTTCTTAGAATAATTAATTACTCTATTTCTTTTATAAGAGCGAGCCATTCATCTTCTGTTAAAAGCTTAACACCTAACTCTTTTGCCTTATTTGCTTTGTTACCTGCATCCGCTCCGTAAATGACATAATCTGTTTTAGAAGAAACGGATCCTGCTACTTTAGCCCCAAGTGATTCTGCACGTGCTTTTGCTTCAGCACGCGTTAGACTATTTAATGAACCTGTGAAAACAAGAACTTTTCCGTTAATAGGTGAGGGGGTAAGTATTGCAGACACACTATCTGTTATAGTGATTTGGTTTTCAAGATTATCTAAAATATCAATGTTATGATGTTCTTTAAAAAAGCTTAAAAGATCTTCAGCAACACTAGGTCCAATTCCATTAATACTTAAAAGATCTTGACGTTCTTCACTATTTTCTTTAGCAGCTTTTTGTATTGATTCTTTCCATTGAAAATAAGTCTCATAATGAAAAGCAAGTAATTTAGCTGTTGTTTGTCCTATTTGAGGAATACCCAAGGAATAAATAAATCTTTCAAGCGGAATATTTCGACGATTATTAATTGCTTCAAATAAATTTTGTGCTGATTTTATGCCCCAACCTTCACGAGAGGCTAGGGGAGTAAAGCTTTTTTGATCTCTTTCTTCTAAAGTAAATATATCTACAGGCGTTTTTATGAGACCTTCTTGAAAAAATAAATCAATATGTTTTGATCCTAATCCTTCAATATCAAAAGCATCTCGAGAAACGAAATGCCTTAATCGTAAAGAAGCTTGTGTTGGGCAATAAAGGCCACCTGTACAACGGTGCGCAGCTTCATCAGGGAGCCTCTCAATATAACTTTCACAAACAGGACAATGATTTGGAAATTTGAAAGGCAAGGGACGATCAGAGCGATCAGGATTCAAGACTTTAACAACCTGTGGAATAACATCCCCAGCGCGTTGAATTAGGACGCGATCTCCAATACGTATATCTTTTCTTATTAATTCATCTTCATTGTGCAAAGTCGCACGAGAAACAATAACTCCGCCTACATTAATAGGCTTTAATTGAGCTACGGGTGTTAAAACACCTGTTCTTCCAACTTGAATGATAATATTTTCTAGCGTTGTTTGAGCTTGTTGCGGAGGGTATTTATGCGCGATTGCGTAACGGGGAGCACGAGCAACATTTCCAAGACGTTGCTGTAAAGCTAAAGCATTTATTTTATAGACAACCCCATCTATATCATAATCTAATTCACTTCTAAGAGTTTCAATCTTTTGGTAAAATGTAAATATATCGTTTATTGAAGGACATAATTCAATAAAAGGATTAACAGGAAAATGCCATTCCTTTAGCTGCTGCAATCCTTCAAAATGCGTTTTTAAAGTTGATGGATACTTACTAAAACCATAAGCAAAAAAATTTAATGGTCGTGTTGCGGTGATGTGTGCATCTAATTGCCTTAAGGAGCCTGCGGCAGCATTTCTTGGATTTGCAAACTGAGCTTCTTTAGACTGTATTCTTAAAGAATTAAGGTTATTGAAATCAGTATGTTTCATATAAACTTCACCCCTTATCTCTAAAGTTTCAGTATAGGGAATAGAATGAGGAATTAGGGGAATAGTTTTTACGTTTTCAGTGACATCTTCTCCTATTTCACCATCACCTCTCGTTGCTGCTTGCTTTAAATATCCTTTTTCATAACGAAGAGAACAAGAAAGTCCATCAATTTTAGGTTCAGCAACAACTTCAATTTTTTCTGAATTTAATCCGAGAAATCTTTTTGTTCTGTCAAGGAAATCAACAACATCTTCTTCAGTAAAAGCGTTTTCAAGCGAAAGCATAGGTGTTAAATGAGTTACCTTAGAGAAAGTGGCTGATGCTTTATATCCGACTTTTCTAGAAGGACTATCTGGACGTATTAAATGAGGAAATTTATATTCTATAGCTGTATTTCTTTGCCGCAAAGAATCATAGGTGGCATCGTCGATTTCAGGTTGGTCTTTTTCATGATAAAGTGAATCATGATGAGCAATTTCTTCAGCTAAATATCTTAGTTCAGCTTGGGCTTCAAGTTCAGTCAAATCATCAACAGGAATGATTTTTTTTAATCTAATCAAGAATGGATTCCTGTTTTAAGAAGTTGTTCTGCTGCAGCTCTTGCTTCGGCTGTGATTGTTGCGCCTGCAAGCATGCGTGCTATTTCTTCTCGTCTTTCTGACTCGTTTAAAATACTTACTTGAGTGTGAACTTCAGTCGAGCTTTCGTTTTTATAAGCATGCATATGATAATGAGCATAACTTGCAACTTGAGGGGAATGTGTAATTGCAAGTACTTGAAACTGATGACTAAGTTTTTTAAGTCGCTGTCCTATGGCTGAAGCAACGGCACCACCGACACCAGCATCAATTTCATCAAAAATTAAAAGAGAAGTTTGGGTGTTATTAGCTAATAAAACTTTAAGCGCTAGCATAAAACGAGAACGTTCACCTCCCGAAGCTATTTTCGCAAGCGGACCAAAAGGCATGCCAGAATTGGTTGAAACAGTGAATTGGACATGATCATAACCTACTTCAGTCCAATTATTTTCTTCAAGTTCTGAAAAAAGAACTTTTAATTTAGCATTCTCAAGTTTTAATGGGGGAAGTTCTTCAGTTAAAGCTTTTTCAAGTTTTAGAGCGGCATTCTTTCTAGCACTACTCAATTTATTTGCGTTTTTCTCAAAAGCTAATTGTGCCTTTTCCAAGATCTCTCGTAGATGATTAAGTGTTTCTTCAGAGTCTTGGATAAAGGCTAAATCATTTTCAATTTTAATTTTTATTGCCGCTAAATCTGAAATGTTTACATTATGTTTTCGAGCAAGGGACCTTAGTTGATATAATCTATCCTCAATTGATTCTAACGTTTCATTTTCTTGCAGATCTAAAGAAAATGACGTTTGAAGTTGCCTTAGAGCTTCGCTTGTTTCAATAAGAGCTCGATCTAAAATGATAAGGATTTTATCTAAGGTTCCATGAGTTATTTCATTAGCTTTATGAATATTCTTATAAGCTTGCAATAAAAGTGCTTCTGCCCCTCGTTCGTGACTTAAAGCTTCCAAAGATGACTTATAGATGTCTTTTATTTTTGCAGAGTTTTGAAGCTTTATTCTCTTTTGAAGTAAAATTTCTTCTTCGCTTTCTTGCGGATCAAGTCCTTTAATTTCATTTAAGCAATATTGTAAATATTCTTGATTTTGAAGTTGTTGTTTGGCCTTCATTTCTGTGTTTTGATACATTTGCTTGGCAGCTTCATAGGTTTTGAAAGCTTGTTTAGTTTCTTGGCATAAAGGTTCAAGTTTACCAAAATTATCAAGAATAGTTCGATGTGTTGCTGCATTCAATAAATGATCAAACTGACCATGAATTTCAACTAATGTTTCACCGATGGTTCTTAAAAGGTTAAGAGAGACTGTTTGATCATTGACAAATGCTTTTGAGCGTCCGTCTTTAGTTAGAATGCGTCGCAGAATTATAGTATCGCCTGCAGATAATCCTTGTTCATTCAAAAGTTTATGAACAGGGTGGTTTTCGCTGATTAAAAACTCAGCCGTCACAATTGCTTGCTCTTCTTTTGGACGAATTAAACTTGTATTGCTCCGCTCACCTAAAGCTAGACCAAGCGCATCTAAAAGTATTGATTTCCCTGCGCCTGTTTCACCAGTAAGTGCCCCAAAACCTAATTTAAAGTCTAGATTTAATTGATCAATTAAAACGACATTTGTAATGCTAAGAGTTTGTAGCATAGGATATTATTATTTATCATGCCATATGTTCGTTAGCCATGGTAAATAACCCTCTGTTTTCTTTTCTCTAAAATCTTCGCCCTTCATTAAGAAATAAGTTTCTGAGTACCAATTATTTGAAGGAAAGTTATGACTTAATATTGAAGCAACAGACAAAGCGTCATCCTTAAGGTTTAGAGCTAGATAAACTTCTACAAGACGATGTAAAGCTTCAGGGACATGAGCTGTTGTTTGAAAGTTTCTTACAACATTTTTAAAGCGATTCATAGCAGCTACGTAGCTTTTCCGTGTTTGATAATAACGGCCAACATGCATTTCTTTAGCTGCCATCATATCTTGAAGTAGATTAAGTTTTAGCTTGGCATCTTTTGCATAATTGCTTTCTGGAAAACGTTTTAAAATTTCTTGAAATGAGTCCATAGCAAGTTCTGTCATTTTTTGATCTCTTTCAACAGGTGATAGCTGTTCATAGTAGCAAAGACCTTGTAAATAATATGCATAGGAGCTATCAGGATGTGCTGGATGAAGCTGAATAAAAGTATCTATCGCAGCTAAAGCTTTTTCATATTTTTGATTTTGATAATGAGCATAAGCAGACATTAGTTGCGCTTGTGTTGCCCATTGCGAATATGGATGTTGACGTTCAACCTCATCAAACGCCGTAGCTGCTTTGCCAAAATTACGATTCTTGAGTTCAGTTAGGCCTGCGTTATAAAGTTCTTCCACAGGTCTTTCAACATATTTTTCCTCTTCTGTGCTAGAGCAACTTGGTAAAATTAAAAGAATACCTGCAATCATAAATGAAGAATATTTTTTAAGATAAGTATCAAACATATTAATTCCTAAAATTTTTGATTCTTTATTCTGATTATCCTTCTTTCACGAAAAAGCCAAGAAGAAATCATAAGAATATAAAAAAACCTAAAAAACTACTTAATTAGGTGATCTCGTTAAGCTGAAATAGGATAAATATTTGACCTCAAATAAATAGCAGGGTGCCATTCAGTTGAATCGTCTAAAGGTTCAAATCTCCAAGCGGTTTGGTCTGATAAGAGAGCTTTAACTAATTTATTGTTAAGTGTATGTCCACTATTATGGGCTTTATAACGGCCAATTAAAGGATGACCAATTATGTACAAATCTCCAAATGCATCCAAGGCTTTGTGACGGACAAATTCATTAGAATATCTCAAACCTTCAGGATTCATTATTTGCCCATTATCAATAACAATTGTATTCTCTAAAGAAGCGCCTAATCCTAGCCCAGCGGCAAAAATCTTTTGAGCATCTTCATAGAAGCCAAATGTTCTTGCTTTAGCAATTTCTTCTCTAAAACTTTGAGAAGAACCTTCAAAAACTATTTTTTCTGCCTCTAACCCCTGTCGTCCATGAAAATCAAGAGTACAATGAATCGAAAAATCATCAGCGGGCTCTAAGGTTGCAAACTTATCATTTTCTTGTAAGGTAATTTGTTTTAAAATACGAATAACGCGGCGTGGAGCTTTTTGTTCTTTTATGCGTCCGCTTTCAATGAGATTAATAAAATCGATAGAGCTTCCATCTAAAATAGGAACTTCAGGTCCATCAATTTCAATATGCAAATTATCAATTTCACATGCTGCAATAGCTGCCATTAAATGTTCAATAGTCGCAATGCTTGCGCCACTGCTATTTGCAATTTTTGTACTCATAAAAGTATCAACAACATTTTCTATGCTGACTTTGATAAGATTATTTTGGCTTAAGTCAATTCTCTCGAAAACAATACCAGTATCATTTTCACCAGGGAATAAGCTAATGGTCACACTTTTAGCAGAATGTACACCAATTCCTCGATAAGAAACTGGATGAGAAATTGTCTTTTGCTTTGTTATGAAAGAAGAAAGATTATTTGTTGAATGAGTTCTATTTTTTAACTGAGATATCACAATAAATCCTCTTAGCTTATTTCTTAATTTGATTATTACGTAGCTTTTGAGTTAAGAACAAATCAAGCTTTGTTACGAAATATTACTAACTGGTTCATTTGTTGCGGCGGTTTATTTCCTGTAAGCAATCAGTATAAGTTGGTAAGAAATCATTGTTAACCCACCAATCTTCAATTTCATGAAGATACTTCCCAATTTGAATTCCTTCAGAAATTCCAAGTTGCAAAAGATCTTTTCCTTGTATGGGAAAAGTTGGTTTTTGCCAAGTTTTTAAATATTTGATGAGATGCTCTAATTTTAGAGAATTATTACTTAAGGCTGCATCTATTAAGCGACTATCAACGACAATGTGTTTAGGATAACGATAGAGTAGAACAGCATCAGATGAAGATTGTTGATCTAAAAGCATGTCTAAGATTTTTATATAGCGTTGCTCTTCCTTTGAGAATTTATATAAATTTTGTGCTTTTAAGGAAGGTCGTCCTAAAGCAATATTCACCATACAAATACGTCGTAGAGGATTTAAAATTGTAAAATCCGAATATTGTGACTCAAAATGAATAAGACGTTCTAGAAAAATTTCGTTGTAAGATAGTTTTGCAGCAAAAAGAGTATCAAAAATTTTGGCTTCGTACATCTTTTGTAAAGCAAACACAGGACCAGAAGCGGAACACAATATAAATAACTCTTTTTGTATACGCTCAATTGGCAAACGCTTTAAAAAAGAGGAGAATTTTTTGCAGGCATCATAGGAAGACAAGTCAAGATTTTTATTTCCAAAGTAAGCAAGAAAGCGAAACAAGCGTAAAATTCTTAAATAGTCTTCTTGTACACGCTCTTCTGGTTTACCAATAAATTTAATAACTCTTTGTTTTAAATCTTGCAACCCATTCCATGGATCGTAAAGTTCTCCTACAGTTGAGAGGTAAAATGCATTAATCGTAAAATCGCGTCTTTTAGCATCTTCTAACCAATCATCGGTAAAAGCAATTTTTGCATGACGCCCATAGGTTTCCACATCTTTACGAAGAGTTGTGATTTCAAAAGTCTGTGAATTAACAACGATAAGGATTGAACCATGTTCAATTCCAATTGGTAAAGCTTTAAACCCTTGATCTTTAGCAAACTTTAGAATGTCTTGAGGACGATAGGTTGTCGCTAAATCAATGTCTTTTACCGGAAGATTTAAAAGAGTGTTTCGTACGCAACCGCCAACAAATCTAACTGTTTCAGAAGAATTAGGAATACAATTGAGTAATGCTTGTGTGGCAGGGCTTTGAAGCCAGTTGGGTAAAGGAATAGTACCAACTGGCTTCATTAAATTAGCTCATCCAAGTTGAAATGTAAGTTGGTAAATGTTGAATTAACTCTTTAGTCATTTGTTTATCTATATCATTGATCATCTCTTCTTGGAATCGTTTTAATTGTCCTTGTCTTTCTTCAAGTGATAGATCAACAGGCAGTTTTAGTGTGCGGACCACAGCTGCATGCGCAGAACCTACAACAAAACCACGATCATCCAAAATTTCAAGCTTTACACGAATTTTTCCATCATATTCTTCTTGATGTGTAAGAAGTTTAGCATCTTCAACAATTAAAATAGCTTTCTTTTCACGCCCAAAAGGTACAAAGCGAGAATTTGCCCATCCTTCAAGAGCAACTCGTAGGTTTTTGGTTGTCTGAGCTTCAGTACCAATCGGCGTGTTAATGATCCTAAAATTTGCAACATTAAGCCGAATTGGTTGCTCTTTAGTAAATTGATAACCAGGCGCTTCTTTTAGATCATACTCTGCGCAACCAGATAATAACGAAAAACAAGTAAGACTTGTAATAGTAAGTGATTTAAACTGCATATTTATTCTCCATTTATGAAAAAATATAATATTTACGCTAATTTGCTACTTTTGTAGCTATAAGAATTTTATTCCTAATTTTTAGTGCAAATCAAGCAAGTAACTGTTATTAAGGATTTAATATTCTGCGAAATTTAAACCACTTAATATTAATTTGTAAAAACCTGCTTATCTAAACAGAAAAGAATTAATTATGTTAATTTTTAACTACATTTAATTTTAAGTTATTGATTTTTAAAGTAATTATTTTCTTTAAGTTTGCTTGTATTTTTGCTTAACTACTAAAATTCATTTAGATGTCAAATACGAGATAGTGAGGAGCATTTAATGCTAAAAGATCAAAGATTGCTAACAAGAAGAAAATTTCTTGTTACAGGAGGCGCAACTTTAACTACTCTTTTTTTCCCAAAATTAATTTATGCAACTTCCAAATTTGAAAAGAAGCTAGTGCTTTATAATACACATACTTCAGAATGGTTTAAGGATATTTTTTGGGCAGATGGCCATTATATTCCTGAACAGTTAGAAGCACTTAATTATTTTTTACGAGATCCTTCAAATGGGAAAACAACGATAATAGAACCTAAGTTACTTGATTTGATGAATAATATACAAAAGGTTATTAATGAAAAGAAACCTTTTGAAATTATTTCGGGATATCGTTCTAAAGAATTTAATGATCAGCTACGAAAGACAGGTAAGGGTGTTGCGCAGAATAGTAAGCATATAGAAGGTAAAGCCGTTGATATTCGTATGGCTGGGGTACAACTTGCAAAGCTACGAAATGCTGCAAAGGCACAAAAATCTGGGGGCGTGGGTTTCTATCCTAAATCAAATTTTATTCATATCGATGTTCGAAAAGAATGTGTTTATTGGTAAAATTATTGATTTATTTTTCTCTTTTAATTTCAAAAACTATGCAAAAAGGCCATCTTAGAAAGAGTTGTAATTTTTCGTCATATTAAACCATTTGGCGTTTTTATTAATTTATGTAATCACCATAATAGTTGGGTAAATTTTTTGGAGTAAATATTGGTAACATTTAATAATTCTCTTTTTACAATTATTCTAGCTGCGGGTAAAGGAACAAGAATGCGTTCTTCCTTACCCAAAGTTCTGCATCCGATAGGTGGACGTTCTATGATCCACTATGTGCTTGAAACTGCCGTAGAGCTTCAATCTGAACAAGTGGCTTTAGTAGTGAGCGATTCACAAAAAGCGGTTGTTGTAGAAGCACAACGAACATTTCCTAAGCTTCTTCCTGTAGTGCAAGAAGAACAGTTAGGGACTGCGCATGCTGTTTTGTCTACACGTGCTTTTATAGAGAATTATAAAGGAATCATCCTTATTTTATTTGGAGATACTCCTTTGATACGGCATCACACTCTTTCAAAAGTTCTAAACTGTTTTCAGAATCCTTCCAAACCTGCCGTTGTTATTGTGGGGATGGAATTAGAGGATCCAAAGACATACGGTCGTATAGTGACTTCTGAAAATAATCAAGTCAAAGCTATTATTGAGCATAAGGAAGCTAGCGAAAATATTAGAAAAATTAAGCTTTGTAATGCTGGTGTTATGGCTCTTGATGGAGCTCACGCTGTTAAGCTGCTTGAGAAAATTGTACCTCAGGAATCAAACCAAGAATATTATCTTACTGACATTGTTACGATAGCTCGAGCAGAAGGCTTAAAGGTCGAAGTAGTTGTTGCACAAGATTCTAGCGAATTCGAGGGTGTTAATACACGTAAAGATCTTGCGGAAAGTGAAAGTAAAATGCAAGAACGTTGGAGAAATAATGCATTAGAACAAGGCGTTACTATGATTTCTCCTGAAACCGTTCATTTTAGTTATGATACGAAAATTGCTTCTGACGTTATGATTCATCCGTTTGTCAATCTAGGTCCTAATACTATCATTGAGCAAGATGTCACCATTCGTTCCTTTACAGATATTGAGGGGTCACATATTAAAAAAGGCTCTGTTGTTGGTCCATTTGCACGTCTTCGGCCTGGGACTGTACTTGAAGAAAATGCAAAAATAGGAAATTTTGTAGAAGTTAAGAATTCACTATTAGGGGCTAATACAAAAGTTAACCATCTAAGTTATATTGGAGATGCAGTAATAGGACAAAAGACGAATATTGGAGCAGGTACAATAACTTGCAATTATGATGGCTTTAATAAATGGCAGACTGAAATTGGAGATGGCGTTTCAATTGGCGCAAATACATCTCTTGTCGCTCCGTTAAAGATCGGAGATGAAGCTTATATAGGAGCTGGGAGCACAATTACAAAGGATATTGCACCTCAAAGCCTTGCTGTCGCTCGTGCTCAAGTTAAAGAAATTGAAAAGGGAGCAGTTTCTCTCCGGAAGAAAAAGTCAACTCTAACATATGAAAAGGATCTAGGGTAATGTGCGGAATTGTTGGTATTGTTAGTTCGCAAGGAAACAATATTGTTTCTGGCCTGGTTGAGGGTTTACGTCGCCTCGAATATAGAGGATATGACTCTTCTGGAGTGGCAGTAATTTCTGAAAATAAACTTTTTAGGCGTCGAAAAGCTGGAAAACTTGCCAATTTAGAAGCCGATCTTAAAGAACATCCTGTTTTTGGAAGCACGGGTATTGCTCATACACGGTGGGCAACTCATGGTATTCCTAATGATCAAAATGCTCATCCACATATGACTGACGAAGTTGCTATTGTGCATAATGGCATTATTGAAAATTATCATCTCCTAAAAGAGCAACTTCTTAAGAAGGGAGTACATTTTACCAGCGAAACTGATACAGAAGTTATCCTTCATTTGGTGAAAGAACATTTAGAAGAGGGTTTGAGTCCTTTTGAAGCGGTAAAAGAAACGCTCAGTGTTGTAAGAGGGGCTTTTGCAATTGCCCTTTTATTTCGTGATTACCCAAATTTATTAATTGCTGCCCGTTCAGGGCCGCCATTAGCAATTGGATATGGTAAAGAAGAAATGTATATTGGCTCAGATGCGGTTGCTCTTTCTCATCTAACGCAACAAGTAACTTTTTTAGAAGATGGTGACATAGCTGTTTTAGAAAATTCTAGTGCGAAGATTTACAATCTTGAGGGAAAGCTTGTTGAAAGAAAGATTCAACAGAGCAAGGTAGGAACTTCTTCTATTGATAAAGGAGGATTTGAGCATTTTATGCTTAAAGAAATTCATGAGCAACCTGATGTAATTCGTCGCACTCTTTCTGAGTATTTTAATATTACTCACACAGGATTGCATTTTCGTCCTTTACCCTTTGCTTTAGAAAATGTGTCTCGTCTTACTATAGTAGCTTGTGGAACTGCATTCTATGCAGGAATGGTTGCAAAATATTGGTTTGAAAATATTGCGCGTATTCCAGTTGAACTTGATATTGCTTCTGAATTTAGGTATCGTCAGCCTCCTATGCCTAAGGATGGAGTCTCTCTTTTTATTTCACAATCAGGAGAAACTGCAGATACGCTTGCTGCTCAAGCTTACGTACGATCTCAAGGGCAACCTTCACTTGGCATTATTAATGTTGCAAACAGTTCTCTTGCAAGAGCTGTAGATGTAACGTTTTTAACACAAGCAGGTCCTGAAATTGGTGTTGCTTCAACAAAGGCATTTACAACTCAATTATGTGTTTTAGCAGTTTTAGCATTGGCTTTTGCACAGGCAAGAAAAACAATCTCTCAAGAAGATCTTATTCAATATTGTAAGGATTTAGCGCAATTACCATTATTGATAGAGCAAACTTTATTATTGAAAGAAGATATTGCTGAGATTGCCCGTTCTTTGTTAAAGGTCAATGATGTGCTCTATATTGGAAGGGGAACGAGTTATCCTTTGGCTCTTGAAGGCGCTCTAAAGCTTAAAGAAATCTCATATATACATGCAGAAGGATTTGCTGCTGGAGAACTTAAACACGGTCCTATTGCTCTTATCGAAGAAACAGTACCAACGGTTGCAATTGCACCTTATGATGTTCTTTTTGAAAAAACAGTTTCTAATATTCAAGAGATTCTTTCAAGACGTGGACCTATAGTTTTATTAAGTGATGAGAAAGGGCACAGCTTATTTACTTCAAAAGCAATAAAAAGAATTATTTTACCAACAACGAGCTCTTTAATTGCTCCTATGGTTTATGCTATCCCGACACAGTTGCTAGCATACTATACGGCAGTTTTTAAAGGTACGGATGTTGATCAACCACGGAACTTGGCAAAATCAGTTACCGTTGAATAGATAAATGGTAAATTCTCTTGACGGCCGCTATATTAATAGCGTATTAGAAGCCTAAAGTTTAAGAATTTAAGATGGAGAGTATAATATGGCACGCCGTTGCATTATAACAGGTAAACAAGTCATGTCAGGTAATAACGTAAGTCATGCCAATAATAAAACACGTCGTCGCTTTCTACCTAACATGCAAAACGTATCATTTATAAGTGATGTGTTGGGAAAAATTAAAATGCGTATTTCAACCCGCGCTATTCGGACAATTGAGAGCAATGGTGGCATAGATGCTTTTCTAAAAAGTACGAATGACTCGAAGCTATCAAAAGAAGCTCTTGTATTAAAACGTCGTGTTGAGCGTGTTCAAGTGCAAAAGGCTTAAAAATTGAAAGAGCAGGGGATTTCCCTGCGCTGTTCTCTATGATTTCATCAATTTTGATTAATTTGGTTTCCTTATTTCAAAGTTTACCTTCTGAAGTAATAGGGGGGCTAACATTTTTAATTTGTAGTTTAGTCATACTTATGGCTTTTCGTTATTTTGGAGCTTTAGGGCTTCTTGTTTATAATGCAATTGCTATTATTGTTGGGAATCTACAAGTTCTTAAAGCTGGTGAGTTTTCTTTTTTAAATTATCCTATTGCCCTCGGAACCGTTGTTTTCTCTTCAAGCTTCCTTGTATCGGATATTTTAACTGAATATTATGGTAAAAAAGTTGCTCAGACTTCTATTAAGCTTAGCTTTTTCGCCTCTCTTTTGTTAACTATACTTATGTTGCTGGCTTTAGGTATTAAGCCAATTGAGATTATGAACAAAGACTATATTCCGTTTAATAAGGCTCATGAAGCAATGGCTGTTTTATTTTTACCAATTCCAACAATTTTGGTGGCTAGTCTAAGTGCTTATTTAGTTAGTCAATACAGTGATGTTTATATTTTTCAGTTTTTTAAAAATTTAACACAAGGAAAAGCATTATGGTTAAGGTCAAGCTTAGCTTTTCTTATTTCAGCAAGTATAGATAATGTTGTTTTTAGTACATTAGCATGGGTCATCTTATCTGCTCATCCTGTTTCATCCGATACACTTATTTTTAATTATATCTTAGGTACTTATATTGTTCGTCTTATTGTTAGTATTGCGAATATTGGTGTCATGTATCTAGCTAAATTTGTTAATCAATCTCGAAAGAATCTTATAGATGTTTCCTTATCCAAATTTTCAATTTGAAATTCTTAAGACTTCTCAAAATACTAAGGCACGTTTAGGGCGTTTAATGACACCTAATGGTATAGTTAATACACCTGCATTTATTTTTTGTGCGACTAAAGCGGCAATTAAAGGAGCGACACCACATCAAGTAAGTGAAGTTGATACTCAAATTATTTTATCTAATACTTACCATCTTATGTTGCAACCAGGCGGGGAAATCATTGAAAAACAAGGGGGATTACATCGTTTCATGGGGTGGAATAAACCTATGCTTACGGACTCAGGAGGATTTCAAATTTTCAGCTTAGGTCATGGTTCTGTGGCAAGTGAAATAAAGGGAAAAAGATTAACAACTAGACCTAAAACTCTTTTAAAAATTACGGAAGAAGGTGCAAAATTTAAATCCTATATTGATGGTCGTATGCATCTTTTAACGCCTGAACGCTCAATACAAGTACAGCGTCAATTAGGAGCAGATCTCATCGTTGTCCTCGATGAATGTACACCTTTCCATGTTGATAAAACTTATACACAAAGATCGATGCAGCTATCTCATCGTTGGGCTTTAAGAAGTCTTTCAGAATTTCAGCGAACAGATAATCAAAAACAAGCTTTGTATGGAATTATACAAGGAGGGGTATATACAGATCTTCGTTCAGAAAGCTCAAAATTTGTTAATGATCAACCATTTTTTGGTCATGCTGTCGGAGGCTCTCTAGGGGCATCAAAAGAACAAATGCATGATATCGTGACTCTAACAATGAGTCTACTTAATCCTGAGCGTCCTGTTCATCTTCTGGGAATTGGAGGAGTAAGTGATATCTTCCATGGTGTGCGTCAAGGAATAGATACATTCGATTGTGTGCATCCTACACGTCTAGCTCGTCATGGTGGAGCTTTAATTCAACCTTCATTTTGGAATAAAGAAGACGGGCAGGGGGGAGAGCATATCAATCTTCGTAATGCTCGATTTAGAGAAGATTCTAAACCAATTGATGAAACATGTGTTTGTCCAACTTGTAAAACATTTTCACGCTCGTATCTTCATCATTTGTTGAGAGCTCAAGAAATATTAGCTCTTCAAGCCATAACAATTCATAATATTTCTTTTATGAATCGTCTATTAAGTGCAATCCGTGAAGCTATCGCACAAGACCAATTAGATAATGAAGAAAGAAATTGGGTTTTTAAATAAAAGTATTTGAGTTTTAGGTACTAACCTGAGTATTGAAGAAAATTGCTACTTTGAATGATTTAAGGTGGTGCCCGCTGCCAGACTCGAACTGGCATGCCTTGTTAGGCGGCAGATTTTAAGTCTGTTATCAATCATTTTATTTTAACAACCTTATTTTATAATTTATCTCTTAAAATTAAATAATTATTTATAATTCATGGTTCTTTTTTGCTCTTTTTAAAACTTCTAAAATGTGGATTATTCTGCACATGTTGATGACAATTTGATGACAATTTTGGAGGAATATGGTAAAGGTTATTAAGAATGTTTGATGGAGAAATGCTATGGCTAAAATCACAAAACGGTTTGTTGAGAATATAATGCCCAATCCTGATAAAACTCAAAAATACTGGGATTCTGAGCTTAAAGGTTTCGGTGTTGTTGTTCTGCCAAGTGGACGACGGACTTATTGTATTCAATATCGTAATCAACAAAGAATCCTTAAAAGATTTAAAATAGGCACTCATCCTCAAATCACGGCAGAAGAAGCTCGTGCATGGGCTAAAAAATATTTAAGTAGCACAATCCATGGCAATGATCCAGCAGAGAAGAAAAAGGAGAATAGAGATCTTCCTATGGTAAAGACTCTTATCCAAGATTACCTAGATCATCATGGGTGTAAAAAGCGTCCCAGAAGTTTATTAGAAGATAAAAAGCTCATTAAAAATATCATTTTACCATTTTTAGGAAACAAGACTGTTGCTCATATCTCTCGTCGAGAAATCGAAGTCATTCATCTTCAATTAAAGAATACTCCTTATCAAGCAAATCGTTTCTTAGCCTTATTTTCAAAAATGTTATCTCTTGCTGTTGTTTGGGGGTGGCGAGAAAATAATCCTGTAAAAGGTATCGAACGATATCAAGAATTAAAAAGAGAGAGATGGTTGAATGATGAAGAATTGCAAAAGCTATGGTCAATTCTAAGTCAATATAATAACCATATTGCAGCTTATGCTGTAAAATTACTTCTGTTAACAGGTGCACGTAAAAACGAATTGTTACAAGCCACTTGGGATCAATTTGATTTTCAAAAAGGAGTATGGATTAAGCCTGCCCATTCAACCAAGCAAAAGAGGATGGAATATCTTCCACTATCTAACAAAGCTATTGAAAGTTTGACCTCTCTCAAAAAAATAATTCCTGATAATTCTAAATTTCTTTTTCCAAGTAAAAACAATGATAAACCTTTGCGAGATATTAAATCTTTTTGGGAGAAAATTATAAAAGAAGCAAACATAAAAAATATTCGTATTCACGACTTAAGACATACTCATGCCTCACACTTAGTTTCAAGTGGACTAAGTCTAAGTATCGTGGGTAAGCTCTTAGGCCATACACAAGCAGCAACAACCCAAAGGTATGCACATTTAGCTGATGAACCATTAAGAAAAGCCACAGGCTTATTTGGAAGTAAGATTGAGCAACTTACATCCACCGAACTAATAGAATAAATATGAACTCTGCAGTATTTTTATCTAAAAAATATATCAAAAATAAGCTAAACGAGATTCATTTCCTCTAAAAAGAGGTTTCCTATTTTGTTTATATTTTAGTTTTTTTCTGCTCAAGAAGTTCAATTTTTTTCTTAATCAAATTTAAATTATTCATCTATATTTTTCTCTTAAAATCTTTATTAATATATTTGCTAAAGTGGATATTATATCTCCCTTTAAAATCCCAATTTTTCCTTTGTGGTAGGCAACTAAAAGCATATAATACAGAGAACAAAACTAAAGGTCTTGGAGGCAAATTATTTTGTGACAAGCGCGCAGATATGTTGCCATAAAATGGCAACTCTGTGCTTTGGAGCAAGCTCCATGCTTTGAATAAATTGAAAGGAATAAAAAAACAAAATGGCATTGGCTCATGGCCGCTTAAAAATGATCTCCCGTTCTAACCGTAATACGGTGCGTGCTTTAGCTTATCGCGTGGGTTGCAAAGTTTATGATCATAGGGTAGGCGAGTTGATAATCACGCGAAAGAAAATCCATGAAGTCCAGCATGTAGAATTGTTGCTTCCTCAAGATGCACCGGAATGGGCTTTAGAGTTAAGAGATCTCATAACCATTGATCGCAAAAAAGGCGTACAGAAGTTTTCTGATATTGTGGAGGAGCACGAGAAGAGAAAAGACGCTCAAGTCTATCGAGAATACGAATTTGCTCTCCCTCGTGAATTTATAGATGAGCCGTGTATAAAATTAGCAAACGAATTTATTCAAGATCAGATGTGTGGCCAAGGCATGGCAGTTCTTGCTAACTTCCATCTTGATATTGATGAAGAGACAGGAGAAAGGAAACCCCACTGCCATGCTTTAATGCTCACCCGTAGGCTTACAGAAAGTGGATTATCTTTAAAAAAAGAAATTGACTGGAATCGAAGAAGCTTAGGGGCAGAACTCAGAGAACAGTTTGTTGCTTATACTAACTTTCATCTTAAGATGCATGGTTTTGATGAAAGACTGGATCAAAGATCTTATGCTGAAAGAGGAATTGAAGTTGAGCCTCAGCCTAAAAGAGGCACAAACATCAAAGATATGGAGTTCAGGGTTGGGAACAATCCAAAAGATTTGTTCTCAGCTGTGAATTCAGAGAAAGCTGTTGCGTTTCGAGAAACAAAGCTTAGGAATGTATGCCGTATTATCAGAAAGCCTGAGATTGTTCTTGAGATTGTGAGCAAGCACCATTCGACTTTTATGTGGGGGGATGTTGAGAAAGTGTTGGGTCGTTATATTGATGATCGTGATCTTTATCAGCAATTAGAGCAGAAACTTAAGAATTCTAAAGAACTTGTATTGTTAAGATATGAGTCTGTTAAAAATAAGGATGGCTCCCTAGAAGATCTTTCTATCTATACGACCAAATCCATGGTTGAAGCAGAAATTAATCTTGTAACTCTAGCTGAAAGACTGAGTAAAGCTAAAAGCCATGAAGTTTATCGTCATAAAGTGAACGCTATTATCACTCAATATGACCAAAAACTTTCAAAGCATGGTGGCCTTTCTCGTGATCAAAAGAAAGCACTCCATCATATAACGGCGCCAGGCCAGCTTTCATGTATTGTGGGGTACGCTGGGGCTGGCAAGACAACAGCTTTAGAGGCGGCAAAAGAAATCTGGGAGGCAGAAGGGTATAAAGTCTATGGTCTCGCTCCCACAGGACGGGCAGCTCAAAATCTTGCACAAGCAGGAATCCCCTCGCAAACGCTTCATAAGTTTCTCAAATCCCATGAAGGAGGAAGGTGCCAGTATAAGGCTAACTCTGTCCTTGTGCTTGATGAAGCAGGAATGGTAGACATCTCAAGATTTGATGAGTTCTTGCAAGCTGTTGATGATTTAAAAGTCAAAGCTGTTATTGTTGGGGATGGGGCACAGTTGCAGCCCGTTGAGGCAGGACCTGCCTTTAGGTTGGTGACTGAGAAAATAGGATCGTTTCCTCTTGGAAAGGTCATACGGCAGCAAGAAGCATGGCAACAAGAAGCCACAAAGCTCTTTGGCACTCTTAAAACCAAAGAAGCCCTACAAGCATACCATCAAAGGGGATTTGTGCAGTTTGTTGAGGAAAAAGAAATCCCGATTGCTGAATTGATTGAAGCAAGAAATCACGCAAAAATTGTTGAAACTTATAACCTCTCCCGGCGTATGGCAGGGAACATTTATTATTCTATGATTGAAGATATTAAAGGGCAGCATCCTGGAGATAAGGAACCTTATAAGCTTATTACTTCTCATGAGGACTACAGTCATTATAAAAAATGGCGAGATCTAAAGATGGTGTGCGCTGAACATATGAAGCAAAATCTTGATGATTGCAAGCCACATATGAACGCGTTAGGTGTTGATCGGCAACACTTTGCTGAGCAGTTTGTTGATAAAAATAAAAGTACCAAAGAACAAAAGCTGGAAGCCGCTGCCTTAGCTCGCCAATGGCAGTTACCACAACTGGCCCCTCACCAGAGAAAGCATATATGCGAATTAAGAGAGGAAACCAAGAAAGCTCTGATTCAAGGATGGTATTTATCCTTTAAAGAAAATCCTCACAAATCTCACTTAATAATGACATACAGTAAGGCAGACACTTCCATACTTAATGAAGAAGCACGTCACCTTTTAAAGCAAGATGGCACTATTTCAAAAGAGGAGTATCTCCTCAACATCTTTAAAGAAGAGGAAGATGACTTTGGAGACAAAATCATTACCAAAGAAGAGAAGCATTTTGCGAAAGGTGATCGCATCCTCTTCTTGAGGAATGATAATGGTCTTGGGGTTAGAAATGGCACATTAGGAACTATCCTAGAGATTGACCGTCAAAAGATCAAAGCCAAGCTTGATAACGGAAAGGAAGTCCCCTTTGCCCCAAAACTTTATCCCTATTTTGATCAAGGCTGGGCTGCAAACATCCATAAGTCCCAAGGAGTAACGGTTGATAGGGCATTCCTGTTAGCAACCAATGAAACCTACCGTAACCTTGCTTATGTTGGTATGACACGGCATCGAGAGTTTGTAAAAGTCTTTGGCTCAAAGCTTGATTTCTGGCGAGAAGAAATATTTTTTAAGCGGCTTGCATCATTACAAGAGAAGCTCTCAAGCTTGGATTATGTGAAAGCTCATGATGACATAAGGCTTCCCAAAAAGGATTCAAAACTTCAGGGGATTTTAAATCGCCTTGGCAATGAGCTTGAGGCTATCAAGTTTATTTCCAAGCAAGCCTGGCAGGGTATTGCAGAGCGATTTTTAGGGAAGATTCCCGAACAACAAGAGGTTCGTATCCCTCAAGAAAGCATTAGTGAGCACATAAGAGCAAAAGAGTTACTGGAGAATAAAGAAAGTACAAATACTCAGATTCAGGACATTGTTACAAAATTAAATGATGAAATTGATCCTGAACATAATCAGACCCAAAATGAGCAACAGCCAAAATCAGACCAAACACCAACTGAAAGAATTAAAGTGCTTATACATGAACAAAAATTTGCACGCACACCTGCTGAAAAAGAACAAGCAGAAGCTAATTTGAAGAAATACTCCCAAGAGCTTTATAAGCAAGATCCAACCTTTAAAAGCATTAGAGATAAAGATATAGAATTAACCAAGCAGATTAGAGCTATCCTGTTTGAGGAAAATAGAAGCAAGCAAATTTATAGAGACTATGGAAGGTAATAGCAACATTTTAACTCATTTTTGAGGAGAAGGTTACTTCAGTCATTTACGAAAAGACGGTTGAGAAATACCATAACTCGATTTACTTAAGAAATCGAACACTTTGATTATTATCGTTAGGCAATTATAGGAAAACACTCTTCTTAACAACTAAAAATAGCCTAAAAGAAGAAAGCATGCGAAAATTTATTATCTATTCTAAAAAAAACTTGCAATTTATTGAAGTTTAAAAATATATTCAATTTAATTAAAAATTATAATAACTTTATTTAAAAATAAATTAAGTTTATAAATCTATGGGGTTTTTAAATTGGGGAAAGATCTAAAAGACAATCTTATTAAAGTATTTGAAATATAAAATCGCTATAACATCATCATGAAAGGACTTTGCAAGGACGAAATCCAGATGTTTGCGTGGTAATAATAAGTTTTAAAGATCTCAATATTAATAATAATTTTCAAAATAGGGGGGATGTATGAGTCGCACTCGATGCATAATAAAAAATAATTCTGGTCATGATTTAGTTGTTGCTGAACCAGGAGGAAGTTTAGAGCGCTATAGAGGGACTGATTGGGGAGATACAGTACTAAAGGAAGGCACTAAAATTCCTAATGGAAGCGAAATAGAGGTAGGGAGTATAGAGGATCCTGGTCCAACTAACCGTTGGGGTTGGATTTACTTCTATTCGGGTGCTAAAGCTAGCTATATTCAATTATATATAATGAGCCCGCGTAAAGGTAACAGGCTTGCTAGCTTAGGTTATTACGATCAGAATTCCTCTGAACAGGATCCACAGCCATCAGGAGTCGTATTAGGAGAAGCTACCTATGACTCTCATACCAATATTATGATATACAATTTTACCTGCACGCAAACTATATGCACAATAAAAAATGAGTCTGGTTTTGATTTAATTGTTGATGTACCTGAGGGGGCCGCTAATTATATTAGAGGCCCTGGTCATTGGAATTGGGGGATAGAGAAGGGAACTAATATTTCTGCTGGCGCCGAGATGATAGTAGGTATTATCGGTAATCCTAACCTGAATGAACGCGACTATTATGGTTGGATTTATTTTTACTCTACGGCAAAAAAAGCATTCATTCAATTATATATAAAGACCACTGATAAAGCGGGCGCCTATGAATATAGCTTAGGTTATTATGATAAGGATTCATCCAAAGAAAATCCGCAACCTCATGGAATATTAGGTAGTCCTGTTTATGATTCTAGCACTAAGACAGTTACGTATAATTTTTCATGTACGCAAACTAAATGCATCATAAGAAATGAATCAGGTGAAGATCTGGAAGTTAGGATCCCCATAGTTGATGGTATGCAGTTTAAGGGAGAACAGATGCTTGGTGTATCAGCAATTGGTACTAAAATTTCCCATAGCGAAGAAAGGGAGGTAGGAAGTATCGGTAATCCTGACAAAAGTGAGAAAGATTTTTCGGGTTGGATATATTTTATTGCCAGATCCAAGAATAAATTTATTCAACTATACATTAAAAGTAGTAAGGACAAGGATGGCTATTCGGGTAGTATAGGTTATTATGATAAGGATTCTTCCGAAGAAAATCCACAACCTCATGGCATTTTAAGCAGTGCTACTTTTGATCAAACAACTAACGTAGCACGCTATACTTTTACCTAATATATAATCAACAGAGACATAAAGAATAACCATTATGATTAATGAATTTAAAAGTCATAACCCCAATTTTGACATTCAAAATTTTAATTTTTTCGATAAACAAGCGCTTAAAAAAATAAAATATCCCAAAAATTTGAAAGCAGAAGATATTAACTTATTACATGAAAAACTAAAGGCGTGGCAACGCTTAGGGCGTTTGGTAGGCCATAATGAAGATTTAATAGAGAGATTATATGAGAAGGGTTTTCGCTCCGCCTATCAAATTGCATCAATGCCTAAACACAAATTTATTAAGCATACTGCAGATATATTTCCCGACTTTAAACATATTAAACCTGAGCAAGTGTACAACAATGCTTTAGCTCGCAAAGTAAAAGCAACACTAACTTATACGGCGATCGCACAGCAAACAGCACCACATTATAAGATAAGTCGATTCAATAATTATCAGACCCTCACGGATAAAAACTTTAGTGGGCTGCCAAGTTATGAGGATTTGTTTGGCAATCAAAATTTCTGCAATTGCCAAGATTGTAGATCAGTGTTATCGCCTGCAGCCTATTTCGTTGATTTGATGCGGATACAAGCAACATACCTTGAGGTAGACGAAAAGACAGCGTATCCTCTCCAAAGTCGTAGGGGTGATTTATGGACACTGGAGCTTAGCTGCAGCAAAACAAATAATGTAATACCTAAATTAGAAATAGTAAATAAGGTATTATTATCAAATTCAGGTATTATTCAAGAAATCCAGGATAACAACGAAGATCAGCTTTATGAACCATTAGATAAGAAATCTTATCCATTTAACCTACCATTTAATTTACCATTAACAAAAATACGCCAATATTTAATGTCTGCAAAAACCAGTTTATCTGATATTTGGCAGAAGCTTAGTCTAGGTGAACCCTTAGATTTAACCAAGCAGGCAATTCAGCTTGATACACTAGGGTTATCTCCTGAAAAGTGGAAGTTACTCGCCACTCAAGTTAAGGAAAGCGACGCAGTCACCTTAGCAAGTTATTATGGCCTAGATGATATTAAGACTAAAGACGATCTTATTAAGAAACTGCAGGATGTTTCAACATTTTTAGCTCAAACAGGCTTAGATCGTAATCAATTAAATATTATCCTCTCGGGTGATTTAAGCTCAGAAGAAATTAAGAGTGGTCTAAATAACGAATTTTTCGTTAATGCTACAGGCGAACAATCTCCTGTCATGAAAATATCTGTGGGTGGCACAGGAGAGGAGATCATAGAGAATTTGACTTTTGCTCGCTTAGATCACTTGAATCGTTTTATTCGATTAGCGCAAGTATTAGATTGGTCATTTGTTGATACAGACTGGTCTATCCGTACAGCAAGCTCTTCTAATAGCAAAGAAGTGGTTTTAGATGAAAAATCCTTGCCTATATTATCATTTATAAAAAGGTTGCAAGAGAGCAAAAAAGAGTTATCGACCAACCAAACCTGTGCATTGGTCAAGACAATTAAAGATTTCGGCAAAAAAGCCACCGAAGGCAAAACCTATTTTGATACAATTTATAACAATTCTAATGTTGCTAATCCCCCTGAGTGGAAAAATAAAGAAGGAGAATACAAGCTTGAATGGTTAGTTCCTACCATTAGTGCTGAGGATAAAGACAAACAGCCACAAATTCAATCAGCTTTGACTTCAGCGCTAAAAATTAGCTTAAATGATTTGATAACCATTGCTAATTATATGCTCAAAGAGCAAGCAGTCACAAACGGAAGATTACTTCTTACGTTGCCTAATCTTTCTATATTGTACCGCATATCGCAATTATCCAGTTTACTGTCTTTATCCATTAATGAGATATTAGTTGTTTTAGCATTACCTGGCAGTATCGAAGGTGGTTTAAAGGGCTTATTTGCTGAGAGTGGGTCAAATTTTTGCTCTATGTATGATTGGTTGAGTAGTTATGTTCATAATTTTAAAACCACAAAATTTTCTACTTATGGGTTACAATATGCGCTTACTGGATTTAGTGATAATATAGCCATTCGGAATCAGATTATCGGTAATGATAGTATACAGAACTTTTTAGCTGATTTGAATCAGGATATAAAGAAAGTTCTTGTTAATAAAGATAGTTTTCAAAGCGCTTTAGGAGCAATTTTTCAACAGCCTCAATACAGTGAGGATGCTGTCAATACTGTCTACGCTACCTTCGTAGAAAAGCAATATATTAGTAATGACGGTAATGTTTTAAAAATTCCTGATCTTGATATGATGAAAGCTATATTGCTTTCTATTTTTCCAAAAGATAGTTTGCCAGATACCAATTTAAATATAATCAATTTAAGTAATAAATTAATTTCATTATTGGAAGCATATCTTTCCTCAAAAGAACCATTGCCGAAGCTAACAAAAGAAGAATTCTTCAAAAGATCAAAAGGCTACTTTTTATCTTATATGCAATGGGATGGAATGTTGGATAAAGTTTGGGAGGATTTGGTAGAAGAAAAAATTATAAATACCAATGGGGTTGTGGTTAATATTGTAAATGATTATGCCCTGATACTCAAAGATGCTTTTTTCCCAAATATATTAAAAGACCAGAAAGCAACTATAATTGAGCTTATTTCTAGTTACATAAAAGGCCATTCTGATTCTCAGCAGTTTAGCCTTAATAAACAATTGTCTGCTTTATTTGGTGTTTCTGCAGATACGATTCCTACTTTAATTGTTTGGCAAGGGCTTAGCATCGGTGATTTAGACGTGACTCAGGCAAAAGAGCAAGTAGAGAGTAATAATTATCATGCTTCCATACCATTATTAAATGGTTTTTTAAGAGCAGCCCAAAATGGGGCTACTGCAGAAGAGATTACTATTGTTGCGACAAGATTAAAATTACTGCAGCAATATGCTTATTTAAGTAAACAGCTATTATTATCAGCTGTGGAAATTGACAATATTCGTTATAATCCGCTCTGTTATGATGTTATATACACAAAAGGGCAACAAGATATAATTGCAACCCAGTTTACGTTAAAAAATATTTTCTTAATCAATTGTTTTAAGCGATTAATTCAACAATATAACGACACCCAAAATCGTTGGATTAATTATATTAATTGGGCACAAAGTCAGTCCGGTGCAACGCCTGATAACAAGGGCATTGCTACAAAACTTTCAGAGATAACTGGATGGGATATTGATCAAGTCGTTTTTTTAATCGAATACCTATGGAATCATAAAAAAACAAATAGAATTCAAAAGGATATTCCTAAGTGGGGTACAATAGAAGGGATTTATCTTCTTCAACAATGGATGGAAGTAAACCAACAACTTAATATGGATATTGCTGCTTTGTGGCAAATACATCAACTATTAGATATGGAGACACTTCCAGAAAGCGATAAATATAAACAGTATTCTTCTGTTGCGGCGGCAATTTGGGGTGGGCTAACCAAGCGTTATCAAAGTAATTTGTCTCAATTGTCACCAATTAAGGGGGAAATTGAGGAGCAAAAAAGAACGGCTTTGCTTAACCTTGTTTTAAAACAACTACAAAGCAAGAATATTCCTGTAGAGACTGCAAGAGACCTATACGAATATTTATTAATTGATGTTGAAGTGAACAGTGCTGTTGAGACCTCGTATATTAATGAGGCAATTTCTGCCGTACAATTATATTTGCATCGATGCCGGAATCATTTGGAAAAGGGTGTTCAAGTAGAAGGCGACCTAGATGATTGGTGGGATTGGATAGAAAGTTACAGAGTATGGGAAGCAAACAGGCAAGTATTTCTATACCCAGAAAATTATATTCAACCTGAATTAAGAAAAAAGAAGACACCATTATTTAGCCAGCTAGAAAATGACCTCAAGCAGTTAAATTTACAAGAGATAAGTAGTGTTGAAACAGCGTTTAACAAATATATGGACGGTTTTGCCGAAATTGCAAATTTAAGATTTGTCGGGGTTGCATCATGCGCGATTGGATCAGAAGGGATGCATAAAGAGTATTGCTTTGTTGCTTGTACTAAACAAGCGCCTTTTACTTATTATTACCGCACTGCTATTTTTAGTAAGATTATAGCTATACCTTTGGGTAAGGTTAAACCTAAGGATGATGAAGATAATGATAAAACTATTTACTATACCCCAACTGAATGGGGCCCGTGGTCAAAAATTGATGTTGGTATTAACGCAATAGGTCCAGTGCAGCCTACTTTTGCCTTTGGTAAATGGTTTGTTTTTTGGGTTGAGCAATATCAAAGTGGTGCTAAACAGTCAGCAACATTAGAAGGTGGCGATAGCGTTACTGAGCAATATAGTGCCAGAATTAAGTTTTCCTATTTAAATTTAAGTGGTGGTTGGGTCCCTGAGCAGACTCTTGGCGAACCTGTACAACTACCGCAAAGCATAAACACCATGCAATTTAAAGAATACTGGGACCGCGTCTATCCTGTATATTTTGCAGCTTCTCAAACTCTAATGGTTCCTTACCAAAAGAGTAATGAGAATTCCAAAAGTAATGAGAATCGCCCACCATATACGAATTTAGTAAACTGGAATCAAGGAGGGCTGAATAAAGGTGCGGTGGTATGTATTAAATATGCAGCTGCAGACTCTCGTTATGCTGATACACCTCTTATAAGTGCAATCAATGAACCCAGCAAAGAACCTAACACTGATGGTAAATTATTTTACCAATATTGGCATCAATATTATCAACTTAAGGATAATAATCCTATCCCCATAAATATTCCTGCTAATACATTAATAAACCTTACAGAAAGTTTTACATTAAGTACCTGGATAAAGGAGAACAATCTCATTGGCAACTATTTATCTCCTATAGCCTATCTATGCCCTAAAAGTGATAACAATAAGTATACTGAAATATATATTGACCAACAAAAGCAGATTACGCTTCAGTTGGGTAAAGATATTGTTTACAAGACCCGAAAAATAGAAAGTACGACTGATTGGCATCAGTTAACTGCCAAATATATCCCTGCTTTGAAAAGATTAATGCCTGAGTTTGAGAATATCGTTATCTATAGTAACGAGTTATTTTATCATGAATTTCAATATTTCTCAGTCGTGGTTCTTTTCAATAAAGAAACAAACAAAGGAGCAATTTGTATACAAAAATATGTTCCTGAACAGGATACTCCATACAACCAAGTAATGGAGATAACTACCCAGCCTTCTGCAGCCCTAGGTGGTACTTTAATTACTATTGGAAATAATGAGAAATTTTACTTCTCATGGCAAGAAGCTCCGAATAAAGTCGTCATATCAGAAATAATATTTAATGAATCAGGCCCAAGATTAGCTGAGCCAGCCATATTAAGTTTATCAGTTTCCAAATCTATACCCGATTTCACGGTAATTGGAGAAAAAATATACGTCTTATGGAGCGATGAAAATGGTATCATAAATTTAGGCCAGCTTGCTAATTTTCAACCAGGGCAACCAGTAGAAATCATCGATAAAATACAGTTGAAAAATCTTAAAGGTGAACCTTTGAGAGGGACTTACCCTGCCATTACAGCATCAGAAGGCAAGCTTTACATTGTATGGGTAGGTGTCAATGAAGGAAAAAAAGTTGTCTATTATTGTTCGGGGACACCTGAAAACAACGATATGTCTGTAGACCCTAAGATAATAATACAAGACATTAAGTATGAACATGCAAAAATGATTTCCCTACAATCTATTGGAAATCAGCAATTTATATCATGGATTAATGAAGATGCAGTTGGTTTAACAGAACTAAACTGTGGAACAATCAACAATAACGGAGTTAACTTTCCTGTTAAAGTCCCAGATTATAAGGATGGTAATTGGGTTAATATCTGCTTGGTATCAGATGAAATATTTCTATTGTCAGGTAGCGGAGCTCGTTTGATTTATAGACTAAGCCAATTCCAAACATTTTTGAATGGGGAACACTTTGAGACAATAACGATCAATCCTGTTACTTCATTTGCTTTTCAAGAATTGTTTGTAGGTTTCTCTCCAGCTCAAGGAGTAATGGCCTGGAATAGCTTAATGCAAGAATTCGTTTTATATGATCGTATCCTTAGTAATACAGAAATCAACATTTTATATCAAAATAGCAAGGCACAAGTAACGCATAATTTTGATCTTGTAGGTATTGGTCAAAAAGATAGCAGCCCTAATTTTGCTAAGATGCTTGAGACCTCTTTTGGGGATTTCAAAAATTCACCTGATGTATTATATGTGCTAGATGATCCTAATTCTGTCACTCTAAACAGTAATGGTATTGATTTTCTTAATATATTTTATAATAACAATGAAAAATCACGTTATTCAAGCAATTGCTATCGTCTAAATACTACAGCTAGTAACAAATTAGCAGAAGATATGTTTATGATAGGCGCGAGCAGCTTGTTTACTATTGATACGCAAAAATCTCCTGAGATCCCCTTTGACTATTTGAAACCGAATACGGATTATGTACCCGTCAAGAATTGGCCATTGGCAACTATTGATTTTAATTTAAATTCTGCGATGAGCCAATATTATTGGGAAATATTTTTCCATGCACCGTTTTTAATAGCTAATGCGCTTAAAAATCAACAGCAATTTGCCACATCAAAAACTTGGTATGAATATATTTTTAATCCTACCATTAATGACAAATATTCTGAGGTGGATAACGGTGATGAAGATAAAAATGATAAATATTGGCGATTTTTAGGACTGCGCAGTTTTAATAACCCAACCTTAAAGACCGAGTTAGATAAATCTTCCTGGGCAGAAGAAATGAAAGATGATCTTTCTTCTCAGCCACAATTAAAACAATATCATTCTGATCCCTTCGACCCCCATGCAATTGCCACATTAAGGCCTATTGCTTATCAAAAAGCAATCGTAATGCATTATATAAATAATACCTTATCTTGGGCAGACAATCTATTTCGCCAATATACGGTTGAATCCATTATGGAGGCAACCATGCTATATGTTATGGCTTATGACCTTCTAGGTAAGCAACCATTGATTCTTGGAGATTGTCCACTACCCAAAGATCAAACCTTAGATGAAATAATAAAAGATTTGGGCAATATTGATCTTAAAGATATTCCAGAATTTCTGATTATTTTGGAGCAAATGCAAAAGCATGTAGCAGCAATTGCACCTAAGGATAATCCCAATAATTATATTCATGGCGCTTATTTTGGGCTGCCGGACAATGAACAGTTTATTGGTTATTGGGATAAAGTCAGACAAGCTTTGTATAATATAAGGCATGGATTAAATATAGATGGGGTTAGACAACAATTACCTTTATTCCAGCCCCCACTTAATCCAGCTGATTTAGTACAGCAAATTGGATCTGGGGCCAATCTTAGCCAAGCATTATCCAATCAAAGAACACAGATTCCTTACTATCGGTTTGAGGTTATTATTCAAAAAGCAAAAGCGTTAACTCAAACAGTGGTACAGTTTGGTCAATCATTGCTAAGCGCTTTAGAAAAAAGAGATAATGAGCAATTATTACTCTTGAACCATGTTAATCAACAAAACATCCTATCTTTAACCCAGGGCTTAAAAGAGGCGGAAATAAACGTTACAGAAAATACATTACTCAGCCTAGAGGCAAGCTTACAGAATGCTACTGACCGTCTAACTCATTACACGGACTTGATTGAACAAGGACTTTCTGCTGGTGAAATAGCCCAAATTACTATGGATTCTTTGTCAATTTACTATCAAACAGCAGCACAACCGATAAAGGCAATTGCTGCGGGTTTGCTTCCTATTCCAGACATTTACGGACTCGCAGTTGGAGGTGGTGATCTTGGAGGGGCTATTTCGCAAGGAGCATCGGCGTTAGAAGGAACTGCTTTTGCTTTGAATACTGCTTCGGGATTAGCAGCAGCAAAAGCAAGCTATGAAAGAAGAAGTGAAGATTGGCAACTGCAGAAGTTAATCGCTCAAGATGACAGAAAACAAATTGAGTACCAAATTCTAGCTGCTCAGTATCAACAAGAGATTGCTAAACAAGATCTTATGCTCTTAAAAACAAATATTAAACAAGAACAAGAGGTACAGCGCTTTTTAATATCGAAGTTTACCAATGAGCAATTATATCAATGGATGGTAGGAAAGCTTTCTTCACTTTATTTCTGTGCTTATCAGCTTGCATATAAGTTAGCTTTACAAGCGGAGCAAGCCTGGCAGTTTGAGAAAGGTATAGATACCCAATTTATTAAGGGTAACTATTGGACAAGTTTAAACCATGGTTTGGTCACAGGAGAAGTTTTACAATTGGATTTAGAGGCTATGGAGAGCGCCTATATGGAGCAAAATCAACGTCGTCTCGAAATCCAAAAAACTATTTCTTTAAAGGATCTTGATGCCAAAGCTTTTGCTAATTTGATAAAAGATGGTAGCTGTATTTTTGATATTTCACAAAAAGATTTTGATCTAGATTATCCTGGTCATTATTGTAGGCAAATTAAAACAGTATCTTTATCATTTCCTGTCTTAATAGGACCTTATCAGAATATCCATGCCACCTTAGCACAAATAGCCAACAGAGTTTTAATAAAGGCAGACAATGGCGCAATTGATTATCTTTATGGTGATAAGGATACCAATGCACCAGATAGCTCTACTTTGCGCGTTAATTTAATGGCTAATCAGCAGATAGCTTTATCACAAGGATTAAATGATACAGGTTTATTTGTGCTGAATTTTAATGACGAGCGTTACTTACCTTTTGAAGGGACTGGAGCGATATCAACCTGGAAGCTTGAGATGCCTCATGAGAATAACAAATTAATTAATATGGGTAATTTAAGCGATGTAATTATACAAATAAATTATACGGCTATTCCTGGAAATCAAGCATTTGCTAGCCATGTGAAGAGTAAAGCAAAACAAGGTTCTAAATAGTGTTCCAATAAATGAAAACATAGTAAATGCAATAAAAATCCATGAATAAAAGTAAACAGGCATCTGCAATTCAAGTGCAAAAACTCGAGTTACCAACCGGTGGCGGCGCTATTAAAGGTATAGGAGAATCATTTAAAACAAATGAATTCTCAGGAACAAGTAGCCTATCCTTACCAATTAGCACTACGTCCTGTCGAGGTAGTGAGCCATCATTAAGTCTTGAATATAACTGTGGCTTTGGGAATAACTCTTTTGGGCTTGGCTTTTCATTATCTATACCTCAAATTTCTCGCAGAACTAACCGCGGTACACCGCAATATCATGGTAAAGATCAATTTATTATATCAGGAAGTGATTACTTGGTGCCTGTTGAGGGGTCTGAAGAAAGAACACTCCTAGGTGCAAAATATATAATCAAAAGATATAAACCTCGAAAAGAAGAAAGCTTTAATTTAATAGAATATTGGCAATTTTTAGAGAAACCTGAGAGTGCTAGATCATTCTGGAAAGTAACAACAAGAGAACATATAACAAGCATTTTTGGATTTAACCCTCAGGCTCAAATTGCAAACCCAGCTGATACAGATCAAGTTTTCACCTGGCTCCTTGAAGAAAGCTATGATGCAGGTGGAAATCATCAAGTTTTTTATTACAAGCAGGAAGATAAAGAAGGTATACCTGCTGATATTATATTTGAAAAGAATAGAGTGATTACTGCAAATAGGTATATTGATCGCATATGCTATGGTAATGACCAACCAATTTATGATTCAATTTTATTAAATCATAATAATGCCAGTGCTGTTTTTTGGCACTTCGAAAATGTCTTTGACTACGGGCAATATGATATTACCCCAACCAATAATAATCCTTATAAGCCAATAAGACCTTGGCAGTACCGTCCTGATGCCTTTTCTAATTATGATGCTGGCTTTGAGATTAGAACGTATCGGCGCTGCCTGAATTCATTATTGTTTCATCGTTTTAATGAATTAGGGAATAATCCCGTACTGACTTATGCTTCTAGCTATATTTATGAAATGAATGAAGCTGGCATGAGCACGATTGCCAAGGTAAGAGAAACAGGTTATCAATTTGACTGTGACCTAAATAGTTATAAGGCCGCCAGTTATCCTGAACTTGAGCTTGGGTATACGAAGTTTAATCCTGAGGGGCATGATTTCGGTAAACTTACCGATGAAGAAGGCAAAGATTTAGTTAATGTCAATAATGTTCCAAATTGCCAATTGGTTGATTTGCACGGCGAGGGCATCCCTGGAATTTTATATACAGATGGTAGTAGCGCCTTTTATAGACGCCCTGATATAAAAATATCTGCGGATAATAATATAGAATCTCAAAGGCATGCCCTTGCAATCAGTGATAATTCCATATCTCAAGCAATTAACTTACCCTATAATAAACCGGAATTACCAAGAACTTTTCCTGTCGGCCATAGCGTAGACAGCTTTTCATTGAGACTCATGGACATCACTGGGAATGGCCAATTGGATTTAGTGTTTAAGCCCATTGCAGGTTTTTGGGAGACTCAACCTTATGAAGGTTGGAATAATTTTAAACCTCTTCAAGCCTTTCCTGCTGATTTTGAGTCCACAGGCCAGGTTTTTGTGGATGCTACAGGTAATGGACTTTCTGATATCCTTCAAATAATAAGAGATAAGATATTAGTTTATCCATGTAAAGGGAGTGAAGGATTTGGCTCTCCTCTGATTACTGATAAACCAAAGGATTTTCCAGCTGGTTTTCAATCAGCTCCAAAACAAGCCATCCATTTTTCCGGAATAGACGGATCAGGCAAACAACATTTGGTAAAAATTACACAAAATCAAGTTAGTTACTGGCCTAACTTAAGCTATGGTAAATTTGGGGAAGAAATTAAAATGGCTAACTCTCCCCAGTTTCCTGAAGACTTTGACAGCTCAAGATTATTTTTGGTTGATACCGACGGCTCAGGAACAGCCGATATGGTATATCTAAGTTCCAGGAAAGTTTTTCTATATATAAATTGTAACGGCAATTCATTTAAGGATCCCGTTATCATTGACTTACCATCAGTTTATAGTCCAGCTGATCAAATAACCTTTGCTGATATTTTTGGCCGGGGTAATGCGTGTATGATTATATCCAGGAATATTGATAATGACCTTGCGCCCAGCCATTTATATTATGATTTTTGTCAAAAGCAGAAACCATACTTACTCAATGGCCTAAAGAACAACATGGGGGCAAGTACAGAAATTACTTACGGTAGCTCCGTTGATTTTTACTTAGCCGATAAAAAAGCTGGCTTCCCATGGATTACAAATATTCCTTTTCCTGTACATGTCATTACCAAGATCACTCATAAGGATGAAATATCAAACTCCTCCTATGCAAGCTATTATCGCTACCACCATGGGTATTATGATGGGTTAGATAGAGAATTTAGAGGATTTGGTCGGGTCGATCGACAAGATAGCCAATACTTTCCCCCATCTGAAAGAGATCCGTCGGAAGATCCGAATTATGTCGCTCCCGCACTAAGCAAGACATGGTATGAAACGGGTTGTTATGCAAAAAGACAAGAAATACTCGAACAATATAAGAAAGAATATTATCAAGGTGATAAAGACGCTTTTATCCTCCCCGATACTGTCATTGATTCTAAAATTAGTCCTGATGACAAAGAAAACTTATTACAAGCTTATATGGCTTTAGCAGGCGCTGTTGTAAGATCAGAAATTTATGGGTTAGATAACCCCGTATCTCTTCATCCTTATTCTGTAAGCAAGAATAACTACTACGTAAGACTAGACCAGCCTAAAGGAAATAATAACTACGCCATTTGTTTTGTACATAACAGAGAAGCTTTAAGTTACACTTATGAAAGACAGGCAAGTGACCCACAAATCCATCATAACTTTGTCTTCGAAGTAGACGCATTTGGTAATGTCAATAAAAATTGTGCTATAGCTTACGGAAGGCGCCCAGACATAGACAATGCCAAAAATATTTATCCTGAACAGAAAGAATTAAAAGTAACATGTAGTACCTATACTTATAATGATCCAATTGCAGATAAATATCTGCATGGAGTGCCTGTTGAAAGTAAATCATATGAAATTAAAGGTCTCGAGGCGCCTTTAGGAGCCCCCTTTACTTTTAAACAGATAGAGGATTACATCAATAAAGCTTTAAGTGACTTATCATTAGAAAAGCTTTCTTCAAATAATGCGTTATTACTTAGCTACAATCAAACATTCTATTCTGTGGTTGATAATATAACTGGGAAAACAGAAGCTCTCCCTTTTAGGAAAGTTGAATTGCCTTTATTGCCTTATCTGGAAAAGACTGCGGACTTTTCAGATGTGGAGATCAAAAATATTTTTGATAAAGTATTAGACCCAAATGAATTACACCAAAAATTGAGAGAGGGTTATTATCAATTTGATGAAAAAAATAAATATTGGTGGAGTTTAGGTTTAAAAGCTGAATATTTAAAAGCAGATCAATTTTACTTGCCAAAAAACACACTCACCCCAACTTCTTTAAGTGGGGAAGGAGATATAGTCTATAGCGCGACGACCTATACATACGACAAATATAATATGCTTCTGGCAAGTGTTGAGGACGCATTAAAGAACAAAACAGAAGCCAAAGATTTTAATTACCAGACCCTACATCCTAATAAGATTATTGACATAAATTGTAGAGTTAGCCAAGTCAGTTTTGATCCGCTAGGGCACGTAGTCTATGCAACAATGTACGGCTTTGAAGAGGGGAAACCCAGAGGTTTTGCAGAGATTAGAGCCCCCATAATAGAGCCTATAGAGCCGCTCGATCCAAAAGCAAGGTTAGCGGATATTATTGCAAATCCATCTAAGTATCTTGGCAAGATGCAAAGTTATTTTTACTATGATGTTTTTGCTTGGCAAAGGGAAGGGGAGCCGGTTCGCGCTTTAACCTTAGCTGCAGAGGATTATCCTGAGGAGGCAAGTAATCCCCCACGAATACGGGTACAATTAGCCTATAACGATGGTTTTGGGAGGAATTTAGTAACAAAGCTTAAAGTTGAGGCTGGAGAATCTTTTATTTATAACCCTGCCACGAAAGAAATAACAACGGGTGTTACGAATGATCGTTGGCTAGCCTCAGGTCGGGTTCAATATAATAATAAGGGAAATCCAGTTAAAGAATATGAGCCTTATTATATTAATACACCAGACTATATAGAAGACCCTGCTTTAGAAATGGTTGGGGTTAGCCCAACGATTTACTATGATCCCCTAGATAGAGTCACGCATGTTATCACTGCAAAAGGTTTTATAACTAAAAATGAGTGGACCCCTTGGGAGACTACAGGTTATGACGAAAATAACACGATCAAGGAATCTCCCTACTATAGGGATAATATAGCCATTCCTGATCCTCTTTCACCCTTTTATGATAAAGCTTTAACCGAGGCGGGCAGAGACAACATAAAATATGCCATAAAATATTTTAATACTAAGGTAAGAACAATAATTGACAATCTAGGACGCAGCATTGCTACCATTCAGATTAACAAATGCCCTGAAGATTTAAATAAGCCTCTTGATCTGGATAACCCCAATACCAATGTTAAAGAAGAAATTCTCGTTACTACTGCAGCTTATGATATTTTAGGCAGGGTCATTTATAATGTAGATCCAAGATTTAACGAGCATAATAAAAATTATCCCGATAAGAAGCTTTATAATTTTGAGATGTCTTATGTTATGGGCATCCAAAGCCCTCTCAAAACCATAAGCGTTGATGCAGGGAAATCATGGGCGCTGCCAAATATATTGGGTAACCCGCTTTTTGCATATAATGATAGAAATACGAGTACAAGTTACAAGTATGATGAGCTCAATCGTCCCACCACGGTTCATGTGAAAAAGACCCCAAGCAAAAAGGATCCTTTGGTTTTAGATCAGGTGACACAAAGAATTGTTTACGGTGATACTCCTGGCTTGGCTATCCCTAAAAATTATAATTTGAAGGGTCAGGTCTATCAAGTTTACGATCAGTCTGGAATAGTTATGACTTCTAGTTATAGCTTAACTGGAGGGGTAATGAAAAATGAGCGTCAGCTTCTAATAGATTATACAAAAGAGGTCAATTGGAATCATTTCAATGATCCAAAGATACCAGCTCCCTTATTACAAGATGTGAAGTATAAGACAGAGGCTTATTATGATGCCCTTGGGAGGGTCAAGAAAGAGATTGATCCCGACGGTAACGAAATATCACCCAAGTATTATGAATCAGGTTTATTAAAAAGCATTAAAGCTCTTACGAAAAAGGACGGCCAAAGTACTGATTATGTTAATGAGATACTTTATAATGCAAAAGGTCAAAGGATACAGGTTACTTACGGTAATGATGTAAAAAACAATTACCAATATGACCCCAAAACTTATGCGGTTATTAATATAGCTGCTAAAAACAAAAACAATGAAGTCTTACAGGACCTTAACTATCAATATGATCCTGCAGGCAATATCTTCCAAAAAGATGATAAAGCAGTCGACACAACATACTATAATAACCAGCAAATCGCTTCACAAAGTAAGTATTTATATGACAGTTTATACAGGCTTATCCAAGGTAATGGCGTTGAAAAAGTTGGTAACGGCAAATCATTAGCAAAAGATGATCCCCTCAAGCTTCTTATCCCGGGGACAAATAATAGTGAAGCAATTCAAAATTATATGGAACGATATAATTATGATATAAGCGGCAACCTAACAACCACAAAGCATATTGCAGAGAATAATAATTGGACCAAACATATGGTGGTCTCGAACACTTCTAATCGGGCCGTGATTTCTACTATTAATAATAATGAGACACCCCCAACTCCTAAACAGGTAGATGATTATTTTGATAACTGCGGAAATCAAATACAAATGCAGACGATAAATCCTCTTGCATGGGATTACCGTAACCAACTCAGCCAAACAATGATGATTAAAAGAGAGGACGGAAATCATGATACTGAATACTATATATACGATTCTTCAGGAAGTAGAGTACGAAAGATTAGCTTTCAATACAATGCAGAGACCGTTACAGTCAAAGAAGCCATATATTTAGGCAGCTTAGAAATCAGAAAAACAAGCCAAGGGAGTACTTTAAATTCACAAGCTTTGATTGAAGAATATCATTCATTATCTTTAAGGGATGGGAGCCATAGGGTTGCCCAATATGATGACTGGGTCAAAGGAACGCCTCCTAATGGCATAAGTTCTCCTTACGTTACCTATAACTTTACAGATAATTTGGGTTCTTGTACGCTAAAGCTCGATACCAAGGGCAATGTCATTAGCCGAGAAGAATACAGCCCATATGGGGCGACGACTTTATTTATTGGGGCAGGCTCAAGCGATCAGCTCAAACACTATCGCTATTCAGGGAAGGAAAAGGATGCCACAGGGCTATACTATTATGGAGCGAGATATTATGCGCCGTGGCTTTGCAGGTGGCTCAACCCAGATCCAGCTGGGACTATCGATGGCCTCAATTTGTATGCCTTTGTCGGCGGAAATCCGATCTCGCATGTCGATATAGGGGGGATGGGTAGAAAGAAATTGAAACAAAAACCGGTTGTTTCCTCACATGATTTACCAAAAATTAATATAGCAACCAGAACTGGGATAACCACAGCACGCAGAGAGCTCCAACAAAATAAAAATTTTAATATAAAAATTAAATCTGCAAACGTACCTACTGCACCTGCATCTGCAAAAGCACGCGCTTTTATTGAGAGAAGATATAATAAGAAAATAAATAAGGGTGGTACTACCCCTGCACCTAATATATTTACACAACCTTATGGAGCACTTAAGCCTGGAAAAAGTACTAAGTATTCTAAAATTAATGATTTTTTATTTTATGATGATAAAATAAGGCTTGCTAGGCGGATAATTAAGGGAAGTTTAGACAATACTCATAAACAAGCAATTACATGGGATAATAGTGCTGCATTTTTTGGTAGTCTTGCTATTTTATCAGAATGGTCAAGAGGAGTTGAAGCTCCATTCGTTGCTCTTACAGTACTAAGAGCTGTAAAATATGCAAAGAAAGTGACCACAGATAAAGCACTTGCGGCATTAATTTATGTAGATAGCGCAGATGCTATTAATGAATTTTCGAGCGCAATTGATAGCTACATAGACTTGCTAGATGCCATTGATGTGGCTAAAGCTATGCCAGAAAAAAATCAAACACAAAAGACAGCAAAAAAGAAAGCAATAAAGGACGCAATAAAGGCAGCAAAAGACGAAGGAACAAGAATTCAAGGTGAATACTTAGAATTTTTTGACTTTGTTGATAAGACTTTAGAAAATATATTCAAAAAGAATAAATCTTTAAAAACTTCGATAGATAGATATTTAGCCTATAGAGACTATTTAATGGATAACTATAAAGTGCATAAATGTTAGTAAGTACAGTTTGCAAATTATAGAATTAAATAAATAAAATGATGGGAGAAAATTTGGGGATATTTTCTAATTTCTTGATTTATAAAAATAATTTATTAAAATTCAATATTGATATAACGATCAAGTATAGCCCAAGAACTATGACATGCATCATCCCGCTCAAATTCTTTAAGGCGATGCTTTACACCTTCTAATATGCCTGTATGCCGTAACCAATGAACAGTAGCTATTGCAGCCCATATTGTAGCAGGATCATGTTCTTGAGTTATAAACTGCACTCCTTATACCTTCCCCAAAACATCTTATAAGTAACAGCTAGACTCTAGAGGTATTTGCTCGTTGATGACAATTTGATGACAATTTTTAGCAATTAATTTTGGAGAAAAATGCAAAATCTGTGAAAATCCTTGGCAGGAGTGGTGCCCGCTGCCAGACTCGAACTGGCATGCCTTGTTAGGCGGCAGATTTTAAGTCTGCTGTGTCTACCATTCCACCAAGCGGGCACACGCCACAACGTATCGTTTTCTTAACACTGATGCAAGAGTTCTTACAAAAAATTTAAGAAAATATTATCGTTAAAAGAGATTAATCTTCTCCAACGAATTCTTTGTATGCTTTTTCAGCAAATGTGCGTGAACATTTTTTTTCTTTCATGAACTCAACTATCATATTTTCTTTTTGATCTTTAGGTTCAATAATCCCTTGATCTTTAGCTAGTTGCTTTAGTTGGGTATCCTGCTTTTGTTGGTGTTGATCTATAAGTTCCTGGATAGCATCAGTACTCATATTTGCTAAATCCTGTTGATTAATACCCAAATTTGGAGCACCAAAAACGGAATCTTTTAATTTTTGTAAATCAAAGGTATATTTTACTTGTAATTTTTTAAAAATTTCTCCTAACAAGTGAATGTCTCCATCTAAAACTTCTTCTTCTTTGCTAACTTTAGATTGGGAACTCTTTTGTGTTACCGCTTCAAAAAAAGAATTTTCTAACACGTAGTTTTCATCAGTTATTGCAACTGCAGGGATAAGAGAAAGTCGTATAGCTTCTTTTACTAGAGAATCTTCTAAAGCTGCATCTTCTATAGGTAATGCGTCCGTTGAAGAAGAGAAAGTTATTGCAAACTGTCGATCTCTCTCTTCTTGTGAAAGTTTAATAGCTTTTTTAAAGTCTTCATCTTCTACATCAAAAATAACACTCTTACCAACTTCACTATCTTCTTTGGAAAGTAAAAGAGCTAATTTAAAGTCTGGATCTTCATCCTCGTCAAGAAGAGGAGCGCTACAAAAGGCAGAACTATCATATAATAAAGCTGCTAATGGTAAATAAATAAATTTTGATTTCATTGTTCTAATTCCTTTATTGTTCATATTTGGCAAATATATAACAAGAAAATTAGAAATATAAAGTGCTTTTTTGGCAAAATAACTATGAATTTAATGCATAGGAAGTGCGCTTGCTAAGACGACTTTTGCTATTCCAATATGACGTTCATTTAAAAATGTGAGATAAGAAGGAAGAAAAAGGTTTTCACTAACAGATGTTTCAATGACTATTATAGCATTTTCATCTATCCATTTTTTTTCAGAAAGTTCGCTTAAAGCTTTTTTTGTAAGTCCTTTATCATAAGGTGCATCTATAAAAATAAGATTGAATTTTTTAGAAGCATGAGGCAGACGAGTAGCATCAAGCCGTAAAACTTTACAGACGTCATTTACTTTAAGATGATTAATATTGCTATGAATTATATTAATTGCTTCCCGATCAATTTCTATAAATGTTGCTGCTATAGCTCCGCGGGATAAAGCCTCTAATCCTAAAGCTCCAGAACCCGCAAAAATATCCAGAACTTTTAATTCTTCATAATCTTGAATATAGTTATTGAGAATATTAAAAATTGTCTCTCGTGCTCGATCTGAAGTAGGTCTTGTTTTTAATGAATTTGGTGCTTTAAGATTAAAGCCTTTGTATAATCCAGCTACTATTCGCATTATTGTGCATTATAAAAATAAATTTGAAAAAATATCTAAGAATCTTTATCACTTTAAGATTTTTAAATAAAGTCAATATTCAGGATAAGTGGTAAGAAAAACATGAGTGGTAACTACAATAAATTAAAAAGAGGATTTAATTGAAAACTTTAGATGGAAAAGTAGCACTTATTACAGGAGGCACAAGAGGATTGGGAGCTGCTATTGCAAAACGCTATGCTCAAGAAGGAGCCAATCTTATAATATTAGCTCGCAATATAACTCAACTTGAGATTTTAGATGACGTTTTAGCATCTTACGGCGTAGACGTAATGCTTGTGCCCTATGATCTTAGAAATCATGAAAATCTTGGCGAGTTAGCGAAAGCAATTGCAGATCGAGGGAATGTTCAAATAAGTGTGTCACGGTTTAATTGTTCAGCTCTAATTTGAGCCG
>VFQM010000379.1_pt1 | contig 50970 bp, 41 predicted proteins | sample 3512391 | NCBI WGS metagenome assembly VFQM01 (sample SAMN10412369, study PRJNA504923) | tailings metagenome | isolation source: Replicate 1 from Balatoc abandoned mine | place: Philippines | reverse complement strand
CCGGAGTCATGGGTGCTGTAAAGAGCAGGGTGTGGAAAATATTTAATGGTTTGGGGGTGCCAACATATGATGCGGACAGCCGAGCGAAAGCAGTAATGACCACCGATGGAATACTAATAGAGGCCATTAAAAAAGAATTCGGAACATTGTCTTTTAAAGCAAACGGTGAACTGAATCGGGAATACCTCGCTGCTGAGGTTTTTAACGATGAGCTAAAGTTAAATAAGCTTAACTCACTGGTTCACCCGCGAGTTGGGCACGATTATGAAAATTGGTTAAAGGAACAAACCAATGCACTTTATGTGTTAAAAGAGGCTGCCCTTTTAATTGAATCGGGTTCCTACAAAACGTTGGATTACCTGCTACTTGTTACCGCCCCTGAAGAGATCAGAATTAACAGGGTGTTGGAAAGAGACAAGCACAGGAGTAGAGAGCAAATAAAAGAGATAATGAAAAATCAGCTGAATGAAGTAAAGAAGTTGTCTTTGGCAGATTTTACCATTATTAATGATGGAAAACATTCGTTACTGGCACAAGCCTTAAGCCTGCACGAACAATTTTTACAAAAGGCAAAAAACAGATAACAGATCGTCACTTGATTATTTTTTAAGGCATGAACATTCTAAGATCATTTTTTTTTATTGCAGTAGTTATTGTTCTTTACGCGTGTGGCGAAAAGGAAAAGGCGCCAGTTGCTAATAACCGACAAACAGGACCGTTGGTAGTTGACGGCTTTTTAGTTTCTGCCGAAATACTAACAGACAACATTGAAGTACCCGGCACCTTGTTGCCTGCAGAAGAAACGCAGTTGCGCAGCGAGGTTAGCGGACGAATCGTACAACTCAACATTAACGAAGGCGCTGATGTAGAAAAGGGCGCTTTACTGGTAAAACAATTTGATAATGATCTGAAGGCACAACTTAATAAGCTTCAGGTGCAATTAAAGATCGCCATTAAAACAGAAGAGCGACAAAAAGAACTTTTGGCGATTAATGGTATAAGTCAACAAGAATATGACCTCACAGCTTTACAGGTAGATAACCTGAATGCAGATATTGAAGCAATTAAGATTGCTATTTCTAAAACAGAAATAAGAGCACCCTATAGTGGAAAGATCGGTTTACGCAATGTCAGCCTTGGTGCCTATCTGTCTACCAATGATGTTGTAGCCACCATTCGCCAAACCAACCAATTGAAACTAGAGTTCTCCGTGCCGGAAAAATATGCAAGAAGTATTGATAAAGGCTATACAGTAAAGTTTAAGGTTGATGGAGGACGCGAAGAACACACAGGAGTTGTATTGGCAACAGAAAGTGGCGTTGATCAGGCAACACGAACGCTGAGGGTGAGAGCATTAGTGAATGGCAACAATCCGGAATTAGTACCGGGCGTTTTTGCTAAAGTGCAACTGCAAATGGGTAGTACTACTAAGGGGCTGCTGGTTCCTTCACAGGCGGTTATTCCTCAGGCAAGAAACAAGCAGGTAATTTTACTAAGAGGCGATAGCGCAACATTTACTATCGTAGAAACAGGCTTGCGCGATTCTGCTTTTGTAGAAGTTACCAGAGGCTTGAGAGAAGGGGACACCATTATCACCACCGGCTTAATGGCTATACGACCAAATGCAAAAGTTAAAGTAGGTAAGCTCAATAAGTATCAATAGCTAAGGGCTATGCCTTGACTTACAAAAAACACTATCGTTTAAGTATTGATAAAAGGCAGTTAGCATAAAGCTTCAACATATACACTATGAATATTTCAGAATTAAGTTTGAGAAGACCGGTGTTGGCATTCGTCATGAACATCGTTCTGGTGTTGTTTGGGATCATAGGGTTTAATTCACTTGGTGTGCGCGATTATCCGGCTATCGATCCTCCGGTGATTAGTGTAAGTGCATCTTACCCGGGTGCAAATGCTGATATTATTGAATCTCAAATTACTGAACCACTCGAGAAAGCAGTTAATGGGATTCCAGGCATCAGAAACATAACATCCTCCTCTAGTGTAGGGCGCAGCAACATTAATGTGGAGTTTGAGCTAGGTGTTGACCTGGAGGCTGCCGCTAATGATGTGCGCGATAAAGTATCTCAGGCTATACGCTCCTTGCCCGATGATTTGCCCAGTCCGCCAGTAGTTTCGAAAGCTGATGCTAACTCAGGTCCAATCATTACCATGACGGTGCAAAGCACTACACGCAATCCATTACAACTTACTGAATACTCTACTAATGTTTTGGTAGAACGCTTGCAGACAATACCAGGAGTGAGTGGTATTCAAATCTGGGGAGAGAAACGTTTTGCGATGCGCATTTGGCTGGATCCTGCCAAGCTAAGTGCCTATAACATGACAGCACTGGAGGTACAACAGGCGCTGAACAGAGAAAATGTTGAACTGCCATCGGGTAAAATATCGGGTAACTCTACAGAGTTGACTGTACGTACTTTCGGTCGTCTATACACCGAAGAAGATTTTAGCAATGTGGTTATTCGTTCTGCACCCGAAGGCGATATACGTTTAAGAGATGTAGGTCAGGCAATGCTTGGCCCTGAAAACGAAGAGTCTATTTTACGCGAAAGCAACATCCCCATGGTAGGTCTGGCTATAGTTCCTTTGCCTGGTGCTAACTATGTATCTATATCTGACGAATTTTATAAAAGACTTGAACAGATCAAGCGTGAAGTTCCTGACGACATTTCTTTAAATATTGCATTAGATCAAACAGTGTTTATTAAACGATCTATTACTGAAGTAGAAGAGACCCTGATCATCTCTTTCTTACTGGTTGTATTGATCATTTATTTATTCTTCCGTGATGCCATCATTGCCTTCCGTCCGCTCATCGACATACCTGTATCCTTGCTGACAACCTTCTTCATTATGTACTTGTCTGGCTTCTCTATCAACGTGCTTACTATGCTGGGTATAGTACTGGCCACTGGTTTGGTGGTGGATGATGGTATTGTAGTAACAGAAAATATCTATAAAAAACTTGAGGGCGGCATGAATAAATACCAGGCTGCACTTGAAGGGTCAAAAGAAATCTTCTTTGCAGTTATTTCCACCTCTGTTACGCTGGCGGTGGTATTCCTGCCGATTTTATTTCTGCAAGGTTTTACCGGAAGACTATTCACCGAGTTTGGTGTGGTAGTGGCAGGAGCCGTATTGGTTTCAGCTTTTGTATCCTTAACACTTACACCTGTACTCAGTGTTAAACTGACGCGCTCAAACCATAAGCACTCTTGGTTCTATAATGTTACAGAACCCTTCTTTGCCGGTATGGAGAATGGTTATAGTCGCTGGTTAGGTTCCTTTATGAAAGTAAGGTGGGTGGCATTGCTGATTATTGTGATCTGTTTTGTCGCGGCATATCTTATCGGTACCAACATTCAATCTGAGTTGGCACCCATGGAAGACAGAAATCAATTCCGAATTTCACTTACCGCACCAGAAGGAACAGCATACGATTATATGGACACCTATGTAAAAGAGGTTGTCGATTTCATCATGGACTCCGTTCCGGAATACCGAACAGCCCTTTCTGTTACAGCTCCCGGTTTTACAGGCTCTGGTTCTGTTAACACAGGTTTCGTGCGGGTAACTTTGGTAGATCCTCAGGATCGCGACTATTCCCAACAGCAAATTGTAGACAGAGTAAATCGTAACCTGAAAAATTATCCGCAGGGCCGGGCATTTACTTTACAGGAGCAAACCATTTCTGTAGACAGACGAGGAGGCTTGCCTGTCGCCTTTGTAATTCAAAACAATAATTTTGAAAAGCTGCGCGAAGTACTGCCCAAGTTTTTAGAAAAGGCCAATGCAAGCCCTGTATTGCAGACGGTGGATGTTGATTTGAAATTCAATAAACCAGAATTAAAAGTTCAGATCAACCGCTTAAAAGCAACACAGTTAGGGGTAAGTGTTCAGGATATCTCACAAACACTCCAGCTGGCTTATAGTAATTTGCGCTTTGGGTATTTTACACGTGAAGGTAAACAGTATCAGGTAATTGGTCAGGTAACCCGTGTAAACCGCGATGACCCTGCTGACTTAAAAAGTTTATATGTGCGCACACGCTCAGGCCAATTAGTGTCTATTGATAACCTGGTTACAGTAGAAGAGAGCACAACACCACCCACACTCTATCACTTCAATCGCTTTAAGTCCGCTACTATTTCAGCTGGTCTGGCACCAGGCAAAACCATTGGCGATGGTATTAAAGTGATGGAGGAAATTAAAACTGAACTGCTGGATGACACCTTTACCACTGCATTAACGGGCACCTCTCGCGACTTCGCAGAAAGTTCTGGTAATACAGCCTTCGCCTTTGTGTTGGCACTTATTCTTATCTACTTGATTTTAGCAGCACAGTTCGAAAGCTTTGTTGATCCGCTAACCATCATGTTTACAGTACCGCTTGCCATTTGCGGTGCCTTAATTTCATTATATGCTTTCGGTCAAACATTAAATATTTTCTCGCAGATTGGTATGATCATGCTGATTGGTTTGGTTACCAAGAATGGTATTTTGATTGTGGAGTTCGCCAACCAAAAGCGTGAAGAGGGTATGAATAGTTTAGAAGCAGTATTGATTGCTTCACGTATGCGCCTGCGTCCTATATTGATGACTAGCCTTGCTATGGCACTCGGTTCTTTACCGCTGGCCTTATCATTGGGTGCAGCATCCACCAGTCGTCAGCCACTCGGTATTGTTATTGTAGGTGGCATTTTGTTTTCATTAATACTCACCCTATTTGTTATTCCGGCCATGTATACTTTCTTGTCGCGCAAACGTGCGCATGTTGAATTTGATAAGCTTGTAACGGAGCCAGAAAAAAAAGAATTAGTTTATGAAGCCTAGTCTTATAGTAATATTTTTAGTTTCTGTTTTTACTTCAGCTAATGCGCAGGAGTTAGTTACCTTAGAGCAAGCCATTGCATTGGCTATTGAGAATAACTACGATGTACGCATCTCAAAAGCTAACTTAAAGGCAGCAACCACAGATAATAATTTTGCCATTGCTGCTTTTTTACCTCAGGTCAATGCAGTTGGTAACTACACTGTAAATGATACAGATCAGGAGTTCAGGTTTGAGAATACAGCCAACAACAGAAGTGGTAATGCAAAGAGTATTTCATACGGAGGTTCTTTGCAGTTAGTGTGGACCTTGTTTGATGGCACAAGAATGTTTGCTACACGCGAACGGATTGAACAACTTGAAAGACAAGGTTTGCTTCAGGTTAAGGAACAAATGGTAAACACCATTGCTGCCATTATTACTAATTACTATGATGTGATCAGGCAGAAACAACAATTGCGCGCCATACAAGAGCAGATGTTGGTAAATGAAGAGCGTGTAAAGTTAGCAGAGCGTAAATTAGAAGTGGGCACAGGCGCTAAGCCTGAATTGCTACAGGCACGTGTTGATCTGAATGCACAGCGTGCAACCGTAGTGCAACAAGAAACACTCATCATGCAACTCAAGGAGAACCTGAACACCTTGTTGGATATGAAGCTCCCCATTAGCTATGATGTGGCTGATACAATTCTGATTAACACCTCACTGCAGCGAGATGAAATAATAGGTAAAATCAGTACCGAAAATTATGGCCTCTTAGCCACCCAAAGAAGTTTATATATTAACCAGCTTGCTATGCGCGAACGCAAAGCTGAATTATTACCAACCTTAAATTTTGTTGGTGCCTATAATATCACACATAATGACAATGTTCGCTTGATTAACCCCTTTTCAGCCTTGCAGAGTGATTTTCAAGGTATTAATTATGGCTTCACCTTAAGTGTTCCTATTTTAAATGGATTTAACACGCAGCGACTCGTACAGCAATCAAAGATTGCCTATGATCGCCAAAAGCTGTTGTACGACCAACAACGTACAACTATAAGTACGGCAGCACGTAATGCATATATTAATTACCAGAACGCCCTTACCATTCTGGCAATAGAAGAAGAAAACATCTTGCTGGCAAAAGAAAATGTAAGCATTGCCTTAGAAAGTTTTAAACGAGGCAGCACCACAATGATCGAGTTACGCACCACGCAACAAAGTTTAGAAGCAGCCTACAACCGGTTGATCAATACACGCTACAATGCAAAAGTAGCAGAGACGGAGCTGCTAAGACTGAGTGGAGCCTTGTTAAGATAAAAAGGAATAATCATTTTTCCCATCTAGTTGTATATGGGTCATATCTACATTTTAACGGTTTTGAATACTTGTTATTTATATCTTTCACAAAAGCCCTACAATCGGTGCAAACGTGCCTAAATTCGCAATCTCTACAGATTTCGATATCCTCTTTTTTAATATGCCAAATTTCTGAATAGCCACCTTTTTGCATGGCATCGACTAGCTTTGTATTTGAGATATTTCCATATTCGGACTTCATTGCTGGGCAGTTACGAATCATGCCATTTTTATCAACTGAAATCTTTTTATTAAGACATGAGTTGAAATGAAGCGACTCTGTAAATGCTCGAAAGTTTGCAACGAAATTATTTGAGTTAACAAACCCACAATGTGTCTCGTCAGCTATTTTTTCGTTAGTCCTTAAAATAAAAGCAGACCGAATTCTCTTTTTTTCAAACTTATGGCAATCATGTATTATTATTGAGGTAACTCTTGGGCAACTGTTTACAATTCCTTCTATAAAATCATCTGTTATATAGTTATTAAATGCTAATACAAGTTCCACAGATCTTAACCCGAGCCCTTCAAAAAGCGCACAATTCTCAATAAGCTTTGACTCCTCTATCTTATCAAAATACCTAATTTGTAAATGTTGGCAACCTAAATCATCAAGCTGTTTGATTACATCTGAAAGTGAGTAACAACTTGTATTACAGAAGTCAAGAATAGCATTAGAAATTATGCCGGGATAATTAAAGGTTGTTTCAATATCCGGGAATAGATCAATCTCATCACTATTAAGTAGAAATACTATCTCTTCTTTTATCAAAAATTGAAAATAATCGATGATGACCGATCTATTCTCCTCTCCATACGTAGTAACAATCTCCTCAATAGTCATACTTTGACAGGTGGTTAGGATATCATAAAGATCGTTAGGAATTGTTTTTATTGTTCCATTTTGAAGATCTGCAATTGTTGATCTTGAAGCGCCTTTAGTTAGTAAACAAGAAGCAAATACCTTGAAGTTACTTTTAAGCATTTTATTTATTTGCGTTCAGTATGCGTGATATGGGTTTGTAGAAAACCTCTACTGTAAGATTATTTGTTTGATGCTTTGAACTGAATATTTCTTTTGATGTTTCTTCTTGAACAGAGGGCCTGTAGTTTAAATCAACACAGCCAACTGGTAGCTTATCGAGATTCTGGCGTATTGTTTTTTCAAATTTTTTCATTCGATAATTGAATAAGTTTTTCCGCAATTTTTTTATCTAAATAATAATTACATGGCTCAGAAACCATACCATATTGTCCAACCGGATTTATTTCTAGAAAATAGTAATTATTGTTTGTATCTAAGAGCATATCAATTGATGCACAATTACAACCTAAGACGGTAGTTAGCTTTCTAAGTAAACTTTCCTGGACTTCTGGAAGCTTAAATGGAACTCTCCGATTTGGTTTTTTAAAATTGTAGTTTCTAAAATCAACTTTAGTTTGAGGGTCATTTTGAGAAAAAATGGCCATACTATAAAAATCTCCATCCAGAAAAAAAATTCTTAATTCGTATTTTTTTTCTATTTTCTTTTGCAATAATGAAGGAAAAAAGAAATCAGGAATTTGTGGTAACAAATCATCAGTTATTTCTATAGTGTATCCAATAATGGAGCCGAGGTCTTTTTGTTTCCAGAATATTCCATTACTAATTGACTTTGTAATTATCGATTCATGTAATTTTTTAAAGGCGCATAGTGAAGATCGAGCGTTAGTAACAATGGTATCAGGTGTCTTTAATCCGCAATTATTAGCAATCTGTAAGACATCAATTTTTAGGAGTTTGTTATTAAAGATATCTCCAACTCCAGGTTTTAGTGTGGTTATTGTTCTATGAATGGAGTATGAAAGATCGTGAGCTTCTTGCCATAAATGTTCCGTCAATTTAAAAGTGAATGATTCAATATTTATTTTATTTTGTGAAAAGCTGAAGTTTCCTCTACGATACCAGTATCCTTTAATTAAAGCTAAATTTATTTTTTGCTTTTGCCTAGCTCCATTAAATTCAATTAATAAACCTTCATTATTAAATTCAATATTATCAATTGTATTCTCCGCATCATAGCGAATATAAGATACATTATAATATTCCAGCCAATCTAAGACTTTGTTAGTACTAAAATCATTTTCACGGCTTAATATTAGAATCATAATAAGAGCATATTAGGGCCGCTTTATTAAGATAAAGCGACCTTAATAAGAATTTACTTTACCTATGGATTAAATGGATCATAAGGTTTACGAGTAGGTAGCTCAATATCTCTATTTCCATCTTTATCCGCAGCAGTAAGGATTGTTAATTCCCCATCTCCAAAATCATAATCACCATGTGGTGTAATGAAAGTTTCATCGTTTCCACCTCCTTTAATTTGATTTCTATCATTCGCATTTAAGGAGAATGATTTAAGTTTCTCTAGTGTTCTTTTTTCCATAATTTTTAAAATTTAATTAAGACCAATTGTACTTATAATTAATAATTACTCCAACTAGCTTTTTATCTGAAATCGATAATTGATATTAATTGGACTAAATAGAACATTTATACCTCAGTTGGAAATGATCAGTTTAAATATTTAACAGATCAAACGGATGTCATTTGATTAGATATTAAATACCTTTCGTATTTATCTTTTAAATGGGCAAGTTTCCTCACTACACACAACTAGACCAAATGGACTGCGGTCCTACTTGTTTGCAAATGATTGCCAAACACTATGGTAAAACCTACACCATAGCATCACTCAGAAAGAAATCTTTTATCACCCGTGAAGGTGTCTCCCTACTCGGCATTAGCGATGCAGCCGAAGCTATCGGCTTTCGCACCCTAGGGGTAAAAATTAGCTATGAACAACTTATCAATGAAGCACCCTTGCCATGTGTGGTACATTGGTACCAGCGCCATTTTATAGTTGTGTATAAAATCACAAAAGATAAAGTTTTTGTGGCCGACCCGTCTTCCAGTCTGTTAACGTATAGTAAAAGCGATTTTTTGAAAGGATGGTTTTCTACAACTGATGACGGACAAGATGCTGGCATTGCCTTGCTGCTACAACCAACACCAAAGTTTTTTGAAAACGTAATAGAGACAGAAGCTGAAAAGAAAGGTGGAATCAAACTGCTGTTTGCCTACCTGAGCCTGCATAAAAAACTCATGCTTCAGTTGGTATTAGGTTTACTAACAGGCAGTTTAATTTCCCTTACACTGCCTTTTCTAACACAGTCTATCATTGACATCGGTATTAATACCCAAAATGTTCAGTTTATCTATTTAGTGTTAGCAGGTCAGTTCATGTTATTCTTTAGCAGAATGGCCGTAGATTTTATCCGCAGATGGATACTGTTGCATGTAAGCACACGCATTAACATTTCCCTCATTTCAGATTTTCTGGTAAAACTCTTTAAACTACCCATGCCTTTTTTCGAAGGTAAAATGATAGGCGATATACTAAGGCGCATAGAAGATCATACTCGTATAGAACACTTTATCAGCACCTCATCACTGAGCATCCTGTTTTCATTCTTCAATTTTATCGTGTTCAGTATTGTGCTTGCCATATACCACATACCCATGTTTTTGGTTTTTGCTGGTTTTAGTGCCAGCTATATAGTCTTTGTGCTCTTGTTTATGAAAAAACGAGCAGCCCTTGATTACAAACGCTTTCAGCAGATGGCCAACAATCAAAGTTCATTAATACAAACTGTGCAGGGCATGAGTGAAATTAAAATGAACAATTGCGAAACACAGAAGCGCTGGGAGTGGGAGCGCATACAGGCAAAACTATTTCATATCAATGTAGCTTCTACAAAATTACAACAGTATCAGGATGCAGGCAGCTTATTTTTAAACGAAAGTAAAAACATGCTCATCACCGTTATGGCAGCCTTTGCGGTAATAGAGGGCAGCATAACCCTGGGTATGATGCTGGCCATACAATATATTATCGGTCAACTAAATGCACCCATACAAGAATTTATTGCCTTTACCCGCGCCTACCAGGATGCTAAAATAAGTTTAGAACGCATTAACGAAATTCAACATGAGAAGAACGAACAAGACGACTTACTAAATACTAGTTTTACTTTTAATGCTGAAGCTAATGCCTCTTTAATACTCCATAAGGTCTCCTTTCAATATGAAGGCCCACATTCCCCCAGGGTATTAGATGATATTGACTTGATTATACCGGAAGGGAAAATTACTGCCATAGTGGGCGCCAGCGGTAGTGGTAAGACTACCTTAATGAAGCTCCTACTCAAATTTTATAAACCTACAGACGGAAAGATAAACCTTGACGGTGAAAACATGGAGAATATACGTACTGCGGAATGGCGAAGAATATGCGGCACTGTTATGCAAGACGGATATATTTTCTCTGATACTATTGCACGCAACATATCCTTGGCGGATGAAGAGATAGACGCTAAAAAACTGCGCCATGCCGTACAGATAGCCAATATAGAAAGTTTTATAGAGGGCTTGCCCTTGGGGTATAATACTAAAATTGGTAGTAATGGTGTAGGCCTTAGCCAAGGGCAAAAGCAACGCTTATTAATAGCACGGGCAGTATATAAAAATCCTCAATACATATTTTTCGATGAAGCAACCAGTGCGCTGGATGCCAACAACGAAAAAACGATTATGGAAAATTTGAACCAGTTTTTTAAAGACAAAACGGTGTTAGTAATAGCGCACAGATTAAGCACCGTAAAAAATGCCGACCAAATAGTAGTGTTAGAAAAAGGTAAGATAGTGGAGATAGGCTCGCACGAAGAACTGACAACCAAAAAAGGTTTTTACTATGAGTTGGTAAAGAACCAACTGGAGTTAGGGAATTAGAAATTCAATGTCGTTTAGTTAAGCTTCCTTGTTCTTCCTCTCCGCTGGAGAGGATTGGAGGTGAGGCTGTAAAAAAGCTTAAGTAAACGACATTGATTTGAAATTTTGTGAAACATAAATATTTTAAGCAATGAGTCTTTTAAAGGCAATAGATAGATTACAGAGGCTAGACTATTTTATCCGAACAAAAACCACGGGAACAGCGAACGAGTTTGCTAATAAACTCGGAATTTCCAGAAGTACTTTAATGGAGAATCTTGCCGAAATGAGGGCGCTTGGGGCTAAAATATGCTTTTGTCATTATAGGAAGACCTACTTCTATTCTAATGATTTTAAATTACTAATTGGAGATAGAAGTTTAATTAAGGTAAAAGGCGGTATAGCATTATTGAATCACAATTATTTAATAAATTTTATGAGTCCGATGCCACCGGACACCTAACTTATAATTTAGCAATGCCGAGTTGGTAATAACAAAGCTAATTAGGCCACAATATCGGTTGGTATTGTGTTTTAATAACCTTAACCAAATTTTTTATGAACATGTTAGAAAAATTCAAAGACAAACAACTTGATGCACAAAGCATGAAGCACGTAAAAGGAGGACATGATGTTGTCTCATGGTATTCATGTGTTTTAGAAAATGGAGTGCCGTATGACTTACCAGTAAACGTTTGGGAAAGTTTGGAGGGCAAGATAGATGGCCATAATGAAGAGTACAATTTAGCAATTGTTGGATGTGAGGCACAGCCTTGGAACAACTAATGACCTCCGCTGAATTTAAAGTCTTTCAACCTGTATTAGCAGGTTGAAAGGCTTAGCCAAAAAGAAATTTTTAATGAAGAATACCTTAGCTATTGCTTTCTCCCTTATTTGTTGTTCTGTTTGGAGCCAAAGTATCTATGTTGATTTACGGGTCGAGAAAGTATCCCCATTTCTATCTCAGTATTCTCAAGAGGAAATTGAGCAAAAAGTTAGAGATTCTATTACTTCAAATTTAAAACGAGGAAAGGAACGAGTAAAAAAAGACATAACAGTTACCTTCAATTCAGACATTGAACATCATTACATTGTTGAACTAGTTTTGACAGATACGGTTGATGGCGAAGCTCCTGAAAGATTTAGAAACGTACGGTTGGCAACTATCTATAGTCGCGTATACGAAAGGGGGCTTAAAACAGATTTGATCCCTGCGTTTAAGTGGTTTGCTGTTGGGTATAGCGACCGATATGGGAATCTTCATCCCAAAAAAACAAAGGATGATGTATTAGGTGATTATGGAAAGTGGACATCAATTGTCTTTTCTACGGATTGTCTGTCACAGATACCTTACAATAAAGTCTACGGACTTACCCAATTCAATATTTTGCAAGAGGATGTAGATAAGTATAGAAGCTTCAAAGAAGTGATCGTTATCAAGACTGGTTTTAATGATAGCATAAATACGAAATCCATTGATCGTCTTTTAAATGATGCTCTGCTACGTGAGCAGGATTTTTATTATCAGGTACGAAGCAAGAGAGAGAACTATATAAACATCTATGACTCAGAAGAAAAAACTTTTACCGATCATCCATTGCGATTGGAGTTAGTTCTGACTCGTGCTGATGCAAGTTACAAAATGCGGCTACTTTATGATAAGAGCCTTACTACTCAAAGTACTAACTATAACTATTACGTGCCAACAGAGATTGAGTTCAGTGTTGAGAAATTGGAATATACCCCCTCGCAAGTACTCTATTTAATGCATGATATGTTTAAAAAATTGTTCAGGTTAAACCTTAATTAGTTATTTAAATCACTTGTATCAAGAATAATGAGATGTCTAGTAACAATTTTACTTTTTGCATACGCTTTCTTATGCAGGGGACAAACTATTTATGTGGTTCTAAGAATTGAAAAATTATCACCTTTAATAACCAGTTACTCGAAATCTGAAATGGAAGCCATGCTAAGGGATTCAATCAAGGCTCAAATAGCCAGAGGCTTTATAAGAAGAACAGAAAAAGAAAGACCTATCACTTTCAACAAGGATCAAGATCATGAATATGTTGTTGAATTAATTTTAACAGATACTGTTAATTTAAATATACCAGACAGTATACAAACCCCTGAAAGATTACGATTGGTTCGATTAGCGAGCCTACATTATAGGGTATACGAAAAGGGACTCGATGCTGGCTTGATACCAAAATTTGATTGGTTCGGTGTGGGATACTCAGATCGTGATGGGAAATTGCAAAATGGTCATACTGAAGAAGATGTTATTAGGACATACTCTAGTTGGGTCGGTAGTATCTTTTCAGGCTCGATTCTATCTCAAATCCCTTATTTAGAAACCTATACCCTTACACAGTTTAATGTTTCACAGGAGGAGTCAAGAAAATTTGATTCTTTTAAAGAGGTATTGATAACAAAAACCAATTTTGACTCTAGCAAACATGTGGCTATAGTAGATCGTTTACTGACAGACGCTTTATTAAGGGCTCAGGAGTTTTATTATGGTATACGAAGTAAAAAAAGTAACTATATCAATATTTATGATGCATACAACGAGAGCTTTACTGATCATCCGATCAAACTAGAGTTTGTACTAAACACTACTGAAAATGGCTATCAAATGCGCCTGATTATTGATGAGAACTTAATTACTAAACACCCCAACTATCATGTTCCCAAGATAATTGAGTTTAGCAATGAACAACTAGAACAAGCGCCCTCGCAAGTGCTACATTCGATACATGATATGCTTTCAAAGTTATTCAGGTTAAATCTAGAGTAGGGGCTATGCGAACGATATTTGTGGTTATTTTAGTGTTGGTTCATTTTTTATCTAACGCGCAAGTACCCGACCCGTCAGGGTCACTATTAAATGTCCAGCTAACAGATTTTAGCACAAAATCCATTAAGGGTGATTCAATAAATACATTGAATTGGCGAGGAGATATTATAGTACTTAATTTTTGGTTTACAAATTGTGGCCCCTGCATCAAGGAGATAGGTCAACTAAACAAGGTTGCTGAAAAGTATGAAAATCAAAACATACGCTTTGTAGCGATTACCTGGGAGAAGGATGAGGAGTTCTTGAAAAAATTTGCAGCCATCAAGAATATGAAATACGCACTCGTAGCTTCGGGTAAGTCAATAATCGATATGTTTCTATTGAAATTGTACCCTACAAATGTTGTTATTGATCAGCATGGTGTAATTCGCTTTATCGAATCAGGTTTTTATGGAGACATTGAGCAGAAATTAACCAAGGTGATTGAAGAGCTACTTAAGTAAATAATTACTGTGTATTCTTTTAAAAAGATTCTTCATGATTTTAGAAAGAAGCTTATCAAAGCATTTTCAAAAAAAATGTGAATTAGTATGATTTAACAATTCTTTTGTTTAGGAATAGTTGTTTAACGAATATCGTTTATCAACTGAAAAATTTAAGGGTATGCTTTCTAAGAAAGAAAACTCAACATCTACTTTAGCTAAATTTCTCGCATGGCTTAATGTTAATCATACTGTTAATTACCTCACAAGGCTGCGTAACCATCCCAACTATCCCTCCATTGGTGCCCTTCAAGATGCGCTACATGAAATGAACATCAATAATCTTGTGGTTCGCTTGTCTGTAGATGAACTTCAGGATATACCCTTTCCAGCGCTGGCACATTTTAACAGAGAAGGAGGAAGCTTTGTAGTGTTAAAAGGTATACACAACCGGCAGATAACGTACTACGACAGTGAGTATGGAATGGTCACAGAAGCTCAGCAAGCATTTGCTGAAAAATGGTCGGGTGTGTTGTTGTTGGCAGAGAAAAATGCTAAATCAGGTGAGCCAAATTATAAACAAAATAAAAAGCAAGAACTTTTTGAGACATACAGTAAGTATGCCATAGTCTTACTGAGTGGATGTATACTTGCTAGTGTTTGTTATGTTGCTTCAGCAATAGAGCTGATACATTTGGCTCTGTCTTTGTCAGGTTTGGGCATTGCATTTGCCCTATTACAAAAGCAGTTTGGCGCAAGCAGTGCCTGGGTAGATTCGTTTTGTAAAATAGCGATTAAAACTAATTGCGATGAAGTATTAAATACCAACTACGCGAAACTCTTCGGTATTATTCATTTATCTGAAGTGTGTACCTGGTATTTCTCCAGTATTGTGCTCTCATTACTCATCAGTGCAATTACTTCTACAAATATCCTTTCAGTGCTCTTTATTATTTCGTGCCTTACATTACCAATCGTAATTCTTTCCTTATACTTTCAAGCCTTTGTAATAAGTAAATGGTGTCCACTTTGTTTGGCGGTAGCCATGATCTTGATGCTGGATTTTAGCATCCATATATTTTTTATACAAAGTTTTACTATTGAAATCAAAGCTATACTGCTAGTATCTGTTTGTTTCACAGCCCTGCTCATACCCTGGCTTCTTTTAAGAAGTAGCAGTTTATCGTCTTTAAAAGTAGAAGTACTTCAAAGGAAACTGCTTCAGTTTACTAAGAACCATGAAGTCTTTCAACACCTTTTACACACAAAGTCTGTTATTGGAGTTTCATACTTGCCTTATGAGATTTCAAGGCCTTCACCTGATAGTCAGATTCATATTGTATTAGTGACTAACCCTACCTGCCAGCCCTGCGTTCGAGCACATGCAATACTTGAAAACCTGGTGGAACATTTTGACCCTAAGATAAATCTTGTGCATCGCTTCTCAATCAACCCTAACACAAAACATTTACTCGCCAATAAAATGTTGCAGCATCTTTTTGCGGTATTAATAAGCGTAGGTAGTGATGAAGCTGATAAGGCATTAAGCGACTGGTTTAAATCTGGGCAATATGATTTTGAGCAATGGAAGAAAAAATTCCCCTATAAAGAAAGTACAAGTAGTATGGAAGTAGAGAGTTTATTATCATCACATTATCATTGGTGTCAGAACGCAGGAATAACCAAAACACCAACAATACTAATTAATGGTAGAACCTTGCCTGAACAATACACAATTAATGATTTAAGTTACCAGATCATGAGAATGATTGAGAAGAACTAATATTTAACTGTATAGGCTCATGTAAATTTTATTAATAAGAATCGTTCGAAAACTTCTGAGCTTTTTAGGATGCAAATTGATCTAACATTTTATACCCATCCCAATGCCATTAGAATGAGATTAGCTTTATTTGATTTGTAATCTCCTGACATCTAATGGGAGCGTTTACCGCGGCTACCGAAAAGCGAATGAGTAGGTGTAAAATTATTTTTAATAAAACGAAATCAATTAGTTATTTCAGTAAGCAGGCCTTACCTGCAGCGCAACTGTTAAAAATCCGTGGAGGTCGACCAAGTACCTCGTGGGAGTGTACGAATGAAAACGGGGAGACTGTAATCGTCTCTACTACTCTTCCAACTTACGAATCACTCGCAGAAGAGGTTGATAGTCAAAATAGTTCAGGAGGGCCTGCTATTGTCGGCTGCGAACCCGATGAAATTGGTTAAATACTGACTAATAGAATCTGGCTGAAAAGCCAGATTCTACTAAGATTTTTGAATTAATGAAATTTTGTTGCCTCATTATCATTATCCTGAGCTATTTCCATATTAATGGTCAGGCAATTTATGTTGAAGTAAATATTAAAACCTACTCCCCAATTATTAAGAGTGTAGACAAATCTTTAATGGAGATAATCCTGCAAGATTCAATTGTTTCTATTGCTAATGAATTTTATAAAGGGCTTGACAGTGACTTTCATTTTTTAAGTTGGTCGAATGATAGTTTAATTAAAGTTGGTTCAAACGACTTTAAATTTGTAATGACCCTTATAGATACCGTCATGAAGGAAAACTATAGAGGGATTCATATGTATAGTTCGCTAGCCCCTTTAGTATCAGATAGTGTTAAGCTTAATAATCATTTTTTTGGGATTAGCTATACTAACGGGGATGGCTTTTGTCGTGAAGAGGAAGCGGTTCGTAAATACATTAATTCGTGTAGCGCTAGCGGTAGCGGTTCTTTATTAGACTTTTTGCCACCATTATTGGTTTCTAAACTTCCTGGCCAAAATATACCGCCTCAAAAAATTCCTGCCGCTAAAGTATATTCATTTGTTTATAGAAATGGATTGAAGAATACTGAACGGGATTCCAGCGTCATAAGAATTGAAACTATATTACATAATCTGCTACTGACACACCAAGTCACACATTATAATCATAGTAAGAAGAATTCATATTTTAAGTTTTATTCAGAAAGGGAGACCATAACAGAATACAAAAGTAAACTGCCTGTCTTATTTTATACAATTGAGTTAGACTCGGCCAATAATTATATAATTGAGTTTAATCAAGATAGAAGTGATTTACTATTATCATCCCATATGTATCATGCCGCTGAAGTAAAGATTCAATTTTCTAAAGATGAATTGTGGCTTAACTCAAGCAGGTGGTGTCGAAAACTTTCTTCTGCTATTTACTGTATTAGAAAGCTTAATTTTCCATGGTAAATTTAGAAATTCTCTCAAAATATTTATTATGAATACTAGCAAAGAAAGCTCGATTGTTAGTCAGTTTCAAAAGAGCTACAATTTTCTTTGTAAAGAAAAGGTAGCTTTTGCTTGTATCAACAATAGTAAAAATCGTTAAGCTTTATTTTAAGTGTTAAAGAAACTGAAATGTTTGAATTATCCTTATGAAAGATTAATGTGTCTGAGCAAGTTGTCTAATCTGATAAAAAAACCTTTCCAGCAACCTCAAATCTTCAGTAATTATTTCTGTAGTACCGCTGAGTTGCTGGCGAAAGGCCAGCTGCTTTTTTTGAGTTGTAATTAAGGCTTGTGGTATTTCTATAACAAGTTGGTACTTACCCTCAACAGGCAATTCAGCAATACGCACTACCTTACCCCTTAGCATACCAAACTCTGCAAAAGGATAATTATCCAGCCTGATGTTTACTAACTGCCCTTCTTTTACTTTTCCCGCTCCCCGTATGGGCAGCTGTGCCCTGGCAATAATTTTTCCCTCATGAGGGATAATGCTAAAAATCTCCTTTGCAGCACTGACAAAGAGATTGTTCTCTAAAATTCCATTAAAGCACAAGCGACCTTCAGTGGGTGAGATAAACAAGTAATTTTCCTTCCAGGTTTTAATCTGGCCGAGTAGTATTTCGCGGGTACTCAGTACGTCTTGCTCAAGCCTATAACTTTCTTCACTTCTCTTTATCTCTGTATCAGCAAGCTGTTTTCGTAAATCATTCATCTGGATTTCGTTACTAACCAATGCGCTATACGCATTTTGTGCGAGTCTTTGCTGCTGCACCCAGGTTGCTTTGGCATTTGTAAAATCAAGTGTTGAAAGTACTTCCTTTTTGTAAAGAATAGAGTCTGTTTTAAAACGCTCGTGCGCCAATGTTAACTCTTGGCTGGCAAGCACTTGTTGTTTTGCTAAAACACTTTTTAACCTGGAGTAAGTCTTTAGTTGTCTATTAAGTTGTTCAAGTTGAAGATCAAATGATTTATTATTCAGAAAATTATCTAAAGAAATTTCTGCCCTTATGGTGTTGGCACAAGCATTTTGCAGGTCGCCAATATTAACCTGGATCGCATGATCAAATAATGCTTGCTTTTGTTGCAATGCCGTTTCAAGATTGAGCACAGCTAATGGATCGGCATTACTTTTTAAATAAGCAATAAGTTCACCAGCTACTACTGTTTCATTATCTTTTTTTAATAAGGTAATGTTTCCACTTAGTCGGCTAACCAAACTGTAAGGCGATGGATCGGTAGTAATAACAACAGTGGCCTGTAGCACATCAGGGTAGCGAATAAACCAAGAAATGCCCAAGAGAGTAACAAGTGCAAAAAAAATGATGCTTATGCCAACCCTGATCAAACCCCCGGGTATCGTACTTACAATCTCTTGAACTTCAGTACTACGTATTTCGTTTTGCTGCGCCCTGCTAAATTCTTCCATGAATGCTCTTGAATTAAGAGCGGAAAATACATGCGGTAAATGAGCTTACCTCTTCAAATAAAGTCTATTAGTATTCTATTAGGTTCTGTTATTGGGCAACACTACCCTCTACTGTTGCTTCATAAGCCTTGTCTGTTACCCAGAAATTATTAAAGCCTTCGCCTACCTGTATCCCAATTTTGCCAGCGGCCAACATTTCCAGAATGGAGAGAAAGTTAAAGATCAGGGCAATGCGTGACTTGCTGTATTTTTCAATTAACTCAACAAAGGGTACACGTTGTCTTGCCTTCACCTCATTCAGAATAAATTCTTTTTGTCCATCCATCGTATAAGGATATTGGATCACCTGATGAACCGGTTTATTTTTTTCAGCCTCAAAGCGTTTCAACACTTTTTCAAAAACACTCATCAATTTAAACACATCAACATCTTGTAACTCTGCTTCAACATTGGTGCTTTCTGCCAGGGCCCGTAATTCTTTTGATAGGTTACCACGTCTCTCTTTCAGCAATTCGGTCTCTTCCATCTTTTGGAAATCCTCCATTACCGATTTATATTTTTTGTACTCCATCAGGTGGCGTACCAATTCTTCGCGAGGGTCTATTTCATTGCCTTGCTCATCAATTTGAGGGCGCGGCAACAACATTTTCGATTTAATGCGCATCAGGGTTGCTGCCACCAGAATAAACTCACTGGCTACCTCAATATTCATTACTTCCAACTGTCGTATGTAATCAAGAAAATCGTTAGTGATTTTAGAGATAGGAATATCGTTGATGTCTAACTCATCTCTTTCAATAAAGAATAGCAACAAGTCGAAGGGGCCTTCGAAAAGTGGCAGTTTTATCTCAAAATTTTCCTGTGTCATAGCGGCCAGTTGGGAGGGCAAAATTAAGCAGTATTTTCAGCTTTTGACCTTTAAGGACAGAGATTCTGGAATTATATACCTTTGTACCCTTATTGTTGCTCAAATATTGAATTTCGGGGTAAAACACTTACTTTCAATATCTGTTTAACATAAATATTAAAAGAGCTAATATGTTAATTACCCCCGGCCCGCTACTTTCTGGTATTAATTCGCCTGATGACGTTAAAAAACTCGATCAGGTACAACTTGTGCAATTATGCGAGGAGTTGCGACAATTCATTGTTGATAATGTATCGGTTTATGGGGGGCATTTTGGCGCAAGTTTGGGCGTTGTTGAGCTAACAGTAGCACTCCACTATGTTTTTAAGACCCCCTACGATCAATTAGTTTGGGATGTAGGCCACCAGGCTTATGGGCATAAAATACTGACTGGTCGCAGGGATAAATTCCATTCAAACCGTGTTTATGGCGGTATTTCAGGCTTTCCTAAACGGAAAGAAAGCGAGTATGACACTTTCGGTGTAGGACACTCCTCTACCTCCATTTCAGCTGCCTTGGGTATGGCCATGGCCTCAAAATATATGGGTATTGAGGATAAGCAACACGTAGCCATTATTGGCGATGGCGCCATGACTGGCGGTATGGCCTTTGAAGCGATGAACCATGCAGGTGTGTCCGACTCTAATATTTTGATAATCCTGAATGACAATTGCATGTCTATAGACCCTAACGTGGGTGCTCTAAAGGATTATCTGACGGACATTACCACCTCAAAAGTTTATAATAAACTGAAAGATGAGGTGTGGAATATGCTTGGTAAACTCCCTAACCTGGGCAAAAATGCTCAAGAGATAGTGAGCAAAGTAGAAAATGGTATTAAATCAACTTTATTAAGCCAAAGCAACCTTTTTGAATCACTTAACCTCCGCTATTTCGGACCGGTAGACGGTCATGATGTAGATCACTTGGTTCATGTTTTAAATGACTTAAAAAATATTAAGGGGCCTAAACTTCTTCATTGTGTAACGGTAAAAGGTAAAGGTTATGGCCCGGCTGAAAAAGGTAATGCCACCACCTGGCATGCACCCGGCACTTTCGATAAAATAACAGGAGAGATTCACAAGAAGACTTATGAAAAACCGCAACCACCTAAATACCAGGATGTGTTCGGGCATACACTTGTGGAGTTGGCTAAAGCTGACAGTAAAATAATGGGTATTACGCCTGCTATGCCTTCAGGTTCTTCCATGAACATCATGATGAAAGAAATGCCTGATCGTGCTTTTGATGTGGGCATTGCTGAACAACATGCAGTGACTTTCTCTGCAGGTTTGGCCACGCAAGGGCTTATCCCTTTTTGTAATATCTACAGCTCTTTCATGCAACGCGCTTTCGATCAGGTAGTGCATGATGTTTGTATTCAGAATTTACCTGTAAACTTCTGCCTCGACAGAGCCGGCTTTGCAGGTGCTGATGGACCAACACACCACGGTGCTTACGACATCGCCTACATGCGCTGTATTCCTAATATGATTATTGCTTCTCCTATGAATGAAGAGGAGTTGCGTAACCTCATGTTTACCGCTGCAAAGCCAAGAAAAGAGAATGCCTTCAGTATTCGCTATCCCCGCGGGCAAGGTGTAATGCCTAACTGGCGCTTACCTATGCAAGCAATAGAAATAGGCAAGGGCAGAAAGCTGAGAGATGGTGATGACTTAGCCATACTTACCATAGGCCACATTGGTAATTATGCTGTGGAAGTTTGCGATAAACTGGAAAAGCAAAATATCAATATCGGGCATTACGACATGCGTTTCGTTAAGCCCCTGGATGAAACCATGCTTCATGAAATTTTTGCCAACTATACCAAGGTACTAACCGTAGAGGATGGTTGCGTACAAGGTGGTTTTGGAAGTGCCATATTAGAATTTATGGCAGCACATAACTACAAAGCAGAAGTTAAAGTGTTGGGTATACCCGATGCCGTTATTGAGCATGGCGAACAACTGGAGCTTCACAGAGAGTGCGGTTTTGATCCGGAGGGAATAGAACGCGCTGTTATAGAAATGTTAGAACCAGCTTCAAAAGTTACTTTATAAAGTGGACAGGCTGTTTTACAGCGACTCTGGAAAAGGCAGGCCCATAGTACTGCTTCATGGCTTTTTAGAAACGCATGTTATCTGGAGAGATTTTTCAGAAAATCTGGCAAAAGACTATAGAGTCCTGGCGTTTGATTTACCTGGCTTTGGACAAAGCGCTTTACCGGAAAAAATCCCCTTTACACTTGACGATGTAGCCGATCAGATAAATGAAGTACTGGTTAAGCTTGCATTAAAGGATGTTCTTCTTATAGGGCATTCGTTGGGTGGCTATGTAAGCCTGGCTATGGTAGCGTCTCGGCCCGAAATTTTTTCTGCTTTTTGCCTTTTCCATTCTACTGCACTGGCAGATACTGATGAGAAAAAAGAGGCAAGAACAAAGACCATCGACTTTGTAAAAAAGCATGGCGCACTCGCCTTTACCAGCAATTTTGTGCCCCCGCTTTTCGCAGACCCCAACCATACGGCTGTTAGTGAAGTAAAGCAAATAGCCTCTTCAACAGCGGAAGAAACGGTTACTCACTACCTGGGGGCTATGCGCAATCGACCAGACCGGACATTTGTTATAAAAAATTTCGCTAAACCTATATTATTTATAGCTGGCGAGAAGGACAGCGTAATACCTGTAGACACCTTATTAGAGCAGGCAAAATTAAGCAAGAATGCCTCTATTCACGTTTTGGCTGATGTTGGACATATGGGTATGGTAGAATCTCCGGAGGAGTGCCTTAGCATTATCAGGGATTTTTTATCACATATTGACTAGTTATCCCCATGCCTGCATCATTTTTAAGAACTCAGTTGTCAAATATTGAAAAACAGTAGTAAATTGGATTCTGTTTTGTGGCAAATACCACCACATTAGGTAGTAAATTTTCGAAGTTTTATATTTGTTTACAAAAGAAACCCAAACACCCAACCCTTAAAATATGGATCCACTTTACGATCATTCAGCCCACTATGAACAATGGAACCAAGCAGCCATGCAGATTGCCTACGCTTTTTGGGCGGCAACAGCTTTGCTTGTTCTTGGATACCTGGTAAGACTAGCTGCCGTAAGAGAGGCTAAAGACAAGTATGATTTTATTAACCGTCATGAGATCCGCATACTTTGGATAGCCGTTATTATTGCGGTTATCGGTGGTTGCTTCCTGGCAAATGCCAATGTGGAGGAACTAAATGCGCTATGGATCGTAGTTCGGGTATTCACGACTGTCTCTATGGGTCTGATTGTAGCCCTGATCTTCCAAAACTTACTTAAGTTTTATTATCCCTTCTATATCGAAAAGCGTTTACGTGCCTTACGTTACAAGCCACGTGTTTCTCCTAAAACTGGCAAGGCAATGAAGTTGCTCAGCGAAGAAGAAGAAGATGCTTATTTGGACGAAGGTATGATCGCTGAAGAAAATGTTTTTTCAGTAGACTACGATGTTTGGAAAGATGAAGAAACAGGCTTCATTAAAATTGAGCGTTACTCTGGTCACTTGCACGCTTTGCAGTGCCCTGAATGTAACTATCAGACCTTTAAGGTTGTAAAAGAAGAAATTATTAAGGCACCTACAGGCACAGAGGAAGGCGAACTCCTTAAGCATTTCCAATGTGGATACTGTGGCTATAAAGGTAAAAAGACAGTTCACCTGAAAGCAGCTACCAAATTAGAGGCAGCAACCGCTTAAGATCATCAAACTGTTAGAATTAAAAAGGGCTTCAATTGAAGCCCTTTTTTTATAGATATGGAAAAGCTTAAGCTCTTCCGTTTTTTACTTTCGATTTGAATTTCTTTAACTGATTTCGAAGCGCCTCTGTTGCCATGTCGGCAGCGGCTTCGAACGACTTAGCCTTTTCAATGGCAAAAAGATTATTGCCAGGCACATTAAGCTTTATTTCAACCGTTTTATTTTCAACACCCTCATTGTTTAATCGAAGAAAGACTTCTCCATCTACCATACGATCGTAGAACGTTTCCAGCTTTGTTACCTTTTTCTGAATAAAATCAATCAGTTTTCTGTCTGCATCAAAGTGGATGGAATGAACTTGTAACTTCATAGCACTAAAATTTTAAGGTTGAACATATTTTGCCTTTGTCTTTTACCCATAGGCTTTGGGTTGATCTTACTAAATTTTACATAAGCACTGGTTTTAGTTATACATCAGGCTTTTGGATGAGCCTGTTCAAAAGTTTTTTTAAGCTTTTCCATGGTGTTATGCGTATAGACCTGGGTTGCAGCCAGGCTGCTGTGCCCCAGTAAATCTTTTACAGCATTGATTTCTGCTCCTTTATTTAGCAAGTGAGTTGCATAAGTGTGCCGTAAAACATGCGGACTCTTTTTATCTGAACTTGTAGTGCTAAGGTATTTTTTTACAATGCGTTGTACCATCATACGGTAAGCAGGTTTACCATTATCTGAGACCAGCAACAATCCATGTTCGGATTTATCCAGCATTTTGTCGCGAGCTTGCTGATAGCGCTTAATTATTTGAACGAGTGATTCACTAAAAGGGATGACTCTTTCCTTATTTCTTTTACCTAAAACTTTTAGGGTTCTGTTTTTAAAGTTGATTGACCGGTCGGTCAGCTGGAGTAATTCTGCTAAACGCATACCACTGCCATAAAAGAGCTCCATAATCAGCCTGTCTCTGTGACCCGCTAAAGAATCCTCAAAAACAACCTGATCCAACACCTGATTCATCTCTTCTTCACGCACAAAAGACGGTAGTCTTTTCTGCGTTTTGAGCACTTTTATTTTAAGCAGGGGGTCCTTAGACAGAATCCCTTGGCGCATCAAAAACTTAAAAAAGGCTCTTAATGAAGCAATTTTGCGATTTACTGACCTGGGTTCATTTTTCTCCTCAACCAACTGAGCGACCCAGGATCGCGCCATACCATAGTTGGCAGTGCTTATATCATCAGTTTCGTAGGTGTTTTTAAGAAAAGATTGGAATTGCAATAGATCGCCTTGATAGGCAATCAGCGTATGCTTGCTGAGACGTTTTTCGAACTCTAGATAACGTATAAAAGAATCTATCATGCGCTGGACTCAACGGCTACCAGAGCAATGTAAAAAATAAATCCCCGAAAGGAAATACCTTCCAGGGATTGTGGAAATATTGTTAATAAAAAAGGGGCTTATTGAGCCTCCTGATCTCTTAAATTCTGGATGTATGCAGCCTTGATGATTTGGGATCTTCTGCGTACAGATGGCTTTTCAAAAGCAGTGCGGCTACGTAACTCACGCAAAATGCCTGTTTTTTCAAACTTTTTCTTGAAACGCTTCAGAGCCTTATCAATCGACTCGTTCTCTTTAATGTTGATAACTAACATGATCTTCTTTATTAGGGCTGCAAATATAGGGTTTCCGATATAACTTCTGCAAATTTATTTCAAAACAGCTCTGGAAATCACCAATTTTTGAATTTCCGATGTTCCCTCGCCAATAGTGCATAGTTTGGCATCGCGATAGTACTTCTCAGCTGGGAAGTCTTTGGTGTACCCATAGCCGCCAAAAATCTGCACGCCATCATTGGCTACTTCAACGGCAATTTCTGAAGCATAGAGTTTAGCCATGGCAGACTCTTTATTCACATTGAAGCCTTTATTTTTCATATCAGCTGCCCTGTAAGTCAGCAACTTGGCCGCTTCAATTTTTGTGGCCATATCAGCTAATTTAAAGGCTATACCCTGAAATTTCGAGATAGCCTGATTGAATTGATGTCTTTCCTGTGAATAGTTAAGGGCCGCTTCAAAAGCACCCATGGCTATACCTAAACTCAAAGAAGCGATTGAAATTCGGCCACCATCAAGAATTTTCATGGCCTGAATAAAGCCTTCGCCCTCTTTACCAAGCATTTGCGATTTATGTATGCGGCAATCTTGAAAAATGAGTTCGGCTGTTTCTGAAGCACGCATACCCAATTTATTTTCTTTTTTGCCTGAGGTAAAACCAGGTGTGCCTTTTTCGATAACAAATGCAGTCATTCCATGAGAATCACCCACATTTCCTGTTCTTACAATAACTACAGCCACGTTACCCGACTTACCATGGGTAATGAAATTCTTGGCGCCATTAATGACGTAATAATCACCATCTTTTACAGCAACAGTTCTCATATTACCTGCGTCCGAACCTGTGTTAGGCTCGGTTAAACCCCAGGCGCCAATCCACTCACCAGAAGCTAACTTGGGTAAATATTGTTGCTTTTGAGCCTCATTTCCAAAACTTAGTATATGACCAGTACATAATGAATTGTGTGCAGCCATCGACAATCCTATTGAACCGTCTATTTTAGAGAGTTCCACAATAGCCGTTACATACTCTAGATAGCCAAACCCCGATCCGCCATACTCCTGAGGAACCAAAACCCCCATAAGGCCAAGTTCACCTAGTTTGTTAAATAGCTTTACCGGGAATTCTTGAGTCTCATCCCACTCCATCATCTTTGGCTTAATTTCTTTTGCGCCAAAATCACGAATCATTTGGGCGATCATCCGCTGATTTTCAGTCTCTTCAAAGCTTATTGTTTTTGCTTTCTCAACAATTGTTTCCATGGTGTCTAATAAAATAGACGCCAAAGGTAGGGATAAAGTATTGCTTTACAAACGAATGTTAGTTCGGTTATTGTTAATGCCCCGTACACAGAAAATCAGCATCATATTGAGTATTTTCGCCCTTCAAATTAGAGTAAATGAAGATAGCAGTAGTAGGAACAGGCTATGTCGGACTGGTTACAGGCACCTGTTTTGCAGAAACAGGTAATACAGTGACTTGTGTTGACATAGATAAGGCTAAAGTCGACAAACTAAAATCCGGAAAAATCACCATTTATGAGCCAGGTCTGGAACAGCTTTTTGAAAGAAACATAAAGCAGAAAAGGCTTTTTTTTACCACTGATCTCGCAGAAGGCATTAAAGATGCACAAATCATTTTTTTAGCCCTACCTACACCTCCTGGCGAAGATGGGTCTGCTGACTTAAAATACATATTAAAGGTGGCTGACGATTTAGGGCCACTTTTAAGAACTTACACTGTAATTGTTGATAAGAGCACTGTTCCGGTGGGTACCGCAGATAGAGTCCGGGAGCGTGTCGCGGCCAATGCAAAGGTGGAGTTTAGTGTAGTATCAAACCCTGAATTTTTGCGCGAGGGTGTGGCTGTAGAAGATTTTATGAAGCCAGATCGGGTTGTAATCGGAACAAATTCTGATAAGGCCAAAAAGGTAATGGAACAATTATATGCACCATTTGTAAGGCAGGGTAATCCTATCATTTTTATGGATGAACGTTCTGCAGAGCTGACCAAATATGCTGCTAACTCCTTCTTAGCAACCAAGATTACTTTTATGAATGAGATTGCTAATCTTTGCGAACTAATGGGTGCAGATGTTGATGCTGTTAGAAAAGGAATCGGAACCGATAACCGAATAGGTAAACGCTTTCTTTTTCCGGGTATAGGCTACGGAGGCAGCTGTTTTCCTAAGGATGTGCAAGCATTAGCTAAGTCGTCTAAAGATGCTGACTACGACTTTAAAATACTGAATGCCGTAATGGATGTTAACGCATCTCAAAAAACCAAATTGATTTCAGCAATCAAACACTATTTTAATAATAGCTTAAAAGAGAAAACGATAGCTGTATGGGGATTGGCTTTTAAACCGCATACTGACGACATAAGAGAAGCACCTGCATTAGAAAATATAGAAATACTTTTAAACGAAGGTGCCATTGTAAAAGTAAGTGACCCTGAAGCCATGAATAATGTGAAAGCAGTTTTTGGCAATAAGATACAATTCTACGAAAACCCTTATGATGCTACTAAGGATGCTGATGCACTCTTTATAGCAACAGAATGGCCGGAATTCCGAACACCTGATTTTGAAAAACTAACAAGCCTACTAAAAAACAAAGCGATTTTTGATGGTAGGAATCTTTACGATTTACAGCAAATGCGCGAATTAGGGTATACATATTACAGCATAGGAAGAGAAACAATCAATGGCAAATAAAAAAAGAGTACTCATAACAGGAGGTGCCGGTTTTCTGGGCTCACATTTGTGCGATAGATTTATTAAAGAAGACATGCATGTTATTGCTATGGATAACCTGATCACTGGTGACCTGCGTAACATTGAACACTTGTTTAAACATCCGGATTTTGAATTTTATCACCATGATGTTTCAAACTTTGTGCATGTTCCCGGAAAAGTAGATTACATCCTGCACTTTGCTTCTCCGGCAAGCCCAATTGACTACCTGAAAATCCCAATCCAAACGTTAAAGGTTGGCTCTCTCGGTATTCATAATTTGCTAGGTCTGGCTCGCGATAAAAAATCCAGAATATTGATAGCGTCTACTTCGGAAGTTTATGGTGATCCTTTGGTACACCCTCAGACTGAAGAATACTATGGTAATGTGAATCCTATTGGTCCACGTGGTGTTTACGATGAGGCCAAACGTTTTCAGGAGGCAATGACAATGGCCTATCATACTTATCATAAAGTTGACACCCGTATACTTCGCATATTTAATACCTACGGCCCACGCATGCGCTTGAATGATGGCCGTGTTCTGCCGGCTTTTATCGGTCAAGCCTTAAGGGGAGAGGACCTTACAGTTTTTGGCGATGGCTCACAAACAAGGTCTTTCTGCTATGTGGATGACCAGGTGGAGGGGATCTATCGCCTACTAATGTCAGATTACCATTTGCCAGTAAACATTGGCAATCCTGATGAAATTACCATTCTTCAGTTTGCTGAGGAGATTATTAAATTGACGGGCACAGATCAGAAAATAATTTTTAAGGACCTGCCTAAAGATGATCCGAAACAGCGCCAACCGGATATAACACTCGCTAAAAGTCTCCTTGGCTGGGCGCCAAAGGTATCGCGGGCCGAAGGCCTTAAAATTACTTACGAGTATTTTAAGTCTTTACCAACTGAAGTTCTGTACCAGCGCGAGCATAAGGATTTCGATAAATACATTCGCTAAACGTAAGCCTGTTTTAACTTTTAATAGGCAACATTTTGCCATAAACGGAAAAAGAGCTACATTTGCACCACTTTCTATGAAATTGTCAGGAGGGGACCCTAAAGTCCCCTCTTTGATTTTCAACTTTTATGGAGCTGGCAGAAAACATACGACAACTTGCGGAAGGCCTATTAAGCAACGATACCCTATTTATCGTTGAGGTAAGTGCCGTGATGAAGCGTAAACCAGGAAAAATACTGGTGGTGTTAGATGGAGATGCCGGTGTATCTATAGAGGATTGTGCGGATTTAAGCAGAAAGCTTTCGGAGAGTCTGGACACCTTGCCAGAAATGGACGAAAACTATTTGCTTGAGGTTACTACACCAGGACTAGATCAACCACTAAAGCTACACAGACAATATAAAAAGAATATTGGCCGAGCCCTTAAGGTTAAGATAAAAGAAGAAAGCAAGCCTGCAGAGGGCATATTAACAGCAGTGACAGAAAGTACCATTACCCTTTCTCAAAAAAGTGGTAAAGGCAAAAAAGCAGAAGAGAAGGACCTAACCATTCCTTTTGAAACTATAGATAAAGCATTTGTGACAGTTTCCTTTAAATAAAAACAGCAATGGACGCGCATGAATTAATTTCATCATTTGCAGAATTCGCGAAGCAAAAAAACATCGACAGACCTACGATGATTCGCATTTTGGAAGATGTTTTCCGTAACATGATTCGCAAGAAATTTGTGGAGGATAGCAACTTCGATATTATCATCAATGCCGACAAAGGTGACTTGGAAATTTACCGTGTCCGTGAAATTGTTGACGATAACTCAGAAGATATTTGGGATCACGACAAAATCAGCCTTTCTGAAGCACGTAAAATTGAGCCCGATTTTGAAGTTGGCGAAGAGGTTTCGGAGCAAATGTACATTGAGGATTTTGGCAGAAGAGCAGTTACTACTGCCCGTCAGACCCTTATTCAAAAGGTAAAAGATCTTGAAAAGGATATTCTTTTTCAAAAGTACAAAGACCTGGTCGGAGAAATCATAACAGGTGAGGTGTATCAGGTGCTTAGCCGCGAGGTGTTATTGATCGATGCTGAAGGTAATGAGATTGCTATTCCACGCAGCGAACAAATTCACAAAGACCGATACCGCAAAGGCGAAAACGTTCGTGCTATCGTTCATAAAGTTGAGATGATTAATGGCAACCCAAAAATTATCTTATCAAGAACATCACCGGTTTTTATCGAACGCTTGTTCGAACAGGAAGTGCCTGAAGTATACGATGGTTTAATCACCATCAAAAAAGCAGTGCGCGAGCCTGGTGAGCGTGCTAAAGTTGCGGTAGAGTCTTATGATGACCGCATCGATCCGGTAGGCGCTTGTGTGGGCATGAAAGGTTCTCGTATCCACTCAATTGTACGTGAATTACAAAACGAGAATATAGATGTAATTAACTTTACAGAAAATCTTGAGCTATTTGTGCAACGGGCATTAAGCCCTGCGAAAATCACCAGTATTAAGGTTGATAAAGAGAATGGACGTATTTCTGTTTTCCTTAAACCTGATCAGGTGTCGTTAGCCATTGGTAAGGGTGGTTTAAATATTAAACTGGCAAGCCGTTTGGTTGGTTACGAAATAGATGTATTCAGAGATGTAGAAGAAGGCATGGTAGATGAAGACGTAGATCTTGTAGAATTCTCTGACGAAATTGAAAGCTGGATTATCGATGAATTAAAGCGCATCGGTTTAGATACGGCTAAGAGTGTATTAGCCCTTTCAAAAGAGGAGTTGGTACGCAGAACAGATTTAGAAGAAGAAACTGTAGAGCAGGTTCTTGGAGTATTGAAGAGAGAATTCGAATAGATTTTTAGATAATCCATCGATTTTTAACAAAAACAAAACCGCTTTACGCGAAAAAAGAGCAAACTTACAGTATGGCAGAAGATAAGATGATAAGGGCGAGCCAGGCAGCGCGAAAACTCAATGTGGGATTACACACCATTATAGAGTTTTTGGCGAAGAAAGGGCATGTGGTTGAAAACAACCCCAACGCTAAGCTTACTCCTGAGCAATATGCATTGCTTTCAAAAGAGTATGCGTCATCTGCAACTGAAAAACTCGAAGCATCAAACTTGCAAATTGGTGTTAAGCACATCGAGAATGTAGTGATTGAACCTGAGAAAGAGGTTCATAAAAAGAAGACTGAAGAGGAAGAAAGTATTCTGATAAAGAATATTGGTGCTAAAGAGGTTAAGGCTAAAGAAGAGCCAAAGCCCCAGCCAACAAGTAAGGTAGAGGTTGAGAAACCTAAATTGGAAGGCCTAAAGGTTGTTGATAAAATAGACCTTGAACCTAAACCTAAGGCAAAGAAAGAAGAGCCTGTTAAAAAGGAAGAAAAGATTTCCAAACCTGAGCCTGTAGCTGAAATTAAGCCTAAGGTGGAAGTTAAACCGGAGCCTCCTGTTGTTGAGAAAGTCAAAGAAGTTAAAGAGGTAAAAACACCGGAGGTCCCTAAAGAGATAGTGCCAGAAAAAGCACCGGAAGAAAAACCACAAGAGGTTATTAAAGCGACTGCTGAAAAACTTCAGGGTTTAAATGTATTGGGTAAAATTCAATTACCCTCTGAAAAGAAAAAGGATCCTGTTGCGTCTTCAGACGTAAGAGATGACAAACATAAGCGTCCTCGTAAAAGAATTTCTAATGCACCCCCTAATCAACAAGGGCAAGGTGGAGGTAACAGACCTCAACAGTTTCAGCGAGGTGGTGGCAATAATCGCCCTCAGCAACAGCAAGCACCACGTACACCGAAAGCCGAGCCTACAGAGCAGGAAATTCAGGAAAAAATTAAGGCAACCCTCGCAAAACTTAGTGGAGGTACCAAAAAAGCAACAGGCGCTAAATACAGAAAAGAAAAACGTCAGGCCTTTACAGATGCAGCTGAACAGCGCGCAATAGAAGAACAAAAGGAATCCAAAATCTTAAAAGTTACAGAGTTTATCTCTGCCAACGATTTGGCTTCTATGATGGATGTTTCTGTTAACGATGTTATCTCAACCTGTCTAGGCTTAGGTATGTTCGTTTCTATTAACCAACGCCTGGATGCAGAAGCGATTACAGTAATTGCAGATGAATTTGGTTATGAGATTCAGTTCATTTCAACTGAAGATGAAACAACTGTAGAGGCATCAAATGATGCAGAGGAAGACTTACAAAACAGAGCACCTATTGTTACCATCATGGGTCACGTTGACCACGGTAAAACATCGTTGCTTGACTACATCCGTAAAACAAAGGTTACCGCATCAGAAGCCGGTGGAATTACGCAGCACATTGGTGCTTATGACGTAACAACTAAGAAGGGTAATAAGATTGCCTTTTTAGATACTCCTGGTCACGAGGCCTTTACAGCCATGCGTGCCCGTGGTGCTAAGCTTACAGATATCGCCATTATTGTGGTGGCAGCCGATGATGATGTGATGCCACAAACAAAGGAGGCAATTAACCACGCACAAGTAGCGGGTGTACCTATTGTTATCGCAATCAATAAGATTGATAAGCCAACCGCAAACCCTGATAAGGTTCGCGAATCACTTTCTAAGAATAATATTCTGGTGGAAGAGTGGGGTGGTAAATATCAGTGCCAGGAAGTATCTGCAAAGAGCGGACAAGGCATTGAAGATTTACTAGAAAAAGTTTTACTGGAAGCAGAAATATTAAACCTGAAAGCAAACCCTGATAAACCAGCTGTTGGTTCTGTAGTGGAAGCTTCGCTCGATAAGGGTCGTGGTTATGTGGCAACGATCATGGTGCAGGCTGGTACTTTGAGGGTTGGTGATATCATGGTAGCCGGAGCAAACTACGGTCGTGTAAAAGCGATGTTTGATGATACCGGTAAAAAAGTAAAAGAAGCAGGTCCGTCAACTCCGGTAGTAGTACTAGGTTTGGATGGTGCACCACAGGCAGGTGAGAAATTCCAGATTATGGAAACTGACCGTGAGGCACGAGAATTAGCAGGTAAGCGTTCTCAATTGCAGCGTGAGCAAAGCATACGCACACGTAAGCACATTACACTTGACGAAATCGGCAGACGTTTGGCAATTGGATCATTCAAGCAATTGAATGTGATTGTGAAAGGTGACGTGGACGGTTCAGTAGAAGCCCTGTCCGATTCATTGTTGAAACTGTCTACTGCAGAAGTTCAAGTGGCCATCATCCACCGTGGCGTTGGTCAGATCTCTGAATCTGATGTATTGTTAGCCTCAGCTTCTGACGCGATTATCATAGGCTTCCAGGTGCGTCCTTCTGGTTCAGCTAAACGTTTGGCAGAGAATGAAGAGATTGAAATACGCATGTACTCAATCATCTATGATGCCATCAACGAAGTGAAGGCAGCGATGGAAGGCATGTTAGCACCGCAGGAAGAGGAAGTAATTGTTGGTAATGCAGAAGTGCGTGAGGTATTCAAGATATCTAAAGTCGGAACCATTGCAGGTTGTATGGTTACAGACGGCTCGATCAAACGCAGTAATCCTATAAGATTGATTCGTGATGGTATAGTTACCTACGCAGGTAAGCTAAGCTCACTGAAGCGTATGAAAGATGATGCCAGCGAAGTGCGTACAGGCTTTGATTGCGGTATCCGCATTGATGGCTTTGATGACATACTTGTTGGCGATGTAATTGAAAGCTACGAAATGAGAGAAGTGAAGAGAACTTTATAACCTCAGCTCTTATTAAAGTAAAAGCCTTTCTGATTTTTTCAGAAAGGCTTTTTTGTTTCGATTCTATTGGAAATTCGAGTATTTTGAGATAATTGAGGGATTATTTTTTTATACTGTTTGAAGTTTGTAAGAAATCATAGATATTTAAATTACTAATACTCGTTAGCAGCAAAAAAGTCTCATTCATCAATCACAAATTCTAAACTCAAACAAACAATCTACGAAACACATTATCCCCTCCCCTCGAAAAGACAAAAAATTAAGCACATCATTTAAATTATTTTTATTCTTATTAGTGTTGTCAATTTCTTGTGAGCAAAACGAATTTCTTGAGACAGCTAAAGACCCCGCCACCAAGAGCGGAATTCAATTAAAAAATGGAAGACTTTATTTTCCTGATCAGCAACAACTGCTTAGGGAATTTAATTTAATTAAAGATAAGGATGAGGTTGAAATTTACAACCATATGTTGAATCACTATTCCTACGATAATTTTACACCGCTCAGACCAATAGCTACGGTAGAAAATGAAGAGCAAATTGCAACTCAAATAGCTAAAAGAACTGAGAGCGTGAATCAACTAATTCAAAATTCAAGTTATTTGCGTGTTGGAAAAACGTTTACCGAAGATGACATAGCAGAGAATATTGATGATCTAGAAGATATAATTGGTGATGATGCGTACGCTAGTTTTCTCAATTCGAGTGCAGAGATTCAAGTTGGAGACACTATTTACAAGTATACAGACGTTGGATTGTTTAGCGTTAGAGACACTGAATACAATGCTCTTAATGATTACCTAGTAGTAAAAAGCATCTCAACAGACCTGTTAGTTCCAACACAGGAGACTACACAGCTACAAATTATAAATGAAATACCTAACGCAGGGGTTACACAGTTAAATGATGGAATTACTTACTTTAGGGCGACAACACCAACATTAATAGAACAGGAAGCTGAACCAAATAAATCAAACTTTAATCAAGTAGCTAGGACAAGCAGTATTGATAGTGAAGTGGATAGCTTCGTGTCTAGTCTTACGCCTTGTGACGGGAAAAATGGTTTTTTGGGCCAGCTTTTTGGAATTGATAAAGTATGTATTGACAAATATGAAAGTAGGAGAAGAGTAAAGACCAAGGCATATTCATACAACTTTAAGTTGGTTTACAGCGTTGCAACAAAGGTTAAGCATCAGTATAAAGGATGGACAGGAATTTGGAGACAAGAAGATACTGATGTACTTGGAATGGGGGTGTTCGCAGCTCAATTTGAATATGACTTTACAAAAATGCTGCCTACTAATACGAAGAATATTGACCAATCTTTGAGGCTTTATACGGCTAAAGGGTATAACAAAATTTATAAGGTTTCTGTCGATAATTATGGAGGAATGTATTCTCTTTCTGTGACTCCTTTCACAGGTAATGCATATCCATTTAATCTTTTCAATGATGATTTAGTAATAGAAAATTGGGGGAATAGTAATATTGTTGACCAAGCTTTAGCGCAAGCTAATAAACGCCTTACGAGTGAGAAGCTTAATGAATATTTCTGGAAGACGCTATATAGCCAAGCGACCACCCAGCTGAAAAACCTAACAATGAATTATAACTATACTCCGCCTTCAAACATTACATTATTATCTAAACATCCAACTTTTGGTAAACTCTTAGTTCAAAAAACTCACAAAGAAATAAGATACAACACATCAAAGGTTGACAAGACTTACGATTGGGGATTTTATTTAAAAGTAACACTGAGTGCACAAAGTGGATATAGTCTCAACCCTAAAGTAGATGGTGGTGGTGGCGCAGTTTATGATGCATCCCAAAGCTCACCTAATGTCCCAAAGGGATTTAGGGTTATAATGTACGGTGTAGCTAAAAGAGGCGGTGTTTGGCATGGCAGTAGGTTAGAATTAATGTAAAGCTGTATTCACTAATAGACTTGCAACAACAATGTTATTAGCTTGTGAAAAAACAATTTAGTAGAAGAGTGCATGACTATTCGTGGTGTATAATATGAGGAAGCTACTTTTAATTTTGTTAGGACTATTTCCAAGTTCTCTTTTGGCTCAAGACTATGAGGAGGAAGATAATCTTAATAAGGGCTGGCGTTACCATGGGTTGTACATGATTGAAGTACAACCCAATTATCAAAACTCAGTTTTGGGAAACACTTACGCTAAAGGCTCTGGTTTTGGATTAGAGTTAAACACTTTCCAGGGTCTATTTATAACCAAACGGATTGTGTTGGCTGTAGGTAGTGGTCTCAACTTTAACTTCAATAAAAATTTTCAGTCAATACCTATTATTGCGGAAGCAAAGATTTACTATGAGAAATATGGTGAAAATGGCATTTACATAATGTTGAATGCTGGAAGGAATTTGCCATTAGGGGGCTTTGATAATGGGCAAACGGCCAAACTTGGGGCAGGATATGTGTTAAGGTCACAAAGGAATTACTCTGTTTGTATAGAAGTTTTTAAAAAGTCTAAGTTCTTTGATGATCCAGAAAATGCCCCGGAACAATATGGAGCACTTAGCTATGGCCTTGCGGTTGGTTTCCGTTTTTAGAGTTAGAATTTTACTACAAAGTTATGTAGACAAAAAATTGATTGGTTATTTACTTCATTACAATAACATAGTTAAAAACAAGTAGTGCTAATAAAATGAGTTGTACTTTTGGAAGGTAAAACACCAGTTTGGTATTATCTTAATTTTCTTTTCATGTCTATGAAATTTTTTTTAATGAGTCTCTTTATAATTATCTCAGTGCTGGTTCATGCACAAGACGTAAGTGTAGAGAAATCAACATATGGGGTTCAAACAGGCTTATTGGGCTTTTGGGGTTATAAAGAAACCCGCATCTCCAATCTTCTTGCTTTAAGAAGCGAGTTAGGATTTGATACTGAGATTTTTGGGGGTAGTTTTTATGATAGGACAGGAATTGTATTTGTTCCAGTTCTAATTGCAGAACCGCGATATTATTATAACCTAAAAAATCGGATATCCAGATCAAAAAAAATTGAGAAGAATTCGGCAAACTTTCTATCTATAAATTTTAGGTTTCATCCCGATTGGTTTGTTATTTCAAACTACAACAACGTTAACATAATTAGTGATTTTGCCATTATTCCCCAGTGGGGATTGAGAAGGCATTTTGGGAAACACATTAGTTTCGAAACAGGCTTAGGAATAGGTTATCGTTTATTATTTTTAAAACAGGAGGGGTTTAGTAAAAATGATGGGGAGATAGCTATTGACCTTCGCTTAAGATTTGGTTATACCTTTTGAGATAAAGTGTAAATAATTTGAGAAAAGCCTTTCTAATTTTTTCAGAAGGGCTTTTTTATGTTTAATAAGTATTTCTTCTATCTGCGTACTTCAAGATCATTAAACGAAATGGCCTCAAAATTAACCCTTCTGGTATTGCTTAGTGCATAATAGGGCTTATCAATTGTAAAGCTTACTGTATTTGCAGCAGGATTGATAGAAGTTACAACAGCCTCACTTGCATAAAAATCAGCAGGGAGTGGTATTTTGTTTGCATCGTAGACAGTAAAGCGCACATTAACTTCAGTTGTGGCGGCTTCAAAAAAATCTTTCTCCTGAACACTGAGCCAAATTGTCATAAACGATTGAACACCCTCAAGTTCAATAACAATAGAGGATTCAGCAAGCTGACCTGAAAATTTACTATTGAATTTATACACATCGATTATGTCATAGCAATTATAAATATTAGCACCAGTTGTATTTAATTCTGTTACTCTTGAGATCACCTGCAAATCAGCGGTACAATTAAAACCTGTCTCCTCTTCTTCTCCCAGTAATTCGCATGAGTAGAATGATAGTGATAGTAATGTTAAGGCAAGTATATTTTTCATATTTTTTTGAGTAAAGCTCCTCTATCCTAGCTGGCCGTTCAATACGATGAAAGTAGTATTTTATAAAGTAGTCTTTACCAACGAAAATAATTTTGACTTTTATCTATATCTAAATCTTACTACCTTACTATACGAATTAATTCATATGCATAAATTTTCTGTTGGCAGTATAGCCGAGTTTGAAAAGCACATAGGCCTCGAGTTAGGTGTATCGAATTACCTGACTATTACCCAAGAGCAAATTAATAAGTTTGCAGATGCTACCCTGGATCATCAGTGGATTCATACCGATCCTGAGCGTGCAGCTCAAAGTCAATTTAAGTCAACCATTGCACATGGCTATCTCACCTTATCCCTGGTTCCTTATTTATGGGAAGAAATAGCTGATATAAAAAATGTGAAGATGTTGGTGAATTACGGTATAGAAAAGCTTAAATTCAATCAAGCTGTATTAGTCAACAGCGAGGTCCGGTTACGAGTAAAACTTTTGGCACTGACTAACTTGCGTGGCATCGCTAAAACAGAGATGGAGGTAACACTTGAAATTAAGGACAACCCTAAGCCCGCATTTACAGCAACAATTGTATTTCTATATCACTTTAACGCCTAAAGACTTGCTGAACATTACTTATTTAACGCCTTAAATTTTGTTTTGCCCTCATCCAGAAACTTCACAAAACCTTCAACACTTTTATCATAACCATAAGGAGCAACTAATACTTTTTCGTCATTGCCTACCAATACATAAAAAGGCTGTGCATTATTTTTAAGGTTAGTAATCTGTAAGTCGGCATTTTGTTTACCGATAGTTTTCTTCACCTTGTTATCGTAGGTAGAAGTGTACCAGGCGCTTTCGGGTAATTCCGTTTTATCATCCACATATAAGGCCACCACTACATAATCGTTTTGTAAGCGCTCTAACACTTGCGGGTCGCTCCATACCACTGCTTCCATTTCGCGACAATTGGTGCAACCATGGCCAGTAAAATCGATAAAGAGCGGTTTGTTTTGCTGACGAGCACAAGCCAACGCTTGCTTGTAATCGAAGTAACCATTTATACCATGGGGCAAGTGAAGAAAATCAGCGTAAAGTGGTTCATCGCAGGTTTCATTAGTGGAGGCTGAAGCTGCTAATAAATTAAAATCGTGTGTGTAGAGTGGCGGTAAATAACCAGCTAATGCTTTTAAAGGCGCACCCCACATACCTGGGATGAGATACACAACAAAAATGAAAGTGATCATCGCCATCGATAAACGTGGAATACCAATTCTCTTTTCCTCAGCATCTTTTCCTGTATCACCAGGTAATAAAAACCATTTCATCAAATAAGCACCAATCAGTAAACCAATCACAATCCAAATGGCAATATTAATCTCTCTATCAAGTATGCCCCAATGAAAGGCTTGATCAGCAATACTTAAGAATTTAAAAGCAAGGGCAATTTCTAAGAAGCCTAAGACAACTTTTACACTGTTAAGCCATCCACCGGATTTTGGTAGAGAACTTAACCAACCCGGGAAGAAGGCAAACAAAGTAAAGGGAATAGCAAAGGCCAGGGAGAACCCAAACATACCCACAATAGGCTTAATAAATTCTCCACCGGCAGACGAAACTAAAATACTGCCAACAATGGGGCCGGTACACGAAAATGAAACCAACACTATGGTAAAGGCCATAAAGAAAATACCAACAAGCCCACCCTTGTCTGCTTGTCTATCAGCAGCATTAACTACTGAACTTGGTAAAGTAATTTCGAACAGTCCCAGAAAGGATAAACCGAAAATAATAAATACGGCAAAGAAGATTAGGTTAGGAATCCACTCAGTAGACAAGTGATTTGCTGTTTCGGGGCCCATCAGTGGAGCGAGGGCTGCGCCTATTAATGTGTAAATGGCTATGATGAAGAAGCCATACATTAAGGCTTTAAATTTTGAGTTACCCTGACCAGTGAAGAAGCTCACCGTCATGGGAATCATCGGGAACACACATGGTGTAAGCAAGGCAGCTAAGCCGGCAACAAAGGCTAATGCAAAGAAAAGCCAAAAGGATTGCTGCTGTGCACTTTGTTGAATGAGATTTTCATCCAGTATCGGTCCGGTTATATTTTCGCTAAAAACTTTTGCAGTTTTTGTTTCGCTCTTAACAGTATCAATAGTATGTGGTATGGAAGCAGCTACTTCATTTACTGCTGTCTTTTCCTCGACTTTTGAAGTTTGGTTTACTTGTTTTTTATCTTCTCCACTAATGGCGATTTTTCCAAAGGCCAAATCACCATCAAACAATACACATTTGCCATCAACCTCAGTACAAACCTGACCTTCATAAACACCCTTTAAAACAAGGGCTTTACTCAGTATTTTTATTTTCTGACGAAACTCACCACTCACTTTAAAGATGCGAACATCACAATCAAAAATTTTGTCGTGCTTGGCTTCATCATTAATGGCGACAACACCACCTACCAATTCGAAACTGGGATGCTTATCAAGTGAGATAGAAATGGGTATAGGCCCACAATCTTCATCGAAACCTAAAGAGTAGATATACCAGTTTTGATCAATTTGTGCTTTAAAAACAAGATCGATAACATCACCCACTTTTGCCTCATTATTAGCAAATCCGGCAGTAATTTTGGCTGGTTGTAAAATCTGGGCTTGCGCAGAAAAAACTAGAAATAAGGATAAGAAAATGGCAAAAACTGCTTTCATATAACCGACATAATTAACGTAAAAATAACCATTTCAAGAACTAACTTACATAATCGGCAAAAGGTTCAGAAACCAAATTGTATATTTAGCTTACCATTCTGACCAAGAATATGACTGTAGCCCCCGTTCCTGCAAATGAGAAGGCAAGATTAAAAGCACTGGATGAACTGAACATACTCGATACAGACCCTGAAGTAGAATACGATGAGTTAGTTCAATTAGCTGCCTATATCTGCGAAATTGAAGCCGCGCACATCAGTTTAATTGACAGCGATCGCCAGTGGATAAAATCTAGTGTTGGAAAACTGTCTGAAACGGTTAATCGCAACATCGCATTTTGTTCGCACACTATATTAAACACAGATGCTCTTATCGTTGAAGATGCAACATTGGATAGCCGTTTTTTTGATAACCCATTTGTTACACAAAAACCAGGGCTGCGTTTTTACGTAGGCATACCGCTTACCACCAGTGACGGATTTGGTGTTGGTTCACTGTGTGTGCTTGATACTAAGCCAAGGAAACTAAGAGATGATCAGTTAAAAGCACTACACGTGTTAAGCAAACAGGTGATGAAGCAAATGGAGTTAAAGAAAGCTTTTGGCATCATCAACAAACAACATGAAGCACTTCATGACATAAACGAACTGAACTTACGCTTGTTATCAATTATTGGGCATGATGTACGTTCCCCATTGGCATCCCTTTACTCTCTTCTCGACCTAAGAGAGCGAGGATTATTAAGTCGAGAAGAAGAGATTGAAGTTTTCAGACAACTCAAATTAACGTTGCGAACGGCAGAATCTCTTTTAAAGGATTTATTGCAATGGGCATCCTCTCTTCAGAATTCTAGTACACTTACTCTTGAGAAATTACCTCTAAAAAAACTGTTAGAAAGTATTAGTCAGAGCTATCAGGAGGAATTTGTAACTAAACGGAATAAGCTTATTGTTGAAATTCAGGATACCTTAAGTATTCATACTGAAAAAAATATAGTTCAGTTTGCCTTGAGAAATCTTTTAATAAATGCTAATAAATTTACAGAAGGCGGTGAGATAATTGTAAGAGCTGTACATACAGCTGAAAATATAAAGATACATGTTCAAGACAATGGAGTAGGAATAGAAGAAAAGCGAATTGACGGTATGTTCGATTGGAAAAACAGAAGAAGTACAATCGGCACGCAGGGAGAGAAGGGCTCGGGGCTTGCATTGTTGCTAGCTTATGACCTCCTTAAAAAGGTGGGTGCAGCGCTAGAAGTTAGAAGTACTTTAGGAAAGGGAAGCACATTTTCAATTGTGCTCCCTCAACCTTAATTATTTCGCGAAGTGCTGATAAAACGCCACTATCGTTTCAATGCCCAATGTAAAATTCTTAATGCCGTAATGTTCATTCGGTGAATGTATGGCATCGCTGTCTAAACCAAAGCCCATCAACACTGTCTCCAAGCCAAGCTCTTTTTTGAACAAGGACACGATCGGAATACTGCCACCATCGCGTGTAGGAATGGGTGTTTTGCCCCACACTTGTTCAAAGGCTTTTTCGGCTGCTTTATAGGCTTTTGAAGTTGTTGAGGTTACGGCAGGTTGCCCGCCATGATGCGCAGTTACTTTTACCTTTACAGACTTAGGGGCAATTGATTGAAAATGCTTGGTAAACAATGCTGTTATTTCAGCGCTATCCTGATTGGGGACAAGCCTCATGGAAATTTTTGCAGAAGCTTTTGAAGGTAATACAGTTTTAGCACCTTCACCTGTATAACCGCCCCAGATACCATTTACATCAAGTGTTGGCCGAATGCCAGTACGCTCAATGGTTGTGTATCCTTCTTCTCCTTGCGTTTCAGCGATGTCTAAATCTTTCTTATAATTTTCAAGTACAAAGGGAGCTTTATTAAGAGCTTCTCTTTCATGCGGTGTAAGATTTACCACCTTGTCATAAAAGCCTGGTATGGCTACACGGCCTTTATCATCATGCAGGGAGGCAATCATATCTGCCAGTACATTAATAGGATTTGCTACGGCACCACCATAAACACCCGAGTGTAAATCGCGATTCGGACCGGTAACCTCTACTTCCATATAACTTAAGCCACGCAAGCCCACGGTAATAGAAGGATGATCTAAAGAAATGAGAGAGGTATCTGAAATTAAAATGATGTCGGCTTTTAGTTTGTCTTTGTAATCTCTTACAAAAATGGGCAGGTTATCAGAGCCTACTTCTTCTTCGCCTTCAATCATGAATTTTACGTTGCATGTCAAGGTATTTTGCTTCATCATTATTTCAAAAGCTTTGATGTGCATGTAGAATTGCCCCTTATCATCGCAGGCACCACGCGCATAAATTTTTCCATCTTTTACCACAGGCTCGAAAGCAGGAGAGTACCAAAGGTTTAAGGGATCAGCAGGTTGAACATCGTAGTGACCATAGACTAATACAGTTGGTAAAGATGGATTTACTATTTTTTCACCAAATACAATCGGGTGGCCTTTGGTTTCTACTATGTGAACAGTATCAGCACCAGCTTCTTCTAATTTTGCTTTTACGTAGTTGGCCGCTTTACGCACGTCATCTTTATGCTTACTGTCGGCACTTACAGAAGGTATGCGTAATAAATCAAACAACTCGTTTAAAAATCTCTCCTGATTGGATGCTATGTATTCTTTTACCATGATTGATTGTTGAAATTGACCGTACTATTATTAAAAAATTCTAAATTCTAAATTCTAAATTCTAAATTCTAAATTCTAAAACCCATCATCTTCTTCCTTCTTCTCTTCTTCTTTTTTCTTAGCACCCGTGCTGCCAGCACTTAAACTATAGGGCACTTCAATACCATAATAGTCCCTTCTAAAGCGATTAATAAAGGCGAGGGTCTCATCATCACTGCCAGGCACAAAAATGAGTTCACCCACTTTCGCTTTTCCTGAATTGGTTTTCTTTGAAATAATGCTGTTGAAAAGTGGATTTGAGGAGTGCGCCAACAAACGATTATCTTCATAGCTAAATGAATACCAAGACTCAGGTGAAGCTTTAATGAACACATTGAAAACAGGGAGACCGTCTTCGTTCTTCTTCACCTCCATAAAACCCTCGAACGCTCCGTTTATGTCATTACGACCAATGTTTGATATACCTAAACTTCCTTCGCTGTAAAATGCTTTAAATCCTTGCGACCATTTGAAGTTAACATTGGCAAAGTTCAAAGGCTTTGCGGTAGCAGCTATTGTAGCTAAAGAAACATAGGCCTTTTGACTGGCTTGTTCGTAAGCCCTGGCTTCACGCTCACCAACAATGTCGGCAACTTTATAAAGTAGTTCTGTTAAATCGCCCAGGCCTTCTCCGGCACCTTCATTCGCAATTACGGTTTGTATATCGCGGGCCATGGCATCAAAGGCAGTGCTTGGTATTTTTGCATCTACCAATACCATTGAGTTCATGCGAATATCATTTGTTTCGAGGTTTCCCTGACCAATCACAGTTGCAGTAACGTTGAAAGAATTATTACCGCTCAATAAATTCACTGGACCTTCAAAACGTATGTTCTGATTATTGTCGTTGTAAGAAAATACTTTACCAGATAGTTTATTGCCAGCAGCTTTCTCAAGGTCTTCAACTTTGTATTCTTTTGCCTCTGTGTCATAAAATAAGGATCCGCTGGGTATGAAGAAGTCTTCATCATCTTCATTACGCTTATCGTTAAGGAAGGATATGTACAAGGTATTATCGCTTGCATCAAAGTGTAAGCCTGCATCTACTTTTTTGCCTTCTTCTGTAAGGGCGTTATCGTAGTTAATGATTACTTCTGTTTCTTCACCACTTTGCTGATAACGAATCCAGGTGTTATAATCTTTTATTTTTTTGATATCAAGCTTAATGTATCCATCTAACTCCAGGGCTGGTCGGGTGGCATACATCTTCATATCGCCCTTATAAAACATGCCAGCACCCAGTACTAACTTCATGCCTTCGTCTACTGAGCCTATGGCTACAGTTTGCTGTGAGGCTTCTGTTTTTCTGCGCCCCATACGTTTGGCAGAATCTGTTTTTACTATATTTTCAAGATGGAAATCAGTGAGTTTTATTTCGAAAGTATCTTTTAAAAAGTTGATGTACTGATAAGTAGCATAGCCAGAGAATTCGTTTCTCGACTTTATGTCAATTACGCCATCTGTTAAACTGTGATAACCATTTAAGGTGTCAATAATAATAGTTGTGTTTTTAAGAGTGCCTATCTGTGCATTTTCAAGAATTAATACTTCGTTGCCGGCAGGCGTAATTTTTGCATCCGCTACAATAATGTAGGGTATACCACTTACTTTCAATTCTTGCTTCTTAATGTCGTACTCTGCCTTTTCTGCATTAAAGCGAAGCGAGTCCAGGTCTTTACGTGTTGTGTAAAAGTATGAATCTTCAATGGGCACGTCTTTGTCTTTAGACATCGTAATTTTTTGGGTGTTTAAATCCCAATGGGCACGCGGAATAGAAGTTTTAAATTGCGCAAAAGGAAATTCTATCGCTGCATCACCTGCTACTTCCGGGCCTATGTCGGCTACGTTTTCAGCCAGGTTAAAACGCAAACGCACATCTTTACCGGCAAGTGCAGGCTTGGTTGGATCTTCTGACAATACGTTGAAGGTGGCATGCCGTGCTGCAAATTGATCAGAGACAAAACTCATTTCCTTTGAGATCAATTCTGTACCGCGCGTTTTTAACACACCATCGCCACTTACACCTTTTTTAGAAATGATAACACTCCCTTTAAGCTGAGCGGTTGAGTCATAAAAATGGAAATCAGAATTGGTTGTACTTAATTTTAATTCATCACGTTTCGGTTTCCAATTCATTTGGTAATTAGGGAAAGATGCCTGAGGGAAAATGACACTTCCGTATTGTTGTTGCACCATGGAGGCATGCTGACCTCTTGCTGTTACAGAGTCGGGATAGAAAACAAAATTATCAGACCTGATACTGGTGGCGAGGTAATCGATATTACCGGCAGAACGAATACCCCGCTTATCTAAGTGAATATTACCATAAATTTTACCATCGCCTTTAAAGAGCTGGTAGCCATTGCCAGGAATAGTGTGTTCAAATCCCAACGTTTTGTCAGGCATAGTATGCAGCTTCTCCTGGAAATTTGGGAACATGCCATTGCTGGCAAAAGTACCATCAAAATTAATGGTGGATGGGTCAGCGTCATTTAAACTATCGAGTTTAAATGGTGGTACCATGAAGAAAACGGAACGATCATAGGCCCCATTTAATATCTCTCTCCTATCGAAATAAATAACACCACCATTGGTAGCATCAAGTCGTGGATAGTCGGCTGTTTTTATTCTTCCGGATTTATTGTTCGGTCGACTAATGTACAGTGTACCTCCGGAACTGCGGACACGCGTGATGCCGGCTGCTGCGGCATGAACAGAGTCGGCACCCTGCATAGTATTATCAATACGCCTGCGCACTGTCTGACCTTGGGCATTTTTCTCCAACACAAAAAATCCAATGGAGTCGATCTGCTTCATGCTGATGAAGAAGCTATCGTATTTAAGGGTAAATTCTTTTCCAACAATTTCAAAGTTTCCAGCACTGATACGACCATCAAATTTTAAATCGCGGTTTTGTAAAAGTACAATGGTTGAACTATCGGGTATAATTGTACAATTGAGTGAGTCACTTACATTAAAGCCTTCCACACCACGAATGGTCATTTCTCTTTTAGCAAAGTTTAAAGTAGCATTGGGCAGGGTATCAATAACTGAATGGATTTTAAGGTTGTCGTAATCAGTTTTCTTTTGCTGCGATCGGTACACCTGAATGGCCTTTTCCTTAACACGTACAAAGTTTTGGCGTGGGTAGTAAACGACCATTCCCTTTTGTGCAAGAAAGTCGACTGCATTTTGCATTTCAACTACTTCGCGCTTGGTGTACAAGGCTAAATCACCCACATAAAATTCACGCACATTGTTTTTTAGACAGTAATTCACTACAACTACTAAGGGATGAAAATTAAAGGCTTCACTTTGCAGGGCATGGTAATCGTCCGGATCATAATAGTTTGCCGACTCCACAATCATGGGTACTGTGCTGCGGTTTCCTTCAATAGACAGATTTAAACTATCGCTCATGAATCTCCAATCGATTTTGTTTACCATAAAATCAACATTGAAGAAAGAGGAGGAGAATGGCGCATACCGCATGTAGCTTTTAGAACTTAGTAATAATAGTTGTTGCGCACTATCACTGGGAAACTTATAGGAAAGGCGAACCATAGGATGGGTTATGGAATCGTTTTCCTGAAAGATGGTTATCCGGGCATTCTCAGTTGTGATAACATCCTTTGTAATATTAAAATCCGGAGAGATAGCTTTCCATAACGGATTACCGGCCTTACTCACCTGAAGAGTAGAATTTCCATTAAATACTGAAGCACTTGATATTTTGTTGCCTGTAAGGGAGAAGCCCCCGCTAAAACTTGTATTACTTAAGCCTACACCTTTGTGAACGATGCTGTTTTCGTAAGAAGTAAAACGCGGATAGACAGAAGCCACAGAATCGGCATGAGGAATTGATTTGTATTCGAAACGCCCTGGTATAGGTTCATCTAGCTTCCCTTTATAGGTGAGTTTAGCATATTCAGACTTCAGTTCTGCTTTATTGGCTTTGAAAAAATAGCCGATAGGAAGTTCACAAAATACTGAATCAGCAGGAAGTAATGCTGCGGTAAAATCAAACGAACCACCTTCACCAATAAAAGTGTCAAGATTAAAAGCATAGGATCCTTTAGTGTTTTGAAGGAATACAGAATCGTAGCGTGTTACAAAATTCAGGGTGGTTTTTTCGAAAACTAAAACAGGTCCTTCAACAAGTGGCGGAACAGGTGGCTGCACCATGTTCATCCATATTGGATTATTATTTTGTGGCTGACTATAGGAATCTTCTGTCCAATCATCCTGCTGCGTTTCATCTGTATTTTCTTCGTCACCCCAGTCTGTGGGCAGCGTATCCAGCGGAGGATTTTCATCTTCGATAATTTCAATTGGTTTAGGAGGTTCAATGAAATCGAAGAAATAAGTATCATTGGCACTGTAGAGTTGAAAGCCCTTATCAAAATGAATAGCATGATGCTGAAAAAATATTTTACTGGTGTTTAAAAAATTTAGTGCCTGGGTCGCGCTGTAATTTTCAACAACCTTTTGTGCTGTATTTAGAAATGAGGTGATGGTTGGGTTATCGGCATTTTCAGTTTGACGTGCATGCACTAATGCACCCACGTACTGCAAAATATGAGGGCGCAGCTTATAACCCTTTTTGCGCATAAGGTTTACCTGCTTTCTTATGCTGTTTTGTTCTGTCATTCCGTACGAAGGCCATACCTGAATGAATGCGTCTCCGATGGCAAGCGCCTCTGCATTTTTGGTAGTAGCCAATGCATTTCTTACACTGTCTTGAAATGAAACAGGCATGGTCTGTTGCGCCAGCAAAGGGGCTGACAACAACATTAAAAAGAGTAGGAATGCCAGTGTGCGTTTCAAGGTTTGTGCCTATTACTAAAATGAAGACAAGTTAAGCAAGATTTTGGTTTTGCCCTTGTATAACGATAGGTGGTGGGTAAACAATATCAATAGTTTCAGGTACTTATTTTCTTTGCAGTAACAAGGTGGCCCAGGTCTGGTGTACTAATTGTTTTACCTTGCTTAACCCTTCTTTTTCGGCCCGGGCTAACAAGTCTGGTATATCCTGCTCATAAAAGCCACTAAGCAGCAATAATGCACCCGGTTTTAGATAGGCAAAATAATAGGGCATTTCCATGAGTAAGATGTTTTTATTGATGTTAGCCAGTATAATATCAAAAGGCTCATCAAATTTTAACTCACTGATTTTACCCTGCCTTATTCGGATGTTTTCACAATTATTTACCTCTGCATTTTCTTTCCCGTTTTCAATGCTCCAGGCGTCAATATCAAAGGCATCTACAAAGGCCGCCCCACGCTTGCTGGCCATTATCGCAAGCACGGCAGTACCGCAGCCTGCGTCCATTACACGCTTGTTGGTATGGTCAATATCAAGCTGATTTTTAATCATCAGGTAAGTAGTGGCATGGTGGCCCGTACCAAATGACATTTTGGGAGTAATCACAATATCGTACGGATATTGTTTATCAGGTTGATGGAAATTTGCCCGGATAATGCATTGCTCGTCTACGATAACCGGTTCATAATTTTTCTCCCATTCTTCATTCCAATTCTTTTTCTGGATGCGATCCTGGTAAAATACAACGGAGGTCTGCTGGCTGTAGCGTTCCCGAATTGCTTCGAGCATTTGCTTATCAAAATTTTCAGTTTCAACGTATGCCTCAAAGCCTTTTTCGTTTTCCATGAAAGTATCGAAGCCGGTTTCAGCAATTTCTGCCATTAGTATTTCAGCAAAATCGGGTTCACAAATAACTACAAGGCGGGTGTGATACATAGGAGATGAATACAGTTATTTTTTCTTTTAAGCTACTAGCTGCTGGCCCTGAGCTACTAGCTGGTTGTTAAGATATCGTTAAATTGTATTACTTGTAAGATGGCAAATCATACTTAAAAACCATTTAAAATGATTTAGCAAATTACAAATAAGTAACAAAAAAGCCCGGCTTTGAGAAGCGCGGGCTCTTGTTTATAGTTATTAATTACAACGCTTACTGAACCGGAGCTGTAACTGTTGGAATTACCATGGCCTTAAAGCGCAAAGTAGTTTGCTTAGGGTAGGTATTGGCAGTAACTGTGATAGTCTTATTCTGCGCATTAGGCTTACCCTTGCTGTCAAATTCAGCTTTCACATAACCTTCTCCGCCTACAGGAATTGGATCTTTAGACCATTCAGGCACTGTACAACCACAAGACGGTTGTGCACTTTGAATGATTAAAGGAGCGTCACCAGTGTTTTTGAATTTGTAAGTGTAAGACACCTTTTGTCCTTCAGCAATAGTACCGAAGTCGTGTTCAATTTTTTCAAAATTTATAGCAGCAATAGGTCCTTCCGGTTTTACCTCTTCTACAGGTTGTGCCTGAACAGCCGGTGAAGCCGCAGGTGATTTTTTGCCTTCTAACTCGCTTAAGCGTGCTTCGAGTGCCGCTATTTTCTTTTCTGCGTCTTTATCTCCGCAAGCGCTTAGAGAGGCTAATGCTACTAATGCCAGGGCCACGTTTCTCATAATCAACTTCATAAAATTGTTTTTTTAAATCTTAACCTTTTGAATTTCTTAACTGCTCAAGTAAAGTGTCAACGTCATCCAATAACTGCTCCGCCTTATTTTTAGTTTCGTCTACCACCTTCTGCCCCTGGCTTTTTGCCTCGCTGGTCAGCGGTGTTTCCCGGCCTTCAATCAGGTCGTTCACCAGATCCTGGAGCATTTTGCGATACTTATCCAACTTAAAGGAAAGCTTCTCGCGTGTAACTGAACCTTTTTCAGGGGCATAAAGTATGCCTATGGCCGCGCCTGCAGCTGCTCCTAGTAAAAAGGCTAATAGCGTGTTTCCGCTTCGTTTGCTCATATCGTATCAAAATTAGAGTTGAGGGTGCGCAAAATCAAAAATTTAACGTTTTTTAACAAGCATAATCCGGAATAAGGTTCGAAAAGAAGTGCTTAATCCGAATAAAATGCCTTCAAAAGAACTATGATGCGGATTCATCACAAAAATTGGCCCCGATTCATTAAAATTGTCGTTTAATTGGTTTGAAAAACTTTTTTATATGTCATTAACAGCTTCATCAGAGATTCACCAGGAACATAAAGCTAAAATCAAGCAAGTTTTAGAAGAGGTAGGCAAGGTAGTGGTTGGCCAGGAGTATATGGTGAATCGATTATTGGTAGGCTTATTTACCAACGGACACATATTATTGGAGGGTGTGCCTGGTCTGGCAAAAACGCTAACCGTGAGTACATTGGCTCAAGTGTTACACCTGGATTTTTCCCGTATACAGTTTACGCCCGACCTTTTGCCTGCCGACCTTGTTGGAACCATGATTTACAACCAGCGAGAAAGTAAATTTGAAGTGAAGAAGGGTCCGATTTTCGCCAACATTATCCTTGCTGATGAGATTAACCGTTCCCCTGCTAAAGTACAGTCGGCTTTGCTCGAAGCCATGCAGGAGAAGCAAGTGACTATTGGCGAGACAACCTTTACTTTAGATAAACCTTTTCTTGTATTGGCCACGCAAAACCCGGTTGATCAGGAAGGAACCTACTCGCTGCCAGAAGCACAGGTAGACCGTTTTATGATGAAGGTCTCGGTAGATTACCCAACTAAAGAGCAGGAACTTGAGGTCATGCGCAGGATTTCAAATATGAAATTTGATTTCACCGTGAATACCGTGCTTACCAAAGAAGATATTTTCTCAGTACGTGAGCAGGTAAATAAAGTGAAGATCAGCGAATCGCTGGAGCGCTACATTATAGAATTGGTATTTGCTACACGTAAACCAAAAGAATACAGACTGGATGAACAGGCTCAATACATACAATTTGGTGCCTCACCACGCGCCAGTATTAATTTAAACCTGGCGGCTAAGGCCGTGGCTTATTTTGAAGGCAGGGATTATGTATTGCCGGAGGATATTAAAGAGGTGGCACTGGATGTGATGAACCACCGCATTATACTTAATTATGAGGCGGAGGCAGACAGCGTTAAAACAACGGACATCATCAAGGCAATCCTGAACAAAGTGCC